>Ga0070734_10002781_pt1 | contig 20008 bp, 8 predicted proteins | sample Coa_R1_8_FD_66444 | JGI IMG/M metagenome (GOLD analysis project Ga0070734, IMG submission 66444) | Surface soil microbial communities from Centralia Pennsylvania, which are recovering from an underground coalmine fire - Coalmine... | ecosystem: Environmental > Terrestrial > Soil > Unclassified ... | reverse complement strand
CCCGAATCTGCAATGTACAGATTTCCGGAATTATCGAGTGCGACAGACGTCGGCCCAACGAGGCCCGAGCCAATTGAAGTTCCAGTGCTGGATCCTGCGGGATACATGAATACGGCATTAGCTGCTGCATCCGCGATGTAAACATTCTGCGCGCTATCGACGGCGATTCCCTGAGGATTCAAGAGGCCGCTGCCGATCGTGCTTATCGTGCCGGGATCGTTGGTCTGTACAACGCCCATGCCGGTGCCGGAAAGAGACGCGACGACGATATTAGCGCCAGTAGCGGTAGTGAAATTTACGGCCCCCTTCTGCAACCCAGCAGCGGTGGGGGTGTAGTTCACATTGAAGTTGCAGGTATTCCCTGCGGTATATGCGCCCGGAGCGCAGGTTCCGGCTACATAGGAGAAGCCCGCAGCACCGGAAGGAGTGATCGCAGCAACGTTGACGGAAGTGTTGAATTGCACCGTGAGCGTCGTAACTGACGCAGAAACTGGTGTGCCGATCGCAGCCGATCCGAGACTAAATGCATTGATCTTGGCTACGTTCAGATTGGTCTGGCCCGAATAGCCCGTATAGTAAACGTCACCGAGGCCATCGAATGCGATGCCGTTAGCCGAATAGGTGCTCAGAAAAGTGAATTGCTGATTCGGCTGCGCTACACCGTTCACTGCAGGCATTTCGAGAATGGCGTTAGGCGTCGAAGCGTTGGTGATATAGAGGTTGCCGTAGTAGTCGGTCGTTACGCCAGTAGGATTGGTCAAGCCTGTGCCGATGGTGACTGCTGAGGTAGTGCCAGCAGCTATGTAATAGACTTTGCTTCCGTCCGCGTAATAGATGTCGCCATTCGGACCCACCGCTATCTGCCCATTGTTCGTTTGAGGCAGTCCAGTAACGACAACGGTGGCGGTATACGCACCACTGCCCGCCGGAGTGAACTTCAGGATCCTGTTGCAGGTCGTTGCGGCACTCCCCTGGTTACAGACGTTGTCGCGCTCATCAATTACATATGCGTTTGGCGCACCCGTTGTCGGCCGATCGAAGCCGATATCGCCCGTCTGCAGATAACCTCCGGTTGGCCCCCCACCGTTGCCAAAGGCCAGACACGGTCCCGTAGGAGCTCCGGTACAGTTGGGCAAACCGCTGCTGTTCGCCGTGCCTGTGGCGTAGGTGCCGTTCACATAGGGCACCTCGATAACGCGTCCGCTGTAATTGCTAGAGACGTACACATTATTGAATGCATCGACAGTCACAGACCGGCCGCCGCTGAGGCCCGTAACCAACGAGACAGGAGTCGTGGTTCCACGAGGCAACCAGTAAGCTACGTTGTCAGTCTGGCTCACATAAAACGCATCGCCAAGATTGTTCGCCGCTAGGTGACCAGCGTTGCCATTGATGTTGACCAGCATCTTTGCCTGGTAAATCACAGCACCCGGGATGGTCTGCGCCCTGGCTGAAACCGAGCCGCACAGCACAAGCATTGCCGCAATAAAAGCGAATACTCCAAGAGCGGCAAAAGACGTTCTTTCTTCGTGGTGCACAGGATGGCTTGGTGTGATGCCAGATGGTTCCATAATTTGATCGACTCCAAAATTTTGAGGCTGTCAGACTGAGAGATCTAAAACTTCGCGTTCATTAGTAAGTGCCTTCCAGCGCCGTCTCCGGCGAGAAAGCAAGGATCTAGCGCGCAATGCCGAATCGGGCTCACATCCGAACGGTCAAAGCTGACTTTGAGTGCTTTTCAATTTAAATCGCGACTCGAAATATAGGGTTATGCGCTTACGTCTGTCAAATATATTTTTGAGCTCCTTGGTAAAACCGAAACGGTTCCCGACATAAGCTTTGTTCAGCGCCAAATCCTCGTCTCTGATGTCGACAAAATGGGGGACGGTATCGACAGATTCCGAACGATCATCATCGAGACGAGCACCATCGCGTGCCTCGGGAAGGAACGAATTGGGAACTGTGCAGGAGGAATAAATTTTCATATTCTTCGAAGGCAGATCTGCACATATAGGCTGTAGACTGGCCAATATCGGCCCGGATGGTCGAAATCCGCAAGATGAGCCATACGCGTCAGAGAGCAGTAGAAGCAAGCATCTGAGATCGCACGAACGATCAGTGCAGTCATGCTTATGCCAGGCCGTAGAGACAGCCCCGGAAAGCTCCCTGAAGGAGCTCTTAACCAGCTGGCAGACCAGGACACGTATCGAAAAGTGAAACATGGAATCACATAGAAAGTTACGAAAATATGGATTTATTTTGTTACTCGACATTATTTATAAAATGAGCTCTCATCGAACACACTCAATAGCTTCCTCCGCAAATGACAACAATCAATCACCTGCCAGAAGGCGGAGAGGTATCCGCAGAAAGTGGTGGAAGATTTTTGACTGAATCTACGGGAACTTCAACGGCGCCGACCCGGTCGCTATTCAGGTCATGTACGGCGACACGCAGAAAATAGTCACCCTTGCGCGGTACGCTGATGTCCTGGTTATACGAGAGAGGGTGATGCAGGAAGTCCATATAAACCGCCGGTTTCAAATCAGCATGGAGAGTAGAACCAACACGGTTCACCAGCGCTCCATTTGCATCGTAGACAAAGATGACGAACTCGAAGGCTCCATGCAAAAGTCCGTTGGATTGCGAAAAGGAGATGTCCCGCGCATTAAGAGCGAAGTCGACGGCATAGTGAGTGAAGGGCGGTCGCGCCTCCGGATTTGCCGCGGCGAGTTCGTTCCCGGCCAATGCCTCACTTTCCGCTGTCCCAGTTTCGGGCCGTACTCGCACAGTGAAGATGATCTGCGTAGGCACCGGTGAGCCACGCACCATCGTGCGGGTAATCAGACTCTTGGCTGCGGCATTTTCAGGCATCGCAGCAACCCCATGACTTGAGAGCGCGGCAGGAGCACTGGGGTCGTCGGCATAGTAACCACGGCGGTAGGAGAGGGTATAGTTCTTTCCCGGCACCGCGACCTCGATCTTGCGATAGAGTCCGTCCCAATTTTTGTTCGCGGGAAGATAGGTCAGAGTGTAATAACTAGAGCCGTGTTCGATGGCTTCCGCGACTGCGGCGCTGAGGCCGTTCGTATTGATAAACGCACGGCCTCCTGTGTCGTGCGCGGTCTGTAGCATGGTGTCATTTTCCCCTGCCCTTTGCGCGTCAAACTTCGCTTCGTCCTTGCCGGCAACCGTCGGGTCGCGCGCGTATTTTCGGCCTGAACCCGCCGCACTATAAACGCTGGAGCTCGTCAACCCGCGCGAATCGATGGGATAGAGCGAAACCTGACTGCGAACGAGCAGATCAGTCGTCTCCCGAAACTCCGCCTCCCAGTTGCCCATACTGGCAAAGCCATTGTTTGTGTTGCCGTTGGGCAGAATATTAATCGGCAGCGACCCAGAAAACCAGATCAGGTTTTTGCGCCCCGGAATATTCGCCAGGTAACGGGCTAATTCGTTCAGGGCATCGAGGGTGAGCTGCGCGCGCTGCTGAAATTGATACGTCTCGGACTCGGCTTCGAACTGCTGGGCGTTTGCAACAGCCTCAAGGACATCGGGAGTTGTCCCCATGTCAGCGAGCGCATCGGATACACTGCTTTCGCCTGGCCCCCCGCCCGTTCCTCCGCCTAACGGGTCGTTGAGCAAAGACGAGCCTTTCGTGGCGTTCTTGCGAGACAGCGCGGCCTTCAAAAGTCTCGTATCAGAAGTAAAACCCTGCAGGATGGTAAGACGGTTGGAGAGTCCAAAGATCGCGACCTGCGTTCCATCTGGAGCATGGTTCAGATAGTCCTGAATCTGTTGCCGCGCATAGGTTTGATCGCGCAGCGGCGTGTTCAACATATCCAACAAAAGAACATTCGCCGGCCCGTCTCCATGGGAGGTTGTGAAGTTGGTGAACAGCCCCGGTGCCAGTTTTGGCGGAGCCATCGAATCATCATGGCCTGTAACCGGCATAGCGTGCTGCTGAAAGTTGCGAATCTGCTGAGGCCTTCCATCCTCGCTTACTACAAAGTCCTTCGCCTGGAGATCGTGCACGGGATGACCGTTGGGGCTCGACACAACGACATCAAGAATGACAAGATTCGTGCTCGTATGCAGCGTATATGCGGGGTGATCATTCTGCGTCGTTCCTGGAGGGATCGTTTGTTGAGGTGTCTCCTGGGCGCTAAGGACACCTCCCGTCAGCAGCGCGAGCAGCAAGATGGCGGAGACGTTTGTATTAGTACGGAGCGATGATCGGCAGAACATTTTCATAAAAAGTGCTGGCCCGTTGAGGTCTCGTTAAGAGAGACCTCAACGGCCGGTACATCTGTTGCAAGGAGTTATTGGATCGTGAGTGACAACGTGGCAGTTTGCTGTATGGAGCCTGATGTGGCTGTTACAGTCACTGACGACGTTGAGGATTGCTTGGTGGATGTGCTGCATCCGGAGAGCATGCTGAAACCGAATACGCCTATCGCAAGTACAAGTAGGATTTGCACGCCGCGCCGCTTCCTCCATCCGAAGAAGCAGAGTGCGAGCGCAAGGGTTGTGCCAGGCAACAGCGGCCTAGAGTTGTAGCGAACCGCCGCAGACGACGCAGGAACGGAGATCGAAAATGCGGTGGTCGATGCGCCGGCCGTTGGTGTCACGGTTGCTGGGGTGAAGGAGCACGAGGCGCCGGTAGGCAGACCCGAGCATGCAAACGTAACAGCAGCATTGAAGCCATTCTGCGGTGTCACCGTTAGGCTGACCGCTCCCTGCTGCGAACCGGATGGGATGGTAAGTGATGCTGGATTGATCGCGATGGTGAAGCTCGGCGGAACCAGGTTAAGGGTATAGGTAGCCGAAGCAACAGAGCTGGTGTTATAGCCGGTGGCTACGGCAATAGCTTGGATCGTCTTAGTCGCCGTCACAGAAATCGGGCCAGTATAGACGGTTGAGCTGGCTGATGGTGTAGTGCCGTCCGTGGTGTAGTAGATCACCGCCCCCGCCGTCGCATCGGTAATCGCGACGGATTGAACCGCAGTATAACTACCACCCGCGGGGGTAAAGACAGGGGTTGCTGCTGCTCCGATCAAGTTGACAACAATGCTGTGTGTCACCTGCGACGCCGCAGCATAGTTGGCACTGCCCGACTGATTCGCCGCTACAACCACCGTTCCCGTACCGGTAAGCGTCAGAGCATTGCCACTAACGGTTGCTGGACCAGAAACGACACTGAACACTACCGACAGCCCTGAACTCGCAGTCGCCGACAGCGTGATTGGTGCTGTGCTGTAGGTGGCCGGAGTAGAGGGCGCCGTGAAGCTGATGGCTTGCGACGCCTGGTTAACAACGATGCTCTGCGTTACCTGGGACGCCGCAGTATAGTTGGCATTGCCTGCCTGATTCGCGGCAACGACCACCGTGCCTACACCTGTAATCGTGAGGCTGTTGCCGCTGACGGTAGCTGGGCCAGAGACGACGCTGAAAGCCAGCGACAAGCCTGAGCTCGCAGTCGCCGACAGCGTGATTGGCGTCGAGGTATAACTAATCGGCGTGGTGGGCGCTGTGAAGGCGACCGTCTGCGACGCCTGTGTAACCACGATGCTCTGTGTAACCTCGGTCGCTACCGAATAAGTAGTATTGCCTGCTTGGTCCGCGGCAACGACCACCGTGCCTACACCTGTAATCGTCAGGGTATTGCCACTGATAGTGCCTGGGCCGGAGAGAACGCTAAACGTCACAGGCAGGTTGGAGCTCGCAGTCGCTGACAGTACGATCGGCGTTGTGCTGTAGACGATCGGTGTGGCAGGCGCTGTGAAGGTGATCGTCTGTGGAGTCGTCGGAACCGCTTTGCCGATGCCTGTAACCGTTGCTGTCCCGACGCCGCCGTTTGTCGTGTCTGCCACGGTCAACACCGCACTTCGAGTGCCTATTGCGGTTGGCGCAAATGTGATTGTCGCGGCAAAATCAGAACCGCTTGCCTGCCCCGCGCAAGTGCCGGTTGTAACGGCGGTGAACTCAGACGTTGCAACGCCGCCCTCCGTCGCACCGAAGGCTAGGGTGGGTGAGCTGGAGCAACCTGCGTAATTGTCCATCACTGTTACGTTGGTTGCTGTTGTCGAAGTCCCGAGCGTTGCTGCTGGAGCAACCAGATTGTTCAGCAGAATCTTGCCGATTGAATCTCCACTGTTGTTGGCGCCAATATAGATATTGCCCTTGGCATCCAGAGTCAGGAGCTTTGCGCCCTGAGTCGCGACCCCGTATACGTTGGTGGTGTCGACCACTCCATGATTGTTAGGAAGGGCTCTTATCCCGCTGGTATTGTATTGGGTCGCATAATATACCGTGCCGTTTGCATCCACTCCCAGAGCTCCCAGGGTGTCGTCGTACTGGCTAACCGAAGCCGTAGGGACGGTATAGTTCGCCAGTTGAATCGGAGTCGATGCAAAGCCTGTTCCAGCCGTGTAAGTAAGCTCGTTGAGAGCTGAATTGGTGCTGGCCTGGCCGGAGGGTCCACTGCTATTGAAGGCTGCATCCGTGAAGAACAAGTTCCCCCAGGGATCGATGGCAATAGAACCGACCGCGTTCACGTCGGAGTAGATCAGCGTTGACGTAGCCCCAGGATTGGGTTGGCATGACGCAGGGCACTCGTAGATGGCAGATGCCCCTGAGCTGGACGGCGTTGTAGCCATAAAGAAATTGCCCGAAGCATCGAACGCCATGGCTTTGACGTTGGAGCTGCCCGCTTGGATAAACTGGCACTCCGCTGTATCGGTCCCTGTGCAATATGGCGGATACGGAGACGAGGTTGGAAGTGTTACCGCAGCGTAACTTCCATTGACGTAAGGAATCTTGTAGATGTTCGAGCCATACAGCTGCGAAATGTAAAGATTGTTCTGGCTGTCAACCGTGACTGCGGCTACGTTAGTGAAATTCGATGACAGAGTGGTGACCGCGCCTGTCTGCCCATTGAACAAGTAAACGGAATTGCCATACGTATTGCTTACGAGGACGTCACCGTTCTGATTTACTGCGAAACTCCCGCCCGACGGGCTTCCTCCGGCAAGAAATCCACCGGTAGGAAGCTTCCCAAGCCAGGAGAGTTGGCTCAAAACGAATGCAGGCTTTGACGTCGGAGTCGCCAAATTGACCACAATGCTCTGCGCGACTTCGATCGCCGCTGCGTAAGTGGCGTTACCTGCCTGATCTGCAGCAACAACAATCGTCCCCGTACCCGTAATAGTCAGGATGTTGCCGCTAACCGTTCCCGGCCCGGAGAGGACGCTGAAGCTCACCGGCAGCCCGGAACTTGCGGTGGCCGATAACGTAATAGGACCAACTCCGTAGGCCACCGGCGATGCAGGTGCGGGGAAGGTAATGGTCTGCGGTGTCGCTCCAATGATCGCAGCTACGGCCGTGCCGGTGAGATTCAGCGCCTGCGTGCCCGTGGAGGCGAAGGTCGCGGTCTCATTCGAGGTGGTCGTTACCACTGTGTACCCAGCCTGGTTGTCCGTCAGGGTCAGCGATCCCGTCAGTGTCCCCGGAGTTGCCGAGGTCTGCGGTGTAAAGGCCGTCAGCAGATTGCAAGAATTGCCGACCGTGACCGTCGAGGTGGACGTGCAGGTACTGCTTGGTTCGATTGTGTAGTTCCCGTTGCTGGTAGTGAGGGCAGAGAGAACCAGTGACGAGTTTCCTGAATTGAAGACCTGTGTTGTCGCCGGTGCGCTGGATTGTCCTTCGGTCGTGCTGGCAAAGCTCAGTGACTGAGGAGATGTCACGTTTAGTTCCAGCACCTGATCGCCGGTCGTGTTGGAGAGATAGATATTTCCGGCAAGATCCAGCGCTACGCCGTTCGCGCGGGTCGTCGTATAGGTGGATCCGAACGAAAGCACCTGGCTCGAAGCGCCATTGAGCAGCGATACGCCGTTAGCCGTATCGGTAACCACCAGAGCACCAGAGGGATAAACGGTTATACCGGTCGGAGCATTCAACGTGAGCGATCCCGTGTTGACGACGGATGCTACTCCGAGCGCCGTGTACTCGACGATGCGGTTGTTGCCGGTATCGGCGATAAACAGATCGCCCGCGCTATCGACCGCTAGTCCGGTTGGCCCATTGAGCGCGGTGCCGCCGAAGGTTGTGGTGCTTGGAATATAAACGACGTCGTTCGTTGCAATTGCGCCAGACACAGGCACGGCACCAAACTGGTGTGCCAATACAATGCGGTTGTTACCGGTATCAGCGATATATACGTTGGTATAGCCATCTACCGCGATGCCCTTCGGCCCGCTCAACGACGTTCCACCGAAGGTAGAGCTCGCCGAAACCAATGAAGCAGATGTCAGACTGACACCTGAGATCTGTGTCACGGTATTTGCCGCACTGTCCGTGACGTAGAGGTTATTACCACCGTCGAGTGCAATCGCTGAAGGTGTGGTGAAGCCTGTTCCTAACTGAGTAATTGTGCCGATGTAGCTGGCGTTTGCACAGAAACCATTGGCAGTGGAGCCGTTCCCGTCCACGGTGGGCGTCGTCGTCGACAAACAATCGGCGACGACCTTTCCGTTGCCCGAGTCCGCGACGAAGATGTCGCCAAAGGTGTCTACAGCCAGACCGCCGGGAGCGTTAAGCGTGACTGTGCCGGCGTTGGTGAACAGTTGCGAAGGTGTGCCCGGGAAGAAAAGTGGCTGAGGTCCGACGCCTACGCCCTGAAGGTTGACGACTGCGTCATTGGTACCGTTGCTGCGCGGGGTAAAGGAGCCCTTGAGCAGACCAGGGTGGATGGGCTGGAAGTCCATCATGATTGTGCCGGTTACACCAGGAGCGATGGAAGTTCCACCATTGAAAGACTTGGTTCCTGACCACGGAAAGCTCTGCAGCAGGGATGCATTCGTGTTCTGGGTCGGAGAGCCAGTCGGAAAGTAGCTCGCAATCGATATTCCTGAGATGTTGAAGTAGAGAGTGAGGGTCGGAGCCGCCACCGTGGAACTGGCACCTACCAGGGAGCCGACAGGTACTTTGCCGAAGTTGTACCCGTTGATCTGCAGCTGCTGAATGTTAGTAGAGCTTGCATAGTAGTAGTTGCCGTAAGCATCCAGAGTGCCGCCATAAGCAATGTTGGTGGTTAATCCACTGACAATGCCGAATTCGTCGGTGAAGTTCAGTGCCGTTCCCTCGAAGGGGACTTCGGAGAGTTGTGTGGTACTGGAGATGTAAAGGTTGCCGTACGAGTCGGCACTGACGCCTGTCGCATTGCTGATCAGGGCGGTGGTAAGAGTTGCAGTACCACCCACTGCCGTCAGTGCGCCTCCGCTGACCAGTGACACGTGACCGCTTCCCGCACCGGCGGGGTCCGCATAGTAGACATTGCCCGCTCCATCGACTGCAATCTGAGCATTGCCGTTCTTGGTAAGGTTGTCGGCAAGTATTGTTGCGTTGCCCGGTGACGACAAGAGATTGACCTTTGCTATGCGGTTATAGCTTCCGGTCGATGTATTGTCATAGACATCCACGAAGTAGACATTCCCTGCCCCGTCAACGTAAAGATCCTCCACCTGCGGACCATTTATCGGCGAAGAGCCAGTGCTGTTAAGTTTGTAGTTCGGCCATGTGCACGGCACTGTTGAAGTCGACGTGCAGTGAGTCGCATCTACAGCATTGATGGTCTGGCCGCCTGCGGCGATGAGGGCTGCGGTGTTAGGAATGCCGCCCGCAGCCGGAATCTCGATCAAGGAGAGGTAATCCGTTCCTGAGCCGCCGTTTGCCGTGCCGTTGCCGTCTGAGACCCAGAGATTGCCCTTCACGTCCACAAAGGCGGCATGGGCGTTGTACTGTCCGAGTCCGGTGATCAGCGTGATCGGAGCCGTATTCGTCACTGCTGGCGATGCGGCGGGAATCTCCATCAGGGTCGATGTCGTACCACCTGTGACCAGATAAAAAACGTTACCCGCCTTATCGACTGCCACGCGGCCGGGCGAAATCGACGACGACGATGAATAAAGCGTTGTTGATGCCGTAGTGACAATCGGCGGCTGGTAGGGCACATAGCTCTGGGCGGAGAGGCATGGAACGACGACGGCTGCAAGGACGACAAGCAGTAGGGCCGAGATGCGCTTTGTTTGATGCGACCAAGGGGTGTTTCCAAAAATGCTCAGTGTTTCGTTGATAAACCGACGCAATCCACTTCTCCGTTCAAATCCGTTCCAAAGCACGCTGCCCTCCATGTCCCGACTGCCAAAAACCAATTCCTTTGCTCTATGCGAAATCTTGTTACTCATCCTGTCGAACCGCCTCTGATTGCCCCAAATGCCGAGTCAGTCATGAACCTATAGAGCTGTTGACGTTTCCTTGTCAACTTTATTTTGAGCGTCAAAATGAATAGCAACACGAATCCCTGACCGTCTTTCCCTAGTCTTTTAGCAAACGAAATCTTTTGAGATTTTTTGCGAATCGAAAAATACACACCCGCAGCCACGGCCGTCAAGCACAAATTTTTAGAATGGGAAAAGCGCGCGAGAATTAGACAAAAAGAGCCGATTCCAGGCCTGCCTAGGCTCACATAAGGAAAACGGAGAGCACCCTTCCTTCGGTCGCCTGAAGTCCGCTACAGCCCCGTAGTGCCCCTACTGCAGGGCTTCTGTATTGAAATGTTCACCACACGCATCATCCAACCTGCCCGAAGAACGTCCGAGCACAAAACTCGATGCGCCCTCCACCGATCACAAGACGCTTTTTGCAAAATCGAAGCTAGCGAGCATTTATATCGTTAGTCAAAATAAGATCAACTACCTGCATTTAGACAAGAATTCTGCAGCCAATCGCACCGGTTGTCATTTGCGCTTGACGGCTGCCACCCTGAATCTGTAGCGTTGGTCAAACTGAAATAATGTCTCAACTTTACTGGCTCGCCGGATAACGAAATATCTAAAAATCCGTTTGCCGGCGCTGTTTATTTTGAATAAAGAAATAAAACAACCGGATTAAGACCGACATAACTACCCCAATATTCGGCGGCTACTTTTGTTAGGAGTTTCATGACGAGATTCACATGGCGCGGGCACACCTCAGCGCCCAGTCCAGATAACACGAACACCGTCTCATTGGCTCTTTGTTTCGCATTGCTTCTGCCGCTCTTGCTTGCCAGCGGATGCAGTTCCGGCACGAGTTCAGCTTCGACCTCCACCGCACCGAGCTCCCCTGTAAAAACTGTTACCCCGGTCAGCATCACCACGAACAGCTTGCCTTCCGGCACCGTCGGAACCCCCTACAGTCAGACCATCGCCGCAGTGAACGGCACGACGCCGTACACGTTCGGGGTGGCCACCGGCACACTTCCAGCTGGCCTCACGCTGTCTACCTCCGGAGTGATCTCAGGAACTCCGACGGCCGCGGGATCGTCAACCTTCGGTATACAGGTCACGGATAGCTCGTCACCGGCCGGGTCCGCGACCACGTCCTTCAGCATCACGGTCAATCCGCCGCCAGTGGCCATTACAACAACGGTGCTGTCTGCATCAACCGTCGGATCCGCCTACACACAGCCGGTCGCGGCTTCCGGAGGAACTACCCCTTACACATTCTCACTATCGTCGGGGTCTTTGCCGACTGGCCTCATGCTCTCTTCCTACGGAATAATCTCAGGGACTCCGACGACAGCAGGGGCGTCAACCTTTACGTTGAAGGTCACGGACAGCTCGTCGCCAGCTTTGTCAGCAACCGCATCCTTCAGCATCACGGTCAACGCTTCGCCGATGGCCATCACGACGGCAACGCTGTCCACGCCAACTCTTGGATCTGCCTACTCACAAGCGATTGCCGCTTCCGGCGGAACTGCGCCCTACGCATTCTCACTGCAATCGGGATCTTTGCCCGTTGGCCTCACGCTAGCGACGAACGGTACTATCAGCGGAACCCCGACAGTCGCGGGCGCCAGCACCTTCACCATCGCGGTGAACGACAGCAGCCCAACGCAGCTTACAGCGAACGCGACTTATACAGTCACAGCGGTGAACACCGTGGTTCAGGTAAATGCAGCCTCTACCCTTGCAGTTGTGCCGCAGACCGGATTCGGCATCCACACCTCCGTCTACGACTCGAGCTTGAGCGATACGACGAATCTGCCAGGTTTGCTGCAGACAGGCGGTGTCACGGTGATGCGCTATCCTGGTGGCATTTATTCCGATGTCTATCATTGGGCACAAAACACCCTGACTCCGTTCTTCGCCTCCGTCTCCCCCGCCTGTGGATCGACGCAAAATGGCTATCTTGCGCCAAACACCGATTTTGGCCATTTCATCAAGACACTACAGGCGGTTGGCGCGCAGGCCATCATCACGATCAACTATGGCACCAGCGTGGCCAACAACACCGCCGCGAAAACAATCGGCTCCTATAACCAGAACACCTGCAGCAACCCGAACACAGCGGGCCAACCCCAGGAGGCCGCTGCATGGGTGGCCTATTCAAACGGCAGTCCCAGCAACACTCAGGTCATTGGAATCGACGCCGCCGGGTTCGATTGGAAGACAGTTGGCTACTGGGCCAGTCTGCGAGCGGCAACTCCTATTGCGACCGATGACGGTTACAATTTTCTCCGCATCGGGCAGAGCGCTGCGTTAGGGATTAAATATTGGGAGCTAGGCAACGAAATCTTCTACAACGGCTACAACGCGAACCAGAACACCGAGACCGATCTGCACGCTCCCTACGTTTATCCCAGCGGCTATAGCACAACATCGACCTATAACTCGCGCGCAAATGTCGCGGCGCTTTCTCCCACATCGTACGGTACCAACGCAATCCCATTTATCCAGGCAATGAAGGCTGTGGATTCCACGATCAAGATCGGCTTCGTCATGAGCTCCCCGCAAGTTGACCCGATCCCTGCGACCTGGAACCCCGCGGCGCTGCAGGCAGTCTGCACTGGAGCTAACTTCGACTTCGCAATTCTCCATTACTATCCCGGCTCCTACAACAATGTGACGGCGGCGCAGCTCTTCAGTCTGCCGCAAAAGAATATGCCTGCACTGGTGACCACTCTCAAAACCCAGTTGGCACAGTCCTGCCCATCCAATGCGAGTGCGATACAGTTCTTCGTCACCGAGACAGGCCCGAACGGCACGCTGGCCAGCGGAACGCCCGCACTGATACCCGGCCTCTATGCAGCCCATGAGTACCTGGTCAGCCTCGAAAACGGGATTCAGAATATCGACTGGCTGGAACTGCACAACAACTATCTGACGACCAGCACGGAAGCACCCAATCCCGCTTACTACGGTATCGAGATGGCGCACCTTCTCGCCGGAGTCGGCGACTCGCTGGTGACAACCACTTCCAGCAACACGACCATCCTGGCTCACGCGTCCCTGAAGACAGCCGGCGGCAAGGGAGTCCTGCTGATCAACACCGATCCGAGCAATCCAAATCTGGTTCAGATCACCGTAAGCGGCGCGACGGTCGGGGCCACGGCCACGCAGTACAGCTACGGGCTCAGTTCGACGCCGACAACAGCAGCACTTCCCTCCTCCGCGCTTTCCATTCCGGGAAGCACATTCACGGTCTCGGTTCCGCCATACACCGCAACAGAAGTCATCTTGCAATAAGTCTGTGCTGGATTGTTTAGTCCCCGGCGATGAGTGAGCCGGTCTTCGGAAGCCCACTCATCGCAGCACCATCGCGATGAGTGGGTTGTACACCGTCCGAGTCCTATCCGCTACACTGTCCTAAATTCACCCTCCCAAGAGGCACACGATGCGGAAACTGTCCGGTCTTGGCGTTCTATTACCTTCACTCGCGCTATTGCTCGCACTGCAACAAACATCCCCCGCCCAATCGACGAGCACATCTCCAGCCACCACCTACGTCAAAGCCGGGCACCTCTTCGACAGCGAAGCCGGCGCCTACCGCCAGAACGTAGTCCTGGTCCTTGCCGGAGACCGCATCCAATCCGTCGAATCCTCCAGCTTCGCCATCCCCACCGGCGCAAAAGTAGTCGACCTCAGCAATGACTACGTCCTCCCCGGCCTCATCGACTGCCACACCCACCTCGGAGCCCGCGCCGACAAGTACGACCCCATCAACTCCTTCAAAGAAACCCCCTTCACCAGCGCCTACGCCAGCGTCGTCAACGCCAAGCGCACCCTTGACGCAGGCTTCACCAGCGTCCGCGACGTAGGCTCACTTCCCTTCATGGCCGTCGATCTCCGCAACGCCATCAACGAGGGCCTCCTCCCCGGCCCGCGCATCGTAGCCTCCGGCCCCCCGCTCTCCATCACTGGCGGCCACGGCGACCTCAACAACTACTCCCCGCAAACCCGCGTCACCATGTTCCCAGAAGAGCGTGACTTCTCCATCGCCGACGGCCCCGAGCAGATCCGCCAGACCATCCGCGCCCAGGCCAAATACGGCGTCGACGTCATCAAGATCCTCGCCTCTGGCGGCGTCCTCAGCAAAGGCGACCAGCCCGGCGCACCCCAATACACCTTCGAAGAGCTAAAGATGGCCGCAGACACCGCCCACGCCACCGGCCGCAAGATCGCCGCCCACGCCCACGGCACCCAGTCCATCAAGGACGCCATCAACGCTGGCATCGACTCCATCGAGCACGCCTCGCTCGTCGACGACGAGGGCATCCGCCTCGCCAAAGCCCACGGCACCTACTTCGTCATGGACATCTACGATGACGACTACATCCTCGGCAAAGCCAAAGACTTCGGCATTCAGGAAGAGATGCTCGCCAAAGAACGCAGCGTAGGCAAACTCCAGCGCGAAAACTTCCGCAAAGCCTTCGAGGCCGGTGTCAAGATGGCCTTCGGCACCGACGCCGGAGTCTACCCCCACGGCGACAACGCCAAGCAGTTCCACTACATGGTGATGTACGGTATGACACCCGCCCAGGCCATCCAGGCCGCCACCCGCAACGCCGCAGACCTCATCGGCCGCGCCTCCGACGTAGGCGTCCTCTCACCCGGACACTATGCCGACCTCATCGCCCTCAAAGAAGACCCGCTCCAGCGCGTCGAAGTCCTCGAACACGTCCCCTTCGTCATGAAGGGCGGCGTCATCGCCAAAAATGAACTAGCGGCCAAATAAACCAGAAACAAAGGCCCACCATCGCGTTCAAGCGACGATGGGCCTTTTCACTGGCATCCTCAAGAGAATTAGAAAAATCTAAGCCGCGATCCCAACCTCCCGCTCCGCGTGTCGCCCGCCCAAATACCCAAACAGAGCAATATAGATATAGCAAACCGCCGGAATCATGAAGGCATGCTGCACGCCAATCTGATCCGCCAAATGCCCTTCGGCCAGCGGAATCAGCGCCCCTCCCACAATCGCCGCAACCATCAAACTCGACCCCTTCGAAGTCAGCGGCCCCAACCCAGTCAGCCCAACCGTAAAAATACTCGGGAACATAACCGAATTGAACAGCCCGACCGCCAGAATCGCCCACATAGCCGTATGCCCATGCGTGATGATCGAAGTAACCACCAACCCGCACGCCACCACAGCAGCCGTCCCCAGCACCGTACTTGTCCTGAACTTCGTCAGCAGCCACGACCCGATAAACCGCCCCACCATCGCCCCACCCCAGTACAGCGACACATACTTCGCCGCCGTCTTCTCCGTAAACGATGCAATTCCCGGCAGTCCAAAGTAGTTCACCAGGAAGCTGCCAATCGAAACCTCCGCCCCCACATACACAAAGATCGCCAGCGCTCCAGCCAGCAGCACCGGATGCTTCCAGATGCTGTCATGCGCCTCCGAAGCATCCAGCTCACCCGGCCGAATGTCCCGAGTAAAGTCCATCGTCGGCATCTTCAGCACTGCAAACGAAATCGCCAGCAACACCAGCGTCAACCCAATCCCCAGATACGGCAGCCGCACCGAAGAAGCCTGCTCCATCCTGTACTGCTGAAGCGCCGCCCCGGAGAGCGCCTTAACCTTGTCCGACGAAAGCTGCGTAGAGCTCAGAATCAAAATGCTGCCGAAGAAGGGAGCAACAAACGTCCCGAAGGAGTTAAACGCCTGCGAAAGATTCAGCCGCGCCGCCGAAGTCTCCGGAGGCCCAAGATTCGCCACATAAGGATTCGCCGCCACCTGCAGGCACGTAATGCCCGCTGCCAGAATGATCAACGCCGACAGAAACAACCCGAACGAAGCCGCCGTTGAAGCCGGCAAAAACAGAAACGCTCCCGCCGCCATAACCAGCAAGCCAACCACCATAGCCTGCTTATACCCCACCCACTCCACCAGCTTCCCCGAAGGCAGCGCAAAGATAAAGTATGACGAGAAGAAGCAGAACTGCACCAGCATCGCCTGCGCATAGTTCAGGTCAAAGATGCCCTTCAGATGCGGAATCAAAATGTCATTCAGGCAAGTAAGAAAGCCCCACATGAAAAACAGCATCGTTGCGATGCTCATGGCCCGGACATCTGTCTTCTGGGTCCCGTACTGCTGCGAGGTGGTGGAAACACTGGTGCCGATGGCCATGTCGATTTGAGGTGCCTTCCTAAAGATCGGTCAGGCATTAATTCCCGACCGCATCTCATCCTATACGCCGCACTTCATCAACGTCGATCCCATAAAAACACCGCTCCCGCCATCACCGTCCGCCCTTGCATCGGAACCTGCGGTATCTCCTGGTACCCCGTATTACTCAAATTCAGTAGTCGGAGATAAGGCCGCACCCTACCCGCATTCCGTTCAAGCCCCACATCCCACAGCGGATACGCCGTCTGCATCGTCCTCTGCACCACATTGACTTGCGTCCGCGCCGACACCTCACGCCCCCACGTCCCCGGCAGCTCTCCACTCCAGCCAAAGATCGCATTCTGCGCCGCATAATTAAACGCATACTCCGAGATCAACCCCGCCTGCGGCGAAGCAGCATGCGCCGCACTATAGCCGAACTGAAGCCGCTGACGATCCGTCAGCCGAACCCGCACCATACTCTCCACGCCCACAATATTCAGGTGCTGCACATTCACCGCTTGCCACGGCTCAGCAGAGGTCAGCGCGTCCGTAGCCAACTCCTGCTTCGAGTAGTCAATGCTGTCTTTCTGCCGTAGATAAAACCCCGTAGCCGTCACCGTGACCCGCCCACCCCCCGGACTCCAGTCCACACCACTCTCATAACTCCACGAGGACTCCGGCCGCAGCGCCGGATTCCCAATCGTGCTGGGGTCCGAGTAGTACAGATCAACATACGTAGGCAGCCGAAACCCATGCCCCACCGCCCCCCGCAACCTAAGCGTCTGGCTTAGCCTGAAAGCTCCCGCAACGTTCGGCGAAAACACCGACCCGCCCCCCGAAAACACCTCCTCACGCGCCCCCACCGACAGCGAAAACCTCCCCAACTCCCGCAGACTCACATTCGCATACCCTGCGCCCTGATTCCGCCCATGCTCACCCAGACTGTTACTGCGAATCCCACTGCCATCTGCCTCAACACCATACGACACCGAAGCCTTGCGACCCAACGCATCCACCCTCCTCAACGCGCCCTCATAGCTCGTCGTAATGTGGTTGTTCTCGTAGATCTCCGGCTGGTCGGCAAACAGCACAAACATGTCGCTATGCCTGCGATACCCAAAGCTTGCAGCCGTCCGCTGACCAATCTGTTGCTGCACACTCGCAAACCACCCCTTCGTCCGCTCCCAGGAGTCATACGGGCCATAAAACAAATTCGCCCCATACGGCCGATCGCTCACCGCGACCAGCACATCCGTCGTGCCCGGCTTCAGCGTCAGCCAACTCTCCAGCGCCACCGCATTGCTGCTGTAGTTTCGGTCCGCGATAAAGCCATCCGAAGTATCGCGACTTCCCGTAAACTGCTCCGCCACCCGCCCCGCTGCATAGTTCACCCGCAAATGCTGCTCCAGCGACCCGTAGTTCCCCACACCCGAGCTCGCCATCAGGCTGAACCCCGGCCCCGGCCGCTCAGTCAGCAGATTCACCGCGCCGCCAATCGCGTCCGACCCATAAAACGTCGACCCCGACCCATGCAGCACATCCACCCGCCCCACCGCATCCAGCGGAACCGGAATATCTAGATTCAAGTGGCCCGTCTCAGCATCGTTAATCCGCAACCCATTCAGCAAAATCAACGACTGCTCAAACGTAGTCCCTCGCACCGAGAGGTCAGCCTGAACACCACTCCCTCCCCGCGCCTGCAAATTCAGCGAGGGGTCTCCCCGAAGCACATCCACCACGCTATTCTTCAGCGGACGCTCATCACCCGGAGCCAGAAACTCCACCGAACGGTCGCTCTCCGCCAGCGGAAATGGCTCAAGCGCAGTCGTAACCGAGACACTCTGCACCACAGCCGAAACCCGCCCACCCTGCGGCGAATCACCAGGAGAACTCTGCTGCGCGAACCCCGAAACCAAACAAAAAAAGCAAAGAGAAAGAGACCCAAATATCTTATTCATCACTCAGTAGATATCTCCATCCTACGTGATGAAACTCCCGCCAAACTTACTGCGCTTCCAACTTTTGCCCTCCCTCAAGAACCGTCATCCTGAGCGGAGCGCAGCGCAGCCAAAGAGCCTGTCCTGCGCCTGTCGAAGGAACCCCGAGTGTCTACACTCCCCAACGCCCTTCAACCTTTCGGCACGAAAACCTACCCCAAAAGCCCATCATTGCCACTCAAAAATGCCTGTCAAGTCCTTTGACTCAACATCCCACACCAAACCAACAACTTACCGACGCCGAACAATTTCCCCGAACTCGCTATATTTTAAAGAGTGCGTGATCCAGAACCCCGAATCGGCATCCTAGAGGAAGTACCAAACGGAAGTCCACCCATAAGATTTTTGTTTTGAATACTTTATATACTTAAGCACGGGGAGGGGGATACCTCCCCAACCGGAACTATGCCACACAGGAAAGGGCGAGCCAAGCGGTGACCACCACAGAGAACGAAAAGCCGGAGACACCTCGCGACCAGAACTACCGCATGCCCGCCGAGTGGGCCCTCCACGCCGCCACCTGGATCGGGTGGCCCCACAACGCCGAGGACTGGCCCGGAAAATTCCAACCCATCCCCTGGGTCTACGCCGAGATCGTCCGCCACCTCTCCTGCTGCGAAGACGTCCACATCCTCGTCAACAACGATGACGCCGAAAAACGCGCCTCCAACTTCCTCCGTCGCGGAGGAGCCAACCTAGCCCGCCTCCACTTCCACCACTGGGCCACCGACCGCGTCTGGCTCCGCGACTCCGGACCCATCTTCATCAAGAACCCCGCAGGCGAAAACGCCATCACCAACTGGAAGTTCAACGCCTGGGCCAAGTACGACAACTACCGCCGCGACGACCAGATCCCCCAGCACGTTGCCCGGCATTACGACATGCCCCAGTTCAAACCCGAGGCCATCGACGCCGACGGCAAACCTCACCGCCTCGTCCTCGAAGGCGGCAGCATCGACGTCAATGGCGCTGGCACCCTCATCACCACCGAAGAGTGCCTCCTCTCCGACATCCAGCAGCGCAACCCCGGCCTCGGCAACGAAGAGGCTACCCGCAAGACCCTCGAGCAGGCCTTCCACGACTACCTCGGCATCGACCAGACCATCTGGCTCCATCGCGGCTGCGCAGGCGACGACACCCACGGCCACGTCGACGACATCACCCGCTTCGTCGGCGAAAACACCATCCTCACCGCCGTCGAGCCCAACACCCACGACGAGAACCACCTTCCCCTCGCCGAAAACCTCGACCGCCTCCGCACTGCCCGCAACCTCTCCGGCCAGCCTTTCGAGATCATCGAACTCCCCATGCCCGCCCCCGTAGTCTTCGAAGGCCAGCGCCTCCCCGCCAGCTACGCAAATTTCTATATCGCGAACGACCTCGTCCTCGTCCCCACCTTCAACGACGCCAACGATCGCCACGCTCTCAACACCATCGCCCGCTGCTTCCCCGCCCGCGATGTCATCGGAATCCACGCAGTCGACCTCGTCTGGGGCCTCGGTACGCTACACTGCATGACGCAACAGGAGCCCGCGTAAACCGCACTCTGAGCGCGAGCATCCAAAGTCTTTGCC
>Ga0070734_10002779_pt1 | contig 20012 bp, 20 predicted proteins | sample Coa_R1_8_FD_66444 | JGI IMG/M metagenome (GOLD analysis project Ga0070734, IMG submission 66444) | Surface soil microbial communities from Centralia Pennsylvania, which are recovering from an underground coalmine fire - Coalmine... | ecosystem: Environmental > Terrestrial > Soil > Unclassified ... | reverse complement strand
CAACTTGCATCAAACCAAGGTGACCGAGATTTATTACATCCTGCAAGGCAGCGGAACGCTCGTAACCGGCGGCACGATTCCAGATCCGAAGCCGCTGGCGCCCGGCAGCACGACACTTCAGGGCAAGCACATCGAGGGCGGAGTGAGCCGCACGGTGTCGCCGGGCGATGTGATCGTCATTCCGGGATACACGCCGCATTGGTTCCGCAGCCAGCAGGGAGATCTCCGGTACCTGATCTTCCGTCCCGATCCGGAAGGCAAGCTGGCGCTCAAGTAAGAGATCGCTCGAACCGGACAGTTCGGTGGACGTACTCCGGCCGAAATCCGAGCCGGCGATACATGCCGGTCGAGATCGGATTCGCGTTGTCGGCGAACAACGATACCCAGGCTTGGCCGGAACCGAGCAGCCACTCGGCGAGTGCGCCGCTCACAGCCGTGCCATATCCATGGCCGCGAAATTCCGCCGGAGTGTAGACCCATCGGATGCGCGCGCCGCCCGCCGGTCGCGCCGGTACATATGACGCCATCGCCCGGATCGTATCACCGGCCGCCCAGACGAATTGCCGGCCTTCGGCGATGGCGCGGTGCAATCCCGCCTCGATGCTCGTGGGATTCTGCTCCGGCCCGGGAAGATTCATGTCGCGGGCTGCTTCGATGGACATGCGCAAAAGTTTATCGAACTCGTCGGCCCGCGCCTGCCGTAGGGCGCCGCGCGGCCGGCGAAAGAACGCGATGCGCTCCGTCGTGAACAAGGTCATTTCACGGTTCAGCCCGGCGACGCAACCCGTCCGCTCCGACCACCGTTTGGCGAAGGCCGCGGCGGCCGCTGCCGGCCCGGAAACTCCGGGCAATTCCGCCTGCAGGGCGTCGGCCGCCCAAGCCGCGGCGCCTGGCTCGCCCCGAGACACCAACAAATATTGCGATGGAATCTGGATCAGCACGAGCACCGGCTCCTCGCCCGACATCACCAGCCACCCATGAACGGAACCCTCCTGCCGCGCCGCGGCCGCCATCGTCGTGATCACCAGGTTGCTCTCGCGTTCGGAACGGGCCAGCCAGGATTCCGCCGCCTGCTGGAATTCGACAGCACGCGCGAAAGCCGCCAGTCGCAATGGCGCCATCGCTACCCGGCGGCGGGCTTTCCCGCCCCACGCTCGAGTTCATCAAGAATCCGTTGCGCTTTCGCGATCACGGGACGGTCGATCATCTGGCCTTCCAGCGCAACGGCCGCGCCCCGCGAGGCTTCCGCCGCCGCCACCACTTTCCGCGCCCAGCCCACCTCGGCCTCGCTCGGACGAAAGCATTCATTCACGATCGGAATCTGCTTGGGATGAATGCAGAGCTTGCCGCCGAAGCCCAGGCGGCGCGCGCGCACCGCGTCGGCCCGCAGCACCTCGGGGTTATCAATCGCGGTGCTGATGCCGTCCACCGGTGCTTGCAGGCCCGCCAAGCGCGAGATCAGCACCAGCTGAGAGCGGAAGTAGAGCAGTTCCTCCTGCTCGCCCGGAATGCCTACGTCAAGCTGAAAATCCAGCGAGCCGAACACCAGGCGATGTACAGCCCGGTCGCGCGCAATTTCGAGCGCGTTCGCGAATCCTTGCGCCGTCTCGATCAGCGCCAGGATCGGAATCGTCTGGCCGAGCAGTTCTTCGACGCGCCGCAAGTGCTGCACACTTTCGGTCTTCGGCAGCATCACGGCTTGAATACCCGGAATGCGCGCGCAGGTGACGTCATCCCGAAACCAATCGGTGTTCACGCCGTTGATCCGGAGCACGACCGGATGCGCCGGATTCGCCCACGCCTCCACCGCCGTGCGCGCCCTCGACCGTTCCGATGGCGGCACTGCGTCTTCGAGATCGATGATCACCGCGCCCGCGCCGGCCGCGCAGGCTTTGTCGAAACGCTCGGGACGGTTGCCGGGCACGAACAGGTACGAGTGCGCAATCGCAGCTTCCATGGGATCCTTTTTATTTCAGAGTCGCGGTCGCATCCATCGCCAATCCGCCGGCCGCGTTGCGGGCCCACAGCCGGACGGCATTTCCATTATCTTCAGGCTGCCCGCAGACAGTGAACGGCGCGGTGTCGAATAACGGGCTCATCGCGCGGAAAGTGAGGCTGGTCACGATGGCGTCGGGCAGGCTGCGCCGCAGCAGGTCCGCCAGTAACGACGCGATCAGCGGGCCATGCACCACCAGCCCGGGGTAGCCTTCCACTTCGGTCGCGTACCGGCGGTCGTAGTGAATGCGGTGGCCATTGAACGTCAGCGCCGAATAGCGGAACAGCAGCACGTCATCCGGCTGGATCGTTCGCTCCCATTGCGATCGCGAAGGCGCGGGCGTGGCGGGAGGCATCACATCCCCCGGCTTGGCTTTATCGCGATAGGCGATCTCGTGCTCTTCCACCAGCGCGTCGCCGATTTCATGGCGCACGCGAACAAAAACCAGCGGCCCGGTGCGGCCTTCCTTGGAACGCACATCGAGAATTTTCGATTGGCGCGTGACCGTCTCTCCCACGCGCAGCGGCCTGTAAAACTCCTGCTTGTTGCCGGCCCACATGCGGCGGGGCAGCGGGACCGGCGGCACGAAGCCGCCGCGGTGTGCATGGCCATCAGGAGCGAGCTCCGATTGCCGCTCGCGCGGAAGAAAATAGAGCCAGTGCCAAAGCGGCGGCAGCGGATCGCCCGGCCGCGGCTCCGCATCATCGCGGTCAAAGGTCGCCGAGAGCGCGGCAATCGGGGCTATCGTAATCTGATCGGTGCGCGTCTCGGTCTTCCCGATCCAGGTCTGCAGCCGTGCGATGTCTACAGGCATTTCAAACGCGCCAGTATATCAACTGTTGGCCGATCCGCTAAGATACAGGCATGCTCCGGCTGTTGCTGATCGGCCTCGCGGCCGGCGGAGGGCTCATGGCCGATTCCGGTTTCGATCAGGCGCTCGCTGCGCGCTTCGCGCGCCTCGCCCTCGATTGCGTCCACCAGGAATATCCCAACAAAATCGCGCATGCCATGAACTCCGACGCCGATTTGAAGCCGCCGCGCGAGCTGACGCCGGCATTCTACGGCTGCTATGACTGGCATTCCTCCGTGCACGGCCACTGGCTGCTGATTCGTCTGGCACGGCTGTTTCCGCAAGCGCCGTTTGCCGCTGACGCCCGTCGCGCTGTGGCGCAAAGCTTGACTCCCGCGCACATCAGTCAAGAAGTTGCCTATCTGACAACCAAGGGCCGTAGCAGCTTCGAGCGGCCGTACGGGCTGGCGTGGCTGTTGCAACTCGCGGCCGAGCTCAAGGAGTGGGATGATCCCGACGCGCGCCAATGGTCCGCCGCGCTGCGTCCGCTCGAAGAGGCGGCGACCGCTGTCATCACCTCCTGGCTGCCGAAGCTCGATCACCCGATCCGCACCGGAGAGCATAACAATACCGCCTTCGCCATGGGTTTGATGCTCGATTACGCGCGGATCACTGGTCACCCCGGGTTCGGAAAGCTCGTGGAACAGCGGGTTCGTGATTTTTACATAAAAGACAAAAACTGCCCGCTCGCCTACGAGCCCTCCGGCGAAGATTTTCTTTCGCCGTGCCTGGCTGAGGCTGATGTGGTCCGCCGGGTATTACCGCAAGCGGACTTTGCCGCCTGGTTCCCGGCGTTTCTGCCGAGTGTCGAACTGGAGCCGACCCGCGTCGTCGATGTGACCGACGGCAAGCTCTATCACCTGGCCGGTTTGAATCTCAGCCGCGCCTGGATGCTGGAAGGCATCGTATCAGAGCTGCCTCAGGCCGATCCGCGACGCAAGCACCTGACCGCGCTCGCGGGCCGGCTTCGCCAGGCCGGCATCGAAAGCATCCGCGCTGAGCATTACGAAGGCGGCCATTGGCTCGGCAGCTTCGCCGTGTACCTGGTGAGCAGCCGCGGACTGCGCTGACCCCCATGTACAATCCCGCCCATTTCAAGCAGCAGGATCCGCAGGCATTGCGAGACCTGATGGCACAGTACCCGCTCGCGGCCCTGGTCACACTCGGCTCGCAGGGTTTATCCGCGACCCATCTGCCGCTGTTGTACGACCCCCGCGGGACCCGGCTCGGCGTGCTCCACGGCCACATGGCGAAGGCCAATCCGCAGTGGTCCGATCTGCGGGCGGACGTCCCTGCCCTGGCCCTCTTCACCGGGCCGCAGCACTATATCAGCCCCAACTGGTATCCGTCCAAAGCGGAGCATGGCAAGGTCGTGCCCACATGGAATTACGTGGTGGTCCACGCGCGCGGGCCCATGCGCGTAATACATGATCCGCAGTGGCTCAAAGAAAATGTGAGCCGCCTCACGGCCGCGCATGAAGCGGCGTTAACCGACCCTTGGAATCCCGCTGCCGCCCCGGCTGGACACATCGAGAACATGGTAAACGCGATCGTAGGCATAGAAATCACGATCGAAAGTCTTGAAGGCAAGTGGAAAGCCAGCCAGAACCGGCCCGAAGCCGACCGCCTCGGCGTGATCGACGCCCTGCGCGAACTCGGCACGCCGGAAGCCGCCCGCATGGCGCAAATCGTCTCCGATTCCAACCGAGCCAAGTAGCATCGGCCCCCGCGGTTGAAACCGGCCGCGCCGCGCGCTATGAAAGAAGAACACTCGGAGGAGGCGCCTTTGAACCGATTGCTGTTGCTCTCGCTGCTCGCCCTTGTCCCGGCCTTCGCGGCCGACCCGCGCATGAACCCGCAAGAGCGCGCGAACGCCCTCAAGTGGCTGGAGGAATCCCGCAAGGAATTTCTCGCCGCCATCGACGGTGTTAGCGACGCCCAATGGAAATGGAGGCCGGCTCCCGGTCGCTGGTCGGTGGGCGAAGTCGCGGAGCATATCGTCCTCGGCGAAGCCTCGCAATTCGCCAACGTGAAGAAAGCCATCGCGTCGCCGCCCGATCCTGATTGGGAAACCAGGACCAAGGGCAAAACCGAACGCCTCGTGCAGGTGCTCGCGCCGCGCCTCGGCAAAGCCCAGGCCCCGGAAGCGATCGTTCCCAAAGGTGGAATGACGCAGGCTCAAGTCAAAGAGCGGTTCGAGCGCCAGCGCGCCGAGATTGTCAAATTCACCACCGAGACCGATGCCCCTCTGAAACAGGGCGTCGTCGTCAATCCGTTCTTCGGCCCGCTGAACGGCTACAACTGGCTCATCTACGCTCCGTTGCACACTATGCGTCACGATAAGCAAATCGCCGAAGTGAAAGCCACCCCGGGCTACCCGAAATAACGGCCTTCACAAAGAGTCCGCCGTCGCCGGCTCGAAACCGACCACTTCACGGTACGCCACCGTGATCGCCGCGATCGTCACCGGCACAGTCACGAGCAAACCGACGAGAAGACACAGGAATCCCAGCACATTCACCAGAAACGCCAGAATCAGGAACCACGTGAACCCGAGATAGTCGTTCCGTACCACGGCATGGCTGGCCTTCATGGCCGGCCAGAATTCCATGTGCTTATCGACGATGAACAGATACGTGAACTTGTACATCGCCGCAATCACCAGCCCCGGAATGATCAGCGCGAGCGTCCCCAGAAACACGAACACGGCAATCAGAATCGATGCGATCAGAGTATGCACGAAGAAGTTGAAGCCTTTGAAGAGATCGACGAATTCGGCGCGCCGTCCCGCCAGCTTTTTCATCGTGAAGATGTGAATGCCGGCGATCAGCGCGCCTTGAATTAAGGGTATGCTGCTCAACAGGAAAAACATCAGCGCCATCAGGACGTAGGTGGCGAGGTCGCCTTTCACCAGGTCCCACCCGGCCCCGATCCACCGTCCGGCCGATGCCTCGACGCGTGCCGGCGGCGTCCACGGCGCCGGCGCGACCGCCACCGAAGCCGCCGCCGTGAGCGGTTGCCCGCAATTAGTGCAGAACTGCGCCGCATCGCTGACCTGTGTGCCGCAATGGTGGCAAAACATCGATTCCCTCCGCGGTTGGACTCACGAGGGAATACGCACCTCGCGCGGCCATCGTTCAATCTTACTTGGTCTGCCGCCTTCCCAGGATCTCGTACACCGGCTTATTGTCCGCGAACACGCGCCATTCGGCCACGCGGTTCTCCCGGATCATTACTTTCCAAGCCGCCGGCGTGCTCCACGCCTGCCCGTCGATCGTCCCTCCGGCCGCCCCCGCTGCGAGCACCAACTCTCCGTCCGCCACCGCATGGTCCGTTCGAATCCAGTAGTCCGGGCACATCGCAAAATATCCGCGCCAGCCGGCCTCCATCCGTGCGCCCCCCTGAACCTGGTTCCCCAGCCCATCCACGAAGAGATGATCTGCCGCCAGCAACCTTGCGATCCCGCCGACATCATGGCTGTTCACTGCCGCCACGAATTGATGGAACACCTCAAGTGACATGGGCCTTATTGTCTCGTAGTCGGAAGCCGTACACTGGTGCTAAGAATATGCCGGACCCCAGCCTGCGCTACATCACGGCGCGCTTTCACGGCGACATTCCGTTCAGCCGTACAGAGTACATCCTCGGCCGCAACAGCCGCTCGGAATACCGCGACGCCACAGGCTATTGCGACGGCGATCCCAACGCCCCTGGCGCAATTCAGTATCGCTACGGCCCCCAGCGCGCACTCATCCACAATCGTGATCTACACCACACGTTTCATCTGGATCTCGAGGCCGGCGTCTACACCATGTACCCGCTGGTTGAATTCGAGATGCCGCGCGTCCATAAGCGGGCTCGGCCCGCGCCGCGGCGTTCCGGCCCCACCCTGCGCGTCCATACGCAGACAACTGACACAGGCGAACGCCGCGAGATCTTCGGCTACCCCGCGCGTCGCGTCATCGCGCGTGTGACCAAAACATTGGAGGGCACTACGAATCCGGACGAGACTGAAGTTGACGGCTGGTATATCAATCCGCCGGCCGCCTGGCTGCTCTTGCATCCGCCGCGCCACCATCACGCTATCCTCTTATCTTCCCGCGACGGTAAATTCCCGACGCCCGTATTTACCGACGAGGGACCGCCGGAGAATGGGTTTCCCCTGATACTTGTGCGCACCCATCGCTCCAGTCTCCCGGATGCGGCGGGAAACATTCGGTCCTATACCAACGTGAGTCGGGAAGAGGTCACCGAAATTTCCGAAGAGCCGCTCGATCACGATCTCTTCACACCGCCACGCCATTTCCGCCGGGTTAAGCGACTTCCGGGCGAGCGCCCCGTCCCTTGGCGCGTGCGCCTCCGCTCCCGCCTGCGCCTCAGGTGGCTCAACCTCCAACTCCGTCTTCCGATATAAGCTTCGCCGATCTGATACAGTGGCCAGTCTGGACTATGGCGAACGGGGTCTGGCAGGTCTACGCGGTGAAATATGCGCACCACCACCGCATGTCGAGCGAAAACTTCATCGGCGGCGATTCCCACGATGTCCCGATGCCGCTCGATTACTTTGTCTGGGCCCTCGTTTCCGGTGACCGCGCCATCGTCGTTGATACCGGCTTCGACGAATTCTCAGGAGGCCGCCGCGGCCGCAATTTCCTGCGCTCCCCCGGCGAAGGCCTGAAATCCATCGGCATCGATCCGGCCGGGGTCGCCGATGTGCTCATCACTCACATGCACTTCGATCACTCCGGCAACCACGGCCTGTTTCCCGCCGCGCGCTATCACGTGCAGGATCGCGAGATGGGCTATTGCACCGGCCGCCTTATGTGCCACTCCGTGATGCGCCACCCCTTCGATGAAGAAGATGTCGTCGCCATGGTGCAGAAACTCTTTCGCGGCCGTGTCGTCTTTCATGACGGGGACGAAGAAATCGCGCCCGGCCTCAGCCTTCACCACGTCGGCGGCCACTCCATGGGACTGCAGATGGTGCGCGTGCACACGCGGCGCGGCGATGTCGTGCTGGCGTCTGACGCCTCGCACTTCTATGCCAACATGGAACAAGGCCGCCCGTTCCCGGTGGTCTACAGCGTCGCTGAAACTTTGGAAGGTTATCGCCGCGCCTATGCGCTCGCCAGTTCGCGCGATCACGTGATCCCGGGCCACGATCCGCTGGTGCTGGAGCGCTATCCCGCTCCCTGCCCCGAAATGAAAGGCTGGGTCGCGCGTCTTGATTAGCTCCGTCGCAGCCTCGCGCCCCCAACTGGCCGCCGGCTGGCGCATGTGGGTCGCCTCCGCTGTCATCATGCTCTGCTCCTGGCTTTCGTATGTCGATCGCCAGGTGCTCGCGGTGCTCTCCCCGATGATCCTGCGCGATACGCACCTCAGCGTCGCCGCCTACGCCGATGCCATCGCGGCGTTCTCGGTCGCGTACACGTTAGCCAATCCGCTCTGGGGATCCATCCTCGACCGCATCGGCCTGCGCCGCGGCATGTTGATCGCCGTCGGAATTTGGACGTTCGCCAGCGTTTCGCACGCCTGGGTCGCGGGCCTGCTCGGCTTCGCCGCGGCGCGCGCCGTTCTCGGTTTTGGCGAAGGCGCCACGTTTCCCGGCGGCCTTCGCACCGCGGCCGACTCGCTGCCGCCCGGCAGCCGCTCGCGCGGCATGGCCATCGCCTATAGCGGTTCCACCCTCGGCGCTATCGTTACTCCGCTGCTTGTCACCCCGCTTGCGCTTGCTTTCGGCTGGCGCGCGGCCTTTCTGCTTACCGGCGGCCTGGGCGCGCTGTGGCTCATCCTCTGGTCATCGGTGGCGCGCCCACCCTGGTTGGTCCCCTCGCGCCAGACCGCCCGCATGCTCTGGCCGCGGCTCAACGAAAAACGCTTCTGGATGCTGTTCGCGGGCATGGGATTGGGTGGCGCCCAACTCGGCACGGTCCTCACTCTCAGCCCCGTATATCTCAACCGCGCCCTCGGTATGACGCAGGCCGAACTCGGAAACATTCTGTGGGCTCCGACGCTCGGCTGGGGCATCGGCTACTACTTCTGGGGTTGGGTAGCCGATCGCACCGTCGGCGGCAACCAACGCCCGGTCCGCCTCTATACGTTGCTCGCCGTGCTGAGCCTTCCTTTGGCTTTGGTAACCCACACCGATTCGCGCTTCGCCGTGCTCGCGCTCTTCTTTTGGGGCATGTTCATCGCGGTCGGCTTCATCACGCTTTCGTTGCATGTGGCCGCGCACGCCTATCCGCAGGATCAAACCGGCATGGTGGCCGGCATCGGCTCCGGCGCCTGGGGCGCTATCCAAGCCGCCGTCTTGCCCGTCTACGGCCACTGGTTCGACTTGAAGTGGTACGACCTGGCGTGGTCGTCGATGGTCCTGCTGCCTCTCGCCGGCTACGCCTTCTGGCTGCTATTGACAAATGGGGCGGACGATCGCGTTCCGTCGTCCGCCCCCTGAACGCAGGCAGTGGAGGAGACCGCCTGCGCCACACCCCGAGCTACAGCGCCTTCACCGGAGCGGGCGCCCCGTGCGACCGCAGCCTTGCCAGTCCATCCACCAGTTGCTCCAGTTCCGTTTCGCGCTGCGCGTAGCTCGAATAGATCGAACGCAGCGCCTCGGCTTGCCGGTCCAGCCTCTCGACCACGCTATCTACTCGCGTCGAGAGCCCTCCCAAGGTCGATTTCACCGCATCCATATCTTCCTGTTGCACGCCCAGTTCGCGGCACAGCGCATCGATCCGCGCCGAAACCGCGGCCGCGGACTCGCGGGTTTCGCTCCGAAACGCCGCCAGTTCTCCCAGTTGGCGCGAATCGGCCTCCCGCAAGGCCGCGGCCGTTGCATCGAGCGCGTCCAGGCGCTGACCCGCCGCATCCTGCCGCGCGGCCAGGTCTCGACCCAGCGCTTCCACCCGGTTTGACACGCTGGTGGATACTTCCTTGATCTCTCCCCGCACCGCGCCCAGTTCCTCAACCTGGCGTGCGTCCGCCTCGCGCAGCGACGCCGCGGCGGCTTCCAGGTGTTGGCACTGCTCTTGAACGGCCCGATTCAACGCCCGCTGCTCGGAGGCCGCGCCCGTCAGATCGTCGACGCTCGCCTGCAACGTATCCAGGCGCCGGCCCACTGTCTCGCCCACTTTCCGCGTCTCGCTGGCGATGTGATTCTCCAGCTCCTTCAGCGCGACAACGAGTCCCCGCGCGAACCCGTAGGCGATTTTGTCGACGAGCGGCGCCAGTGCCAGCGTGCTCGTATCGCGCTCCGTCCCGTTCTCTCCCCCGTTCTTCCCGTTGGGGCGGTCCGGATGATGCCGGAACGCTTCACTTTCCAGCCAGTGTTCCATCATCACATCGGTCGTATTCGTTGCCATGTCGTTCCTTTCTGTCACACCAAGAAATGTTCCGCCAGCTCGCTGTTGCTTCTGACCGCGGCCTGCCAGCAGGCCCGCGCCTCCTCGTGCTCTCCCAACGCCATGAGCGCGTGCCCCAAATTCAATTGCGCTTCCGGAAATACCGGCTGTAGCTCCAGCGCCTTGCGATACGAAGCCGCCGCCTCCTCCGCGCGCCCCATCTTTTGCAGCGCCAGCCCTGCGTTGTACCATAGCTCGGCGCTTTCCCCTTCCGCATCGAGCAGTTGCTGGAAAAGCGCCGCCGCCTGTTTGTAATCCTGCCGCTCGATCGCCATGGCAGCCAGGCATCGCACGGCGCCGGCCGGCTTTACTTCCAGCGCCGCTACCTGGCGCAGCGTATCGCGCGCACCTTCCACGTCGCCGGTTCGCCATTGGACTACCGCCAGGTTCAGCAGGGCTTCTGGCCGCTTGCCCAGAATTGACAGGCACGATTCAAACGCGTGAAGAGCCTCCGCCAGGCTCCCCAGTTGGTAATGCGCATACCCGAGCCGAAACCACGCCTCACCCGCATTCGAATCGAGCGTGATCAGCGTCTGATAAAGGTCCGCGGCCCTTTGAAAATCCCGGCGCCGCTCGTGCAGCAGGGCCAGGTTCCACAGCGCGGGCCGTAATTCAGCGTCAAAAGCCAGCGCTCTCTCGTACGCGGCTTGCGCCCGCGCGATCTCGTCCATCTCCTGCAGAGCCGCCCCCAGGCCCAAATGGGCTTCGGCCGAATCCGGTTGAATCTGGGCGGCGCGCGCATACGCGGCGGAGCATTCCAGGTATCGGGAGAGCTTTTGCAGCGCGACGCCCCGATTGAACCACGCGGTGAAGCTTTCCGGATTCCGCTGCGCCAGGGCCTGCGACAAGTCCGCCGCCGCCGCATAGTCGCGGCGCGCGAAGGCCGCCAGCGCCAGGCATTCCAGCGCGCGCGGCGAATCCGGCCGGATTTCGAGCCAGCGCCGCGACCATTGCTCCACGCGGTCGTAATCCGCCGCCGCTACCGCCGAAGCCAGCGCGTGCGCGAGCAGCTCTTCGGATTGGCCGTCGCGCAGGAGCAACGCCTGGTACAGGTCCATCGCTTCACCGTGCCGCCCGAGCAGTTGCAGCGCCAGCGCTTTCGCGCGCAGCGCTGATTCGCGAAACGGCTGGCGCTCCAGGCTGCGCTCGATGGCGTGCAGTGCTTCCTCCGGCCGGCCCAGATGCAATAGCGAAATGCCCAGCCCTAGCAGAGCGCCGGCGCGCCGCGGGTCTTGGTGGACCACCTGCTCGAACGCCGCCGCGGCGCGTTCCCATTCGCCCGCCTTCTCCCAACAGACCGCCCGGTTAAACAGCGCCGTCAAGTCATCCGCTCCGTCCGCTGCTTCGTACGTCGCCGCAGCCTCGGAAAAGCGGCCCAATTCAAACTGCAGGTGGCCGATTGCCGAAAAGAGCTTCGGCCCCTGCAGCCCTCCATCGCGCGCCCGGCAGAGTTCCGCGAGGGCTTCCTCGGTTTTTCCGGCGATTTCGAGCGATGCCGCCGCCGTCATTGTTTCCGCGAGATTCATGCCGCGCTTCCCTTTCTCACCATGCTCCGGGCATCCCAACCGAGCGGCGCCAGGTCGCTGCACGGCGCGGTCTTCGGCAATTGCGGCGCCAGCACCCTCTCTGGAGTGGCGGTCGGGCCCGCCGGACACACCGGCGCGATCTCCACCTTGACGAATCCGGCAATCGGCGTTTTATGCCGGCGCTCGTTGCGCAGCCCGCTCGATTTCGGAAGCTCTACCGGCAATTCCGGCTGCCACCACACTACCGGAGAAACCGGCCATTTCTCGCCATCGATGGCTTGCACTTCCAGCGCAGCAAAATCAGCGAGACCCGCCGGCGCCAATGGAGGTGCCCCCGGCGCCGCCTTTCGTGCCGACCGTCGCGGCCGGCTCGCTTTCGCGCGCGGTCCCGGCAGAGTCTCCGTCGGCCTGGGCCATTCCGCCGTGCTCATATCCGCAGACTCCTTTTCACCGCAATCGCCAGCGATGAGATGTCGTAATGCGCCGCGCTCTGCGGCGCATATTCGCCGATCCACTTCCCGGCGGCGAACGCCTCCACAAACGCGATCTTCTGATGGACTGCGGGCCCTACCGTTTCTCCGAAGCCGCTCAGCTTCTGATCGATCTGCCGGCCTGCATCCGTGCGCCGGTCGATCTTCGAAGGAACGATCAGGCAGCGAGGGTTGGTGCTCCGCCTCGTTACGCGCGCCTGCCGCACCAGGTCGACAGCCGCCTCGGTCGCCACCAGGTCGATGCCGCTGGCCGTGACCGGAATCAGGACCAGGTCGGCGATCCTACCCGCAGCTTGCGTCGCCGCCGTTACGTGTGCCGGAGCGTCCAGTACGATGTACCGCTCCCGCCGCGCCGCCGCCGCCCGCACCAGCCGCTCGCCGTCTTCTTCGTTCTCGAGCGGCATGAACTCGCCCTGGATCGGCAGTTTGCCCGCCGCCCACCAGTGCCGTGACGTGCCTTGCGCATCGTTGTCGATCAGCAGAACCGCCTCGCCATGCGCAGCCAGCTCGCACGCGAGATTAACCGCGATCGTCGATTTCCCGCAGCCCCCTTTCAAATTCAAGACCGCGATCACGGCAGCTGCCTCCCGCGGCTTATATCCAACCGCCTGCAGCAGCCACCGCCCCGCTTGTCCGCCGAATTCCGTGATGCCCTGTGTTGCCAAATCTGTTTCCCCCGGGGTCTGACGTTACCGCCCTGATGTGAACCGCACCTCGATTTTGATCTCCGCTTCAATCGGCTGTCCGTTCAGCATTGCCGGTTGATAGCGCCACTTCTTGACGCCGTCCACCGCCGCCTGAACCAGCAGCGAGTTTCCGCTGATGACCTTGACGTTGGAGACGGCGCCTTGCTTGTCGATCGTGGCTTCCAGGCTCACCACGCCGTCGATCCGGCGCTCCTTGGCGAGCATCGGCATCTCCGGAGGAGGCAGGCTGATCGCCTTCACCTGTTGCAACTCGCCGCCGATGCGAGGCCGCGGAGCCGGCGCCGCGGCGGGCGGAGCCTCGCGCACGGGCGGCGCCGGCGCGCGCAACGCCGGCGTTACGGTCGCGGGCAGGGGCTCGACCCAGTTCACCGTTGTGCCGGCGATCGGAGGCGCTGGAGCCAGCGCCGCGGGCGTATTCGTAGGCACCGGCGCCGTCAGCGCTGCCGTGTTGAAATGCCGGCGAACGGGAGCGGGCGCCTGCTTTGGTTCCGCCGCAATCGGCTCGCGCGCAGGTGCCGCAACCGGCTTCGGCGGCTCCGCGATCATTGCTTTTTGCGGGGTGGGCGTGCTCGGCGTCTCTGCCACTGGAGCCGGCGCCGCGAGCGCGGCCCGCACCGCCGCTTTTGCGACTTTAGCCGGCGCCGGCGCGGCGGACCCGCTCCGCAACATTCGGGTCACCCCTCCCGCCGATACCAACACCAACGCCGTCCCCGCGATCATCACCCAGCGCCGCGATTGCGGCGGCGCGTCCGGCCGCGAACGTCGCGGCGCGATCTCCTCACCCTTTGCCGCCGATTTCACGGCCGGCATTTCCAATGGCGCAAACACGGGTTCCGCTTTCGCCGCCTTTGCCGCCGGCGCTGTCCCCCCGATCGCCTGCAAATCCCGCTGCAAGATCGGATCGCCGGGAAATAGCGACAGCAGATTTCGCAGCAGGTCCGCTGCCTGCTCCGTCTGGTTCTGCTGGATCAGCAGCAGCGCCTTTTCGCGCCCGCGTTTGTAGAATCCCTCTTCCTCGCTGGCCGCGCGCGACTCGCGTACCGTCGTGAGCAGGGTCTGCACTTCCGGACGCTGCGAACTGTTCAATCGAACCAGAATTCGTTCGGCCTCTTCGAATTGCCTCCGTCCGACAAGCACCTGCGCATTGTGCCACTCTTCGCCGAACTTCTTTTCTGCTTCCAGCTCGGCACGCAACTGATGCAGACCCGGATCGCCCGGCAGAGTTTCCAGGGCGAGCCGCAAAACCTGCTCCGCTTGCGCGATCTCGCCGTCGGCCAGCGCCTGCCGCGCCTCCGCCGTCCAGCGTGCCAGCTTCTTTTGCAATTCCTGGCCGCGCTGCCGCGCCCGCAACCGCTCCACCGCTTCTTGCAATTCGGTTGATTCAGGACAGGTTTCCAGGGCTTCTTCCACCACCGTGAGCGCCACCGCCCATTGGTGCGCCTGCTCCAGTACTGCCGCGCGGTGCAGGCAATCCTGCACCAGCCGGCGGCCTTCCCATTCCGATTGCAGTTTCTCTGCCTCGGCCAGCCGCGCCGCCAGCTCCGCTTGCTTCGGCTGCGCCGCGCTTTTTTCGCGCAGGAACTGCACGGCCATGTCGACGCGGTCCTGATCCAACAGCCACTGTGCTTCTTCAAGCGCCTGTCTTACCGCCGCCGCTTCCTCCCGTTCCCGGCGCCGCTCCTCCACTTCAAGCCGCAACTCCGCCAGGTTGGGATCGTCCGGATATGCGCGGCCGGCGGCGTCGAGTATGGCAATCGCATTCTCAAAACGCGCCTCCCGGCACGAGAGTTCGCATTCACGCCGAGCCTGCGCCACCGTGGCCGCGCGCTCGGCCGCCTCGCAGCACTCGGCCAGCAGCGTGGCAACCCCCTGCTCCTGCGGAAATTCAATCCGCACCTGCTCCAGAATTTCGGCGGCTTCGGCGAACTGCTCGCGCGCCATCAGCGCCCGCGCCTGATTCAGTTCCGCATCCAGGCGGCCGCTCCGTTCGCGTTGGTCTTTTTGCTGCTGAATGTGAGTCCGCCATTGATTGACCGCCGCGGAACCCGGACACTCCGCCTCCAATGCCGCGAGCGTCTCGAGCGCCGCATCGAACGATTCGGCGAGCAGCAGCGACTTGGCCTTGGCAATGCCCTGCTCGATGCGTCCTTCCATCTCGCGCTGCCGGATCGCCTCGGCGACGGCATCGGCGAGCTCCAACGCCTCCGCATGCTCCGGGTCTGCGTCCAGAGCCTCCAGAACGCGGGCCTCGGCCGCGGATAGATCGTTGCCATTGAGCGCTTCCCGCACGCCATCGAGCAGTTGCGCGGTCTTGCGGGCCTGCTCCAGGCGCGCGCGCACCGACTGCAGCAGAGCCGCGACGCCGGCGTGACCCGCATCCAGCCGCGATGCCGATTCCAGCAGCTCCGCCGCGCGTTCGAATCGGCGGCCCGCCGCTTCCTTTTCCGCTTCGTGAAGCAGTGCGTCCACCCGCGAGCGCACGGTCCGCTGCTGAAGCAGGCCCCGCAGCTCCGCGCGCACCCCTTCGCCGGCAACGTTGCCCGGATCCAGGTCGAGAGCCTCGCGCACCGCCGCTTGCGCCGCGTCGAGCTCGCGCTCCTCCATTCGGCGCCGCGCGCCTTCGATCAGCACTTCCGCGCGCTGCCGCTGCAATTGGCGGAGAATCGGCTCGGCATCGTATTGAATATCGTCCAGAGTCTGGTAGCGCAACTCGCGATCGGGCTCCATCGCCCGCACGATCAGCTGTTCGAGCGGCTCCGGACACTCCGGAGCGATCTCTCTCAGAGAGACAATGCGGCTCGTGCCGCTTTCGGCAAGCGGATGAACGCCGCTGAGCAGTTCGTAATAGATCACGCCGTACGCAAACACGTCGCTCAGCCCATCGGCCGAATCCGCCTCGTCTTCATATCGCAATTCGCCGGAATGCGCGGCGGCCAGCCGCACGATGCCGAAATCTTGAATCTTCGCCGAACCATCGGCGCCAAGCGCAATCCCGCTCGGCCGCAAGCCGACATACGCCAGCCCGCCCCTGTGTGCCGCGCGCACCCCTTCGGCCACCTGCCACATGACCCGCATCTTCTCGAGCGCACTGAACGTCCGGGCGCCGGCGATCGCGCGGCCCAGATGCTCTTCTCCCAGATATTCGGCCGCTACGAACGGCATCCCCACGTGTTCACCGAGTTCGTAAATCGAAATCAGGTTCGGGCTGCGCAGGTTGGCCACCGCCGCCACTTCGCGCCGGAACCGCTCGGCGCGCAGCGTCTCCGCCACATCGGTCAGCACCTTAAGCGTCACACGCCGTCCGGTGGCGCGGTCCCACCCGTGAAACACGCGCACCGATGTGCCGCCGCCGATTTCTCCTTCGACATCGTATTTTCCGATGCGCGTGGAGGCGGTCCGCCCGTTGCCGGCCGAAGATGCCGCCGCCATCGGAGCTTTCCGGTTTCCGGATGAAACACCGCCGGCCTCCGGTTGCGGACGAATTTGTCGAGAGGCACTCACTCGGATCGATCCTCCATGCTGTCTATACGGACTGAACTGTGAAGCTTTTGTACCAGTATTCCTGGAGACCAGTCCAAAGGAAAATTTCACCGCGAACCGGTTTTCCACAAATTTGTTGGAGTGTGAAATGAGCCGCTTCACTCGGCGGCGGTGTTTAAACGTTGTGGATAAAACGAAGAGCGCGGAGTACGTTATCCCGGTTCAGAGCTTCAGCGTGCCCACGAGTTGGTTGACATTCGCGATTTTTTCCTGCCGGAGAAACGCGCCCAGCTCGCTCGCGATGCGCACCGGCGCGCGCGGATCCCAGAAAATCGCGGTGCCCACTTCCACCGCCGCCGCACCCGCGATCAGGAATTCAGCCGCATCCATTCCCGTCGCGATGCCGCCCAGCCCCACCACCGGAATCTTCACCGCGCGCGCCGCCTGGCACACCAGCCGCAGCGCAATGGGCTTGATCGCCGGCCCGGACAACCCGCCAAAGCCGGCTCCGACCCGCGGCCGCCGCGTGCGCGGATCAATCGCCAGCGCAACAAACGTATTGATTAAGGAGAGCGCATCGGCCCCGCTGCCCTCGGCCGCGCACGCCAGCGGCTCGATCGCGCTGACGTTCGGCGACAGTTTCACGATCACCGGCCGGCGCGCCACTTTCTTTACAGCCGACACCACTTCCCCCAGCAGCGCCGGATCACTCGAAAAATAAATCCCGCCGTGCTTCGTGTTCGGGCACGAGACGTTCAGCTCATAGCCCGCCACCCCCTGGTAGTCTTCGAGCACCCGCACCACTTCCACGTAATCGTCGGTCGCGTAGCCGAAGACATTGGCGAACACCGCCGTGCCGCATTGCGCCAGCGCCGGCAGTTTCTCGCGCACGAAAGCCCGCACGCCGATATTCTGCAGCCCGATCGAATTGATCATTCCGGCTTCGGTTTCGTAGATCCGCGGCGGCGCGTTGCCCTCGATCGGCTCGCGCGACAGCCCCTTCACCACCAGGCCGCCCAATCCCGAGAGATCGACCAGCTTTTCGAATTCCACGCCGTAGCCGAATGTGCCCGAGGCCGCGATTACCGGGTTGCGCAAGCCAACGCCGCACAGCGACGTCGCCAGCGCCGGGTCGGAAAGATTCATCGGATGGGTTCTTCGGAACCTATGAAGGCTTCGCCCAGCACGCGGCCCACGCTCGAAGAAGGCGGCGCCACGCCGATCGCGCGCGCCAGCGTCGGCATGACATCGACCGATTCCACCGGTGCTTCAAACACCCCGGGGCGGAACTGGGGACCGTAGAAACATAGCGGCACCTTCACGTCGTAATCGTAGATCGATCCATACGTGATGCCGCGCCCGCTGCCAAACTCTTCCACGTATTCGGGCTGATATGACAACATCAGATCTCCGGAGCGAAGCGGATGAAAACTGTTGCGGAACCGCCGCTCCCATTCGTTGTGTACAGAGCAGGCGCCGCTGGAGGTGAAGTACGCGGCCACCTCGGGTTCTTCCAATGCCGCGCGAGCCGCCGCGATGACCGCGGTTTCCGGCGCCCGCGACCCGCCGCCGTCCAGGTAAAGAAAAGGATAGAGGTACTTCTCCACGCGTCCGCTCTTGCTCAACACCAGCTTCCGCTGAATCGCCTGCGCCAGCGCCTCGCCCTCGACAGCCATGCGCGGACGCGCGTACAGCGGCGGCTCCGGCGGCGCCCCATGCCCTCCGGCAAGAACGAAGTCGTACGTGTTTCCTCCCGGCGCCCGATCGAGCTGATCCATCAGCCGCTCCAGGTTCCGGTCCAGTTGCAGCGTCATTTGCTGCATCAGCGGCGATCGCGCGCCGGTCTCATAGCCCAGCCGCTCGCTGGCGCCCGGCAGCAGGCACAGCAGGTCGAACGTGTTGCCCTGTCCCAGCTTCTCACGAGCGGTCAGTTCGCCGGCAAAGTCGAACACGGCGGTTTGCGCAAACGGAGACGCGCGGTAAAGGGCCTGAAATTCCTGCGGGCGGGCGGCATCGAACTTCAACTTCCGGAGCGCCGGAGCGCCCGGTTTGGCGCCCAGAGCCAGCCAGTCGGCGTCGTGCAAACTATCTACGGAATGCGCTCGGTTATAGTCTGCCAGCCATCCGGGATTATCCCCACGCGCCGCAAATCGCCCCTCGTTGTCCATCGAGAACAAACTGGCGAGCAGCGTTCCGGCAAACAGCGAGCCTCTCGGCTCGTCCTGCGAGACGATGAAAACACGGCAATTGGGCGCCTCGGCGACCTGCGCCGCAAAAGTCGTGGCCTGCAGCCAGTCCGCGCTGGCACGCACGGGCGCCTTCTCCTTGCGGTCATACCAGCGGTCGGCCACAATTCCGTGTTGCGCCGGCCAAGTCGCCGTCGCCAGGGTCGCTACGCTGGTTGCCGGGAAGCTGGAGGCCAGATGCCGGCAATCAGGGAAGTACGCCCCGTTTTCGATGAGCCGGCGGAGCCCTCCGCGCGAAACCTGGCCCCAAACGGCATCCAGATAATCCGGTCTCGATTGTTCTAAAACTACCAGTACCAATAACTTGGGCCTGGGGGGTAAGGCTGAGGCGCGGCGGATCAGCCCGCCTCCCAGCCCGGCCAGGATACACGCACCGAATTTTCGGCGGCAAATATCCATGTGAAAAGAGTTTAACAAATGCCGAAGAGATGATATAGTGTTACTTTCTGAGTCGGCTAGTACCGGCCCCCGGGGAACGTCAGACGGAAAGCGCGGAGACATGAAAGAAGAATTCAGCGTTCTCGGCCTTGCCACAATCCGCCGCAATCGGGGTATCTCCCTAGAAAAAATCGCGGCATCGACAAAAATCAGCGTTCGCTCGCTCGAAGCTATTGAACGTGGCGAATTTCACAAATTGCCTGGCGGCATCTATAACACCAGCTACATCCGCCAATACGCCCGGGCCATCGACTACGATGAAAGCGCGATCCTTGCCGTCTATCATCAAGCCATGGGTCCGGCCGAAACCCCAGGCGCCCCGTCGAATCGAAACGGCAGCGGCTTGTTCGGCGGCTATCGTCCTGCTTCCAGCATTCTCGGTTCGTAGCCGGCGGGCGGCATCCGGCGAACCGGCGCCCGCCGCTATATCGTCTTCTCCGCCTGCTTCATCTTTTCCGCTTGCTTCATCTTTTCCGCTTGCTTCGCCGCAAACCGGGCGACGTTGATAATCGTGCGCTCGTGCGTACCGTGGGCAATCTTTTCGCGCTCCGTCGCCGCCTCGACCTGAAACCGGATTCGCCGGTTCTCCACTTGTTCTACCTGCACTCTAAAAGTTACCGCACTGCCCAGCGGCGCCGCGGCGAGATGGTACACGTCGACGTGCGTTCCCACCGTGTCATCACCGGGATCGAGCAGCGGCAGCACCGCGTCGCGGCATGTGCGCTCCATCAGCCGGATCATCTCCGGCGTCGCCAGTACGCGCGCGTCCTCGAGCCCCAGAAAGCTGGTTGCGATCTCCGGTGTCACCCGAGTCCGGTACTCGCCCGTGGTTCCAATCGTTATATTCGCCATGCGTCAGCGAGGTTGTAAGATGCGGC
>Ga0070734_10002777_pt1 | contig 20023 bp, 15 predicted proteins | sample Coa_R1_8_FD_66444 | JGI IMG/M metagenome (GOLD analysis project Ga0070734, IMG submission 66444) | Surface soil microbial communities from Centralia Pennsylvania, which are recovering from an underground coalmine fire - Coalmine... | ecosystem: Environmental > Terrestrial > Soil > Unclassified ... | reverse complement strand
TCCCAGCGTCAGCTCCACAGTGCCCTCCAGAAACCGAATCATCCCAATAGGGAGTCAGTTTCCGCGCGCCATTACAAGGCCCAATAGATGTGTGAATGTCGTAGCCCTTCAGGGGAGGGTAAGCTGCACCGACCCCTCCACATCGCCTACTTCTTCGGCGCCATCGGCATCGGGCCCAGCAGGTATCCGGGGGGATCGTTCGGCAGGATGAATTGCGTCTGGCCGTTGACGATCGGACTATGCTGGGTCTCGGTGCAGGCTACGTCGCCCACGAAAGTATCAGGTGCCAAGCGTCGATAGCGGCGATTGACATGCCACGGGGCCGTGAACGCAACCGGGTCCTCGATGGTCATGTCGTTCTCTAGAGTGTCCTTGTCGACGAGGCGCATGCGCTCGATCAGATGCACCTTATCGCTGTGCGGCGCGCCGGTGCGGTCGTAGGGCGTATCACCGCGCATGCTCACTGTATCGACCACCAGCGTGTCACCCTCCCAGTGGCCGATGGAGTGTCCGGTCCAGGAGTCGAAACGCTCGTCGACCGGCAGGTGATCGCGACCATCGGTGTAGATGCGGCGCAGCTGCGGTCCGTATTCCCAGATGATGTAGGTTATTTCCGGCGTCACCACGAATTCGAGAGGCCCCGGAATGCCGCCCATCAACCGCGGCATGCCGTGGGGCAGGCAATTGGTGATCGGGTCGGTGAAATAGCCGGCGAGCGTGCGATCGAGTTTCGCCTTGTAGGTGGCCTCCCATTCGGCGTTGTAGGGCGGATGCTCGCGATCGCCGGGCTGCTGGGCGTTGTTGCCCTTCGGGTCTGCGGTGCCGGGGTCGAAGATCAGACCGCCCACCGGGTTCCAAAGCCCCGACCAGTTCGGCAGGCTTGCCATCACTTTGGCGCGCTCAGCCTGCGGCAAGCCGAACGGCGTCACCCCCTTCTGCTGCGCGAGCGTGGGTGAACCCAAATACGCGGCCAATGCGGCACCGAGCCAGAGCGCGGCCCCGCAGAGGGCCCGGCGCCGCTGGGTCGCATGTCTGTTCGGCGCTTTCGCAATCATCACATCCTCCCGGTCAGTACTGGCAAACGGCGCGACTGCGCGCGGCCAAATGTATCAACTTCAGGCATTTCGAACCCCCTCTACTTTCATCGCCCGGCTTGACCGGGCGAGCTAGTAACTACCCCCTACCTCATGCGGAGAGGGTAGAGAGGGGTGTGCCCGGTCAAGCCGGACAATGACACTGACAGCTAACGGCTCATCAGTTCGCGGGTGCCGATGCCGGAATCGGGCCCGGACGTGGATTGAGCACCGTGCCGTCCGACTTGGTGACCGAGACCCACGCGCCGGCCGGTCGGCCGTCCCGCAGCGGACGGGTCCGCACCGTCACCTGGTCCCCAGGCCGCAGCGCATTGGCCTTGATCCCGGCGCGCATCAGCGCGCTCGGCCCTTCCGCCTCGATACCCCACAACGTCTCGCTCCCCTTGTCGTCACGTACGACGACATAGAGCCAGGAATGCGGATTGGTGTACTCGAATTCCTTCACGGTGCCTTCGAGGGTTATGACCTTTTCTGGCTCGAACATCGCGCCTGAATGATGAGACCATGCGGGGGCTGCGCCCATTACGAGGCCGGCAGCACCGATGGCAGCGAGAATTGAGGTTTTCATCGCATTCTTCCCTGTTGGGGTTTTGCCAGTCTGCACGCCGCGTCCTCTACTCTGGATGGCGACGGCGATAACCGACGCTATTCAATCACAGTCAGCCAGCGATTTCCATCTGGATGGGAGCCAACGGCTGCCTCCGATGTCCTCCAGCGGGCAATCCTTGGGACGTTTTGGTTGTTGACGTTGTGCGGTCAAGTCAGCAAGGTCGCATAAAGATAGCGGCGGGGACAAAACCCTGGTCCATGCCATGCCAAAAGGAGGGGGCTTCCCATGTTTCGTTCAGCACTCGCGGCGTCGGTGATTGTGACGGGCCTCGGTCTGACGAGCCCGGTCCTTGCACAATCGACCGTCTATATCCCGGCCATTCTCGAACTGTCGGGCGCCGGCGCGGTTTCGGGCACCAATTTCCGCGACGGTATGCTGCTGGCGATCGACGAGATCAACGCCAAAGGCGGAATCCTCGGCCGCAAGATCGACACGCCGCTGCTCGATACGCAAAGCGATGCCGGCATTTCGCGCGCACAAGTCCAAAAGGTACTCGACAATAACCCTTACGTTATTCTCGGCCCGGTATTCTCCGGCTCAGTGCTGGTCGACATGGCGCTGACCCAGCAGGCCGAAATTCCGGAAATCGTCGGCGGCGAGGCCGCAGCAATCACCCAGAAGGGCGATCCCTACGTGTTCCGCACCTCGTTCGGCCAGCAATTCAGCATGCCGAAGATCGCCAACTACATTCGCGACAGTGTCAAGGCGAAGTCGGTTGCAGTGTTGTGGGTGAATAACGATTTCGGCAAGGGCGGACGCGACACTTTCGTCAAGGAAATGGCCGCTCGCAACATCAAAGTGGCGGCCGACGTTTCCACCGAGTCCGGCCAAGCCGATTTCTCTGCCGACGTGGTCAAGATCAAGGCCGCCAATGCCGACGCGATCTTCGTCTACCTCAACGAAGAAGAGAGCGCTCGATTCCTCCGCGAAGCAAAGAAGCAGGGCATCAAGACCCCGCTGATCGGCGAGACCACCTTGCTCGGCCAAAAGGTGATCGATCTCGCCCAAGGCGCCGCCGAGGGCGTACGCGGCCACGTCGGCCTGACGGTCGATGCACCCATTCCGGCCGTGAAGGAATTCGCCGAGCGCTTCAAGAAGCGCTTCAACTATGTCTGCGATCACAACGGCATCAAGGGCTACACCGCCGTCTACCTCATCAAGCATGTCACCGAGAAAATCGGGAAATTCGACAGCAAACTGTTTGCGCAGGCCTTGCACGGCATGACGATAACGCCGAAGGACGAACCCGGCATGCTGATGGAGGTGACCTTCGACAAGAACGGCGACATCGACCGGGAGAGCTTCCTGGGCGAGGTCGTGAACGGCAATCAGAAGATCGTCGAGATACTGCCGAAGCTCGGGAAGTAGCCGGTGCAATACCGTAAGACCTCATCCTGAGGAGCGCGCGCCGGCGCGCGCGTCTCGAAGGATGGCAGCAGGCACGAACAGAGCCTCTTGCCATCCTTCGAGACGGCCGCCCGAGGGCGGCCTCCTCTGGATGAGGATCTCGCTCTTGCCTGCTGTTTTGGCGGATCGGAACGATACGAGAAAAACGATCCTACGTCATAGCGATGGCATCCTTCATCCAGCTCTTAGTATCTGGCCTTGCGACGGGGGCGATCTACGCCCTCATCGCGGTCGGGTTCACGCTGCTGTGGCAGACGTCGCAGACGATCAACTTCGCCCAGGGCGAATTCGTTATGCTGCCGGCCTTCTTTATTCTGGCAGCCATGAACGCGGGCGCGCCGTTCTGGCTGGCCGCCCTGATCGGCATCGCGCTGGCGGTCGTTATTCTCGGGCTTCTGTTCAAGGTCGTTATCGTCGATCCGATGCTTAAACACGGCGTGTTGCCGCTTGTCATTTCTACAATCGCGTTGTCGCTATTCCTCAAGGAGAGCGCCAAGGATTTCTACAGTTCGCAAGCGCAGCCGTTTCCCGCCCTCGTGCCAGCGGCGGATATTCATATTCTCGGCGCGGTGATTTCGACGCAAAGCCTGGCAGTGCTGGCGGTCGCCGTGGTCACCATTGTGGCGCTGCACTTCATGCTCAGCAAGACGCGGCTCGGCCGCGCCATGCAGGCGACCGCGCAAAATCCGACCCTCGCGCTCATTCTCGGCATCCCGATCCGGCGGATGGTGCTCTATACGTTTCTCATCAATGCGGTTCTGGTTGCCATTGCTTCGATTCTGATCAGTCCGATCTATCTCGCGAAATTTACCAATGGCGAGACCCTCGGCATGGCGGCATTCATCGCTGCCATTATCGGTGGCTTCAACCAGGTGCGCGGCGCGATCCTGGGTGGCGTCATTCTCGGTGTCCTCGACAATCTTTCGGCGGCCTATCTTTCGTCGCAGTATCGCGGTGCGTTTCCGCTCCTGATCCTGATCGCGATCATTTTGCTGCGGCCTCAAGGATTGCTCGGCCGCATCGAGGAGCGCGCGGTATGAACCGGGCCGGCGCCGCGGCAGCTTTCATCATCGCGATTTTTGCTGTCGCGGCGCCATTCTTCCTCAAGCCGTTCGGCATCTTCCTGATCTCGATTTGGGCGGTGCTGACGATCGCCGCCATCGGGCTCAATCTCACGCTTGGCTACGCCGGCCAGGTCTCGCTCGCGCAGGGCGCCTTTGTCGGCATCGGTGCCTACGCAGTGGCGCTGCTGACGCAGGCGGGCTACCCGTTCGCGCTGGCATTCGCAGCGGCCGGCGGGTTGTGCTTCGCGATCGGCTGGAGCCTTGGCTACCCTGCCCTGCGCGTTCAGCATCATTACCTCGCCTTCGTCACGCTCGCGTTCACCACCTTGGTGTTTCTCGTGCTGCGCAACGAGGAATGGCTCACCAACGGCATCTACGGCATCAACGGCATCGCGCGTCCGACGTTTTTCGGCTGGTCAACCCGCTCGGCGCTGAATTTTTATTTTCTGTGCTTAGGCACGCTCGCTACGCTGTCTGCGGCGACGTGGTGGATGCTGCGCTCGCCCTGGGGCCGGGCATTCGTCGCGCTGCGCGAAAATCCGATCCGCGCGCTCTCGCTCGGCCTTGACACGCGGCGCTATACGTTGATGGCTTTCGCGATCGGCTCGAGCCTCGGCGGCTTTTCGGGCGGGCTCTACGCGCCACTGGTCCAGTTCATCGATCCAGGCTCCTTTGCGCTGGGAATGTCATTCAATCTGCTGCTGATGGTGATCGTTGGCGGCAGCGGGTATTTCTTTGGCCCGTTTGTCGGGGCGCTCGTCGCGGTTCTGCTGCCAGAATGGACGCGGATCGCGCAGGGTTACTACCTGATCATCTATGCAGCCCTGGTCATGGTGATGATGGCCTTCTGCCCGTCCGGCATTCTGGGATTGATCGATCGTGTATCGAAGGTGATTTCCCGGAGCGGACGGTCGGCACCGGCATTGGGTGCCGAGGGCATTGGCTCATGAGCGCAATTCTTGAAGTTTCGCGTTTGCGCAAGTCCTTTGGCGGCATCGCTGCTGTCGATGACGTGTCTTTCGAAGTCCGCGAACGCGAGATCCTGGGGATCATCGGGCCGAACGGTTCGGGAAAATCCACCTTGTTCAATTGCGTGCTAGGCCAGTTGGGGCCAACTGGCGGCGAGGTCCGCATCGACGGCAGGCGCACGACCGGGATGCGTCCGTGCGATCTCAACCGGCTCGGCGTGAGCCGGACCTTTCAGCTGTTGCAGGTGTTTCCGCAGCTTTCCTTGCGCGACAACCTCATCCTCGCCGGCCAGGAACATCAGGGGTCGATGTTTTCGCGCCTGATCGGCCGCGCCGACGCCGGGCTGGGCGAGGCGGCAGACGAAATGGCCGAATTTTTCCAACTTTCCCATCTCGCCGACGAACCCGCGGGTGCGCTGAGCTATGGCCAGCAGAAGCTGCTCGACGCCGCCATGGCCTTCATGGCCGGACCGCGCCTTGTCCTGCTCGATGAGCCGGCCGGAGGCGTCAACCTGACGATGCTCGCGCATCTGCGCGAGCGCCTGCAGGCCTACCATGCGGCCCGCAAAGCCACGTTCGTTGTTATCGAGCACCAGATGGAGTTCGTGATGGCGCTGTGCACGCGGGTGCTGGTCCTCGCGGAGGGCCGCATCATTGCCGAGGGTCCACCGCACGATATTCGCCAGAATCCCAAAGTGATCGATGCCTATCTCGGCTCTTCACAATGAACGCTTCCGAACCGCTGCTCGTCCTCGATCGCGTTTTTGCCGGTTATGGCAAGATGACCATTCTCAACGGCGCGACCGCGCGCGTGCGGCGCGCCGCCATCACGACCGTGATCGGGCCGAACGGCGCCGGCAAATCCACCATGTTCAAAGCGATCTTCGGGCTGCTGCCGGTGCGTTCGGGAGCGATTGTCCTCGATGGCCGCAACATCACCAATATGCCGCCTCGGCAGCTTCTCGATGCCGGCATCGTCTATATTCCGCAGGGCCGCAATATCTTCCCGGAACTCAGCGTGCGTCACAATCTTGAGCTCGGCGGCACCGCGTTCTCCGACCAGCGCGCACTCCCGGGCCGCATGGACGCCATCATGCGCCGGTTTCCGATGCTGAAGGAGAAGGCCCACGCGCAGGCATCGACGCTCTCAGGCGGCCAGCAAAAAATGCTCGAAGTGGCGCGCGGGCTTCTGCTCGACCCCAAGCTCATTCTGATCGACGAGCCGTCGATAGGCCTCTCGCCGCTGATGGTGCAGGAGGTGTTCACAATCCTGAAAGGCCTGCGCAACGACGGCGTCACCGTCCTGCTGATCGAGCAGAACGCCAAGCAGGCCTTGCAGATTTCCGACTACGGACTGGTGCTGGAGCAAGGTCAGACCCGCATCGAGGACACAGCTCCCAATATCCTCGCCGACTCGCGCATCGCGCAGCTCTTTCTCGGCGGCGGCCTCGCGCAGTCGGAGCACGTGGGGTGAGGAAGCGCAGGATATTGGTCGGGCTGATCGGCGCGAACATCACGCGATCGCTCGCGCCGGCGCTTTTCGCCGATGCGTTTGCGGCTGCCGGGATCGACGGCTCTTATCACCTGATGGATGTCGATCGTCTGCCCGGCCGCCGGCTGCCGCAGATTCTTGAAGCGATCAAGTCTGCCGGTTTCAATGGCACCAACATTACCTATCCGTTCAAGCAGGACGTCATCGCGCTGCTCGATGCCGTAGACCCGGAAGCCGTGCAGGTTGGCGCGGTCAACACTGTGACGATCGCACCGGACGGCCGCACCACCGGATACAACACCGACCGCTGCGGCTGGCGCGACAGCTTCGCGGAGAGCCTGGGACGCGAGAGCGCGCAGGGCGCAACCGTCGTCCAGGTCGGGGCCGGTGGCGCGGGGCGCGCCGTCGCGTTTGCCTTGATGGACCTTGGCGTTGCGAAGCTCGTCATTCACGATCGCGACCGCGCGCGTGCGGAGGCACTCCGGGCGGACCTGTCGAAGCATTACGGCGATTCGCGCTGCCGCATCACGGACGATCTTGCCTGGGACGTCGCGGTCGCCGACGGAGTTGTCAATGCTACTCAGACCGGCATGGCCGGTTTCCCGGGCAACCCGATCCCGATGGCCGCGTTCAGGGCTACGCAATGGGCCGCCGACGTCATTTACACGCCGATTGAAACCGAGTTCATCAAAGGGGCGGCTGCAAAAGGCTCACGCGTGCTTACCGGCGGCGGGATGTGTGTTCATCAAGCCGTCGAGGCGTTCAGGCTCCTCACCGGGGTCAAGCCCGAGCTTGCGCAGCTGCATCGTTCTTTCGCCACTGCGCTTGCGGCTCGTGACAAGGGTGATCAGCGAAGCGATAGCGATTCCCGGTCGATCTGATCAGGTCTCGCATAAAGCTATACGGTTGCTGGATGCCAATGGCGGCGCACCGCCGGAAAGGCTTCACGAACGCCGTCACCCCGCCGCTTTTAGGATCCGGGCGGTATCGACGGGTCGCTTTGCCCGTGTATCATGCATCGCTTTTTTGGCCGGCCAAAGTCACCAATCCGGTTTGACAATTCAACACAGTGGAGGAGCGCATGCGAAATCGTCACGCAACAGTCGCCGTGTTTGCAGGTCTGGTGGCAGCCGGCCTGGTGGGCGGGATCGGGCCGCGAATAGCCGGAGCGCAGGCGCCCGCGCCTGCGGCTCCGCCGGATACGGCGGCGTTGCGGGCGCAATACGAGAAATGGCGGACAGAGTTCAAGACGTGGGGCCGCTGGGCGCCGGTCGGACAGGAGTCGAAGGGCGCCACGAGCCTCATCACGCCCGAGAAGGTCGCGAGCGCCCTGAGGCTGGCGAAAGACGGCATCGTGGTGTCGCTCGCGCACCCTGAGCCGCAAGTGGCCGCCGCCGACGTGGCCGCGCCCGGCGTCTTCCACCGCGTCACCAACGCCATCACGGATACCGGCACCACCGACAACTACCAGGTGAGCTACCACGGCCAGACCGTCGCCCACATCGATACGTGGTGTCACTTCTTCGAGAACGGGCAGATGTACAATGGCGTCCCGGTCAAGGAGAACGTGACGAACGAGAACGGATGCAGCAAGGGCGGCATCATGAACTGGAGGGGTGGCGTCACCACGCGTGCCGTGCTCTATGACATTGCGCAGCTCAAGGGCGTTGACTGGGCCGACCCAAACGTGCCGGTCACGCGTGCCGATCTCGAAGCCTGGGAGAAGAAATCCGGCGTGAAGATCGGCCCCGGCGATATTCCGCTGCTCTACACCGGACGATGGAAGCGGCGCGCCGCGCTCGGCCCGTGGACCGGCCAGGTCGCCGGCTACTATCCCGACACGCTGCCGTGGATGCATGAGCGGCTGCCGGCCTTCATCGGCCACGACTTCAACATCGACTGGAATCCGCGGCCCGGCTGGGAAGGGATGCGCAACCCGATCCATGTGGCGGTGCTGATCTGGATGGGGATCAACATCGTGGAGAACCTCGATCTCGAAGAGCTGGTCGCAACGGCACGGCGGCTGAACCGGTACGAGTTCGCGATTACCTTCGCGCCGCTACCGGTGGAAGGCGGCACCGGATCGCCGGTCAATCCGCTGGCCATTTTTTAGGCGGCATTCTCGTCAGGTCGAGTGATCGTAGACGGTAGGGGGCGACCCTTGTGGTCGCCCCGTTAGCGCGCCCCGCCCGTGGCAAGAGGGCGACCACAAGGGTCGCCCCTGTAGCGCGCGCGACTGCGCATGCCGCGTGACGAACGTGCGCGAGCGCCGTAGAATAAGCGCTTACGCGAAAAAAGAACCCGCAGCCGCGACAATGCGGGTCGTGAAAGAACTCGCCCACGAGAACCGGTTTCTGGCGTGGTGTGAAACCATGCCAAGGGAGGGAAATGACAATGCCCACATTGGCTTCGATGGCAAAATTGCTTGCCGGTGGCATCGTTACCGGCTTTGCTTGCGCGACATTCGCCGCCAGCGCTGCGGCGCAGCAGAAGGCGGCGCCGCCGGACTTCTCATCGGGCAATACCGGCTGGCTGACCTTCAACGTCGATTTTTCAATCGTCCCCGGCGGCACCAGTCCGATGCGCAACGATCCCGCCCATCCGCGCATCAGCAACCAGGAGGCCGCGGCAACCGGCAAGCAACCCACCTACTTCATCGCCGATCTCAACAACAACGCCATTCTCAAGCCGTGGGTCGTGGAGCGCATGAAGAAAGACAACGCAGAAGTGCTGGCAGGGAAGATCGCCTTTACGCCGCACTCGGCGTGCTGGCCGGCCGGCGTCCCCGGCTTCCATCTCTATGGCTTCCAGCCTCTCTACTTCGTCCAGACGCCCAAGGAAGTCGTGATGATATACTCGAACGACCAGCAGGTTCGGCGCGTCTATCTCGACGTCCCGCATTCGGCGAATCCGAAGCCGTCCTGGTATGGCGAGTCGGTCGGCCACTACGAAGGCGACACGCTGGTGGTCGATACGATCGGGCTGAACGACAAGACTTTCGTCAACAACTTCCGCACCCCGCACACCGATAAGCTGCACGTCGTCGAGCGATTCAAGCTTGTCAACGACGGCAAGGTGCTCCAAGTGGACATCACATTCGACGATCCGGATGCCTTCAACACGCCGTGGTCGGTCGTGCAGCACTACGACCGCGTCCAGCGGCCGATGGCGGAGGAGATTTGCGCCGAGAACAACCAGCACCTGTTCGACTACCACATACCGGTCGCGAACAACGAGGATTTCTAAGCGCGGCCTCGACGCGGCCTCCTGCCTGTTACCGGACACGTCGCGGACGACAGCGGATTGCGTTCGACCACCTGGCTGTCATGCGCGGGCTTGACCCGCGCATGCATCGCGTTTGCTAGATCCACGCGAAATGGATGGACCCGCGGCAGTTTCTATCGGCCTGCCGAGGTTGCGCGCCATTGCGTCAAGGCCCCATTGGTCGTGCGGATCATCTTCCAGCCTTCCGCAAGCCGTTTTGCAATGTCCTGCCCGCTCAAGGCGGTGATTCCGCAAGCCACATTGTGAGCGAGGCAGGCCCTGAGGATCGTCTGGAAGGCTTGCTCCACCTCAGGCGCGTTGCTTTCGACGCCCAGGTATTGGTGGAGATCTCCGCCAGCACCCACGAAGATCGCGCCGACGCCCGGCACCGCCGCAATCGCATCGGCATTCTTCAGGCCCTCTGTCGTTTCGATCATCATGATGGCCAACAGGTCGCCATCGGGATTTAGCGGCCACACGTCCGCGCGCCGCTCGTACTCGGCTGCTGAAACGCCCCACCACCACACAGCGACTCCCGGCGCATAGCCGCGCAATCCGGGCGGCTCGGGGTACTTCGACGTCCTTCGCTGCGGGTAACGCATGTTTCGCACGGCGAGCAGCGCCTGCTCGGCGTTGTCGATGCCGTTGAAAATGACGCCCATCAGGCCAATGTCGAGCGCCTGCTTCACGAACCATTGCGCCTGCTCCCGGCCGTACGGCGCAAAGCGGGCGAATATGGCCACGTTCGGCTGGAGGTTGCCTTTCTTGAGAATGGCGGCCTTGTCGATCATGCCGACCGAGAACTGGTGCAGCCCCGCAAAGTCCATCGGACCATGCTCCATCTCCAGATACACGTAATCGATATCGGCGCGGGCCAGCGTGCGGGCATTCTGAAGCGACAAGTCGCCGGTCTGGAATCCGATGAACGGCTTGCCGGCGGCAAGCTTTTCGATGACCGGGTTAAGGTGCTTCACTGCCTCTTGAGCGGACGCCGTGCCCGTCAGCGTGATCATCCCAACGAAAAGTGACGCGATGCGCAGGTACTTGCTGCGATAGGCTTCGGCCATGCCTTCCTCCCTCAAATAAGATCTCAAACCTGACCGGAATTCGGTCTGGGTCAAGTCACCTCACACTGGACCTCCATTCTTGGTGTGCTACCTTAACATCAGCTGGCCCCTGGAGACGCGCGATCACGCGGCGGCTGAACAAACGGGCGATCTTTCAGACTTACCATCTTTCATATCGAGGAGCGCTGCGATGTCGATATCAGCTTTCGCGAAAGTTGGATTTGCGGTTGTCGTGTCGATCGCCGTGACCGAAGCTCAAGCCCAGACGAAAGATGTTGCGCCGGTCAACAGCGGCGCCAATCCCTACCGCGCCATCCGCGACTGGGCACAACTCACGTTGGAGAAGAGGCCGTGGGGCGGATCAAACGGCGTCGCTGTCGATCGCGATGGCAAATCGGTGTGGGCAACCGATCGTTGCTCGCCAGGAACCAGCCCGGGCTGTCTCGGCACCAAGGCAAACCCAGTCCACCTTTTCGATGAATCTGGAAAAGAGGTCAGGAGCTTTGGCGGCGGCATGTTCGTCTGGCCGCACGGCATCCATGTCGACCGGGACGGCAACGTGTGGGTGACTGACGCCAGTGTGACCACCCCCGACACGCTTGCGAAGTTTCCCGGTGAGGAGCCGAAGGGAAGCGTTGTGGTTAAGTTCAGTCCCGAAGGCAAAGTACTGATGACCCTCGGGAAACCAGGCGTGAGGGGTAATCCGCCCGACGCTCTGACTGAGCCGACCGATGTCGTCACCGACCCGAGCAACGGCGATGTCTACGTGGCGGAGAGTCACACAAACGTCGAAGACCCTAATCTTATTGGACGCATCTCGGTGTTTGACCGCAACGGCAAATTCCTGAGGACCATCGGCAAGACCGGAACGGGCCCGGGAGAGTTCCGCACGCCGCATGCGGTCGAGTTCGATTCCCAGGGACGCCTGATCGTCGCCGACCGCCACAACCACCGCATCCAGATCCTGACGAAGGATGGCAAATATGTCGGCGAGTATCGCGAGTTCAGCCGCGCCAGCGGCCTCGCGATCGATGCGAACGACACGATCTATGTGGCCGATTCCGAGTCGACGCCCCGCGTGCATCCGGGCTGGCTCAAGGGCATCCGCATCGGCAGCCTGAAAGACGGCAAGGTGACGGCATTCGTGCCGCCGCACAAGACCGACTCTCCCGACGGAGCCATGGGAGAGGGGATCGCCATCGATGCGGCCGGCAACCTCTACACCGCAGAGGCCACCGTGAGGGGCGTGACGAAGTACGTCAAGGAGTAGGCGATCCGATCACCTGAGGCCCGCGTAGGGGTTCGCCTTAACGGGCGATTTGGCGCGGAGTGGCGGGTTTAAGCAAACCCGCCCGATGCAGAGCGATGTGACGCGAGGCCGTGGCGTCGCGGCTAAGCCGGACCTGCAAGCGATCGAGATAGAGGTACACGACCGGCGTCGTGTAGAGCGTGAGCAGCTGGCTCAGCGCCAGCCCGCCGACGATCGCATAACCGAGAGGCTCGCGCAGCTCCGAGCCCGCGCCGTGCCCGAACGCCAGCGGCACGCCCGCCAGCAACGCCGCCGCCGTGGTCATGAGGATCGGACGGAAGCGCATCAGGCAGGCCTGCCGGATCGCGTTTTCCGGCGCCAGGCCGTCGCGCTCGGCCGCGATCGCAAAGTCGACCAGCATGATGCCGTTCTTCTTGACAATGCCGATCAGCAGGATGATCGCGATGATGCCCATGATCGACAGGTCCATGTGCCCGGCACGCAGCGCGAGCAGCGCGCCAACGCCGGCCGAAGGCAGCGTGGACAATATGGTCAGCGGGTGAATGAAGCTCTCATACAGCACGCCGAGAATGATGTAGACAACGACGAGAGCGGCAAGAATCAACACCGGCGTGCTCGACAGCGAACTCTGGAACGCCTGTGCATTGCCTTGAAAAGAGGCAATGACCGAGCCGGGCATCCCCAGCTCGACGGCGGCGCTGGTGATGGCGTCCACCGCTTCGCCCAGCGCAAAGCCGGGGCGCAGATTGAACGACAGCGTGACCGCCGGAAACTGCCCCTGATGAGAAACGGAGAGCGGTCCGATCTTGCTCGAATCGGTCGTAACAAGTGCCGATAAGGGCATGACCGCGCCGGTCAGCGGCGACTTCACATACAAGCGCTCAAACGACGCCAAGCTGTCCTGCAACGCGGGCGAGACTTCGAGGATGACCCAGTAGGTGTTGAGCTGAGTGAAATACTGCGCGATTTGACGTTGCCCGTAGGCGTCGTTGAGCGTGTCATCGATCATCTGAGGTGTGATGCCGAAACGCGACGCCTGGTCGCGATTAATGGAAATCCTGAGGCGCGGCGCGCCAGCAAAGAGATCGCTCGACGGATCGGCGATCTGCGGGAGCGCACGGAGCTTCTCAAGCATCTTCCCCGACCACTCGATCAGTTCGGGAATGTCGGCGTCCTGGAGCGTATATTGAAAGCTGCCGCGCGACGCGCGTCCGCCCACCGTGATGTCCTGCGTCGTCTGCAGAAGCAAATTTACACCCTCAACTCTCGCAATTTGCGGCCTCAGCCGGTCGATGATCTGAGACGCTGTGAGCGCGGGCTGGTCGTGCGGCTTCAACGCAATGATGAAGCGAGCGGTATTCGCGGTCTGTGCATTGCCATTGCCGCCCGTGCTGCTGATCTGCGAGACGAACCCGTCGATGTCGGGGTCGCGAAGGAGAACTTCTCCAAGTACATGCTGCAGCCGCATCATCTCGGCGGCGGATACTTCCTGGGCGGCCTCCGCTACGCCGGCCAGCATCCCGGTATCCTGAATCGGAAAAAATCCCTTCGGAATCGAAATGCCCATCGCGATCGTGAGCCCTAAGGTGCTCAGAAATATCGCGAGCGTTATGCCCTGATGGCGCAGCGCAGCGTCGAGGCTGCGACGGTACCCGGACAACATGGCATTGAATCCGGCTTCGATCGCACGAGAAAGCCAGCCGTGATGGTCGGATCCGCGCCGCAGAAAACGCGAGCACAGCATTGGGGCAAGCGTCAGGGATACGACCGCGGAGACCATGACCGCCGCCGAGACCGTGACGGCGAATTCGCGGAACAGGCGTCCGAGGATGCCGCCCATGAACAGCAGCGGAATGAAAACCGCAGTCAGAGAAAGACTTATCGACAGCACCGTGAAGCGAATTTCGCCCGACCCGACCAGCGCGGCCTGGAATGGCGGAACGCCGCATTCGATATGGCGATAGACGTTCTCCACCTCGACGATCGCATCGTCGACCACGAAGCCGATCGCGATCGTCAGCGCCATCAGCGAGAGATTGTTGAGGCTGAAATTGAACGCGTACATGACGGCGAAAGAGCCGAGGAGCGACAGCACGATAGTAAAGGCGGGCACCAGCGTCGCCCAGGAATTGCGCAGGAACACCAGGACGACCAGGACGACGAGCACGATCGTCAGCGCCAGCGTGAATTCCACATCGGCGACCGACGCCCGAATTGTGGTGGTCCGGTCGAGAACCGTACTGACCGTGACGGCGGGCGGAATATTGGCCGTGAGCTTCGGGAGCAGCGTCTTGATCCGTTCGACCGTGTCGATCACATTGGCGCCCGGTTGCTTGAAAATCGAGAGCACGATCGCCGGCGCGTTGTTATGGAACGCGGCAGAAAATCGGTCGGCGCCCGCCGCTATGGCGTGACCGACATCGCGCACACGCACCGGGGCGCCGTTGCGGTAGGCGATGATGACGTCGTTGAAAGGTTCGGCCTCTGTGATCTGATCGTTGGCGTCGATCGCAAAGCTCGTTCGGCCGCTGGTGAGCGTGCCCTTTGGGGCGTTGGTGGTGGCGCTCACGAGCGCGCCACGAATCTCCTCAAGCGTCAGCCCGCGCGCCGCAAGCTTCGCCGGATCGACCTGGACGCGGATCGCCGGCCTTTGCTCTCCCCCAAGCGACACCTGCGCCACCCCCGCCACCTGCGAAATCTGCTGGGCGAGAAAGCTGTCTGCATATTCGTCGACCACCTCGATCGGCAAGGTATCCGAGCTTGCCGCGAGCACAAGAATGGGCGCATCAGCCGGATTGAGCTTTCTGTACGTTGGCGGCGCCGTCATGGTTTGCGGCAGCGTCTTGCTCGCGGCCGTGATGGCGGCCTGCACATCCTGCGCCGCCAGATCGATGTTGCGGTTGAGATCGAACTGAACCGTGACCGATGTGGCGCCGAGCGTACTGATCGAGGTCAACTGCGCCACGCCGGCAATCTGGCCGATCTGGCGCTCAAGCGGCGTGGCGACCGAAGATGCCATGGTCTCGGCGGAAGCCCCGGTCAGCGTAGCGGTGACCTGCACGGTCGGGAAATCGATTTGGGGAAGCGGGGCGATAGGCAAATACGGGAACGCCGCCAATCCCAGGAAAGCTACCGCGCTCATGAGGAGCGTGGTCGCGACCGGCCGCCTGATGAACGGCTCGGAGAGGTTCACTTGTCCGTCCTTGATGTGGAGAGACGGCCGTTCGCAGCAATCGCCACCGGCGACTTCGGCCTCAGCTTGTACTGCCCGGCTGTTACTACGCGATCCCCCTCGGACAGGCCCGTCACGACGATCGTCAGGCCGCCGCTGCTCGGACCGACCTCAATGGGGCGCGGTTCGGCTGCGTTATTCGTCCCGACGACCCATGCCAGCAGGCCATCCGGCCCACGCTGCACCGCGGCGGCCGGAATCGCGATTGCATTGTGGCGGATCTCCGCCAACACGCGCGCGTTTACGAATTCTCCGGGCCAAAGCGCTTCGTCCTCGTTCGGGAAAATCGCCTTGAGCCGAATGGCGCCGGAAGCCTGATCAATCACATTGTCGATAAGCAGCAACTTCCCGGCGCTCAAGGCGACCCGATTGTCCTGATCGAAGGCGGTGACCTCGACTGCGCCGCGTTTCATTGCCCCGCGAACATCGTCGAGATTGACCGCCGGCAGCGTGAACACGACCGCAGCAGGCCGGGCAAGCACCAGAGTGGCGATCGACTTCGTGTCTGAGCTGCGCACCATGTTGCCGGGATCGACCAGGCGCATACCGATGCGGCCATCGCTCGGAGCGACGATGGTCGTGTAGTCGAGCTGGGCCTGCGCTGCTTCGATCGCAGCTTCATCGGCAAGAATGGAGGCCTTCAATTGATCGACCCTGCCCTGAAGCTGGTCGACGGTCTTCTGGGTCTCGAAGCTCTTAAGCTCCAACGCCTTCGCGCGCACGAAATCCTTTTCGGCGGCGGCCAGCAGCGCCGCGTCCTGCGCCCGCCTGGCCTTGGCCTGATCAAACGCGGCCCGGTACAGGCGCGGGTCGATCTTCGCCAGCACGTCTCCCTTCCTGACCTGCTGGCCTTCGGTGAACAGCACCTCCTCCAGTTCGCCGTCGACCTTGGGGTGAATGTCGATCGTGAATGAAGCCTGCACCCCGCCGAGGCCGATGAGATAGATCGGAACGTCTATCCGCTCCGCAACCGCGATCGTCACCGGGACCGGCCCTCCTCCGCCAGCCCGCCGACTCCTTTGCGGATTCGTCTCGCCCGCGTTGAACCAGTAAAGCGCGCCCCCGACTATGAGAGCCGCAAGAAGAACGCCCCCGACCTGGATCGCACCTCGCCCTTTCCGATCGACTGGAGGAGTTATCGAGGTCACGAGTTTCGCCCAACAAATGCCTTTTGCAATGAGCGTGCAGAACCGCAATCGGGACCGGCGCCGACGCGTCGTATGCGCCGGCTAAGCATGCCCCAGAAATTCTCTGTCTGGCGCTCGATATTGCAAGTGATATGCTTCTGCCGCGCTTGCTCGACAAACGTTTTTTATTGATCCTGAGTCCTAGGAAAAGTTTTGGTATGCTGTGATGAGACGGCGGTTACCTTCACTGAACGGATTGCGTGCATTCGAGGCGGCGGGGCGGCAGGGCAGCTTCACGGCGGCCGCCAAGGAGTTGAACGTCACTCAAGCGGCGGTCAGCCGCATGGTGCGGCTCCTGGAGGAACGCTTCGGCTTCGCGCTGTTCCGGCGTCACGCCAACGCGCTGGAACTCACGACCCAGGGCCAAGCGCTGCTGTCCGGTCTGACCGACTCGTTCGACGGGATTGCACGGCTTACAGAGCAGGTCGCCGCGATGCGGGCAGGCCCCGTGCTGACAATCGGCGTCGGGCCGACCTTGGCGGTGAACTGGCTCATTGCGCGCCTGAACACCTTTTACCGCAGCCACCCGGAGATCGAGGTGCGCATGGCGACCGGCGGCGCAACCCGTCCGGTGCGTGACGATTGGACCTGTACGATACGCCGCGATATCGGGCCGTGGCCGGGTTACACCGCCGAGCAACTGTTTCCCAGCACACTGGTGCCGGTGTGCATCCCGGCACTGGCAGCAGGCCTGCGGCATCCATCCGATCTGCGGAACGCGACCCTGATCTTCGTCCCTCACTTGTCCGGCGATTGGCCGTGCTGGTTCGAGGCAGCCGGGGTGCGAACGCCGATACGGCCAGCCGGCGAGGTATTTTTCGACAATAATGCAATGGCGATGCAGGCGGTGCTTGACGGCGTGGGAATCGCGGTCGCGCAAACCCTCTATGTCACGGATGCGCTTGCAACCGGACGACTGGTCGCACCGTTCCCAATCGTCGCGACAAAGCCCGAAGCCTGGTATCTTCAATACCGTGTTGCGCGCGCAGATGATCCGGCGCTTTTGGCGTTCCGCAACTGGCTGCACGGCGAAGCCGAGCGGCAGCGCCAAATCGAATCGAAATTGATCACGCGACCGCTCGCGTCCGATCGAACTTGCGCGCCAAGCCAGCGGGTCGCGTTAAACGCGCAGGCCGAAGTCCCAAATGCAGTATTGCCGGCCCAACAACATCCGCGACGCAAAACTGCCAGCTCACGGGCGTAACGTAACGTCGTATATGCGCGCAGGCATGGGCGATCACATTCCCTCAAGGGCTTTGCTCGCGGGGGATTTCAGTCGCCAGACGAGCCCCGTTGCGGGGTAATCGAGCTCGACTTTGCCTTCGACGCTCGCTTTGGCGACGATCGAGATCACTGTGTTGCCGAAGCCTTTTCGTTTGGGCGGCTCGACGCACGGGCCGCCGCGCTCGATCCAGCTGATGGTGAATTCGTTTTCATCGAGCTGCCAGTCGATGCCGACGCTGCCCCGATCATCCGAGAGCGAGCCATACTTGGTGGCGTTGGTGGCAAGTTCGTGCAGCGCAAGGCCGATGCTCTGAGCCGCCGAGGGTGTGACGCGGAGCGGAGGCCCCTGAAGACTGATCCGCGTGCCGATCAGGTCAGCGAAGGGGGCGAGCTGGGCACGTACCAATTCCTCGACGCCAGCGCCACGCCAGTCATTTTTGATCAGGATGTCCTGGTTGGCCGAGAGCGCCTGAATCCGCTCAGAGAAGTGGACGATGAATTCCTCCACGTTCGATGCCGCCGTTTTGTGCGCAATCGATTGCACGACAGCGAGCATGTTCTTTGAACGGTGATTCACCTCGCGCATGAGCAAATGCAGATGCTCCTCGGCGCGTTTGCGCTCCGTGATGTCGCGAACCAGGCCCATGAGCCGGCGCCGCCCGCGAAAGTGCCTCAGCTCGGCTTGCGAATGCAGCCAACGTATCGACCCATCCGGTCGCGGACAGCGCAGCTCGACGCGAAATGGCGCGCCGGTTTCGAGCGTGAGGGACAAAGCCCGATTGACTTTTTGGCGGTCCTCGGGGTGCACGGCGCCGAGGGTCTCTTTGTGAGTCACCGGGGTTCCGGGCCTGAACCCATGCAAAGCGAGCGCGCGGTCGGAGGCGACGAACTCCCCGCTCTCGGGCGAAAGCTCCCAGATCCCTGCGCCATCGGCATCAAGCGTGATTTGCAGGCGGGCCTCATTCTCGATCAGAGCATCGTGTGCTCTCTTTTCCGCGTCGATGTCGACGATGACCTCAGTCGCGCCGACGATCTTGCCATTTTCGTCGTGATACGGCACCGCCGCTACACGAGTCCAAAATGGGCCACGGCTCTCGTCGCCACGGAACAGGAATTCCCGTCCCGGCCACACCCGCTCGCCGCGCAGCGCCTGCGCGGCCGGACTGTCCTTGCGCCCAAGGCTTTGTTCGTCGCAGTCGAACCCCTCCCGCAATTCATGCCTGAACTCGCTCCTCGGGAGCATGATTTCAGGCGTGAACATCCTGAACATGTTGTTGGCGACAATTGGCTTGCCCTGGAGGTCGAGGAGCGCCACCCCGATCGGCAACGAATTCAAAATAGCGTCGAGGCGGCGTTCGCTTCCCCGCAGCTCTCGTTCGCTCGAGACGAGGCGTTGTGTGGCATCAAGCAGGGCGGCCGACGTCGAATCCAGCTCGCGAATGCCTGAACGACCCGTTTGCGGGCTGCGACCCGCACAGATCGCCATCGCATCATCGGCGATGCCGATGACATGCCGGCTCATATGTCGTCCGACCACCGAGGCGAAGCCGCCGCCAATCGCCAACGACAACAGGCCAAGCGCAGCCACGAATCGCCATGCGGCGTTGATCGGCGCATCAAATTGCGCGCTCGGAACCGTGACGATGACCCGCCATCCCGACGATGGCAGCGCGATGAAATAAGACAGGGCGCGGACACCGTCACTATTGGCGACGGAATAGGTACCGCGCCCGGCCTGTGCATGTGCTGCCGTTGCTTCCGGCGACTCGCCGGTTCCAATCCACTTCTCGGGCGCGACGGACCGGGCCACGATGGTGCCACGGCGATCGATGACTGTCGCAACCCATCCATCCGGCAGACCCTCGTCGCGAAGGAGAGTCGTCAATTCCGAAGTCTCGACCGTAACCGTCGTCAGTGCCACGATCTCATCGTCTCGGAGCGTTGGCGCCCAGACGGCGGCGAGCGGGAATCCAGACACGGAACCCGTGAACAGATCGCCCGTATAGGGCATCTTGGCTGCCATCGCGGCAGAGAAGCCGGCCGTGTCACCGGCTTTCGGCATTCTCTCGCCGAACGGGCGACGGGTTGTGAAAATCATTTGGCCGTCGGAAGCGATGAGCGTGGCGTAGCTCGCGGAATGGCTC
>Ga0070734_10002775_pt1 | contig 20043 bp, 10 predicted proteins | sample Coa_R1_8_FD_66444 | JGI IMG/M metagenome (GOLD analysis project Ga0070734, IMG submission 66444) | Surface soil microbial communities from Centralia Pennsylvania, which are recovering from an underground coalmine fire - Coalmine... | ecosystem: Environmental > Terrestrial > Soil > Unclassified ... | reverse complement strand
CCTCGGCCAGGACAAATCGGACTCCTAAATTCAAACGGGCGCTTGTACCATCGTGAGCATTTCACTCACTGCGAAACCCGTATTCAAGATCAAAAACGACGCATGCCAACAGACGCCTCTCGCATCGAAGATTACAATCGTGCTCGAAGATCGGGCCTGGTGCGGATCGCCGCTCTATCGATTCGTCACGCGTCAATTCCTCATGCGTCGGTTCGTCGCGCGTCGCTTAGTCAGCGCATGCCGCAAACACAAACTATCTCCCTGGAGCTAACCAACGATCAAGAATCCGAAACAATCGTGCTGACATTTTCCGGAGTCTGCGAGCTGAAGGTTGACGGGCTTCATCCGGGCGGCACCTGCTATCTACAAATCTTGTCCATAGCTTCTTATCAATTGGAGGACATTTCCTACCGAGTTAGCAATGACGAACAGGATCTGGAACTAAGCTTCTACTGCAAGGATTTTGAGATCAGGCGTTTAGGCGACGGGCAATCAAGCACTCTTCTCGTCCAATAGTTTTCTCATGGATGAAGCCAGATGCGCGAGGCGGAATGGTTTCTGGAAAAGCCGGCTTCCGGGCGGAAGCTTCGAGCGCAGTTCCTCGTCCCCGTGCCCCGAAATAAAGATCATCGGCAGGTTGGCATCGCGGTTCCACACCTCTTTGGCCAGTTCGAAGCCGTTCATGTGCGGCATAATCAGGTCGCTCACCACAAGCTCGATGCCGGCTTTGTGCTCGTTGTACAAAACAAGCGCGTCACGCCCGTTGGCTGCCTGGATCGTCACATAACCCAGATTTTCAAGAAACTCCGCAATCGCTTCACGCGCGGTATGCTCATCTTCAACCAGCAGAACCGTCTCGCTGCCACGCGGCAACGACTCGGGTTTCGTCTGCGATTCTTCCCTGGCGACAGGCTGCTCCAGCGGGAGGAAGATGCGGAAGCTGCTTCCCTGCCCGACCTCACTCCAAACCTCGATTGCCCCTTTATTCTGCTTTACGACGCCATACACCGTTGAAAGCCCAAGGCCTGTGCCTTTCCCCATTTCCTTGGTGGTAAAGAACGGCTCAAAGATGCGAGCCTTGATTTCAGGGGTCATGCCGGAGCCGGTATCCAGGACTTCGATCACCGCATAGTCACCGGCAATGACATCGAGCTCCCCCGAATACTGCAGACTCAAGGTCCTCATGCTGGTGCGCACGAGGATAGAGCCGCGCCCGGGAATGGCGTCCTTGGCGTTTACAACCAGGTTCACCAGAACCTGAGCGAGATGACTTGGGTCCATGCGGACATGGAGGTCGGGTTCGCCCGGCACGAAAGTCAGATCCAGTTCTTCCCGAATCAAGGGCCGCAGCAACGCGGTGGAATCGGTAATGGCGTCTTTCAGAGAGATCACGCGGGGGAAGGCTGCCTGCTTACGGCTGAAGGCGAGCAACTGCTGCACCGTAGAGGAAGCCCGATCGATGGCGATGCAAATCTGATTGGTATGCTGCTGCAACGCCGGAGGCAGCTTTGCATGCAAGAGCTGCGCGTGGATCGTGACCGCCGTCATCATGTTATTCAGGTCATGGGCGACCCCACCGGCCAGGCGGCCCACGGCCTCCAGCTTTTGCGACTCAAGAAGCTGATGCTGCAGCGAGACCCTCTCGCTGATGTCCTGGTACAAACCAAAACTTCCAGAGGGCTGGTTATCGATCATCAGAGGAACGCCGTGAATCTCCACATCGACGAGCATCTGATCCTTACGCCGGCGGCGCGTGCTCACATGAAACGGCAGTCCCTCGGTAACCGCGTGCGTGAGGGACTGCGCTTCCTGCTTCAATTCCTCGGGAGCAATGATCTCATCGAAGCCGCGGTTTAAGATCTCCTCCTCTTGCCACTGAAAAATAGCGACAAAGGCCCGGTTGCAGGCTATGACGCGATGCGCACGGTCTAGCACGACGATGCCCAAAGGATTCTCGTCGATGAGCGCATGCAGATGGGCGCTTTGCTGCTGCAGTTCTCTTTCAACACGACGCGAGCCGGTAACGTCACGGTTGATACTGAGAATCGCTTGCACGCCCTGAAATTGAATTACAGAGGCGCTGCACAGAATCGCCAAGACGGTTCCGCTGCGGCTGCGATGGGCGGTTTCAAAGTTGTGATAGCGCCCAGCTTCCAGGACCCTGGCAATCCCTTCCTCTCCGCGCGGGACATCGAGCGTGAAACTCTTGAGGCTCATGCCAATCAATTGGGAGCGAGGACAGCCATAAAGCTCCTCGGCCCTGGGGTTCACCTCAAGAATGATCTCATCGACTGGATTAAAAATGATGATGGCGTCGTTAGCCCGCTGGAATACTTCCTGATAGACCTCAGGGGGGAGAAACTCAGGCCGGCCTTCAGGCTTCGCAGACAAAATGGCATCCCCGCACGGGATTTTAAAAGCCTCTTAGATTACTAGTCTTATATTGTTCAGTTCAAGTATTGTTTTGCAAAGAAATTTGCAGGTTACAAACCTGCAATCCTACTTTTTCGCAGGAAATTAAAGACTGATGAAACCATAACCAAGGTTACGATGAGAAAGCTTTGCAAAACCCCCAAAAAACTCAAGAGTCCCGGCAGGTACCATAAAGCCGTACCCGCGCAGGACCCTCTGAGAACCAGTTCCCTTCTTCGTGCTACGGTCGGTTTGCCGACGGTCGCTTTTCCGACCGGAACTTTTCCGAACCGCTATGGCATCCGAACGCCGTGCGACTAAACGCCGACGACCTTAACCAACTCCGCCACCGATTCGGCGCTCTTGCGCAATGCAGCCTGCTCGTCAGCGGTCAACTTGATCTCGATGATCTGCTCCAATCCGTTGGATCCCAATTTGCACGGCACACCCACGAAGAGTCCATTGATGCCGTATTCGCCTTCTAGATGGACGGCGCAGGGCAGAATCTTCTTCTTATCTTTGAGGATGGCTTCTACCATTTCGGTAGCCGCCGCTGATGGAGCGTAGTAGGCGCTGCCGGTCTTGAGATATTTCACAATCTCGGCTCCGCCGTCACGGGTACGCTGAATGATCGCTTCCAGACGATCTTTGGGGATCAACTCGGTAATCGGTATTCCGGCCACAGTGGAGTAGCGGGCCAGGGGCACCATGGTATCGCCGTGACCGCCAAGAACAAAGGCGGTGACGTTTTCCACGCTCACATTCAACTCTTGCGCGATGAAGGTGCGGAAACGAGCGGAATCAAGAACGCCGGCCATGCCGATCACGCGGTTGCGCGAGAACTTGCTGAGCTTGAAGGCCGCCTGGGCCATGGCATCCAGAGGATTGGAGACCACGATCAGGATGCTATTGGGCGAGTTAGCGACGACCTTGCTCACCACGTCCTGCATGATCTTGAAGTTGGTATTCAGCAGATCGTCGCGACTCATGCCGGGCTTGCGCGCCACACCGGCGGTAATCACCACAATGTCGGAATTGGCGGTGTCAGCATAGTCATTGGTACCGAGCACATGGCTGTCGCGCTTCTCGATCGGCATGGCTTCGAGCAGGTCCAGGCCCTTCCCTTGAGGGATTCCCTCAAGCACATCGATGAGCACCACATCCGCCAGTTCCTTGGAGGAAATCCAGTGGGCCGCAGTTGCGCCGACGTTTCCTCCGCCTACAATCGTTACTTTTTTACGCATGGATTCCTTTCCTGCTATGAAAAATGCTCCAGCGGCGGTGAAGCAGCCGGGCAGAAAAATTACACGGCGTGCTTTTGGCTCTGGACCGTCATGTTCTCAATGATGTGCCCGGCAAACTCACTGGTCTTCACCTTGGTTGCGCCCTGCATGAGCCGCTCAAAATCGTAGGTGACCTTCTTTTGCTGAATGGTCGCTTCCATGCCGCCCTCAATCAGGCGCGCGGCCTCGCTCCATCCAAGATAATCAAGCATCATGACGCCCGAGAGGATGACGGAGCCGGGATTGATGACATCTTTGTCGGCATATTTTGGCGCTGTGCCATGGGTGGCTTCAAACACCGCATGCTGGTCGCCGATGTTCGCGCCGGGAGCAATACCCAATCCGCCCACCTGGGCCGCGCAGGCATCGGAGATATAGTCGCCATTGAGGTTGGGCGTGGCAAGAATGTCATATTCAGCGGGACGGGTAACCACCTGCTGGAAGATCGAATCCGCGATGCGATCGTTGATCATGATCTTTTTCTTCCATGCGCCATTTCCATGGGTCTTTCCGATGGAATCCAGTACCCCGCGAACTTCCGCGTAGAGCTCCTGACGGAAGCTTTCGGGAGCAAACTCCAGTCCGGGCTCAACCTGGGCCGCGTTTTCTTCCACGGTGATGTTCGGGCTCTTATCTTTATTATCGAGAATCCAGCTCTCGCGTTCGGTGACCACATGGTCGCGAAATTCCTGAGTGGCAAGCTCGTAGCCCCATTCACGGAATGCGCCTTCGGTAAACTTCTGAATGTTGCCTTTGTGAACCAGGGTGACGGAGCGGCGCTTCTTTTCGATGGCATGCTGGATCGCCATACGGACGAGGCGCTTGGTGCCAAAGATCGAGATCGGCTTAATGCCGATTCCGGAGTCCTCGCGAACACGCTTCTTGGTTCCAGCAAGCATCTCGTTGTTCAAGAAGTCGATCAGCTTCTTGACTTCCGGCGTACCCTGCTTCCACTCGACGCCAGCATAGACGTCTTCCGTGTTTTCGCGGAAGATCACGACATTCATCAGCTCCGGACTCTTCACTGGAGAAGGAACGCCCTGGTAATAGCGAACGGGGCGAATGCAGGAATAGAGATCCAGCACCTGCCGCAAGGTGACATTCAGCGAGCGAATACCGCCGCCAACGGGGGTCGTCAGGGGGCCTTTGATGGCCACATGCAGGTCGCGAATCGCCTCGATGGTTTCCTGTGGAAGCCAGTCTTTGAATTTTGAGAATGCCTTCTCACCGGCAAAAACCTCGAGCCAGTAGATCTTCTTCTTGCCGCCGTAAGCGCGCTCGACAGCCGCATCGAAAACTCGGGCGGAAGCCGCCCAGATATCTCTGCCGGTTCCGTCACCTTCTATATAAGGAATAATTGGATTATCAGGAATCTGGAGCTTGCCATTGCCAAAGGAGATTGCGGCGCCTCCCTTGGGCAACGGAACCCCGTTATATGCAGCTAACATTGATCTCTCCTACGGATGAGAATCCGTTGAATCATGCAAACTTGTTAAGTTAACATCCGGCCCTAATGCGGTGCAAACGGGTTCCAGCAATCAGCTTGTCAGAGTCCAGTAAAATCGCGGGCGCGTTCCGCCACAGGGTATCAACGCTCACTAGCAAGAAATGTGCCTGCGGCGCTACCACAGAGGACACAGAGGAAAAGCTCGGAGGGCACAGAGGAGGGCGATCGTTGGCGGTCAGCAAAACAGCTTGTCAGTACTCAGCAAAATCGCGGGCGCGTTCCGCGAAAGGGATCAACGCCCACGAACAAGAAATGTGCCTGCGGCGCTACCACAGAGGACGCAGAGGAAAAGCTCGGAGGGCACAGAGGAAGGCGGTCTTTGGAATTCGGCATTCAGCAGTCAATGGTCAACGGTCGGCGGTCAGCAAGGACAAAGGGAAGCAACTAATAGAACGCGAATTAAAAGGGCAAAGCTGAAAACATAAATCTGCCCGGGCAACCCAAGAAACGAAGGCGGTGAGAATAGATCTAGAAGCAATTCGGAAAAACCAAGCTTAGCAAGTGAGCTTGAGACGAGAAGCTTGAAGAAAGATCAAGAAGAAAAGTTAATCTTAAGACTGCAAGCTTGGCGATTCCCCAATGCAACCTGCTGAATCCCATTCACCAGATCCTCTATTCACCAGATCCTCTATTCACCAGATCATCCATTCACCAGGTCCATTCACCAGATCATCCATTTACTACAACATCTATTCACTACAACCTCCATTGACCACGACCATTGACCATGCCATCCGCGACGGGCAAGATTTTTCGTTTTTCTTACATCATCCCCTCCTAGGCAGGGTCTAAGATCGAAGAAACAAACGCTTACTCTCATTCTTGATTGATGCGCCCTGGAACAGGGGCTGGGCCATTGGGGAACGACAGGATGATTGGAGATAAAGGAACTTCCACTAGGGACTCGATCAGAAAATGCACAATCGGGAAACAAGACAATCAGAAAGCAAGCATTGCGGGAACGGGCATCTGGCGAGCGTGGATTGGAAAAGCGATTTGAAGAACCAATTTTGATTTGAAGAACCAATTTTAAAGAACCACAATTTGAGGAGCAGGAGATAGCAATGCGAGTTTCGTCACCCAGGATTTTCATGAGGACTTTGGTACCCATTGCTGTAACGATCTTGTTAGCGCAAGCGGCATTCTCTGAAACTGCGCTCTTACAAAGCGGCAGCGCTCCAACGGCTTTCCGACCGACGCAGGGACAAGAGCAGGGGCGGATGTCGCCCGATCAAAAGTTCTTTGTGGGCAAAGTCGTTTCGGTGGCTAAAGACTCAATCGTGATCACACCCGTATCCGGCAACGGCCAGGATGTGCCCAAAGGACCCATAACCATTAAGGTGGGAGAGAACACGCGCATTTCCAAGCAGCGGGAACCAATCAAGCTGGATGCAATCAAGGCAGGCGATACGGTATTTGTGAGCGGCCAGGCGAGCGGCGACACGATGAATGCGGCGCGCATCGGCGTGGTTCCTCCGGAGATGGCAGACCGGATGCGCGCACGATTGGAATCGGGCGCGACGGGCAACGGAGGGACGGCCGCTCCGGATCGTCCGGCCTTTCGCCGGGAAGACCTGGGCAAGAAGTTCATTGTGGGCGAAGTGAAGGCCATTCAGGAGACGAAGCTAACCATCGCACGAATCGACAATCAAACGCAGGACATTGAGGTGGACGAAAATACCTCATTCAAGAAAGGCAACGAGAGCATCACACTGCCGGATATCAAGGTTGGCGACTTCGTCCGCGGAGGAGGAGAGATCAAGAACGGCGTGTTTGTCCCCAAAGAATTAGTGGTGGGACAAGGCAACATGATGAGAGGCATGAATCGCCAGAACGGAACGACGGAGCAGAAGAAACCGGAAGATCCTTCCCCGAAGAACTGAGTTGGCAACGGCCGATTCGGAAGATTCGGCTTTCCAGTTTCGGGGCTTCGTTTTTTGGATTTTTGGATTTTTTAGATTTCTGGCTTTTGGACTTCGACCTCTATCCAGTACGTTTCAATTCTATGATCGAGTCCTGTGCCCGCGAACGTCTTTTGCATTCCCGCTGTCGAGGTTTATCGAGAACGAGGCTCCCCTGCTCGATTTGAGGCGTAGAGATTTAGATCTTGGCGCTCTAATTTTCGGGCCTGATTCCAGTTTCGTTCCTAAGTTTTGGGAACTATTTTCAATTCTTTGCGGAGTTCCACGGGAGAAGGCCATGCGCCCGCTAGCGTTCGATGTATCTAAATTTGAAAGAGGCTGTGCGCTGTACCTGCGAGCAGCAGGGCTTGCCTTCCTACTTATTCTCCTGATTCTCGGAGCGGGCGTTGGCTCGGCCTGCTCCCAAGATACAAACACGCAGGATCATCGGCCCGCCGATGCCGCGCCAGCCCAGCAGAGCGCCCCAAACCCACAAAACACGCCTGCTCCGCAAGAGACGCCCAACGGGCAGAGCGCCGCGCCCACTACGAGCGCGGCCATTGCCGGCGAGATCTCCGGCACGGTCAAATCAGGCACGATACCGCTGCCAGGCGTGGTGGTCACAGCATCCAATTCCCTAACGGGAAAAAAATACGCTACCTCTACGGACGTGGACGGCAGCTTTAAGCTGGCCGTAGGCGGCAAAGGGCGCTACGTGGTGCGCGCGGAATTTTCCGCTTTCGCGCCCATCACCAAAGAGGTGCTCATCAACGCAGAGACACCCAAGGGCACAGTCGATCTCTCCATGATCCTACTGTCTCGGGTTCCAAAAGAGACGCAGCCAGATCAGCGACAGATGGGGCAGCGGAATGGCGTGGCCAGCGGAATGCAGAGACTCTCGCTTTCCGGCGGCGACGCGGCGGGGGCAGAGCCATCCGGGGGAGCGGACGCGCCGTCGATGGCAAACTCCGGGCTTCCGAATGCCGGACTGGCCGAGGGCAGCACCGAATCCATCGCAGTTTCGGGAGCTATGGGAAGAAACGATCTGCCGACTATCGATCCGGGAGAAATGCAGGACAGGATCAATGAGTTGCGCGATTCGGGGCGGGGAGGCAACTTTGGCGGGTTTGGCGGCGGGCAGGGGGGATTCGGCGGAGGAGGCTTTGGCGGGGGCGGACCCATGGTTTTCGCCATGGGTGGAGGACCTGGCGGAGGAGGTGGACGCGGCTTCCGCAACTTCAATGTGAACCAGCCACACGGCTCCATTTTCTACAACTATGGCGGCTCGCCGCTCGATGCCCGGCCTTATGCGCTTACAGGCGTAGAAGCCCCCAAAGCCTCCTATGACCAGAATCGCTTTGGAATCACCATCGGCGGTCCTCTGAATATCCCGCATGTTTACCATGGAGGCACGAAGACCTTTCTATTCGGCTCCTATACAAGCACACGCGGAAACAATCCATTCGATGTGTTTTCGACCGTGCCCACGCTCGATGAGCGCAACGGCAACTTCTCTTCCCTGCTCAATTCCAGTACGCCTGTGCAGCTTTTCGATCCAAGAACGCACCAGCCGATTCCCAACAATATCCTGACCAGCATCAATCCGGCCGCAGCGGGACTCTTGCCGTTCATTCCCGCCCCCAACTTGCCAGGCACCAGCAAGAATTTTCATTTTGTCTCGGCCAATGAGAGTCATTCCGACACGGCGCTTATCCGCTTCAATCACAGTTTTGGCTCTCAACCGGCCGGCCCCTTCGGGGGGTTTGGAAGAGGAGGCGGGGGTGCGCGGCGACAATCGCAAAGCGGGAACCAGAAGAAGGACACGCACTGGTCGCAGAGCATCAACGGCGGATTCAACTACAACGGAGTACGCAGCGACATACTGAATGCCTTCCCAACCCTGGGCGGCAAGTCGCAGGTTTCCAACTACAACGGCAACGCAGGCTATACGCTGAGCAAGAACCTTTTCCTGAACTCACTGCGCTTCAACTATAACCGCAGCCAAAACCGGACCCTCAACGGCTTCACCAACGTCAATGACATCGAGGGACAGTTGGGGATCACGGGCGTGTCGCAACAACCCTCGGACTTCGGCTTGCCCAACCTGAACTTTTTCCCGTTCACGAGCCTGCAGGACGTTACCCCGGCCTTCCGCACCACGCAAAACGTTACGCTCACCGACTCCATGAGTTGGAGCCACGGCAAACATAGCTGGACATGGGGCGGCGACTATCGCCACCAGTTGCTCGATCTGACCAACGCTACGAACGCTAGAGGAACCTTCGTTTTCTCCGGACTTGCAACCAGCACGCCCTCAAGCGGGCCAGCCGGGCCAGCGACTTCCGGCTTTGCCTTTGCCGACTTTCTGCTGGGCTTCGCCCAGCAGACTTCGCTGCAATCCGGAACCAACACGTATCACTTCCGGCAGAACGCCTTCGACCTCTACGTGCAAGACAACTGGCGGGCCAGCAAGAACCTGACTTTGAACCTGGGCCTGCGCTACGAGTACGTGGCTCCATTTACAGAGCTCAATAACCAACTGGTAAACCTGGATGTAAGCCCAGGCATCATCAGCGCCAACGCACTCCCGGTGCCCGTGCAGCCTGGGGGAAGCGGCCCCTATACCGGCGGCTTTCCAGGTGGATTGATCAATCCCGACCGCAACAATTTTGCGCCGCGGGTCGGCCTCGCGTGGAAAGCATCCTCGAAAACGGTGGTCCGCGCCGGATATGGAATCAACTACAACATTGCCCAATACGGACAGATGGTGACGCAGCTCGCGTTCCAGCCCCCGTTCGCGGTCGCGCAGACCAACACCACAGCCAACGATCCAACGGCGTTTACTTTGCAAAACGGGTTCCCCAACACGACTCCGACCAATGGAGTCACCAACACGTATGCCGTGGACCGCAACTACCGCCTGGGTTACGTGCAGTCCTGGAACTTGAATATCCAGCAAGAGCTGAAGTATGGCATTCTGTTGAACATCGGCTACACAGGATCAAAGGGAACGCGCCTCGATATCGTGCGCGCGCCGGACCGCACGGAGACAGGATTGGCCTTCACGAATTGCAGTCCGCCAACCAACTCGCCGTGCGTCGACCCATTTCTATTTGAATCGTCGGCGGGCTCCTCCATTCTGCATTCGGGAAGCCTGCGGGTGCGCAAGCGGATGAGGCGGGGCTTCTCGGTGGGCGGCACCTACACCTATTCAAAGTCGATCGATAATGCCTCTTCTATCGGAGGAACGGCTGTGGTCGTGGCCCAGAACGACCTGGACCTGGCGGCGGAGCGCGGTCTTTCGAGCTTCGATCAGCGGCACCGTCTTACGGCCGACTTTTCTTACGAGCTACCTTTCGGCAAAGAGAGGAAATGGCTCAACCGGGACAATTGGGCCGCCAACGCCTTAGGAGGAATCACCTTCAGCGGCAATGCGACGCTCGCTTCCGGCACTCCTTTTTCGCCGCGCATTCTCGGGAACGCCGGCAATATTGCCCAAGGCGTGAACGGCACCCTGCGCCCGGATCTTGTGCCGGGACAAGCGATTCAGGTCAGCGATCCAACCATTCAGCATTGGTTTAACACGGCGGCCTTCATTGCGCCTACAGGCCAAAGCTTCGGCGATGCGGGACGCAACATTATTTCCGGCCCAGGATTGGTGGATCTGGATATGGCATTTTCCAAAACCGTCCAGGTGAAGGAGATGCAGAGCCTGGAGCTTCGCCTCTCGGCCACCAATGTTTTCAACACAGCGCATTTCACTTCGATCGACACACAGCTCGGCTCTCCGTCGTTCGGGCAGGTGATCGCGACCGGCTCGATGCGGAAAGCCCAATTTACGATGCGATATAGGTTCTAAGACGCCATGAACACTCGAGCGACGTTCTCCAAAATTCGACAGACGCTGGCGGCCCTGCTTTGCGCGACCCTCACCATGTCTTCCCTGTCTTCCATCAGTGCGCAGACGGCATCGCAGCAGACACAAAACGATGCGCAACAGCAAGGAAACTTCCGCTTCCGAGTTGAGAGTGAACTCGTTCTAGTCAACGTGGTAGCACGCGACAAGCAAGGAAAGCTGGTGCAAGACCTGAAGCGAGAGGACTTCACCCTGTTGGAAGACGGCAAGGCGCAGCAGGTTTCGAGCTTCGATTCCGAGATTCTGGATACAACGCCGATGGTGGCCAACACCACAACTGGAGGCCAGCCCAGCGAGCATCCCGCGACGCCACCTAAGCCGATTCTCACGCGAAAGGACGCGGACGACGCCCTCAGCAACAAACGGGTCATCGTCTTATTTTTCGATTTCACATCGATGCAACCGGACGAGACACAGCGGGCTGTAGAAGCGGCGAAAAAATACGTCAACACAAAGATGACGCAGGCAGACATGATTGCGCTCGTCTCATTTGCCTCTTCACTCCGTCTCGACCTGGATTTCACGGGGGACCAGGCGCGGCTGCTCCAAGTCCTGAACAGCTATACGCACTCGGAAGGCCAGGGCATGGACAATGGCGCAACCGGCGATGCCGATGGAATCGAGGAAACCGGCGACGCTTACATCCCCGACGAAACCGAGTACAACCAGTTCAACACCGACCGAAAGCTCCAGGCACTGCAGTCGGTTTGCCAGGTGCTCTCGAAATTCAACCAGAAGAAATCGCTGATCTATTTCAGCAGCGGCATGACACAGACCGGGATTGAGAACCAGGCGGCCCTACGGGCGGCAGTGAATTCCGCAATTCGAGGGAACGTGGCGATCTACACGCTCGACTCGCGTGGGCTTGAGGCCCAGCCACCGGGAGGCTCGGCGCAAACGGCCAGCCTGCGCGGAACCGCCATGTACTCGGGCGCGGCGCTCCAGAACCAGTACGACAGCAATTTTGCCAGTCAGGAGACGCTCACCACCCTGGCGGGCGACACCGGAGGCAAGGCATTTCTGGATAGCAACGATCTTGGCCAAGTGTTCGATCGGGTGCAGAAAGATACGTCGACCTACTATGTGCTGGGGTACAAGAGCAACAACCCGCTACGCGACGGCAAGTACCGCAGGATTCAAGTCAAGGTCAACCGCGCTGGGCTAAACTTGGAATTCCGCAAAGGCTACTACGCTCCCAAAGATTACAAACACTTCAACAACGAGGATAAGGAACGCCAACTGCAGGACGAGATAGCGTCGGAGATATCCAGCACCGACGTGGCGGTTTACATGGCCGCAGCCTACTTCCGCCTGGAAGAGAACCAATTCTATGTGCCGGTGTCACTGGTCGTGCCCGGACCGCAGATTCCCTTTACCAAGGGCGGCGATAAAGACAAGGCGACCCTAGATGTGATGGGCGAGGTAATCGACGAGTTAAAGAGGAACGTGGGAAGCGTACGCGAGACCGTGAAACTGGCGATCGACTCGGCCCAAGAGGTGCAGCGCAAGAACATCCAGTACAGTACAGGATTCATTCTAGGGGCGGGAAAATACCATTTGAAGTTTGTCGTCCGCGAAAACGAGAGTGGACGAATCGGCTCGTTTGAAAGCGATTTCGTCGTTCCCGACATTCGCAAGGCCCCACTCAAGATGAGCTCAATCATCTTGGCGAACCAGCGAAAGGAAGCTAGCGGCAAGAAGACGCGGAATCCCCTGGTGCGCGACGGCGGCGAGTTGGTTCCCAATATCGCCCACATCTTTACACCCGATCAGCATCTCTATCTTTTCTACGAAGTCTATGAGCCCTCGAAAGACAAGGAACCTGAGCAGGGCGATGCCGCCGCGAAGACGAAAAACCCCATACGGCTGCTTACGAGCGTTCAATTTTTCAAAGGCAAAACCAAGACTTTTGAAAGCTCGTTGATCGAGGCGCGCCAGCTTAATGCGCCTGAGCGCAAGGCCGCAGTCTTCCAATTTGACGTTCCACTCGAACAGATCAAACCCGGACTGTATACCTGCCAGGTGAGTGTGGTTGACGACGCAGGCGGAACATTTGCCTTTCCGCGGATGCCTATCCTGGTTCGCGAAAAAACGCCGAATAACCCAAGCAGCGCTGGAACGGCTCCGGGCAATTGATCAGCATGCTGAGCAACTCGTGTGCCACCAGTCCGGGATCGTGAGATTCACGTTTCACGAGCGAATCTCTGAACAGGCCGCTAAAGAGCGGCCCGAGTTTCAATTTCTTAAAACACGGAGTTTTGAAGGCCCCAACCAAAATATGGGGCCTAAGTGCGCACTGAAGGACCATCGCCGTTATAAGGCGCGTCCTATAGCGATCCAGTTAACAAAGTAATTACTGGCACCATTCAGGCTGGTGACAACGAAGCTCGTAGTACCCACAGATGTTATAGTTTCAATAACTTCGACGGCTATGGCGGAACCTTGGTAGAATGGCGAAATTACGACCACAGGGGGAGTGGCAAACTCCTCTTGAAAATCAATCTCCAGCGAACCACCAACGCTCTTCAGTTTCATTCCTGCCTGGGTCATCTGGTTAGCAGCCTTACTTACATGAACGGCTCCGTGATGTGCTTTTGCCTGCGTGGACATTATGCTTTCTCCTTACTTTTCGCCTAGATTGGAAGACTCACGAGAAATGTAGTGAAAAGATCCTCCTCCTGGAGTTCTTATCAACCAGTCTCTCGGTCTACCGCCGCTATAAACGACAACTCAACGGCGATTCCCTTTGTTATTTATTGTTGCTCTGCAGCTTTGCGGCACTACGGGTGTGATTGAAAGCAAGATTGGATTTTTCTCAGATTCTGAGTATTGACCGTTCTTTCAATTTATGTCGCGCTCTCAAATCAAGTTGAGCAAGGAGAAATAAAGGCGGCCTGGCCGTTGCCGCCTTTACCGTGCGAAGCAATGCCGCGATATTGAGCCCTATCTGGTTCTAGTGCTTCACTCTTCCCGCAGCAGACGCAGCGGATCGATGGAGAGAGCACGCTGCGCTGGAATCCAGGTGGCTATCAAGCCCAACAGGGCCATGACCAAAACTACCCCGCTCAGCACAAGGGGGTCGCGGGAGCTCGCTTGATAGACGATGAAGGCTAGAACACGGCTCGCCAGAGCACCCAGGAGAAGCCCCGCGATCGAGCCGAAAGCCAAAAGTTTCAATGCCCGTTCCAGAGCCGCACCAAGAACTTCCCTCCGCTGCGCGCCGAGCGCCATTCGAATTCCAAGCTCTCGCAGCCGCTTGCTAACCGAGTAGGCCGCCATTCCGAAAATCCCGGTAATTGCCAACAAGGCTCCCATCACGCCCATGACGCCCAAAGACCCAGTCGCAATGCGAGAGGCGAAAAAGGCGAGATCCAATTCCTGTTCCCAGGTGCTGACCGAAAAAGGCAGCGCGGCATCCAAGCCCCGCAGCGCATTTCGAATAGCCGGACCAAGCTGCGCAGGAGGGCGGCTCGAACGGACTACCAGCCAGGACTGGGTTGCAGGCGATTGCAGGATCGGCAGAAACATGGCGGGTTGGAGATCTTCCGCAAGGTTGGCGTATTTCCCATCTTCCACGATTCCTATTACCCGGATGCGCGTTCCATCTTTGACCTTGTAGTAGCCACCTATGGCCTCGGCTACAGAACCAAACAGCTTGCGCGCAAACTGTTGATTTACGACTGCCACCGCGGGAGCGTTCTTATCGTCGTGCCAGGTGAATGACCTTCCGAACAGCAAGGCGGTGCCGGCAGCGCGGAAATATTCCGGGGAAACATTGTACATGTAGCTGTCGGCCGCCTCCTTCCCCGACCTGAGATCGGTAGCTCTGTCGGTAAAGGCCATTGTGTTGTTCTGAGCGACGCCCAACGGAGGCTGATCGGTCAGTCCAACGGACTCGACTCCGGAAACCGCTTCCAGGGCTTCGATCATTCGCTTCTGCATAGCCGGCACGCGATCGCCTTTGTAGCCACCCATGGAAAGGTCGGTGTCCGCCAACATGGCGTTTTGTATCTCAAATCCAAAGTCGCTATGAAAGGAGCGCAGGAGCCCTCGAACCGCCACCATGGACGACGTAACCAGAACCGCGCAGATGGCTATCTGCCCAACCAGCAACAACTCACGTACGGTCACGCGCCGGCCAACGATTCGCGCCGATGCCGATTTGACCACTTCATAGGGGCTGGTGCGAAGAATTTGCCTCACCGGAACCGCTCCAAACAAAAACCCACTGGCCAGGGTCAACAGCAAAGCGACCAAGTAGACGGTCGAATCCGGGGCCACGATCACATGAAGAGGAACTCGGGGAAAAGGCCTCCAAGCGCTTAGCGCGCGCAAGAGGACGATGCTGCCAAGCACGCCGACGACACCGCCCATCAGCGCAATCAGCAGCGCTTCGGTAAATAGCTGGCGCAGGATGCGCACACGATTCGCCCCCAAGGCAAGGCGCAGTGCGACTTCGCGAGCGCGATCGGAGGCGCGGGCGGCAAACAGGCTACCGAGATTGGCGCATGCAGCCAGCAGTATTAACATCGCCAAGATCATGAGTCCGCCAAGAAACGCCTTGATGGGACCACCAAGATAGTCTCCATAGAGGCCGGGCCGAGCCAAGGAGAAGTCCATGTTGCCGTCTTCTTGCGGGTAGGTCTTCTCGAAATAAGAGCCAATCGGTTTCAGGTCGGCCGTGGCTTGCGCCGGAGAAATGCCGGGCTTCAAGTGCCCCATTACCATGAACACGCCCCGAACTTTGCGGGTATTCAGGTTATTCACGCCTTCGACCTGCTCCATGTTCACGATGGGCACGTAGAAGTCGGGGTTGAAGAACACGAGCGTCCCATGAAACCCCGGCGGCGAGACACCGAGGATGGTATAGGGGTGCTTATTCACCTGAACGATGCGACCGACGACGCTGCGATCGTCTTGAAAACGGGTGTGCCAATAGGAATGGCTCAATACAATGTACGGCGCGCTGTTGGCGCCGTGCTCGTCGGCGGCGTGAAAGAAGCGGCCAAGGAACGGCTGAAGACGCAGTTCATCGAAGTAGTTTCCACTTGCTTCGAAAGCCCAGGCCCGCGCCGGATTCGCTCCACTGTCGAGCGATACCTCAGCTACGTTGAAAGCCGTGAGATCGTCAAAGCTGTGATTGCGCTCGCGTAGATCGAGATAGTCGGGATACGACTCATACGCGGAGTTGGAACTCGCCCGCCAAACCGCGAAGAGGCTCTCCGCTTGAGGCACATTCAGCGGCCGAAGCAGAAAGGCATTCATCACGCTGAATACCACAGCGTTTGCGCCAATCCCCAAAGCCAGAGTCAGGATGGCGGCGATCATGAATCCTGGAGACTTGCGCAACAGACGCAGACTGTAACGAACGTCGCTGATGAGCGTCTCCATGAAGCTGCCGCCTATCGCCTCGTGACATTCTTCTTTGAATCGCTCATGGCCACCAAATTCGATGCGGGCGCGGCGCAAGGCTTCGGCACGATCTAGGCCGGAGGCAACCAAGTCGTCGGCACGATGGAGGATGTGCGAGCGAAGCTCCTCCTCCATGTCACCTTCCAACCGCGACCGGCGGAAAAATCGAGAAGCAATGGAACGCAGGTAGGCTAGAAACTTCATACTTCCTCCGGCCGGGCCGCAAGAGCGGAAGCGATTGCTGAGACTAGACGGTTCCATCCGTCGGTCTCCTCCCGCAGGCGTTTACGCCCGGTAGACGTAAGCTCATAAAACTTGGCGCGGCGATTGTTTTCCGATGTACCCCAACTCGCCTCCAGAAGCCCCTGGCGCACCAACCGGAACAAAGCCGGATAGAGCGCTCCCTGCTCCACCAGCAGGGCCCTCCCTGAGATTTGCCCAATGCGCAGGAGTACTCCATAGCCATGGAGAGGACCTAGAGAAACCGCCTTCAAGATGAGAAGGTCGAGCGTGCCGGGAAGAAGCTGGGCCTGATCTGTCACGCGCCCTCCTAAGATAATTAGGAGATTAACCCGGCTCTCCTAAGACGTCAAGGGAAAAGAATCGATGGTCAAGAAAAACAAATTCCATCAGAGAAATGGTGCGGAACAATTCCGCTATCAAACTCGTATCTCGTTATGTCGTATGCAAGGTATGAAGAATGGCTCGAGAGACGGCGGTTGATCTCAGGGAATCCGCATCAGCACAATGGATAACCTCGGCGGCGCTGGGCGTGGTGGCGTGCGTTCTGGCGGACATGGTGCATGAAGCCTTGGGACACGGAACAGCATCCTTGCTCACCGGCAATCGAATCTTGTCGCTTTCGACCGTGGCCATCCAAAATGCAATGGCGAGCCGCACAGTGGCCGCAGCAGGCACCGCTGCAAATTGCATTGTTGGATCCTTGTCGCTGCTCGCGTTCCATCGTGCCAAGAAACTCACACTCTTCACGCTCTTTCTCTGGCTCTTTGCAGCCTTCAATCTATTAAATGCCGGTTATCTTGTCGTCTCGGCGGCGCTGAATAACGGAGATTGGGCCGTTGTTATTGCGGACCGCTCTCCAAGCTGGTTGTGGCGAAGCGCGCTTGGAATGGTTGGCGCAACCTTGTATGTGCTGTTCGTGCGATGGGCGGCATCGGCCATGATTCGCCGAGTAGAAGACGGTGAAATCGGGGTCTCCGCCCTGTGGGCGAATATTCTCGCGGCCTATATCGGTGGCGGCGTTGTGATGATGATTGCATCCGTTTTCAACCCCATCGGCCCGAGCCTTATCTTGCTCTCGGGGATGGGGGCATCGTTTGGCCTGAATGCCGGTCTATTGTGGGTCCCAGGAATTGTCGCCGGAAAGGCGCGAACGCAATCTCCCGCAGCCAGTTCACTGCCCGCGAGCTATTTCTGGATTGCTATGGCTGTAGTGCTGGGCGGGCTTTTTGTGGCCATTCTGGGGCCTGGAATTCATTTTTCCAATTGAAAACGCGTGGATGCTAGCTAGCTATTATGCTCGGCACAGAAAAAAGCCCGCCTGATCGCTTTGATCGAGGCGGGCTTAAACGTGTAACGTCTGGGGTCTCGCTATGCCACTTGTGCTTCTTTCGCAGCTTGGGCTTTCTGCGCACCAATCCGCATTCCGTAGAACGACCGCCACACGAAGAAGACGGAGATAGCAAAAGCAACCAGAGCCAGCACATGGCTTAGGTTCGGTCCCTCATCCGCAGTCAGCTTCACGGCAAGTTCCACAGCTAGGAGTCCGAAAAGCGTGGTGAACTTGATGATCGGATTGAGAGCAACCGAAGACGTATCTTTGAATGGATCGCCCACGGTATCGCCCACCACGGTTGCGGCGTGCAGGTCTGTGCCCTTCTTCTTCAACTCCACTTCCACAACCTTCTTGGCGTTGTCCCAGGCTCCGCCAGCGTTGGCCATGAAGATCGCCTGATAGAGTCCGAATACCGCGATGGAGATGAGGTATCCGATAAAGAAGTAAGGCTCGGTGAAAGCAAAGGCCAGAGTGGAGAAGAACACGGTCAGGAAGATGTTGAACATGCCCTTCTGCGCATACTGGGTGCAGATTTCCACGACCTTCTTGCTATCGGTGACCGATGCCTTTTCCACGCCCTCAAGCTTGATATTGCGCTTGATGAACTCGACAGCGCGATAAGCTCCGGTGGTTACCGCTTGCATGGAAGCACCGGTGAACCAATAGATGACGGCTCCACCAGTGATCAGTCCGAGCACGAATGGCGCGTGCAGCAGTGAGAGTTTCACCGTGTCTGTGGTCAATCCGTGAGTGAGCGTCATCATAATCGAGAAGATCATGGTGGTGGCTCCTACAACGGCTGTTCCAATCAGTACGGGTTTGGCCGTGGCTTTGAAGGTATTGCCGGCGCCGTCGTTCTCTTCCAATAGGTCTTTTGCCCGTTCGAACTTGACATCGATATTGAAATCTTTCTTCAGTTCTTTTTCGATGTTGGGAACCTGCTCGATGAGCGAGAGTTCGTAAACAGACTGAGCGTTGTCGGTAACCGGACCGTAGGAGTCAACGGCAATCGTCACCGGGCCCATCCCCAGGAATCCAAATGCCACCAATCCGAAGGCAAAGACGGCGGGAGCCAGCATGATCGCCGCAAGCCCCATACCGCTGACATAGTAGCCGATCGCCATGAGCAGCATCATGCTGATGCCGAGCCAGTAAGCGGAGAAGTTGCCGGCAACGAGTCCAGAAAGAATATTCAGCGATGGACCGCCTTCTTCCGATGAGGTAACAATTTCGTCTACGTGCGCCGACTCCGTGGAGGTAAAGACCTTGACCAATTCAGGAATGATCGCGCCCGCCAGGGTTCCGCAAGAGATGATCGTGGAAAGTTTCCACCAGAGCGATGCGTCTCCGCCAAGATCGGGAATGATGAGCTTGGACACGACAAACGTCATGGCAATGGAGACCACGGAGGTAATCCATACCAGGGAGGTAAGCGGAGCCTCGAAGTTCATGTGATCGGCATCGCCGTACTTTGCCTTGGCAAGGCCTTCGTTCACGAAGAACGAGATCGCGCTGGCCACGAGCATCATGATACGCATCACGAAGATCCAGACCAGCAGTTGCACCTGAATTTGCGGCTGTTTTACTGCCAGGAGGATAAAGGTGATTAGAGCCACGCCGGTCACGCCGTAGGTCTCGAAACCGTCGGCGCTGGGACCAACCGAATCGCCGGCATTGTCGCCGGTACAATCGGCAATTACGCCGGGGTTGCGGGCATCGTCTTCCTTAATGCGAAAAACGATCTTCATCAGGTCGGAGCCGATGTCTGCGATCTTGGTGAAGATACCGCCGGCGATACGCAGCGCGGCTGCACCCAGCGATTCACCGATGGCGAAACCAATGAAGCAAGGGCCGGCGTAAGATCCGGGGATGAAGAGCAGGATGCATAGCATGATCAGCAGCTCAACGCTGATGAGCATCATGCCGATGCTCATACCCGCCTTCAGAGGAATTGCATAAATGGGATAGGGCTTGCCGCGCAATCCGGCGAAGGCCGTGCGCGAGTTGGCGAAGGTATTCACGCGGATGCCGAACCA
>Ga0070734_10002774_pt1 | contig 20046 bp, 13 predicted proteins | sample Coa_R1_8_FD_66444 | JGI IMG/M metagenome (GOLD analysis project Ga0070734, IMG submission 66444) | Surface soil microbial communities from Centralia Pennsylvania, which are recovering from an underground coalmine fire - Coalmine... | ecosystem: Environmental > Terrestrial > Soil > Unclassified ... | reverse complement strand
AACTGCACCAGGTGACGCGGATGACGCGGGCTGAAGGTAAGACATCTCCCGCCACTCACAACCGCGTGTCCCAGTCCCAGCGCGACCGCCGCGAATCCATCTTCCACCTTCATCGGCGGCATGGGATAAAAGTTCCGCGAGCGCACGACGCCGGAAAAATCCGGATAGAATCGGTCGGCGTGCGCTGCTCCCACCACCTGCTGCAACACCACCGCCATGTTCTCTTCTTCCAGACGGTAGGGCGTTGCGCGCACATAGGTCTTGGCATGCTGGCTGAAGGTGGACGCATACACCAGCTTGATGGCCACCAGCAGCTGCTCCAATCGCACCTGAATATCGGAATGCCGGTTGGCCAGCATGAAGGTCTCGTACACGCCGGAAAACGGCTGGTATTGCGAGTCCTCCAGCAGGCTGGAGGAACGCACGGCAAGCGGATAATGCACGCCCGCGAGGAACGCCAGCAGGTTTTCCAGTAGCGGAATCGGGAACGAGGCCGCCAGGAATCGCCGCTCGATCTCCCGATCATCGCTGCCGTGCAGCGCCAACTCGAGCAGGTCGTTATCGGCGAGGAAGCGGTCGAACACCGCCGTCGTAAGCACCAGTGTCGGTGGCACGCCGATGCGAATTCCCGGAAAGCCGCGATTGATCCCCCGCTGCCGCAGGATGTGCCGGATGAACGCCAGCCCGCGCGCCTTGCCTCCCAGCGAGCCACCGCCAATCTGGAGAAAGAAGCTGTCGTTGGGCTGAAAGTTCGCCGGATTGAATTCACCGATCAGGGCCTGGCCCTGCTCGCGTCGATACTCGGCGATCGATGCAATCAAGTCGCGGCGCAGGTCGGCGACGCTGTCGAAATCGCTCACCTTGCGCGGCCGCAGCCGCTGGGACAGCGCGAACTCGGTGCGCGCCATCAGCCAATGCGAAAAATGATTGCGCTCCGAATGGTAGGCCACACTCTCTTCCGGCACTGTGGCCAGCAGGTGTTCCAGCGCGTTCAGATCCCCTGCGCGCGCCACCTCCGTCCCGTCCGGCCTGTGAAAGATGAAGTCGCCGAAGCCCATCTCCTCCGTCAGAATGCGCCGCAGGTCGGCCATCAATGTCGGCGAGCGCTTCTGCAGGAACGAGAAGCCCTCGGCGTAGGAACGCTCCATGAACTCGGTACGGCCCGATTGCAGCGCGATGGGCACATCGGGAATGGTGCGCCGCACCATGTGCGCCAGCTCGAAGCCGGCCTCCGCCGTCAGCTCGCCGGCGCGCGGAAACTCCACGTCGGAGATCACGCCCAACAGGTACTCGCGATACTTCAGCACCTCCTGCTCGGCTTCTTCAAAATTCGAGCACAGCAGGATCTTCGGCCGCGCGCGCATGCGTACCAGTTTGTGGGCCAGGTTCACTGCCTCGCTCAGCAGGCGCCGCGACTGGCCAATGATCTCCGTATAAATCACCGGCAGGAACGACGAGTAATAGGTGATGTCGTCTTCCACCATCAGCAGCACGGGCACGCTCATGGTTCGCGTGTCGTGCAGTACGTTGCGCTTGTCTTCGATGTAGTTGACGATCGACAGCAGAATGCGGGCGTTGCCCTGCCAGAGGAAGATGCGGTCGATGTCGGTGTGCGGGTTCCGCGCCAGAAAGTTCTTGATTTCGCGGTGATCGTAGGCAAGCACCACGACCGGCACATCCAGCCCGGCAGATTTGATCTCGTGCGCCAGCTGCGCGGCGTCCATGTCGGCCAGTTGCAGGTTGGCGACGATCAGGTTAAAGCGCGGCTGCGAACGCGCCCGCTGCACCGCTTCACGCCCGCTGGAAACGTGGGTGATGCCGGGCACCTGGTGCAGGTTCAGCTCCAGCGACTCTCCGATCAGCAGCTCGTTCAAACGCCCGTCTTCGCGCAGGATGAAGGAATCGTAAAGGCTGGAGACGAGCAGAATGTCGCTGACCCGAAAGGGCATCAGGTTCTCGAACGCCTCGAAGAGTGGTTCGGAGGGGTGCGTCCCGTCGGTCGTGTGCTGGCTGGTGGCCACGAGAGATGCTTGACTTGCATGGCAGCTCCTCACCGCGAGCTACCGACCAGCATCGTACACCGAAGCGAGCGGTCAGGCTGTGACGTTCTGAGAACCTGGCTTCTTGGTGGAAGCCTTCTAGTGTCTCAATGTGAAGGTCGGGCCAAATTTTTCAGTTGGGAGTCTAAAGCACGTCTTCAACCGTGCCGTCGCAGGCATCCTCACTGCCCCACGCGATCGGAGAAGCCGCTGCGCCGCTCTCAAAAGCCCTCACCCTCCTAGAACGTAAACTTCGCTGCGAACTGCACCCCGCGCGGGCCGCCGCCTCCGAGGAACGGATTGCCGATGCCCACGTCGCCCGTTGCCGACAGAGCGTAATATCCCACTCCACGGCCGTTCGGCGCGAAACCGTTCACCCCCGGATCGGCGATGAAGTTCGGCAGCTCCGGATTGGCGAAGTTGGGATGGTTGAAGATGTTGAAGAACTCGGCGCGCAGCATCAGGTTCACGCGCTCCGTCACCGCTGTGCTCTTGAACACCGCGAAGTTGAACTCCTTGAACGCAGGCCCAGTCAGCACGTTGCGCCCCAGGTTGCCGAAGTGCCGGCTGCCCGCCAGGCAATTGCTATCGCCGCTCGCCGTGATCGCCGTGGTGTTGCCGAAGGTGCACGGCACCTGGAAATTTGCCAGATTCAGGAAGTTGAACGGCGTGCTGCCGTACTGGATTGGCCCCACCACATCCGGACGGTCGAAGCCTTCGCCCGATCCGGAGTAGTCGCCGTAAAAGTTGTAGTTCAGCGTGAACGGCTGCCCGTCCTGCAACGTGGTGGTGCCGTCGATGCCCCAGCCACTCTTGAGCCGCCCAGGTCCGAAGGGCAGCAGATAGGTGTAGTACCAGCTAAAGCGACGGCGAATGTCGAAATTTGAATTGCCGCGCTCCGGCGCGAGATTGAAGCTGTTGTTAGGCTGCGAGGCGTTGGGGATGAAATCTTCCAGGTCACTGGCGTTGTCGATGGAGTGCGACCACACGAAGTTCGCTTGCGTTGACAGGCCGTGCCACCCATTCAAGTGGACGCTGGCCTGCAGCGCGTTATAGGTTGAAAACGCCGACGACTCCTCCTGGTTTACATAGAAGAAGTTCGGAAAGTTCGTGCGCGGCACATTGAAATTTACGCCGTCGGGACCGTCGAATCCCGCAATAAAGCAGTTGGGCGGCGTTTGCCCGTAGGTCGCGCACTGACCGAGATCGAACGCCGTGATCTGCGCCTGCGTGGGCTGGTTAATGTCGCGGAAGCGGAACAGCCGCGTGCCCTTCGACCCCACATAGCCCAATTCAACCGTGGTCCTGTTGCCGATCGCCTGCTGAATGTTCAGGTTGTAGTTCTGCACGTACGGCGTGCGGATGTTGGGATCGATGCCGAAGAAGCTGCTCAGTGGTGAGGCGCTGCCGAATACAGGCACGCCGGCGGTTATCGGTCCGGGATTCGCCGTCAGGAAGGTGATGGGAGCACCGCCCACCCCGGTGAAGGCTGGTCCGGGACAGAAGGTGCAGTTGTACGGCAGGTGTCCCAGGAACATGTCCTGCGAGAAGGCATCGAAGAAGATGCCGTATCCCGCCCGCAGCACGGTCTTGCCTTTACCGCTGACGTCCCACGCGAAGCCTACGCGCGGGGCGAAGTTCTTCCAGTCGGGTTGGTACAGCTTCGACGGCCCGCCCGGTCCGCCCACCTGCAGCAGCGTGCCGCCGTTTTGCGGCACAATGCGATAGAACAGATCGTTCTTCTCGCCGGCCACCCCGAAGTAATCCCAACGCACGCCCATGTTCAAGGTGAAGCGTGGCGTCCAGCGAAACGTGTCCTGGACGTAGAGTCCGTGGCTGTTCTGGTATTCGTGGCGGTTGGTGTATCCCGACGCCTGGCTTCCGCCCGATGGCATACCCTCGACAAATGCGGTCAGGTCGTCGAAGCTGAGCTTGCCGCGGAAGTTCGAGTCCTGTCTGATCTGTATGGTCGTGCGCCGGAACTCGTAGCCGAACTTCAGATCGTGTCGGCCCAGCTTCCACGAGTAGTTGTCGAGCGCCTGCCAGTTGGAATCGACGCGCGAGCGAGGCACGCCCGGACTTGCGCCCAGAATGCCGAAGCTGCCGACTGAGATCTTCGGCAGGCCGTAGTCGAATGAGCTTACGCTGGTATCGAGGCCGATGGTCGCAGGATTGAAGGTATTGTCCTGCGGATAGAACCCTTCAGAAAAACGGTTGAAGCCGAAGCGCGCCTCGTTGACCTGCGAGGGATTGATGATCTTTACCCAGGACAAGGACACCAGCTGCACACGCGTGGGCGTCACCGTGTTAAAGCCCGGCAATAATCCGCCGGCGAGCTGGGCGAAGGGGAAGCTCTGCGTGCTGTTGCCGAAGTAATATCGCCCGCTGATGTTGTTGCTGCTGTTCGGGTTGTAGTCGATCTTGGCGATCATGCTGTCGACGTAGTTGCTGAAGCGCGTGGACGTCGCCAGGTTCGGAGTCTGGCATCCGCTCACCGTGGTGACGGCACCCGGGATGTTCGGCACCGGCCAGGGATTGCGGGCCAGCAGGTTGAGAATGGGCTGGCTCGCGGCGCCGCCGACCGTCGCTATGGTGTTGGCAAGCACCGTCGGATCGGGAACGCAGCTCAGTCCCGCCTGCGCGCCACTTTCGCGCTGGCCTTCGTAGTCGAGGAAAAAGAACGCCTTATCCTTGACGATCGGCCCGCCCAGTGAGCCCCCAAATTGATTATTCAGGAATGGGTTCTTCGGCTGATTGTCGAAGTTGAAGTAGTTGCGCGCGCCCAGCTGGCCGCTGCGCCAGTACTCTAACGCCGAGCCGTGCCAGTTGTTGGTGCCGCTCTTGGTCACGATGTTCACCACCGCGCCACTGTTGCGGCCGTACTCCGCTTGATAATTGGAGAGCACGTGCAGCTCGGCCACCGCGTCCAGTGGCAAAATGGTCGCCGGATCGCCAAACACCCCCGCTTCGTTGATGGCGGGGTCGTTGCGATAGCCGTCGTTCATGTCGGTTCCGTCGAGCAGGTAATTGTTCGACCGGCCGCGCGAGCCGTTCATCGAGAACTCGCCGAACGACCCGGGCGAGTCGCTGATCTGGTCAGGCGAGCCCGCCACGCCAGGATCCAGGTAGATGAGCTTGGTGTAGTCGCGCCCGTTGATCGGGATGCTTTCGATGGTCTTCGCCGTCAAAATGCCGCCGAGGTCGTTCGATGTGGTCTCGATCTGCGGTACTTCGCCCGTGACTTCTACCTGCTGCGCCACTTGACCGGGCTTCAGCGCAGCATCCACGCGGCTTTGCGCGGCAACGTTGACCCCCACGCCTTTGTTCACCATGGTCTCGAAGCCCGATTGCGAGATGGTCACATCGTACGTGCCGATTGGTAGCTCGGGCACGGCATAGCTGCCGTCCGGTGTGGTCTGGGCCGTGCGTTCTAGGCCGGTATCGACATTGCGCACCTTAACCGTCGCCCCGGAGACAACGGCGCCGGAGCTGTCGGTGACTGTTCCCAGGATGGTTCCGCGAAACGTTTGCGCCACAGCCACGCTCACCAGTACCAGCGACACCAACGCAACCGCCAGACAACTCTTGGCTTTCATGTCTTGCCCTCGGAGAGTGGTTTGTCCCGATGGCCGAGATTATTCACGAAGGAAGCCATTGCGCCAAGTGGAATTTCAGGCTCTTCCAGAAGACCGAAGCTGAGCCTGCGCGAAGGAATCGCACAAAAGTCGGGCGGGTGTTACCAAGCGGTGCCATTGCAGTGCCGTGGTGAGTTACCAAAGCCGGGGGCTAAGTCCTCCACCTCTTCACGGGTCATGCCCTATAAAGTGGCACCTACCGCTGGCACTATTCGACCTACTCACGTGGCCCCTTTTTCCCCCACCTTTGCATCTTTCGCGCAAAACAGAAATCGTTGTACAAACACTTTACCTCCACAGAGTTTGCAATTGGTTCTGTAGCACGCAGTCGTGTGTGTCTAGCGCTCCCGTCCCCTGCCTTGCGTGTGGCGTTAGTTCCGATAGTTCAAAGGAGAAAGAGCAAATGAAAGCGCGTGTAATGAAAGTAGTGTCTCTGGCCGTCGCGATCCTCGTTTTTGGCGCGGCCTCGTTATTGAGTGCCCAGGACCAGATCAATCTGGGTGATGGCACCTTCAATGCCCACTTCAACGGAAATGGAACGGCAATCCTCTCGCTGGTAATTCCCTCCATCTACTGCAACGGTACCGGCTGTTTCCTGGCAAACGGCGTCGCCAGTGCTACCGGACATCTACAGGGCAATGGAAACTACGTCATTTATTCGTCCTCCACTGCGCCGTTTTTCCTGACCCACAATCCTGACGACTCCTTCACCATAACGCAGAACAGCCAGGTTAACTTCACCTACACCTCGCCGCAGGGAACGCTGAGCGGACTGCTCTGGTTCGGCACGATGTCGAAGACCGCCAGCAATCTGCGCTCGACCCTCAACGCCAGCCTCACCAATGCCACCGGTTCGTTTGCGCCATACTTTGCCAATGGCGGCAACGTCACCTTCAGCATCGGCCTGACCTTCCCGCTGCAGACCCTCTACCAGGTTCACGGATTCTCTGCGGTCGAATTCGAGAACGGCGTGGTCACTCCCGCCGGCAACTGCATGCCCTTGACCCAGGGCTACTGGAAGAACCATCAAGGGGCGTGGATGGATGGGACCGGCCTGACGCTGGGCACCAACTTCTATAGCAACTCCCAGCTGGAAACCATCCTGACTACTCCGGTGCAGGGTGATGCCAGCGTGGAGCTGGCGCACCAGCTGATCGCAGCGCTGCTCAACATCGACAACGGCACCACCAGCCTCCCGATTCAAACCACGCTGGCGGACGCCAACAACCTCATCGGCTCCGGGATCATTCCCGAGAACATTGCGCCGTCCTCGCCCATCGGACAACAAATGGAAGGCGACGCGAGCATCCTGAACAGCTATAACAACGGCCAGATTACCAACGGTTGCGGACAGTAGTTCGTCCGTTCTGTGGGTAGGTAGAAGGGCAGGCGCTCAGCCTGCCCTTTTTTACGCTTCCCGCGTTGCTCGCGCTACTGTTGCTCTTTCCGGCGCGCCAGCAGGTAGGCGCGGATCAGCTCGTTCAGGTCGCCATCCAGCACGCGGTCCACATCGCCAATCTCCGTGCGCGTGCGCAGGTCCTTCACCATGCGATACGGTTGCAGCACATAAGAGCGGATCTGCGAGCCGAAGTCGATGTCGAGCTTGGAGTCTTCGATCTGCTTGGTTTCGGCGCGCTTCTTCTCCAACTCGTGCTCGTACAGGCGCGAGCGCAGGATGCTCATCGCCTTCTCGCGGTTCTTGTGCTGTGAGCGCTCGTTCTGGCAGGCGACGACAATTCCCGTGGGGATGTGTGTAATGCGCACGGCCGAGTCGGTGGTGTTGACGTGCTGCCCGCCCTTGCCGCCGGACCGGTAGGTGTCGACGCGGATGTCTTCCGGCTTGATGTCCACCTGGATGCTCTCGTCAATCTCCGGTGAGACGAAGACGCTGGCAAACGACGTATGCCGGCGCTTGGCCTGGTCAAACGGCGAGATGCGCACCAGGCGATGGACGCCGATCTCGCTCGTCAGCAATCCGTAGGCATACTCACCGTTCACGCCGAAGGTCGCCGACTTAATGCCCGCTTCATCGCCCGGCTGATATTCGTACAGCGACGTCGAGAAGCCCTGGCGCTCGGCCCAGCGCAGATACATTCGCATCAGCATCTCGGCCCAGTCCTGCGACTCCGTGCCGCCGGCGCCGGGATGAATGGTCACGATGGCGTTGCGATCGTCGTTCTCGCCGGAGAGCAGCGTCTCGGTCTCGAGCTTATCGACCAGCGCCTTCAGCTCGTCGACTTCGCGTCGCAGATCGGCGGAGACGTCTTCGCCCTCATGCGCGAGGTCGAAGTACGCGTTGATATCGCCGGAGCGCCGCGCGAGTTCGTCGTAAGTGGCGAGCGCGCTCTCCAGCCGCTTCTTCTCCCGCATCACGTGCTGCGATTTTTCGGGGTTCGACCAGAGCGTGGGATCGGCGGTCTGCTTCTCGACCTCGCTCAGCTTCGCGCGCAGTCGGGGCGCGTCAAAGATACTCCTGAAGATCGTGGACCTTCTCGCGGAGGGCGGAATATTCCTGTTCGAGTTCTTCTACCATTGCCACCCTTGTGTTCACCACGGAAGCACGGAATTCACGAAATGAAATTTGTCAGAAAACGGAATAGCGAGTCGTATCCTCGCAACAACGTCGAGCCTTAAGCTCAAGAAATTCCGTGTATTCCGTGCTTCCGTGGTGAATTCGACCTTTACACGGCCGGCGCGGCTCGCGTCTGTCCGAAATACCGCAACAGCAAGCCTGCCACCGTGATTATCGCACACAGGATCGGGAACCAATCGCCGTGCCGCGTGTAGAACGTGGTCGTCTCTTCCACGTCATAAGCGCTCTGCAGCGCCGTCCGCTGCCAGCGCGGCGCTCTGGCCACGATGCGCCCGTAGGGATCAATCACCGCAGTCACGCCGGTGTTCGTGTCGCGCAGCAGCCACCGGTTGTTCTCCACCGCACGCATGCGCGCCATGTTCAGGTGCTGCAGCGGAGCACCGGTGTCGCCGTACCAGCCGTCATTGGAGATGTTGACGAAGACCTCCGCGCCATTGCGCGCAAACTGCCGCACCTCGTTGGGGAAGATCGATTCGTAGCAGATGAAAACACCGATGCGCGTCCCGTCCACGTCCAGCGGTTCGCGCTTGGTGCCGCGTCCGAAGGTCCCAATCTCACGTGTGAGCTTCTTCGCGAAAAACAGGAAGTCGGACAACGGCACGTATTCGCCGAACGGGACCAGGTGGACCTTGTCATATTCGAACGTCCACGCGCCGTTGCGGGCAATCACTGAAGCCGAGTTGTAGATCACCGGCCGGCGCGTTGGATCGCCGGTGTGCTGGATTCCCATAGTGCCGGCAACGATGGAGGAATCGGTTGCTCGCGCGACATTCCCCAGCGCGCTGCGCACATGCAGATCAGTCACGAAGAACGGCGCCGGAGACTCGGGCCAGATGATCAGTCCGGGAGTGCCGCCATGCTCCGCCTTGGGACGCACGCTGAGCTGGCTGAGCTCTCGCAATGTGCTCTCCAGGTAATCCAGGTCCCACGCGCTGGACTCCAGGATGGGAACGTCCGCCTGCACCAGCGTAACGCCTTGCGTGCTGGGCACGGCGGCGGGCGCATACAGCTTGCCCGAGTGCAACAGCAGGATCGCGACCGCACACACCGCGATCAGCAGCGGACGCTTGCGTTGCGGCACCAGAAACGCCGCGGTGACTACCGTATTAACCAATGCAATTTCGAACGAGATGCCATAGACACCGGTCACTTTGGCCAGGCCGGCGAGCGGAATATTGTCAATTTGCGTGTTGCCCAGCAGGTCCCAGGGAAAGCCGGTGATGTAAGTGCGCGCCAGCTCGATCGCAACCCAGATGAAGGGGGCGAAGAGCAGCGCCCGTAGGCTGAATCCGTTGCGCCGCGCCGCGGTGAGCGCCACCAGAAGTCCGAAGAGCCCGTGATACAGCGCCAGGTAGAGCGCGTACGCCAGCAGCAGCAGCGATGAGGTGACTACGCCCAGGCCGCCATAGAAGTGCATCACGTAGTACACCCAGTAGCAGCTGCCCAGGTACCAGATAACGCCGCTCGCGTAACCCAGCAGAAACCCCTGCCCGGCGGTGGCCGGCGCAAGAAATTGTCCGCCATCGGCGAGTACCAGGGTCACGTCCTGCTCGCGGCACTTCAGGATGGCGTACATCAAGGGCGCAAGCGCCACCCAGGCCAGCAGATAGAGCGCCGGCTTGGGAAAGATGACGACCTGAAGCACCCCCGAGGTGCAGGCAAATATCCAGGCTCGCGGGCGGATGCGTCTCACGAAGGGAGTGTAGCAGGCATTCTCGAGGTGAGCGTTAGGACTGCAACTGCGACCGTTATTGACCTTCCATGCGTTCCAGCCGGCGCTCGTGTGATTCGATTTGTTGGGCTTGCCTCACGACTGATTCGGACAACGTGGCAATCATGGAGGCAAGCCGATCAAGGCGGGCATCCGTAGCTTGCATTTGCCGATCTGTAGCTTCTTGGGACTCGCGAAGCCGCGCGATACCTGCCGCGTTCTCCGCAATCAACGCCTCGTGTTTCAAGGTCTGATCGTAGAGCCGGCCCATCGCCGCCCAAAACTCTTCGAAGCTGCCAAACGTGGTGCTCATGGTAAGAAGTCTATCCCGCTCCGATTGTCCTGCGTGCTAACAGCTAACAGCTAACAGCTTCACTTGATCCCCACCAGCTTGTTCACCAGCTCCGAGTAATCTTTCTTCTCAATCCCATGCACCTGCTTGTTGTACTCGTCCACCTTCGCCGAGTAATTCATCGAGCAGAACTTCGGGCCGCACATCGAGCAGAACGCCGCCTCTTTGTAGTAATCGTCGGGCAGGGTCTCGTCGTGCATCGAGCGCGCCGTCTCGGGGTCGAGCGACAGTGCGAACTGCTTATCCCAATCGAAGGTGTAGCGCGCATAGCTGATCGCATCGTCACGGTCGCGCGCCCCGGGCCGATGACGCGCCACATCGGCGGCGTGCGCCGCAATCTTATAGGCGATGATGCCGTCCTTCACGTCTTTGTCGGTGGGCAGTCCGAGGTGTTCCTTCGGCGTCACGTAGCAGAGCATTGCAGCCCCATGCCAGCCGATCATCGCCGCACCAATGGCCGACGTGATGTGGTCATAACCGGGCGCAATATCAATTACCAGCGGCCCCAGCGTGTAGAACGGCGCGCCGTAACAGAGCTCCACTTCCTTCTCGACCTGCTCCTTGATCTTGTCCAGCGGCACGTGCCCCGGACCCTCGATCATCACCTGCACATCGCGCTCCCAGGCCTTCTTCGTCAGCTCGCCCAGCGTCTTCAGCTCGGCGAACTGCGCGTCATCGCTGGCGTCGGCAATGCACCCGGGCCGCAAGCCATCGCCCAGCGAGTAGCTGACGTCGTGCTTGGCAAGAACTTTCGTGATGTCGTCGAAGCGCTCGTACAGGAAATTCTGTTTGTGATGATGCGCCATCCACTGCGCCAGGATCGCGCCGCCGCGGCTCACGATGCCCGTGATGCGCTTGGTGATCAGCGGTAGATATTCCACCAGCACGCCGGCGTGGATCGTCATGTAGTCCACGCCCTGCTCGGCCTGCTCCTCGATGACTTCCAGCATGATGTCGGCATTGAGGTCCTCAATGCGCTTGACACGCGAGACTGCCTCATAGATGGGCACTGTGCCGATCGGAACCGGCGAGTGCCGCAGGATCGCTTCGCGAATTTCGTGGATCCCCCCGCCGGTAGACAGGTCCATCACCGTGTCCGCGCCGTAGTGGACGGAAGTGTGCAGCTTCTTCAGCTCCTCATCCACATCGCTGGTGATCGCCGAATTGCCGATGTTGGAGTTGATCTTGCACCGTGACGCCACGCCAATGCACATCGGCTCCAGCTCAGGATGGTTGATGTTGGCCGGGATGATCATGCGCCCGGCAGCGACTTCGTCGCGCACCACCGTCGGCGCCAATTGCTCACGCTCGGCGACGAACAGCATCTCTTCCGTCAGCTGGCCCTTGCGGGCAAAGTGCATCTGCGACATGTTGCTGTCGCCGCTGCGCGCCGCCTCTTCGCGCCGCTTGGCGATCCATTCTGCGCGCGGTTTGGGCGTAGTGCCGTTACTGCCATTGGTTCCGCTCATGATGACGGGCTCCTGTTCGACGAATGCTAATTATAGCCCCGCATGTTTGCTGCCTCGATCGCATGGCCACGGCTTCAGCGCCCGGCTCGGCGAAACCTCCGGCGGCAGTGATACCCTAGGCTTACAGGCATGGATGGAGGAAGGTCGGCTGCTCCCAAGCGACAAGGGCTTGCCGATTTGCAGCGAACCTCCGGTTGCACCTGACATCATGTCCCAGCTGCCGCCCATTCCCGCCGTTCCGGCCATCGCGCAGATCTCCGGCGTGCAGGAGCACAGCGTCGAACTCGACGGCGTCACCTGGCGTTATCTCACCGCCGGCTCCGGCCCGCCGCTGCTGTTGCTGCATGGCTTCATGGGGTACTCGTATTCCTGGCGCTTCAATATGGAGCCGCTGGGGAGACACTTCTCCGTCTATGCACCCGACCTGCCAGGCTGCGGATTTTCCCAGCGCCCGCAATGCGCAGACTATTCGCTGGCCAGCGAAGCCGAACAGATGCTCAGCTTCATGCAGCACTTCGGCCTGCAAGATGCCGACATTGTGGGATCATCCCGCGGCGGCGGCCTGGCCATGGTGCTGGCCGCGCTTGCCGCCAAGCGCGATCAACTGCATCGCATCCGGCGCCTGGTGCTGATATCGCCCATCAATCCGTGGTCGAGCCACGGAAAGGTGCTGACCCGCCTGTTGGCTAGTACGCTGGGCGGTTTCTACGTCGTGCACGTTCAGCCGCGCATGCGCATCATCTCGAAACGCTACTTCACCGCGTTGTATGGCGATCCGAAGCGCATTGCCCCGGGGGCCTTCGAGGCCTACGCCGCCGGCATGGAGCCGGCCGGCAGCTTCGAGCACCTGCTGCGAATCCTGCGCTCCTGGCAGGACGATCTCACCGCGATCAGCGATTCGCTGCGCGAGATCAGCGGCCTGCCTACTCTGCTCCTGTGGGGTTCGCGTGATCGCGCGGTCTACCCCTCTTCCATCCACCAGTTACAGCGGCACTTGAAAAACAGCGCGCTGGTGATGTTCCCGGGAGCCGGCCACATGCCCTACGAAGAGGTCCCCGAAGAGTTCAACCGCGTGCTCTGCGATTTTTTGCTGCACGACGCGCCACGTACCCCTTTCGAGATTGCCGCCGATGCCGCACCCGCCATTCCCGTCTCCGGTGCGCAGCACGGCACGCCACGCTCCGGAGCTTAAGATCTCCGCAATCTACTGCTCCACCCGGAGCCAGCCGGACTCCGGGTTGAACTGCGTCATGAACGGCGCCTCGTCCTTGGTGGTTTTGCCCAGGTCTTTCTGGTAGAGAATACGGTCGCCGTTAATGATGAAGGTCATCACGCCGGACTTGCCATAATCGGCAGGCCACGCGATGAAGCCGAAGCCGCGAGTCATCGCACCCTGGCGGATGTAGTCCTTCAGGCCGCCGTTCGCCCACATGCCTTGCGTCACCAGAACGCCGTAGTAGTAGCCGTGAAACGGCTTGTGCAGCTTGGGATTCAGCTTGCCGCCTTCTTCGGAGGCATAGGCGAGCAGCGGGCCCACCGGGCTCTTCTCTTTGCCAGGCGCAGGCGGCCAATATAGCCCGTTCTCTTTGCCGGGATCGCTGATCAAGTGCCGTGCGTATTGCTTGGTTCCGTCGTGCTCCTGCTTGAAATATTCTTCCTGCGCATCGGCCAGCGAAGCCATCACGTCGATGGTGGCCAGCTCGTTGCGCCCAATACGCCGCACCGCCATCTCGGTGCCGCCGGCCGGAGTATCGAAGTACCACTGGCCTTTGGTGTCTTTGCGCAGCGGAACTGGAAAGGCTGTATTGGTGGGGCCCACCAGCAGGATCTGACTGCCGTTTTCCAGCTTGCGCCAGCGATTCATCTGCGCGTAATCGGCGGCGAAGGCGGCCATGTCGGCCTTGTCATGAGCGGCGTCGCCGGAGTACAGAATGTCCTTTGCACCCGGCCCGAAGACTTCCAGCATTTCCTGTTGGTTGTCGTTGCGAGCGGCATCCACGAGCGCCTTCGCGGCCTCTTCCGGAGTGGCATACGTCTTCTGGCCGGGCGCGGCCTGTCCCGCCGTCGAGGCATTGCGATGGCAGCCGAGCAGCAACGCCGACAGCATCAGGGCGAGCGCCGCCCAGCTCGCACACCCGCAGAACCGCAACAACTTCCTCATCCATCTCTCCTTGTATTTGGAACGCAACTCACACTCAGCCTGGGTCGAGCCGCCGCGGATCGCTAATGCGCGCCCTCGTTGCGGCCTCCCGTGCCCCATCCGCCGCCGCTGCCGCCATGCGTCAGCCAGCCGCGGAAGCTGGCGGCACGATCACCCCAGCCCGCGACGGAAAAGTCGTTCGCGGCCACCCGCTTGTCCCAGCTGCTGAACACCGTGATGGCATCGCCGAAGTCGCTCATGCCCCAGCCGCGAATCTCGTCGATCGTGCTCCAGCCTCCGCTCAGCGTGTCGTAGGCATTGGCTTTGCCCGTTTCGCGGCCGGAGGCTGTCCTGCCCTGGCTGCCGGCGCCCTGAAATGCGGTGTAAGGATGCGAGTAGTCGTAGCTGGTGTGGTAGGTGTGATTGCCGTAGTAGTTGTATCCGCCGTAATAGCTGCCGTGCCACGCATTGTTGCCGTTATAGGGATAGTCGTGGAAATACGCCACGCCGTGATACCAGTTGCAGCCCCAGTTGGCTGCGCCCCAGTCGCAGCACCCGCCCGCCGTCAGCGCGCCCGCCGCCACCCCTCCTCCGAAGGTGATCTCGCCGCTATTGGCGGTGTTGGAGGAGGTGAAGTTCGGCGTGTCGAGGTGCGTGCCGTAAACCACGGCCGGGTTGTACAAGGGCAGGTAGATCACCTGCGGGTTGGCGGGCTGCAGGGCAACGATGTCGGGCGTCGGCTGGTTCACCCGCAGCTGTGGACCCGATTTCAGGTTCCCGGTGTTGACCGCTTTCGCCCGCAGTGCCTGGATTGACGACATCACCTCGGCCTGCTGGTTGTGATACGACTCGCCCAGCTGCGACGTCCAGGCCAGGTTTTGCGCCATCATGCTAAGCACCGTAGGGAACTCGGTCAGCGCTTTGACGCTCGGGTCCCACGGCTCAAGCGCCACCGCCTCCATTAACGCGTGGCCCTGGAGGCCCTTGTGCTGCACGAAGTCATCGGCCGCGGCAACCTGGTCGGGATAGGTAGCCCCAGCCAGAATCTGCCCCACCAGAGGGTCGGGATAGAGCGCGATGGGTGCCACCAGCCCTTGTAAATCCTGAGTCGTAAGCGGCATACCCTGACCGGCGTAGTCGCTGGAGCGGCGCGCATTCGCCTGGAAGATCGCGGCCGCACCCGAATCGAGCGGAGTGCTCGCCAAAATCAGGACAGAACAAGACAGGGCCGATAGCAGCAGTCGGTAACCAGTTCGCATGAATGAGGGCCTCTGGGCTGAAGCATTAGTTGTAAATCAAGCGAGCGCAAACGTTCTAGGGGAAATTTGGAGGGAGCACTCGGCCTCGGCACTCGGCACTCGGCGATCAGCACTCGGCATTGGGTGAGTCGGTTTACCCGCAAACGAATCGCGAGGGTTGCTGGATCGAAGCGCGGATTTCGAGACTGAAGCTTAAATTCGACAAAAGCCACTCTATTCAGCAACCATCAACTGGATGCCGAACGCCGATGCTGACTGCCGAGTGCCAAATCTGACTGCCAACTCCTGCGAATTTCATGTTCTCTCGTGAAGCAAACCGGTGTAAAGTCGTTTCCGTTCTGCGGCCCGAAGTAGTCTCCAGTTTGTGCAGAGGAGCTTCCTGCCATGGTGACTCGTTGCTTACTCCTTGCGCTCTGCTTCTTCGTGGCGCTGACGGCCTCAGCGCAAACGCTCTACGAGAATGGTCCCATCAACGGCGAGACCGATGCCTGGACCATCAACTTCGGTTTCGTTGTTCCCGATAGTTTCACCATCTCCACCGGCAGCAGCACCATTACAGGGCTGTCGTTCGGAGCGTGGCTCTCGCCGGGCGACCTGCTCCAGTCGGTTGAGGTAGCGATCACCTCGGAGCCTCTCGGCGGCACCACCTACTTCGATCAGCACGTGAGCTTCACGCAATCCGGCTGCTTTGTGAACAACTACGGCTTCGACGTGTGCACCGAAACCGGCAGCTTCAATGGGCCGACTCTGAATGATGGCACTTACTGGGTCAACCTGGAGAACGCCGTTTCGAGCATGGGCAATCCGGTGTATTGGGACGAGAACAGCGGTATCGGTTGTCACTCTCCCGGATGTCCGTCGCAGGCCGGCGGCGGTCTCGGATCGATTCCTTCAGAGGCATTCAGCATTCTAGGCACCAGCAGCGGCACGGGCACCGTGCCCGAGCCAGGCAGCTTGCTATTGTTCGCCGGCGGTTTGCTGGCGAGCGCGGGATTGTTCCGCCGCCGGATGCAGTGAGGGTACGATCATCCTTCCCTCCCACCCTTCGCCAAACGAAGCCGAAAGGATGGAGCACCCGTCTGCGATTCGCACTGGCCACTGACCACTGGTCACTAGCCACTGCTACTCATATCGCAGCGCCTCAATCGGGTCCAGCCTCGACGCTTTGATCGCCGGCAGCATCCCGCTCACCAGCCCTACGAGCGCGAGAATCACGGTCGCAATCACCACCGTCGACGGATCGATGATCAGCCGGATGTCAGCGGCCTGGGCATTCTTGGCAATCGCGCTGTAGAAGGTGATGCGCCCCACACCAATCGCCACCGCGTACGCCAGCGCGATCCCGGCTAAGCCGCCGGCAAAGGTGATTGCCAGCGCCTCGGCCAGGAACTGGATCAGGATGTCGCGCCGCCGCCCGCCCAACGCTTTCTCCACCCCAATCTCCCGCGTGCGCTGCGTCACCGCCACCAGCATGATGTTCATCAGCCCTACACCCCCGATGCCCAGTGTCAGCGTCCCAATGAAGGCCAGCAGCACCTTCAGCCCGGCGATGATGATGCCGAACTGTTTCAGCTGCTTCATCATGTTGTAGACCTCAACCGCGCGCTTGTCGTCGGGCTTGAAGTTGTATTGCGCCGCCAGCGCGCCGCGCACCTGCCGCTCCACCAGCTCGAAGTCATTGCCCTCATACGACAGCCAGATGGCGTCGAGATAGTGTGTGTCCTTGAAGTCACTCATCGCGCTGAAGGGGATGTAAATGTTCTTATTGACGCTGTCGTCCCCCTCCTGCATGTGCGGCGCCAGTACCCCGACTACGCGATAGCTGATGCCCTCAATGCGGATGTTCTGGCCGATGGCGTATTCGCCGGAGAAGAGCTTGAGCTTGGCGTCGGAGCTGATGACGGCAACGCGCGCCCGCGAGGCCTCGTCATCTTCATTCAGAAGTCTTCCCTCGCCCAGGTTCAACGCCAAGATATGGAAGATGGTGGGATAGTTGCCCTGCACGGGCAACGTATAGCTGCGCACGTCGCGCTGTACCGTCAGCTGCTTGTCGATCTGCGGCGTGACGCGGTTGATCAACGGCGCGGCGGCGGTGATGCGGCCCACGTCATCGATAGTGAACTTGATCTGCGTGCCCGCCTTCTGCCCTCCCGCCTGCTGCGAGGTGCGGCCGGGAACCACGCCGATGATCCTCGTGCCCCAGCTGGCAAAAATCGTCTCGATGGCGTGGCCGAAGCCGGCGCCATAGGCCAGCAGCAGTACCACCGTCGCAATGCCCCACGCCATGCCTAGCATGGTCAGCGCCGTGCGCCGCCGGTTGTAGCGCATCGCGCTGTAAGCTTGCGATAAGAGATCGCGGGTCATGAAATCATCCTTGTCGATTTTGTGGGGGCACACTCTTCGAATACCACTGAGCGAAGGCTCTTCAGGTGCGCCGAAGCATCACTGTCTTTCCTTGATGTCATCCTGAGCGGAGTGACTATGCTCGCTTCGCGAGCGTAGTCACGTAGCCGAAGGACCCCTATCAGCACGACACCCTGCCGCCCGCTGAAGCGGGCTCCCTCAAACCGTGAATCACGTTGAGGGCGGCGCTAAAGCGCCGCCCTACTCCTGCCGCAACGCCTCCACCGGCTCCAGCAGCGCGGCCTTGCGCGCCGGATACACTCCCGCGACGATCCCCGCCAGCGCCAGCGTCCCAATCGCCAGTGATGCCGACATGAACGACATCGTGGGCGGATCGAAACCGGGCACCTGCCCCAAACCGCGCATGGCATACATCAGCAACCCGGCGCCCGCCATGCCGATGCCGCCGCTCATCAGCGTCAGAAACGCGCCCTCCAGGAAAAACTGCAGCAGAATGCTGCGATAGGTTGCGCCCAGCGCCTTGCGCAATCCGATCTCGCGCGTGCGCTCGCTCACCGCTACCAGCATGATGTTGATGATCCCGATCGCTCCCAGCGTCAGCGTCACCAGCCCGACACCGCCCAGGAAAATGTCCATGGCGTCGAAGATCTTGCCCACCATCTCGGAGCTGCGAATCGTGTCCCAGTCTTCGAAAGCGTCCTCATCGTGCCAGTCGAAGCCGTGGTTGCGCGCGATGATCTTGCGCACCTCCGCGCGTGCCAGCAGGTGTTCGTCGCGCACCCGTGGCCGATAGTTGATGAAGGAGACCGCGTTCTCCTGCCCGTCTTTCGTCAGCGGGAAGAACTGGCGCATGGTGCTGAAGGGCATGAAAACGCGGTTGTTGGTGGAATTGTTGTCACCATGCCCGACGCGCTGCACCACCCCTACCACTTCGAAACGAATGCCGTTCAGCAGGATGCTGTTGCCCACCGCCGGCCGGCCGGGAAACAGGTTCTTCAGCATCTCGTCGCCCAGCACAGCCACCAGGCGCTTTTGCGATTCGTCATCCGGGTTGAGCCACCGCCCCGCCGCCAGCGGCAGATAGCGGATCTGGTCGTAGTTCGGCGGCACACCGCTGACCTCCCCGTTGGTGTTGCTGTAGTCGCTGACCTCGCGAATGTCGGTGCGCGACAGCACCGGCGCAGCCAGCCGCACATGCGGCGCCTCGCGCTGGACGTCCTCGAAGTCCTGCTCGGTGAGGTTGTACGCGCGGCCGGAGCTTATGTTGCCGGCGACGGCGGGCGCCCGCCCAGGGAAGATGAACATGATGTCTTCGCCCAGGCTATTCAGCTCCCGCCGGTTGCCGGAGCGGAAGCCCTCGCCCAGCCCTACCAGCAACAGCAGCGATCCCACTCCCCAGGCGATGCCGAACATCGTCAGGAACGAGCGCAGTTTATGCGCCCACAGCGTCCGGAACATCTGCCGTAGGATTTCGAAGAAGATCATGGCTTAGCCACAAAAGCACGGGAGACACGGAATCTTGTGAAGGCAGGCATGTCGATCCGGTTTTCAAATGCCAGCGGCGGCAGCGCTTGAAAAGTGCAAACGGAATCTCGCCCTCCCGCCCCTGAGTCGTTATACGAAGGGATGCGCAACTAGGTTCCGGTACACGGGCCGCCCAACCTTCATTGGACACCGCTAACACGCGAAATGTTAGTGAGTTATGTCACGCTGCCGTGGGCGCTGTCCGCTGATCAAGAGCTGATAAAAGTTTTCGATAGACGCGATTTGGCTCCCCACAAATTCGCGTGATTTGTTTATAGTAGAGACAACGCTTTTGACCGGCATTATTGATCTCTCAGGACTGGTCCGAGCGCAAATTTGTCAGGGTTGAGGAGTGAAGTACCATGCCGAGAGCACCACGGGACAAGGAAGCTGCAACGCCAAAAAAGCGCACCCGCAAGGCTGTCGCCGAGCCAGTCAACGGCAACGGCATCCATGCGGAAAATGGTAACGGCGCTGTAGAGACCTCCGTAACCGCCGCCCCGGAAGCAAGGCAGCCGGAAACGCAGATGTCGCCAAACCTCGAGGAGCAGATTCGCCTGCGCGCCTATCACCTTTATTTGCAGCGTGGTGGACGCGGCGGCTCCCCCGAACAGGACTGGCTGCGCGCCAAAGAGGAAATTTGCGGTCAGCAGAGCGTCGCCTAGCCGGGCGACGCTTTTCCGCGCTTGATCGTATTTTGTGCTCGACAAGCGCCGGGTTTACCGGCACAATTGTGGCGGCATTCTGTGTGCGCCAAAGAAGACAAAGCGTCAGGGCCTGACATGTACGGCCTGACACAAAGATAGTTAATCTAACTTGCGCCCGATTCTTCTCATCGACGACAATCCCCTACAGCTGAAGGTCCGTGAAACGGTCCTGCGCCAGGCCGGATTCCAGGTGTCGGTGGCGACGACCGCCGAGAGCGCAATGGCCACTCTACGGGCCTTGCCCGGCCACGTA
>Ga0070734_10002773_pt1 | contig 20059 bp, 20 predicted proteins | sample Coa_R1_8_FD_66444 | JGI IMG/M metagenome (GOLD analysis project Ga0070734, IMG submission 66444) | Surface soil microbial communities from Centralia Pennsylvania, which are recovering from an underground coalmine fire - Coalmine... | ecosystem: Environmental > Terrestrial > Soil > Unclassified ... | reverse complement strand
GGCCAGGTGCAGTTGACGCCCAAGGCGGCGGCTCGCCTGATGCAGGTGGTGCAGGCACCCGAGGCGCCAGAAGCGCTGACCGAGCGGGAGACGGAGGTGCTGAAGCTGCTGGCGCAGGGCCATTCCAACAAGCAGATTGCGCGCACGCTGCACAACACCGAGCAGACGGTCAAGACGCATGTGAGCCATATCCTTGCCAAGCTGGGGGTGCAGAGCCGCACTCAGGCCACCCTCTACGCTATTCGCGTCGGCCTGGTTTCGCCCGATGCCTCCGAGAGCGCTCGCTAAGTATCTCCCATTCTTGTCGATGGATGAGTGGAAGCAGGAAGGAGTATCACCCCATGCCCGCCAACCTCCAGGCGACCTTGATGCAGTTGTTTGCAGCGTTCCAGCAGGACCCCGACAGCATACCTGCCATCCCTCTGGACGAGTGGCAAGCAGGTACGGAGGAGTGGCGCTTGCTGGAGCGCTTTCGGGTGATGGCCGAGCAGGTGCAGCAACGTATTCAGCAACTCCAGCAGGCCGAGCAACAGTTACGGGAGCGCGAGGAGCAATACCGCAGCATCTTTGAGGCCACCTATGACGGCTTGAGCATCCTCGGCCTGGAGGGGTCCTTGGTCGAAGTCAATCCGGCCTTTTGCCAGATGTTTGGGTATACCCGTGAGGAACTGATCATGATGCACGCCAGCACCCTCACCGCACCAGACCAGCTTCCCGTGCTCGCTGATGCCTTGCAGGCATTCAAAACAGGTAAGGGGACCCAGACCGTGGGAGGACAGGGCGTGCGCAAAGATGGGACGACCTTCCATACGGAATCACAGGGCGCTCCCATTACCTATCGCGGTCAGCCTCATGTGCTGGCAGTCTCGCGCGACATCACCGAGCGGGTCGAAGCCGAACGCCAACTGCGCGAGCGCGAAGCGCTCTATCGCGGCATCTTCGAGACCACCTACGACGTGTTGATGATTTTCGATCTGGACGGCTACGTGGTGGAGGCCAATCCTGCCTCCTATCAGCTGTGGGGCTATCCTTATGAGGAGATCATCGGCATGCACGGGAGCGCGCTTATGGCTCCTGCCTCTCAAGCTGCCTTCAACCAGGCGATAGAACTCAACAGGGCCGGGACGACCTACCAGGGCGTAGGGCGCGGCCTGCGGAAAGATGGGACCACCTTCCTCTTCGATACGCAGACCTGCCCCATCAGCTATCGCGGCCAGCCCCACGTGCTGGCCGCTGCCCGCGACATCACCAAGCGCGTCGAAGCTGAGCGAGCACTGCGCGAGCGCGAAGCGCTGTATCGCAGCATCTTTGAGGCGACCTACGACTCCTTAGGGATTCTCGACTTGGACGGTCACCTTGTTGAGGTCAATCCGGCCTGGTGCCAGACGTTAGGCTATACCCGTGAGGAACTCCTCGGCCTGCATATCAGCGCCATCAATGCTCCCGCTTCTCAAAGCATCGTCACCGAGGGGTTAGAGGCCCTCAATGCCGGAAGGCGATACACTCAGCCCGCATGGGCAGTGCGCAAAGATGGGAGTGTGTTCCCGTATGATGCCCATGGCAGCCCCATCACCTATCGTGGACAGCCTCATTCGCTGGTGGTAGCACGCGACATCACCGAGCAAGTCGAGGCGCAACACCTGCTCGAACAGCGTGTAGAGGAGCGCACGCGCGAGCTGACCTCGCTGCTCTCGATCTCCCAGACGGTGGCTTCCACCCTGCGCCTTCAACCGCTCCTGGCACTGATCCTCGAGCAGCTCCAGACGATCGTGGACTGCACCGGGACTTCCATCATGATGGTAGAGGGCGACGAAATGGTGCTCGTTGCCACGCGCGGACCGCAGGTCGAGCAGGTGAGGAACGCCCGCCTCCCCATGCCGACGCAGGGACCCATTTGGGAGCGGATCCGACGGAGCGAGGTGGTCTTCATCGACGATGTGTGGGACGACACACCGCTGGCGCACAACTATCGCCAGCTCGCTGGCGACTTCTTGCTCAGCCAGACCCGCGCCTGGATGGGGGTTCCCCTGACGCTCAAGGGCCACCTGAAGGGGATGCTGGTGCTGATCTCCCGCGAGGTGGGAGCGTTTACCGAACACCACGCGGCCCTGGCCCTGGCGATTGCCAATCAGGCTGCTATTGCCGTGGAGAACGCCCGGCTCTACGAACAGGCGCAGGCCCTGGCGGCGCTAGAGGAGCGGCAGAAGCTGGCACGCGAGCTGCACGATTCGGTCTCCCAGGCGCTTTACGGCATCTCCCTGGGGGCGCACACCGCGCGCAAGGCGCTGGAGCAGGACCCGGCCCACATCGCCGAGCCCCTGGACTACGTGCTCTCGCTGGCCGAAGCTGGGCTGGCCGAGATGCGCGCCCTGATCTTCGAGCTGCGCCCCGAATCGCTGGAGGCCGAGGGACTGGTCTCGGCACTGACCAAGCAGGGGACGGCGCTTCAGGCACGCCACGAACTCAGCGTCCACCTGGACCTGTGCGACGAACCGGACCTGCCGCTCGCGGTCAAGCAGGAACTCTACCGCATCGCCCAGGAGGCCATGCACAATACCGTCAAGCATGCCCGCGCCAGGCACGTAGACCTCTGCCTGAGCCAGACAAATGAGGCCGTGCAGATGGAGGTGCGCGACGACGGCGTGGGCTTTGATCCGCAGGGCGCGTTTCCGGGCCATCTGGGCCTGCATTCGATGCGCGAGCGTGTCAGCCACCTGGGTGGGACGCTCCAGATCGAGAGCACGCCCGGCCAGGGCACGCGGCTCTGCGCTCAGGTGCCGAAGCAGTCACCGGCCTGACGGGAGGCAGGGGGTGCAGTCCAACATTCGCGCCTACCTGCTTTCTGTCTGCCCAGCGACCTGGCGAATGGTGGTGAGCAACTGATCGTGGATGCCACCTTTTGCGACAAAGGCGACGGCTCCTGCCGCCTGCGCCCGTGAGCGGGTCTGACCATCATCATGGATGCTTATCACGACGACGACGCTTGAAAAGACCATGGCTCGCAGGGCTGCGGTCGTCTCGATGCCATCCATCTCTGGCAACTCGACATCCATCAGCACCACGTCGGGGGCCAGCGTCTGGGCGAGGCGCAGCGCTTCTTGACCGCTCCCTGCCTCCCCAACGACCTGCATATCCGCCTCCAGGCGCAGCCGCAGGCCGCGTCGAACCACTTGCTGGTCATCCACCAGCAATACACGTATCATGGCATCTCTCTCACGAGTCGTCCTCGTCTTCCACCTAACAGTCTGACGCTCTCCGCTCATGCTTCTGGGCTCAAAAGATCGCTGACCTCTTGAACTGACGCAACAGCTAGTCAAACATCCGCTAGTCGAGCAAAAGCACTGATGGCAGTGTCTCCCCGCCCTCGGCCAGGCGGAGCATTTCATACCCGATTCCCGCCGTTCCCTGGAACAATCCAGGATGAAATACGGAGGCGGGGAGGTCATGGAAGAGTTGATAGGCTTTCTTCTGGCGCGCGGAGGCGACTATCTGGCCCATCCACTGCTGCGCCTGGGCGGCAAGTTCGGGTCTTTCAAGCCGCCGGCTCGCTTCCAACAGCAGATCCATTCTCCCAGCGCTCCCACAGCATAACTGATCGACGCCCTGTGGGCCGTAGCGCCGGGTGGTTGCCAGTGCGACCTCGATCTCGCTGTGAATCTGCGGCGTATTCATCACGCTCCATGCACCCAACCGTCCGAGGCCGATACCGGGTGCGCCATGGCACCAGCTGGTCATAAAAACGGGCGCTCCGGGCGGAGTCTCTTCACGAAAATCCGGCCAGTTTCCGGCCTCCGTCACAAAAACACCGCGTTCGTAGTCCAACCCTGCCTGGGCTGCGTCCAGAAACGCCTGTTCGCCGGTTACTTCATAGAGCTTGAGCAGGGCATAGCTGATCCCGGCGGCCCCATGAGAAAACCCGGTCAAGCATCTGCCTCTCAACGATTGCCAGGTCAGCAGACCAGCCGGGCTTGCTACCCGCAACTGCACCAGTCGTTTGCCGAACTCTGTGGCGTGCTGGAGAGAGGCTTCATCCCCTGTCCGATGGTAGAGGGCCAGCAACGCGAGCGCTGCACCACTACAGCCCTGTATGATATCCGCAGCCTGTTCGGCGGCGATCCGTTCAGGGGTCACCGTTGACGCAGCTAGCCTGGCATCATCAAGCAAGGAGTGGTCGCCGAGGAAATCGCTCATCCGCACGAGCGCGTAGATCATGGCGCCAATGCCAACCATCCCACCGAGCGGCATACGAGTAACGCTCAAGAGGTCTTTATGCAGTGACCTGCGCACCTGGTGCATCGTCCCCAGCGCCAGATCACGATAGCCTGCTCCCCCGGTGACTTTTTCGAGTGCCGCCAGAAATAAGCCGATGCCGGAGGTGCCGCTATACAGGCTTGTCCCCAGTGGTTGCAACTGAAAGCGCTCGATCTGAGGATCATACTGGATCGCAATCCAGGTTGCACTGCCATCATTCCCGTGGCATGCCTGCTCGCGCAGTTCTGCGGCGATGGAGAGCGCCTCCTGGACCAGTGCCTCTCGGGTGAGTGGAAGCGCAGCCTGCTCGCCTGGCCTGGGCAGGTCTGTCTCTGCTCCCTCTGGTTGCCTGGGCAGAGAGGCCACGCGCGCATAAAAAGCGGCGCGGATATAAGCGAGCTGCTTTGTCAAATCGTCCTGGCTCAGGTTTTTGATGACAGCCACGGCGCGTGCATAGCCGGGTTCCTCGAAAAAGTCGGGAATCGTCATGTCAGCCCCGCTCTCTAAGGAGGTGCTCGAGGTGCAGGTGGTAAAGAGGGGAATATCGAGCTGCGCCAATGCCTGGTGTTCAGCTTTCAGAGCCGGCCAGGCAAGCGGCTTTGTGGTATTAACGATAAATCTCCTGGCGAGCGCCTCAAAGACCAGACTCTGCTCGATGCCCTCGCGCAAGTAATCGGGCTGGTTGGCTTTTTGCTGCAAAGCCGCATAAATGTAGGTGGAGCGCACAAGAAACCGCACGCGCTGCTCTCTGAACCCCGCCAGCGGGCCTGCCGGGGCGAGAAGCTCATCTCGCCTTTCGCTGAGGAATGTATACACGCGGGTAAACCCGTCAACGAACTCCTCCAGATACGCATCAGGATTCAGCACCTTCCCGCCGCTCATGGGCAAATTGGCTTCGGCTTTGATCCTATCCGGGATAGGCTCGACCGTCATGTGGTCGGTATTGATCTGTGTCCAGCGCGCCGCCTTCAATGCCGTCTCCTGTTGATCAAACCCACCCAGCCCGCTCGTATCATAAATCGCGTGCCCCCCTCTAACACTCCAACGCGGGAGAATACCGGTGCGCATTACCGAACTCCAGAGCTGCTTGCTGGCGACGATCGACGCGCTGGCCTGGCCCAGGCGCTCTTCCTCTGAGAGAGCATGCGGTTGAAACAGGGTCTCCAGATCGATCAAGACCGGATATTCGCCCGCCGCGATGAGATTCTCATAATGGAAATCGTTCCCGCCGAGGGCATAGACCAGGCAGGTGAGCATGCCCATGCGTCGGAAAAACCGGGCGGCAGCCGAGGTATCTGCGCAGGGCGTGTAGTCAATAAATGCTAGCCAGCCGTAGCCCGCGCGATCCAGCACCGCGAGTTCCTTGAGGTCACATAGATCTGCCTGCTGGTTCAACCACGCGAGCACCTCGGAAAAACCCGCAGCGACGGTGAGATCGCCTGGCTTGTAGACGAGTTTCAACCCGGACGCAAAGCGGAGGATGAGGACCGAACGGCCAGCATGATGCCGGTCGGAGACGCCCATCTGTATTTCCGTCACCTCGCCGATATCCAGCCCCTGGTTGAACCTGGCAGCAATATCTTCTCGATCAGCCGCAAGCCGGTCCAGAAATTCAGCGAGCATCTCGATCCAGAACTCGACCAGAGAGGCGGTCTCGCGCCCCAGGACCGCATATTCTTTATAGAACTGCACGATGGTGCCGTCCTGCATCGAGTCGATAAACCGGCGATACAGTTGGGTCTGGGGGCGCGGGTCTCCACGGTCAGCGAGCCTCCTGAACGGAGGATCTGCGCGGGCGCGGAAAATGGAAAATTCGAGGTGCAGCGCGAGCGCAGCATGCATCCCCAACAGTTCAAGCAAGCCCCGCTCAAGGCTCGAATGTGCCTGCGCTGAGAGCAGTGCAGATCGAGAGCCGGCACGGAGCCGCAATTGCTGGCGTGCCCAGACCACGAAGGGGGCAAAGAGTTCTTCAAACGGGATCGGGTCCTCCGGCTGGAGGAACGGGTAGGCGTCCGACCCTCTTTCGCCACTCCCCTCGGCCCCCACCCTGATGCACGCGTCCAGCGTCAGCGCCCACGCGGGCAACGGATCGGCAGGAAACTGGAAGCGCGACCCCAGATAGGGCCGGATCGTCTGGAGGTTATGACCATCCCAGCCCAGGCGGCGCTCGAATCGCTGCCAATCGCCACCCGCGGCAGCCTGGCACCAGCGCTCAAGCCGTTTCGTGATGCGGCGTGCCTCAGCCGGGTCCTCAGGCTCAGCCCGCCACGCCGCCTCTTCACAACGCCCGGCATCGGGCTGCGCGGCCAGCCGCTCATAGAGGGTGCTGGCGCGGTTGACGATATGCCTGAGGTCCTGGAGCGTCCATGGGGCCGGTTGTGTGCTAAGCTTCATAGTAACTTCCTCAGCTTCCAATACAGCAGCAGGTATCAAGGTATCGTTCGCGCAGGCCGAGCGAATTGCAGATGGAGTGCGCGCAAGCCCCGGTTGAGCTTATTAGGGTGATGGGTGATCTGCTGGTCATCGGCCAGGCGAATCTGCGGGAGCCGCGTGAGCAACGTCTCGATGGCGATACGGACGATCAAGAGTGCGAGCGGACTCCCGACGCAAGCGCGGGCGCCGTAGCCAAATCCAAGATGGGATCGCGCGTTAGGACGCTCAATATCAAATTGGTCGGGATGGGGAAACTGGCTCGCATCACGGTTGGCCGCCGCGAACAGCACCAGCAGCCCCGCTCCTGCAGGGATACGGCAGGTGGGAAGCTCGACCTCCTTCGTTGCCCGGTGAAAGAGCCCTTGCACCGGAGACTCGACCCTGTGCGCTTCATGCAGGGTATTGGGAAGCAATGCCGGGTTCATTGCGATCTGGTGGCACGCGTCGGGGTGTTGGAGGAGCAGCCACATGGCATTTCCGATGAGATCGACGGTGGTCAAGGTCGCGTTCGCGCACACCCTCGCGATCATCTCCACCAGTTCAGCCTGGCCGATGCCCTGCTCCCGGTACCCGGAAAGCGCGAGCGTCGTCAGCACATCATCACGGGGCTGCTGCACGCGCTCTTCCAGTGCGTCCGCCAGGTAGCGAAGAAACCAGAATCGGCTGGTTCTGTCAGTTCTCAAGCCGATGAGATCCTGGGAGAGCTGCACGCCGGGTCGAAACCCTCCAACCGATTCAAGGAAGAACTGACCCCATTCCTCCCGCTCCAGGCCGAAGAGTTCGCCAAGGACCAGGAATGGAAGCGGGAGCGCGAACTGTTTCACGCATTCAACGTTTCCGGCTGCACAGAAGGTAGTGACAAGCTCATCCGCCAGGCGCCTGATGGTCGCTTCAAGATCGGCAGCGTGCTGCCTGCGAGCCAGGGCATGGTCCATGAGTATTTGCAACGGCGTATGAACCGGCAGAGCTGGAGTGGCTGAATTGCCGCGCCCTCCGTCACCCGCAGCAGCAGAATCATTCCTCCCAGCTCTCCCGTTTTCATCTGGAGCAGTCCCTTGAGCATCCTGCTGAGTAGTCTCTTGGGGTAGCCCTTGTCGACGATGGCTGAGAAAGAATTCATTGCCATTCCATAGCTCGAATGCATGGGCATTTTTGAGGAGAGCCAGGCAGTCCCTATACCCTGACACCAACCATATATCATGGGTAGCAACATAGGCCAGCGGCCCATGCTCTTGAAGTTCGGTATACAGGGGATAGGGATTTTCGATGACCGGCCGAGCAAGAAATTCGGTGAGGAAATGCTCGTGGCTGTTCATACATGGTCCTCCTCCAGGCTCATAAGAGTCCCGGTGCGGCTCTACGCCTTGCCCTGGCGCTTCGCGTCGATGCTGACGAGAGTTGCACCGGGTAGCATCAACCATCAAAGAATCGCTGGCGGCGTTTCCATCACGACAGGTCGAACTGCTCCGGAGCAGCCTGGATCAGAAGCCTGGAGGGGAGCAGCTTCACCCGCGCGCTTATCCACGAACTCCCGAGGCGCGCGCCCATCCACCACCTGTGTAATCGTCCAGCCCACCAGCAACGCTCTCGAGTTCCTCGTCAGAAAGCTCCGTCACGAGCCGCTGAGCGGGGTTTACATTGAAGAAGAGATGCAGCGTTGGCGAGACCTCCTCGTGGACGAAAACATGCATCTCAGCAGGAATCGTCACTCCGAGTTCGCGTTTGATGGCTTCATGCGGGTTCGTCTTGAGTTCTTGCCGGAAGTCCTGGTCCTTCCATGCCCGGCTGAGAACCTGCTTCTCCAGCTCTTGTCTGGTCATTGGGGTTTCATTTGCCATGGTCGTCATCTCCTTGTGTTTTCCGCGTCTTAAAAATCATCTATGGTAACGGACTGCCCAGCATGCGCTCCCAGATGCATCGGGTACCTCTGTACCCACGGCTGCTGAACCCGTTTATCCGGATTCTTTCCTGCCTGTTTCTTCATTTGGGAGCGGCCTCCTGTCCAGACCGGATTACCCACTTGTCGGCGCCGGGTGGCATTAGCCTGCCTTGATCTCTCCGGCGGCGAGTTGACTCTGAATCAATTGGGCATAATAGCCCTGCTGCCTGAGCAGTTCCTCATGCGTTCCACGCTCGATAATGGTTCCCTGATCGATCACCAGGATCAGATCAGCGTTGCGGATCGTGTTTAAGCGGTGGGCAATGATAATCTGCGTACAGTTAAGCGCGCGCAGGTTGTGCTCAACCGCCTGCTCTGTCACCACATCCAGGGCGCTGGTCGCCTCATCCAGCAGCAAAATCACCGGGTGGCTGGCAAGCGCGCGGGCCAGGCCCAACCGCTGGCGCTGTCCACCGGAGAGCGCGCTGCCCCCTTCGGAGACAAACGTCTCGTATTCCATTGGCATGTGTACGATGTCTTGATGGATGGCAGCGGCATCGGCGGCCTGGATGATCTCCTCCATCGTCATCCCTGGATTGCAGAGCGCAATATTGTCGCGGATGGTTCCGTTGAAGACCGTGGAGCCTTGCGTCACCACGCCGAACTGGGCGCGCACCGCCTGATAGTTCATGGTGTGCAGCGGCAGGCCATCGTAGAAAATCTCCCCAGCGGTCGGCAAATACAACCCCAGCAAGAGGTTACCAAGCGTGCTCTTGCCTGACCCGGTGCGGCCCACAATGGCGATCTTCTGGCGGGGCTGAATGACGACGTTGATGTCGTGCAGGACCACGGACGATTGCGGGTCATAGCGAAAGCTGACCTGCTCTAACCGAATGTGCCCTGAGAAGCGTGGAGGATTCTGGACCGCTTGTATATCCTGCTCTGGGTCGGCCTCCATCACATCGGCCACCCGCTCCAGGTGGGCATGGACGATTTGTAGCCGCTGTCCGCTTGCCACCAGAGACGAGAGCGGCGCCAGAAAGGCACTCGCCAGCGTCACCAGCGCCAGCATGGTCCCGGCCTGCAAGGAACCCTGCATGACTTCGGCGGTCCCAAGCACTAACAAGAGCAAGGGCGCAGCAGCCCGGAGATTCGTGACGATCAGATCGACCAGCGACGAGAGATAGAGTCGGTGTACCGAGGCATTCATCTGGTCGAAGAAGAGATTGGTCCAGCGCTGCATCGCCCGGTATTCAGCCCCGGCAGCCTTCAGCGTGGTGATGCCCACCAGGGCTTCAGCGGCATAGCCTTGAAATTTGCCCTGCGTGACCAACTCCTGCTTGGACAAGCGACTGATCACGCGATTGGCCCCGTAGAGGACGATCACTTGCAAGAACCCGATCCCCAGCACAATCCACCCAAACGCCGGGGACACCCTGAAGAGAACGATCAGATAGGTCACGACAAAGCTGCCGTCCAGGATGGTTGAGATCACCTGGTTACTGATGGTGTCCCGAATCACCGTATTGCTGCCGAGGCGCGAGAGAATATCGCCGCTGGAGCGCTGCTGGAAGAAGCGCAGCGGCAGCGCCAGTAATTGCTCAAAGAAGCCGAGCATCAGGCGCGTATCCACCCGCGTCTGCAAGTAGAGCAGCACTGCCGAGCGGAGCAGCGTGATTACCACCTGCGCCGCGACCAGGATTGCCAGACCAACTGCCAGGAGCAGCAGCACGTCCCGCATGCTGAAGGGAAGAATCTGATTGACCACCACGGCCGTCAGCAGCGGCACCGCCAGCCCAAGGAGCTGGAGCAGCAGCGAGGCGCCAAGGATTTGCGCCAGAGAGATAGGGGCAATGTTGACGTAGTTCAGCGCGTAGGAACGCAGGCTAATCTTGCGCGCGCCGGTGGTGCGATCAAACTGCACGCCTGGCTCCAGCATAATGGCAATGCCGGTGAAGCCATTCCAGAACTCCTCGATAGTCAAGCGGCGACGACCAATGGCCGGGTCCACCACCTCAACCCAGGTCGAGGAACAGCGCTCGACGATCATAAAATGGTTGAACTCCCAGTGAATAATGGCGGGCAGGGAGATCAGCCGTAAGTCGTTTTCCTGGAGTGTGACCGCCCTGACCCGCAGGCCATAGGTGCGCGCGGCTTTCACCACATCGAGTGCGGAGAGGCCATCGCGCCCAATATGACAGCGGTTGCGCACCTCGGAGACGCTGGTCTTGCGCCCGTAATAGCAGAGGATCATCGCCAGGCACGCAGCTCCGCACTCCACCGCAGTCATCTGCGTCAGTACAGGAATGCGCCGGGGCAGGATGCGCGAGAGGAGCGTTCGCCAGCGTGAGGGCTTTGCTGCTTCTTGCGCTGGAGGCTTCGGTTGCTCCGGCGATGGTGCGCGGGGCGGTATCGGAACGTACGCACTCTTTGGTGCAGGCACCGAGAGCCTGGGTGACTGCGGAGGCGCAGGTGGCCTCACGAACACGGCTGGCGGAGGCGGAGCCTCATGTGCTTGTCGGATAAACGCTTCCAATGCCTGGGTGCGCCGGGCATGACGCTCCTCGCGCTGTTTGATCAGTTCTGCCATGCCTGGCGATGCGCTCGTCGGCTGCTCGGGGGCGATGAGGCCACTGAGCAAGGCGGACCGGCGCTGGTAGAACACTCGTCTCTGCTCCGGCGTCAGCACCACGGTTGCGTCATCGTCTTCCGGTTCCATGACAGGTGTTTGTCTCATCGTGTCCATCTTTTAGCCTCCCAACGTGCCTTGCAGCAGATCAGGCAAGAGGGAGAGAAGTGATCGTGATCCCACCTGTACCTGCGCGTTGACACTGCTGCCTGCAAACACCGCTGCCGGAACCGCCGACCCCCAATGGACGGTTACCACCACCGAGGGCTGGGTAACGACAAGGACCAGATCTCCGGTAAGCTGATACTGCGCGCGTGCTGCCTCTGGCGTCATCACCCCTGGCTCGACCGTCGCAATGGTGGCGTTGAACTGCTGGCCCGTCACAGCAAGCTGCAAGGTAATGCGCTGCCCGACCTGCAGCGTCGGAGGTGGGCTGGCGGGCACGAAGACGACCGCCATCGTTCCACCTCCTGTTTGCTGCACCAGCACTCCGGAGGCAAGGGCATAGGTCGGGACGTGGGTCTGCCAGGCAAGAACCGTGGCCGTCACCAGCAGCCCCAACAGCATCCACAGGAAGAGAAACACGGGTGGGGCAACCGCGCGCGGCAACACATCTTTTTCCCGACCCTTTGCATACTGTTCGAGCGCCTGCGCTCGGAAAAGCCGTCGTGGTGAGATCATGCCATCTGCTCCTTGTCTCCGGTTACCAGTAGTATAGGGTCCGGCCACGCCGGACGCATCGCCTCAACGGGGGATTTCCTCTGCTACTTTCGTAGGGGTGAGCGCACAGGCATCTGCTCCAGAGGGACCGAGGACCTCAAAATCGACGAGTTTGCGAATGAGTGTTTCGTTCAGGACGATCTGCGCTTCCGCCTCAATCTTCTGACGAACGTGCTCAAGCGGGCTGCCATCAAAGGCGGGGAGGATGTCGAGGAGGGCAGTGGGCAGTTGGAGTGGGTCGAAGCCGTTGTAGGTGACCACCTGACTGGTCGTCAGCCCTCGTCGCACCTCCTTCAAGGGGCGAGCCTGAAGCACAGGGGGAATCGCCGTGGAGCACAGGTCATGATAGGCCGCCTGCGTCAGGCGTATCAGGACGGTCAGCTCTGGCCCGCACAACGCCACAATCTCCTGCCAGGTCAAGGCGGTGACCAGCGCCGCGCAAGCCCGATAGAATTCCCGCTCGCGGCCTGCCCACGTGCCCCAGAGCATCTGGTAGCGGGTTAGGTCCATGGTGCCATCCAGGTCCTGGCTCTCAAGCTGAGGAGGGTCCGCAAACTGTGGTGCTGGTATCAAAAGGAGCCTGAGGGCTTCCGTTCCCAGGTCCAACTGTTGGATGCACCAGCGGGTCAGACTCTCCTCAACGGTCCACAACAACTGCCGCAGGGTGTGCCAGAACCGCAACCCGACCGCCCCCCGCTCGTATTTACAGAACCAGGTCAGGCAGGTCGACTCGCGGTAGCGCCAGATCCCACAGCGCCCTCCCTCTTCTAGATAATGGGGGCAGCGTAAGGTGCGGCTCTTGCCAAAGGTCGCCGTATTGCCTGCTCGGTAAAGCAGCCTGAACAGCGTGTCCTTCTCCAAGCCCAGCGGGGTCACTGCCACCCTGCGTTGAATTCTCTGTTCAACACTGGCCCGTCCTTCCCGCAGCTCTGACGTATTATCGGCCAGAATGTGCCCGACCAGGAAGTTCGGCAGGCGGGGCAGATAGGTACAACACTTGGTCTGGGGGTTGAAAAAGGCTGAAGCGAGGGCTGGAGCCGCCACACCAGGAGCCGGAGGGCACATGGCACACTGCTGGCACGTCGCCTTCGTTTCTTCAGGAAGAGGGCCGGAAAGCACCTGTGTCATCCAGGAAGCATAAAGCGGCGGAAGTGTGTTCGCCATCGCAGCACATCCTTTCTTTGCGCCCCAGGACGCTCCACCAGACATGCCACTAGAAGCCTATCTGATGGAGCATCGAGCAGAGAATCAACGACTTGTTGGGGAAACCTTCCTCCGCTGGTCGGCGCTCCCCACTTCAATGGGTTAGAAGTCGATCTTGATATTCGGGTGCGTGTTCTGCCCCCCTTGCACCTGCTCCAGATCCTGCTCGGTTAACTCGACCTTACCTGCAGGCGGTGTTGAAGGGCGTTTCTCGCGCTCCTTTTGCTTTCCTGGCTGGTTTTTGTTGGCCTTCCTCATCTGTGTTCACCCCCTTTCTGCTGCGGTGGCACGTGAGCCGGTGTATCTTGCGATCAGCGTCGGCCTGGTGAGCTACGCCTTATTGGCCGCACCTGCTTGACCCTGATAGCGCAAGTATAGGGTCTACCGACGTCGGGCGCCTCGTGCAAACGAGGGATTTTCGCTCCTACTTTGGTAGGGGGAATGGCTTGGCCGCCCTCTTGCGAGAGCAGTGATCGGCTCCAGTCCTGGTCAGCATGCAGCTTGCTTGGTCACTGGATAGCTGTGCCCCTATTCGCGGCTCATCATGTGCTTCATCGGTAGCGCTATCGATACCTGGAGCATTCCACCTGTGGGATCAACAAGCTTGGGGCAGGACGCAATGTATCCGCCCACATGTGGGGGCAGTGAAGGGAGAGAAGCTGCCGAGGGGTCCAAGCGGAATGTAAAGCAGCGACAGCGAGCCGCGTGGAGGAAGCTCCAGGCAGATTGTTAGCAGCGGTTCGGTGGTGGAACGCAAACAAGGCGTCCAGGCAGAGTTACAGCCCTCTGAAGGCACCTATGCACTTGCCACTCCCCATTGCTAAAGCAAGGGGATTTACGCAACCCTCGGTAAAACCAGCTGGATGTTTGCATGTCTTCAACACACCGGGGGACATGCCCACAAGCCGTACAGGCCAGTGCTCGCAGTCGGGAGACATGGAAGCTGCCACTGGTGCCTCAGCCGAGCGCGCCCTCGAAGCCGGGCGCACTCACGTGCTGGTCGCCGCAGGCCGAGAAAGGAGGGATGGAGGCAATAATCGCTTGTATCCTTCTGTTCTTATGGCGCTCCAGTTCCTTTCTTTGCTCGCTAGATTGTTGGTTTGATGTTCTGATTGAAGCGGAAGACATTGGTCGGATCGTACCTGTTCTTGAGGGTGACCAGCCGCTCGTAGTTGACACCGTAGGACGCGCGGACCCGCTCTTCCCCTTCGTCACCCAGAAAGTTTGTGTAGACGCCTTGTAGTGCGAATGGGCGCACGGCTGCCTGAAATGCACGCGCCCAGGCGGTGTGTGCTTCTGCCTGCTGAGCTTCGTTGGCATGCCACTCCGCGACGATGTTCATGATGTAGGGGACCTCGCGCAAGGCAAAAGCAGTGGTCCCTGGGCTTCCCCGACATGCTGCCCCATGTACATGCTGAATCAGCACCTGTGAGGCGGGCGAGGTGCGCGCCGCACTATAGTCGGCCATGAGGTCGATGACGTCGTCGCTGAGGTCAGGGAGCGAGGAGGCTTGCTCGTAGTAGTGACGTCCCTCAGGAGCCCCGATGTCGCTGGAGATCGCCTGGAGGTACGACCTGGGGCGAATCAGGTCGATCAGCGGGGAGCCAAACCTTCTCAACGGGGCGAGCAGGCGCTCTCCCTCGGCGAGAGGCCCAGCGTAGCAGAGACTGATGCTGATCGCCGGGATGCCATGGGAGGTTGTGGCGAGCGCAGCATAGGCGGTCAGTTCATCTGGGGCCGCTCGGGTAAACTCACGGTAGAAGCGCAGGACCGCTCGTGCTCTGGAGAGCGGATAGCTGATTTTCCCTGCCAGGACCGTAGCGACCGGGTGCAGGCGGAACTCGAAGGAAGTAGCGATGCCAAAGTTGCCTCCCCCGCCACGCAGCCCCCAGAAGAGGTCCGGGTGCTCCGTAGCATTGGCGGTCAGCAGCTGCCCATCAGCGGTGACCAGATCCACCGAGCGCAGACTATCAACGGTGAGTCCATATTTCCCCATCAACCAGCCAATGCCACCACCCAGGGTGAGTCCGCCCATCCCGGTTCCAGAGACAGTGCCGGTGGTGGTTGCCAGGCCATACACCTGCGTCTCCTGCACGAATTCGCCCAGGGTAAGCCCGGCCTGTACCCGCGCGATGTTCCTACCTGGATCGATCTCGATACCCTTCATGCGCGAGAGGTCAATGACGACTCCACCGTTATTGACGGAGAGCCCAGCCATACTATGGCCGCCGCTCCGAACCGTGATCGGCAGGCTCACGTTGTGGGCGAAGTCGATTGTGGTGCGAACATCATCGGGATCGGCGCAGTAGACGATCAGGGCGGGATACCGGTCAATCCTGCCGTTCCAGACGCGGCGCGCCCGCTCATAGCGGGCATCGCCAGGGCGGATGACGTCACCGCGTAAACGCGCCTGCACTTTCGCAATGCCTGTCGCTTCAAGCGTTGGGAGCATGCTCTGCCCTCCTTTCTCATCACCAGCGATCTGTTGCTCACGCAAGCTGCGTGATGCTCCAGTCAATGCGTGGCACGGGAGCCAAATCACGCAGAGCTGGGCACTGGCTCACAGGACAGAACAGATCTGACACTCAGGTTCATCTTTGGCCCGATGCTAACTCCCGATAGAGCAAGTATAGGGTCAAGGCAGGGACTGGCACATCGCGCCAAGGAGGGATATGCACTCCTACTTTCGTAGGGGGAATGGCTGCGTCATCTGCTGGCGAGAGCGTTGATCAGCTCCAGCCTGTACCAGAGCCAGCAGCACGCTCGGTCACTGGCTTACTGGACTCCTGTCTCCGGCTCATCAGTTACTTCAGAGACCGCGCGATCACTCCCCGGGAGTCTTCCCCTCTGGGGCAACCGGCTGGGAGAAGTGGGAGTGGGAAATGATCCCAAAGAGGGGTCTGCGCCCTCATGATGTTCTGGAGCGGGCAAAGCGCTGGGCAGGTCGGAGACACATCGCTGCTCGAGCGGATCAGGGTCTGGCGCCCTCTGAAGGAACGTTTGCAAAGAAAGGGAGGCAGCACACCATCAAGCGAGCAAAACCCTGGGTGCGTTGCTGGCTTAGAGAGCCTCGTGTCTCGATCTTGATGTACCCACCCAGCAAAGGGCTCCAGACTCTGCCAGGGTCATCCCCGCAGCAGCCGCAGCTTCTCACGGACTTGGGAGCGACTCACCTGGGTATAGCGGGTGGTTGTTTGAATCGCCGGGGTGCCTTTTGGGGTCAGGTGGCCCAGATAGTAGGCCAGCTCTTCCAAGGTCCAGCCCGCCTCACGGGCACGATGAGCAAAGTCATGGCGCAGATCGTGGAAGGTCACATCAGCGATCAGTTCCCATTCGGTTCTGGTCGCCTGCCCTTTGAGCGTGCGGAACCACTGGTGGATGCCATCCTCGGTGAGGCGGGCACTGCGCTGGGACGTAAAGACATAGGAGCTGCTCCGATCGCGCCCACCCTGCTGAAGGTAGGCATAGAGCGGACGCCGAGCCTCATTGACCAGATCAATCTCGCACCACTTCTCCCCTTTGTGGCCCACACGCAGCCAGCCGATCTTCGGGCCAACGTGGGTGTGTTCCAAGGTGAGATGCGCGACATCGCTCACCCGGCCCCCGGCCCAGTAGCCCAGGGCAAAGATGGCTTGCACCCGCAGGTCGGCCTGCCGCTCCACGAGATTCCGCAGGACCAACCGTTGCGCGGGCGAGAGGATGCGTGGGGTGCGCATCTCTTGTGCCTGGACCTGGACCCCGCGCGTTGGATTGCGTTGCAAGGCGCCGTGTTCCTCGATGAGCTATTGGCAGAAGCCACCCAGGGCCGATTTCACGCGGCTGCGGTGGCTGACGCTGTAGCCCTGGTCTTTGAGCAGCGTGAGATAGTGTTCCACCACGGTCGTCGTGAGCTGGGCGGGGGTAAAGGGTGAGGTATAACCTGGCAGCGTGGGCACCCAGGCGGTAAAGCGCTGGAGAATCCGGCGGTAGACCTCGGCGGTGGCCTCATCTTTCCGGCTCAGCCTGGCCTGCTGATAGGCGGTCAGCCATTCTGTGGTTGCAGATCGTGGCACAAGGACCAGCTTGGGCGAGTTCGGTATAGGAACGTATTTTCCTCTCAAAATTTTTCTGCGCTGAGTTTTTGCGGCTCTTTGTCTGAGTCGTCCCACAGGATCGATCACGGCGGGGCAGCGCTGAAGAGCCAACCGCCGAAACAAGCGAGCGAAATAATCACACGAACTCGTGGCAGAAAGAACATTCTCCGCTGAATTTTCTGCTATGAGTGAGTGTAGCAGAGCAGAGGAGGAAATGCAGGAGGGATCAGGGCAGCGAAGGCTATATGAGAATGTGTCCTTTCAGCAAGCGGAGAGCTACCCTGCGGGTGGTGACACGCTCGCGCATTCTACCCCTACCTGGAACGAGGCGCGCTTTGCCTTGATTCCAGGTGGCCCAGCCACCTTAGGCTATGCTCCTGGCAGCTTTCATCCTTCAGAGGCCCACCAGCACAGTTGGGAGGAGACGTGCCGCGCGTTTCCCACCCTGGCTCACGAGTATCCCACGCTGGAGGACTATCTGGTCTGGCATCTGACTCCCCTTCGCCAGGTGACGTTTGAACCGTTTCTGCTGGAGATGGTGGCGACGGAACTGGCTCCCCCAGCGATCGAAAATGGGCGTCGTATCTACCGGAATCAGATCGTGTCTTACCCGGAGACAGAGAAGCGTATCGTCCAAGAGGGCTGGCGGTTGCCGACCTCGGATGAATGGGAATATGCCTGTGCCGTCGGCGCACGCACCCTCTGGCGGTGGGGGATGAGTGCCCGATGATGCCCTTACGCGCCAAGGACACCGCGCTGCACTGGGATGTGCATATGCGTCCGAACGCGTTTGGACTGGTGATCGCGGCTGATCCCTATCAGGTGGAATTCACGGCTGAGTTGGGCCTCTTGCGTGGAGGGGATGGGGGCGTGGCGCTCCATCATGGAGGAGGACGATTGGTTCAGTGGCTGACCCTGGCCTCCGCCTATTGGTTTCGCTGGCCCAAACCGGAGGTACCCAGTCCTTACCTCAGACGGGCTTATTCGCTCTTCAACTAGCTCGTCACCTGCCCCGCAATATCGGTATTGTTACCAACCGAACTTGCGTAATATGGGGCTCGATGCCTATTTGCTGGCGAAACTGGGCCGTAGTGACCTGACCGATCTGCGCGAACTGGAGCAGGACTTCTTTGGCGTTATTTGTTGGTACGAAAAGTGTCCTGCTTTCTTGAAAAGTGTCCTCCATATTCAAAACAGACTCTATTTAAGCATTTACTTTATAAAGTAAATGCTTTATAATATGGCTATGGATATGTTTGTTGCGCTTGCCGATCCGACACGGCGGGCCATTTTAGAGCTTCTTGCCAGCCGTGGCGAGCTCCCTGCGACAGCTATTTACGAACACTTTTCTGTCAGCCCGCAAGCGATCTCGCAGCACCTGAAGGTCTTGCGCGAGGCAAAGCTGGTGGCGATGGAAAAACGTGCGCAGCAACACCTGTACCACCTCAATCCACAAACGTTATCTCAATTTGAAACATGGGTCCAACAGACAAGGCAGAGGTGGGAAGAGCGCTTTGAGGTGCTGGATCAGGTGTTAGAAGCGAAAAAAAAGCGATCTGCGCAGGGGAAGCAAGAAGAGAAATGAGTACATACACAGCATGAGGAGAACATCATGAGAAAAGTGTTTCTCAACATGACCATGACGCTTGATGGGTTCTTTTGTGGGCCGAACGGCGAGCTGGACTGGATGTCGCAGACGCCGGATCAGGAACTCAACGATGACATTGTTGCCTTCTTTCAAGGAATGGATGATGGGTTTATTGGCTACCCGACTGCCTCGGGGATGATTCCCTACTGGTTACACGTGGCACAAAATCCATCGGCCTCCAAGGAAGAGCATGCCATCGCGCAAGCCGTGAACAAATTGCACGCATTTATTCTCTCAAACAGGGAAGAAACTCTTCCGTGGGAGCATACCGAGTTGCTCGTGGTGAAGAGTGATGACGACCTGGTTGCAGTTGTGAATAAGATCAAACAACAACCAGGACGCGATCTAGACCTGCCCGGCGGCATTCGCACCGCGCAGACGTTTATGCGGCTCGGCCTGATTGACGAGTTTGTGCTGGCGATCCATCCCGTCACCATAAGCAAGGGGCAGAGCGTGTTTATGAGCAGGGTCAATCTTGAGTTAATAAGCGTGAAGACCTACCAGTCTGGGGTGATGCGTGTGCATTACCGGCCCAGTGCGCGCAGTTGAGTTTGAAAGGCATCGAAGAAAAATGGCAGACAAGAACAAAGTAACCATTATCGCAGAACTAGGGAAACAAGAAATGGTAATCACGCGCGAATTCGACGCGCCGCGCGAGCTGGTGTTCAAAGCATTCACCGATCCAGAGCTGTACGTCCAGTGGCTTGGACCGAGAAGGCTCACCATGTTGCTCGATACATTTGAGCCGAGGAGCGGCGGCAGGTGGCGCTACATTCAGAAAGATCAGAGCGGCAACGAGTTCGGCTTTCACGGCGTGTATCACGAAGTCCGCGCGCCTGAGCGCATTATTGACACCTTTGAGTTTGAGGGGCTGCCAGAAGCAGGGCATGTGTGTCTCGAAACGCTCACCCTGGACGAATTGTCCGGAGGAAGAACCAGGCTCACCGCTCAGTCCGTCTTCTAGTCGGTCAGCGACCGCGATGGCGCGCTCCAGAGTGGAATGGAAGAAGGAATCCATGATTCCTATGAGCGCCTGACGGACCTGCTGGAAAAGATGAGGTAAGAAGAAAGCGATCACGCATCCATCCAGGCGGTGAGTACTGCCCTTCTCGTCCCCAGAGGCGCGGCGATCACCCTACCAATCTACATTTCGCAGACGCGCCGCGCCTCTGGGGACGAGCCATGATCTGTCAGACCAGCACGAGGTGTTGACCCATCACCAG
>Ga0070734_10002772_pt1 | contig 20064 bp, 17 predicted proteins | sample Coa_R1_8_FD_66444 | JGI IMG/M metagenome (GOLD analysis project Ga0070734, IMG submission 66444) | Surface soil microbial communities from Centralia Pennsylvania, which are recovering from an underground coalmine fire - Coalmine... | ecosystem: Environmental > Terrestrial > Soil > Unclassified ... | reverse complement strand
ACCTGGCGCTCGACCTGCAGGGGCTGACCAAGAGCGCCATTCTGGCGGTCGTCTCTCGAGCGCCGGTGCGTCTGGGCTATCATTTCCAGCGGGAGGCCGCCCCGTGGCTGGTGCGTCCGGTGCCGCCCCGTCCGCAGAGCGCGCACGTCGTAGAGCACTATCTGGATGTGGTCCGCCATCTGGGCGCCAACCCCGGCAAGGTGCGCTTTCCGTTCACCATCCCGGAAGAGGCCGATGCCGGTGTGGTCGCGATGCTGCGCGAGGCCGGCGTAAATCCGCGCGCGCCGTTTGTCACCGTCAACCCGGCGGCCGGAACGGCCCTCAAGCAGTGGGGGGCGGAGAATTATGCGGCCTTAATGGACGCCCTTCAGGAAACGCTGGGCCTGCCGGCGGTGCTGGTGACGGCCGACCTGGCCGTGGCAGCGCAGGTGCGCCGTGCCGCCCGGCGCCCCTTCGGCGACCTGGCAGGCCGCACCGACCTGAAGCAGTTGGCGGCCGTGCTGCGCCGCGGCGCCGCGCATGTCTGCGGCGATACCGGCTCCGGCCATCTGGCCGCCGCACTGGAGCGCCCGGTCCTCTCCCTGATCGGGCCCAGCGAGCCGGAGCGGGTCTGCCCTTACGGCCAGCGCGCCAACACGATCCAGCATCGCGCGCTCTGCAGCAGCGCCTGCCGGCATCATCACTGCCAGTTCGAGCGCCCGCGATGCCTGGCGGCCATCACGGTCCCGGAGGTTCTGGAGCGCCTCCGTGCCCTGGTCCCCGCGCGCGTTCCCGCCGGGGAGCCGCCCCGACAAGGAGGAAGCTGACAATGGAGGTGATCCCGGTCGAAACCCCCGCGCGCAGCCAGGAGGCCCGCCTGGAATATAGCCGGCAGTTGGAGCGCGGCAACATCCTGCTGCTGGCGCAGACGCCGTATATGCCTTCCGAAGAGGACTGCGCCTTCCTGCGCGCGCAGCGCCAGTCGGAGAGCAAGGCCCACAAAAACATCGCCTATAAGCCCCATCTGGACCGGGCGACCGGCACGGCGGGGCAGGCGGAGGAAGACGCCGGGCGCCTGCACCGTATCCTGGCCCAATACTCCCAGGGGGCGCTCGCCTTTCTGAGCGAGATATTCCCCCATTACGCGCGGGTCTGGAAAGTGGACTATGCCAGCTTTCGCCCGGTCGAGGAGGAAGGGCGCGTCCTGCCGCTGCGGCATCGCAACGACCTGATGCACCTGGATGCGTTTCCGACCCGGCCCACGCACGGCGCGCGTATCCTGCGCGCGTTCACCAATATTCACCAGACGAAAGACCGCGTCTGGGGCGCCAGCGATTCCTTCGAGGACCTGGCCGGGCGCTACGCCCGGGCGGCGGGTCTGGATCGGGTCACCACGCCGCTCTCCAGCGCGCGCCGCCGCGCCGCCCAGGCCGGGCGCCTGGTGGGCTTGAAGGTCCCGGCCCGCTCCCCCTACGATGAGTTTATGCTCCAGTTTCACCACTTCCTGAAGGGCCATGAGGAGTTTCAGCGAACGGGACGGCGGCACGTCGTGGCGTTCCCGCCCGGCGCTTCCTGGATCTGCTTCACCGACCAGATCGGGCACAGCGTTCTCTCCGGCCAATACGCGCTGGAGCAGACCTGCATCGTGCCCCTCGAAGCGATGGTCCTGCCGGAGTTGTCTCCCCTGGCCGTGCTGGAGCGGCTGGCCGGGCGGCCGCTGGCGGCGGCGGGCGCATGAGCGTCGCGGCCCTGCCCGATCTGAGCAGGCTCCGCCGGCTGCTCATCATCCGGCTGAGTTCCATCGGCGACGTCACGCACGCCCTGCCGGTCTCGGCGGCGCTGGGCGAGGCGTTTCCGAACCTGCAGATCAGTTGGGTCGTCGAGGAGATGTCCGCCGAGGTCGTGGCCGGCAACCCGTATCTGCACGAGGTCATCGTCGTGCCTCGGGAGCGCTGGAAGCGGGCGCGCCTCTCGCCGTGCGTCTGGCGGGAGTATCTGGACTTTCTCGTGGGGCTGCGGCGGCGGCGATTCGACGTGACGCTGGACCTGCAGGGCTATGCCAAGAGCGGGATGATGGCGCTGGCGGCCGGCGCGCCGTACCGGTTCGGAGGGTGGCGGCTGCGCGAAGGCGCGCAGCTCGTCTCGCGCCTGCTGCCGCCCCGGTTCGAGAGCGCGCATCGGGTGGAGCGGTTCCTGGATGTCGCGCGGGCGCTGGGGGCGAATCCAGACTGCATCCGCTTTCCCTTCGCCATCCCCGATTCCGCCCGCGCCCACGCGGAAGCCCTGCTCTGCGCGGGCGGTCTCTCGCCGGAAAGCCCCTTTGCCGTGCTGAACCCTGCCACGGGCAATCAGGTGCGCCGCTGGGGCGCGGCCCGCTATGCGCATCTGGCCGGACTGCTGGCCGAAGCCTTCCAACTGCCCTGCGTGCTCATCGGCTCCGAGAAAGACGTGGCTCTCTGCGAGGAGATCCGCGCCCGCGCGCAGCCAGCGCGCCTGGAGTCTGGGGGAATCCCCGCGCCGCTCAACCTGGCGGGGCAGACGGGCTTGAAGGAGCTGGCGGCGCTGCTGGAACGGTGCGCCGTGCAGATCAGCGGCGATACCGGCTCCGCGCATATCGCCGCGGCGCTCGGGCGGCCGGTGGTCGCCCTGTTCGGTCCGACCGATCCGGCGCACGCCGGGCCATGGAACCAGAGCGGCAACGTGCTCTGCCATCGGGAGTTATGCGCGCCCGGCTGTGGCGCCCAGCGGTGCGCCCGGCCCCAGGCCGGCCCGGTGGACGAAGCCGGAAAAACCGGCTACAATAAAACAGGGAACAGGGAACAGGGAACAGGGAACAGGGAGGGTCCCCGAACCGTTCCGAAGGTTCAAGGGACGATGGCGACACGAAGCGATAGGCGCGAAGCGCCGTTCCATCGCGGAGTTGGGAAGGCAAGAGGGAAGAGGGAAGAGAGAAACGAGACGAGGTTAGGGGAAAGCCGGGGGCGGGTTGTGACGGCGCGCTGCCTGGCAGCGATCTCCCCCGAGGAAGTCTGCCAGAAGGTCGGACAGGTGCTGCATGGCTGAGCAAAGGGTTACCAGGGCGGTCTCTCGCAAAGCGGAGCTGGCGCGGCAGGCGCTGGCCGGCGCCGGGCGCATCCTGGCGCTCGCCAAATTCCGCTTCATGGGCGACACGATCGTGGCCACGCCGTTTTTGGGCCAATTGCGCAGCCTGTTTCCGGAGGCGAAGATCGCCTTGCTGACCTCGCCCTCGGCCGCTGCGGCGCTGGCCGGCTGTCCGCACGTGGACTCGCTGCTGGCGCTGGAGACCGCCGGGGTGAGCCGCTGGCGGCACAGCCGCGAACTGTTGGCCCTGCTGCGGCAGGGCCGCTACGACGCCGTCTTCCTGCTCAATCGCTCCTTTCACTGCGCCGTGATGAGCGCGCGCGCCGGCATCCCGGCGCGGATCGGCTATGCGACCGATCTGCGCGGGCCGCTCCTGACCGTCCCTGTCCCCTATGCCTTCGACCGCCACGAGGTGGAGTGCCATCTGGACCTGCTGCGCGCACTGGGCCTGCCGGCGCAGGCCCAGTTGCCGGACCTGTGGATCTCGGAGGAGGAGCAGGTTCAGGTCGCCGCGCGCCTGGCCGAGCGGGTCGGACCGCCGGCGCGACCGCTGATCGGCGTGCAGCCGGGCGCCAACGACGCGCCGATCCGCGAATGGGGCGCGCAGCGTTATGCCTGGGTTGCGGACAGGCTGATCGAGGAGACGGGCGGCAGCGTCATTCTCATGGGCGGAGCGGCGGAGCGGGAAACCGCCGCCCACATGGCAACGGCCATGCGGCACCCTGCGCGGAACCTGGCGGGCGAATTGGGACTGCGTGAAGCGCTGGCCGCCATCGGCCTGTGCGACCTCTGGCTGGGCAACGACACCGGCCTGCTGCACGCCGCCGTCGCGCAGCGCGTGGCCAGCGTGGGGCTGTTCGGCCCCAACAAGGCGCGGCGCTGGGGCTACGACACGCCTCGCCATCGCTCGCTCGTGGTCGTGCCGGACCGGCCCGCGCGGGACGACACCACCGTGCGCCGCTGCCTGGACGCCATCGCCCCGGACGCGGTGCTGGAGGCGGCGCGGGAGGTTCTGGGTTCTCCCCGGCGGCAGCCCGAAGAGGCTTCTTACGCTGTCCCGGCGTCCGGGAGTGGAACGGCGCCTTCGCCCTACTTCGACGCCGACCGCGCCCCGGCGCTCGCGCCCGTGCGCCGGCGGTAAAAGCCCTCACCCCCCGACCCCCTCTCCCCTTGTGGGAGAGGGGGAGCTAGGGTACTGGCGTTTACTACTACTTGTAGGCAAGCGATGCTTTAGGCAGAGGCACAAGAGAGCGTTTGTATTCCCCCTCTTCGAACCTTCGGGCCGCGAAGCGGATTCACAGGGAGAGGGGATAGGCGCAGCCGCGGGGGGTGAGGGTAGCAGAGGCACAGACTGACTCCACCCCCGTCCCTTTAGGGAGGGGGCCTTACACAGGCCCTTAGCGACGAGTGGGGTCAGGCCGGAGAAAAGATCATGATTGATCCAAAAGAGCGTAACGCTGATCCGAAGGAGAAGCGCAAGGCGGCGGAAAAGGCGCGCCGCGCGGAGCAGGCCGCCATCGTGCAGGGGCTGCAGACGGTCCTGGAGGGCGATGAGCAACTGCTGGGGTTTGCGCGCGGGCGGATCGCCGGCGGCTGGCGCGGCAAGCTAGCGGTCGGGCCGGAGGCCTTCTTCGCGCCCTTCGTCAACATCGCCCTGACCGAGCGGCGTTTCCTGCTGCAGCACATCCAGCCGCTGAGCGGCAAGCCGAGCGACATCCTGCCGCACGCCTTCCCGCTGGCCGAGATCGCCTCTCTGGCCTTCAGCGACATCGAGACGTTCGGCATGGAGCCGGCCGGCCGCCTGGTCCTGCAGTTGCGCAACGAGCAGTATTTCCGCATTCGCCTGCATGGGCGCGCCAATGTCAGGAGCGCCAAAACAATGGCGGACCTGTTCCGCTCGCTGGCCGAGGCGCATTCCGAAAGGCCGGCCAGCCCGACGCAACGCACCTGCCCGGCGTGCGGCCAGGTCCTCGACCGGCCGTATAAGTTCTGCCCCTACTGCGGCCACGCGCAGCCGGAAGAAGCGAAGGAAGCGCTCGCCGCGCCCGCAGGAAGCGGCGGGCCGGCAGAGACCAGCCCGCAGGCGCCGGAAAAGCCTGCTGCTGCGCCGGGCGACAGGGCGGAGGAGACGCCTGATCCCGCCGATGGGGGCGAAGCCGCCCTGCCGCCGGAACCGCCTCTGGCGCCGGAGTCTCCCGCAGCGGAAGCGCCTTCCCCGGCGACCGCAAAGACTTCCGCGAAGCCGAAAAAGGCGGCGGAGACGCCGGCAGAAAGAGATACGCTTACCAGCGAAGAAGCGCACCAGGAGCAAGAGAGCGAAACGCCTGGCGCGGCGCCGCTGCCGGATCAGAGCAAGGCCACCCCGACGACGCCGGGCGAGGTGACGCCGCCGGTAGAGCGGCCCGCAGATGAGGGCGGCTCCGAGACTGAGCGCCCGCAAGGAGGACTTTGATCTTATGGAAGCATCTCCGCTTCGCACCCTGCCGCCGCGCGTGCGCTTTCCGGGGCTGTCCAGCGCCGCCTTCGAGCATCCCGCCGACCGTGCTGCATTGGAGGCGCTGCGCCGCACGCCCGGCCTCGACCGCCTGTTCAAATGGCTGTCCGACATGGGCATGGAGCGCTACCTGCGCATCTACTTCACCGCCGACAGCATCCGTGTCTCCCCGCGCCAGGCGTCCCGCATCTATAACGACCTGCGCGAAGCGTGCGCCATCCTGGATGTGCGCGAGCCAGACCTGTATCTGGTGCAGAACCCCTTTCCCAATGCCTACACGTTCGGAATGCAGCGGCACACCATCGTGATGACCACCTCCCTGGTGGACCTGATGACCGATACCGAACGGCTGGAGGTCCTCGGCCATGAACTGGGACATATCAAAGCCGAGCACATGCTCTACCGCACGATGGCGATCGTGCTGGCCATGGTCGTCAAGGAGATGCCGGGCAATCTGAGCATCCCGGCGGTGCTGCTCAGCCGCGGCCTGCTCTATGCGCTCTACGCCTGGTTCCGCAAATCGGAATTGACAGCGGACCGCGCCGGCCTGCTGACGGTGCAGGATCCCGACGTCTGCGTCTCCGGCCTGCTCAAGCTCGTGGGGGGTACGCAGCGCCTGATGGACGATCTGAACCCGGAGGAGTTTGCCAAACAGGCGGACGCCTACGAGGACATGGAAGAGGACTTCATCAGCCTCTATTGGAAGTTCCTCATGGTGAGCCTGCAGACGCATCCGTTTCCGGCCCTCCGCGCCCGCGAGATCCAGGAGTGGGCGCGCAGCGAGGAGTACCGACGCCTGCTGCGCGGCGACTATCCCCGCACGAACACGGAGGCCGGCAAGCGCGTCTGCTCCGCCTGCAAGGCGACCGTCACCAACGTCTCCTTCCAGTTCTGCCCGGAGTGCGGCGCGCCCCTACCGGCCATCACGCCGGCCTGACTCTTGCCAGGGGTTGAAAACCCCTGGCTGGACAAAACGAGCGTCCTATCGGACGCAACCGTCCTCTTCACTATTCCCCACTCCCGCAGCGTGGGAGAGGGAGTCCGCGTAGCGGCGGGTGGGGTGACGGCTGCCAGGGGTTTTCAACCCCTGGCGCGCGTTCTACGCACAGAAAGTGAGGTAGGTCTTATGCGCCTGCGTCGCGCATTTTTATCAGGGTGCGCCCTGCTAGGCATCGTCTCAGCAATGGCCTCTGCCCGCGCCGATGAGAAGGCAGACGCCCTGCTCAAGCAAGTCGCGGCGGCCCGTAAGGCCGTGCAATCGTTAACCGCCGATATAAGCGTCAACCAGCAGGTGGGTTCGCAGGTTAGGACCATCACCGGCACTGTCAAGATCAAAAAGCCCGATATGGTCCATATCACTATAGGCGCGCCGGTAAATCGAACGATCATCTCGGATGGCAAGACCCTCTATGTCCTGATGCCGGGCAATCAGTACATGAAACAGCCGGTTCCTACGGGGCCATCGCCTGATTTCCTGCCCGGCAATCTTCTCTTCGACCCTCAATCTGCTATCGGAGCCAAACTGGCGGAGAGCAAGCCTCGCTATCTCGGTACCGAGACCGTTGCCGGAAAGACCTATCGGGTCCTTGCGCTGACGCCGCCTGCGCCGCCGTCCGCCACGATGAAGCTCTATGTGGATGCCAATAACCTGGTGACGCGCACCGAAACCGATATGAACAACGGCCAGGCCCCGTTGAAGATGGTTGCGGCTCTCAGCAACATCAAGATCAACCCGAACGTGGCGGTCGCCGAGTTCCAATATACGCCCCCGGCAACGGCCAAGCTCTACACGGAGCCGAGCGTTGATGCCAATCTGGTACCGGTCGGCAAAGCCGCCCCGGCCTTCTCCTTGCCTACTCCTGCAGGCAGTCATGTCTCCCTGGCGGATGCCGGCAAAGGCAAGAAGGCGATCATGGTCAACTTCTGGTTTTACACTTGACCGGCCTGCCATGAGGAGTTTCCTCATTTGCAGAAGCTCTATAGCGAGCTCAAAGACAAGGGCCTGGAGCTGATCGCCATCAATCATGGGGATTCCGCCGACACCATTACCAACTACATCAAAGAAGGCCACTTCACGTTCGACATCGTCATGGGCGGAGAAGAGGGCAGCGTCTTCAAAGACTACGGCGTGCAGGCCTTCCCGACCAACTACGTTCTCGATCCGGATGGGAAAGTCGTCTGGCGGGGCGTGGGCTTCGATGAGACCTCCATCCGCGCCGCGCTGGAGAAACTGGGCGTCAAGTAGGCGCGCCCTTGTCCGCGGGAGTCAGGCCGTTCGGTCCTGCACTTCCTCGATTTCGCTGCGGATCGTGTCGAGGGCGAAGCCGAGCCGGGCCAGCGTCCGCCCGGCCAGGCATTCCCGGTCGTGGAGCAGGCCCAGGAACAGGTGCTCCGTGCCGATGTAGGCGCTGCCCAGGCGCCGCGCCTCGTAGTAGGCGTTCTCGATGACCTGCTGGCTCTCCGGGGCGAGCTCCTGCTGCTGCTCGGAGAGCGCCAGTCCCCGCGGCGCGAACCGGCGGATTTCCTGGTAGATGCGGCGTGGGCTGACCTTATGCCGCTGCAGGAGCCGGATCACGGCGCTGCGGTCCGGCTCGTGGACCAGCCCCAGCAGAAGATGCTCGGGTGCGATGCGGCTTTGCCGCAGGCCGGTCGCTTCCTCCGAGGCCCGCCGCACCGCCCGCCGGGCCCAGGCCGTAAAGTGGTCCCATCCATAGGGCCGCGGTTCCTCCTCTTGCGGGGCGCTGCCGGTGTTTCTATCCCCGCGCCTCTGTAGCGCCTGCCGCCACTGGCGCTCCATCTCTTTGAGCGAGATCCCGTAGACCTCCCGTATCCCCTCTGCCAGCCGCCGGCCGGGATGGCCGTCCGGCTCCTTCTGCACGGCCCGGCACAGCTCCTTGAACGGGCCGATCCCGGCACGGGCGATCAGGTAGCCTACGAACGCGTGCGCGTGGGCGTAGCAGGCGTCGGAGGTAAAGTCGGTGTCCGGCGCGTCCCGCCACTCGTAGAAGACCTCCGGGCGGGCCAGAATGCGCAGGGGGATGGGCAGCCGCACGGCCGCCTGATCCGAGGCCATCGGGATCGTCTGGTAGACGAGAACCTGGGATTCGACATACCGCGCCAGCCCTTCATCCAGCAAGCCGATCAGGTCTTTTGCGATGCGCTGCTCGCACAGCACGTGGCAGAACTCATGCGCCACCGTGGCGCTGATAGTATCCCAGGGCGCATATTGCAGGCTGATACTGTCTTCGTAGGCATAGCCGGAGCAGAGAGGCTGCTCTGTCCCGACGAAGCGGTGATGCAGGGCTGGATCGCCGAACAAGAAGACTAAGACTTTGAAGGGGAGCGGCCGCACCTCCAGCGCGGTCGTCACCTCGATGAGCGTGCGGTCGCACTCCCGCACGATCTCCTGGATGGCAGCCTTGCTGGTCCGCTGCCGGGGAGTGAAGACGACGACGCGCTCGCCTGCGGCGCTTCTCCAGGGGTACAGAGCCGTCAGGGAATTGGGCGGCGATCTAAGCTCCAGAACGCCTTCCACCCAGAGCAGCCCGGCGGGCAGCAGCAGCGCGCAACCGATCTTCCAGGCCGCGACCGGAGCGAGCGCCTGGAAACCGAGCCAGAGCAGCCCGGTCGTCCCGATCAGGGCAGCCAGTGTGAGGATCTGCCAGCCCCGATAGGCGTCATGCCGCCAGTTCCGGAGCGGGTAGGTGAGCCAGGCGAGGAGGCGGGGCAGGCTGGCGAAGGCGAGCAGGCCGAAGACTGCCTCGAAGGTGGTCCGAATCCCCAGCAGCCGGGCGACCACCAGGGTGGGCAGGGTCGCCACCAGGGCGCAGGTCAGCGTCGTGCCGGCAAATGCGGCGATATTTTTGAGCAGATGGTCCGGGTAGACGGCGAACTGGTTCTTGCGCACCGTGCGCAGCCGTTCGCCCGCGAAGCTCGTGATGCCGAGCAGCAGGGCGAACAGGAGCAGCAGCGGCAGGGCGATGTTGAAGGCGTTCGGGAGCGTCATCCAGGCAAACGCGGCTCCCGGATGGATGAGGAAGCGACAGAGATCGGAGATCCAGGCGCGCATCGGCTTACGTCAGGCAGGTAAGGTGACCGGGCTTCTGTCTCTATTACGAGCCGGATTCTTTCCGGTTTCATTCGTCCCACCCCCTGTCCCCCTCCCTGGTTTGCTCGCTACGCTCGCAGGGAGGCAGGGCCGCTAGGCCTGTGGTGAGCCAGGGGGTGGGCAGCCGGGTCGTTTATCTACCCGGCGCGAGGACACGCGCCGCCTCGGCGCGTGTCCCGGTAAACTCAGAAGGCGCGGAAGCGTTCCCGGCGGCAGCGCGCCAGGCGCGCCAATCCTCCGGAGCGATGGGCGCTTCAGGATGGAACAGCAGGTCGGCGTCGCTGCCGAGCGGGTGGCCGGTCGAGGCCAGCGTCTGGACGGCCGCGAACGCAGGATGCTCCAGCGGGATGTCAATGTACCAGTGCAGTGGAATACCGGCGCGGAGCAGGCGGGCCTGAAAGGCGCGCAGGCGCTGGGGATCCGCAGGAACCTCGCGCGGCGCGCGGCCCTGCTCCAGGCAGTAGACCGCCAGCAGCCCCGCACTCTCGCCGATGTTCCACTCGATGGGATGCAGGCGATAAGCCCCGTTGGTCAGATGCGTCGTGCCGATGTTCTTGCAGGCGGGAAGCAGGTTCTCCAACTGCGTCGGTATCAGCGCTCCCAGCGGGATTTGAAATGGCCGCGTGGGAACGTAAGCGCTCGGCTCGCCGTGGCCGTTCGGGTGGATGTCCAGCGCATAGTGGCCGATGCCAACCGTATCCGGCATAAAAGCGGCGCGCGCCCCCGTCTGGCAGGCGTTGCCGCTAAAATCTTTAGCAACAATCTCCTGCTCCAGGATCGGCCGCAGCGACCGGATGCGCCGCGATTCGCGGATGTAAGGCCGGATCGCGCAGCCGTCCGGCGTGTCGAAGACATCGGCGCGCAGGCGAAACTCCGGGTAGCCACATTTCCTTCCCGTCGGGTCGTCCTCGCGGGGGCACTCGGTCTGCAGCCAGTAGACATAGCCCAGAGACGCGTGCCGCGCCCGGGCCAGTGTCTCCGCGACCGCCTCTGGCCTGCCCGCGCCTGCGCCGATGAGATTGCCCCCGTAGAAGTCGTTGCCTGCCGTGTTGATCATCGCCAGGTCGGCGGGGATACGCGGATCGTCGAAATTCTCGGCGGCCAGCACACGCCGGTAGGTCCACCAGGGCATCACGCCCACAAACAGCCCCGTGATCGCCCCACACAGCACGCCGTACTGCTGCAGCGCCTTCAAGGCTTCGTAATCGGGCGGCGGGGAGATGACGTTGGTCGCGGCCGTCTCCGGGGACCAGTCCAGCGCGAAGGGAAAGGTGAACGGCTGCACCCAGTCCGGGCGAGCAGTCTCCGGGGCGTCCGGCTCGCCGGTCTGCGCCCGGCTCTCCGCGCCCACCACCCAGTCCTCGCCCTCCGTGCCGCAGAGGGCCAGCACGTCGCCCAGATCGGTCGCGTCGAGCACATATTGCGGCGTGAAGCGCGTCTCCACGCCCGCTGCATCCCGCGTTACGACGGCCGTGATCCGGTCGCCCTTCCGCGCACAGGCGACCGCGCGTGTCTGAAAATAGATCTGCAGGCGTCCTTCTTCTACCAGCGGCTGCGCCATTTCCCGCAGGATCGCCGCCCCGACCTTCGGCTCGAAGCTCAGGCGGCTGACCCAGCAGTTGCCGGGATTAAAATAAGGCTGTGCCGCCGCTTCCGCTGCAAGCCGAAAATGCGTTCGGTAGTGATTACGTGCCGCCTCTCGGAATCGGACATAGCGGCGTGTGCCGCCGAACGTCTCGATGTGGGCCTGCTCATCCGGCGTGCAGACGCCCTGCGTGGTGAGCTGCCCGCCCAGCCAGCCGGTCTCCTCCAGCAGGCACACGTTCGCGCCCGCCTCCGCCGCAGCAAGAGCCGCCGCCGTGCCGCCCGTCCCGCCCCCTACGATGAGAATGTCAGACATGGAATGCCCGCGCGGCTGCGCCTATCCCCGCCAATCGCCTGGCCCACCCCTGTCCCATTCCCCTCCTCGAATCTTCGGAATACCAGGGGAGAATAACAGCAACGGGTCCGTGAACGAACCCGCTGTAGGACACCACGCCCCCTGGAAGGGGGCAGCCAGGGTTGTACCGTTCTGACCCAACCCTCCTGGCCTGACAGTACCGCTTCGGATGCCCCGCTCACGGGGTGTGGGGTTTTACAGACAATTCGTTTACGGACCGGAGGAGCTATCGTTCGAGCGGCCAGGGAAGGCAGGGCCGCATGGCCCGTGGTGAGTGGTGGGTTCGGTGCTCGCTTGTGGAGCACGCCGAAGTGCAGCAGCACGAGCAGCGCGCAGCCCAGCAGGATGCGGTAGATGATGAACGGGGCCGTGTTGTGATGCTCCATATAGCCCAGGAACCAGCGCACGACCACGTAGGCGAACACTCCGGCAACCACCGCCGCCAGGAGGTAGGGGCCCAACTCGGCCCCCAGATGCGTGTGGCGCACCGCTTTGAAAAGCTTGTACAGGCCCGCCGCCGTGATGGCCGGGATGCTCAAGAGGAAGCTGAAATCCGCCGCACTCTCGTGGTCCAGGCCCTCGAACAGCCCGGCCGTGATAGTCACGCCCGAGCGGGAGGCGCCGGGCACCAGCGCCAGCACCTGCGCCCAGCCGATGACCTGGCTCTGCGTGAAGTTCATGCGGTTCATCGTGATCTTGCGCGTGCCCACGCGCTCGGCCAGCCACAGGAGCAGTCCTAATCCGATCAGGCTGAAGGCCACGATGTCCAGGCGGCGGAAGGTCGTATCTATCTTATGCTCCAGCAGATAGCCGAAGACGATGAGCGGGAGCGTGCCGAGCAGCACGTACCAGCCCAGGCGCGCGTCCGTGTCGCCGGGCTGGATGTTGGCGGGCGTGCCGGTGCGGAGGATACCGCGAATATAGCGGCCCAGCTTCTGACGATAGAAGGCGATGATGGCCACGATCGGTCCCAACTGGACGATCGCCGAGAACGTCGCGCCGGGATCCGGGTAGCGCAGCAGTTGCGGAACGATGTCCATGTGCGCGGTGCTGCTGACGGGCAGGAACTCGGTCACGCCCTGCAGCAGCCCCAGGAAAACAGCCTCTCCCCACGACATGGGGTCCGTTGCGATCAATCCTGTTTCTCCTTAACGGGGTCTTGCCAACCAGTATACCGCTCCGGGCAGGAAAAAAACCGGGCTGAATTTCGATTTGAGAACGTCTGTTTGGTTGAGATCGTCTTATCCCTTTTTGCGCAACGGATTGACAGCAGGCTCGCAACTCTGTATACTTGAGCAGGTTGTAAGTGAGCGAACGAGGAAGCTCCGCAGGCAAGTATTCGCGGGCCATCACACCACTACAGAGAACCGGAGCAGAGAGGCAGAGCACTTTTGGAGAAGATCTACATTCGGGGTGGGCAGCCGCTGGCCGGAGTGGTCGCGGTCGGCGGCAGCAAGAACGATTCGGTCGCGATCATGGCGGGCGCGCTGCTGGTGCCCGGCAAGACCATCCTGCGAAATGTTCCTCGAATCCGTGATGTCGAAACGCTGCTGGAAATCTTCCGGCACCTGGGAGTGGCCTCTCGTTTCCGGGAGGACGGCGCCCTGGAGATAGATGCCACCGAGCTGTCCACGACGGAGACTGCGCACGATCTGGTGCGCCAGATGCGCGCCTCCTTCAACGTGCTGGGCGCGCTGCTGGCCCGCTACGGGCATGCCGAGGTGGCGATGCCCGGCGGCTGCGACATTGGGGCGCGGCCCGTCAACTTCCACATCAAGGGCCTCCAGCATCTCGGCTGCCGGCTGCGCCTGGAGCACGGGATCTATTTCGGCGAGGTGAAGCGCTTCGTCGGGGCCAACCTGTCGCTGGAGTTTCCTAGCGCCGGGGCGACCCAGCACCTGATGATCGCCGCCTGCCGCGCCCGCGGCCGCACGGTCATCGAAAACTGCGCCGTCGAGCCCGAGATCGTCAACCTGGCCGAATTTTTGAACGCCTGCGGCGCCCACATCCGCGGCGCGGGCACCTCTACCATCACCATCGAAGGCGTAGAGGAGCTGCATCCCACCGAATTCAACGTCCTCCCCGATCGGCTGCAGGCGGGCACCTATGCCGTGGCGGCGGCGATCACCGGCGGCGACGTGCTGATCCGCCATGCCGTGGCCGCCCACAGCCGGCCCGTCCTGGCTAAGCTTCAGGAAGCCGGCATCGAGGTGGAGACGGCTGGAGACGGCATCCGCGTGCGCCGGGTCCTCCCCCGCATCCGCCCTACCGACATCAAGACAATGCCGCATCCCGGCTTCCCCACCGACATGCAGCAGCCGTTCGCGGCGCTGCTGACGCTGGCGGAAGGCGTCTCCATGATCACTGAGACGGTCTATGAAAGCCGGTTCCGATATACGACCGAGCTGGAGAAGCTGGGCGCCGACATCCGGGTGGAAGGCCGCACGGCCAAGATCACCGGCGTGGAGCGGCTGACCGGCGCGCCGGTGACCTGCACGGACCTGCGTGGTGGCGCGGCGGTCGTGGTGGCCGCCCTGGCGGCGGAGGGTGAAACGGAAATCTCCGGCCTGGAGCATCTGGATCGCGGGTACGAGAACCTCGTGGCGCAGTTGCGCGGCCTCGGCGCGCATATCCTGCGCAGCAGCGAGAAACGGGCCGCGGGAGGACTGAGGGTGTGTTCCGCCTAGCGCCGGAGTTGGGCGTGGATCTGGGAACGGCGAACATCCTGGTCTACATGCGGGGCAAAGGCATCGTCCTGCGGGAGCCATCCGTGGTGGCCCTGGCGCGGCAGAGCCGCAACGTGCTGGCCGTGGGAGAGCCGGCCGAGCAGATGGTGGGGCGCGCGCCCCGCGACGTAGTGACGGTCCGTCCGCTCAGCGACGGGGTCATCGCTGACTACACCACCACGCAGAAGATGCTGGCGTTCCTGTTCGACAGGATCGTGGGGCGCAAGCGGCTGTTGCGGCCGCGTGTGCTGGTCTCTGTGCCCTCTCAGGTGACCGGCGTGGAGAAGCGGGCCGTTCTGCAGGCGGCCCGCGAGGCGGGCGCCGGAGAGGCGCTGACCATCGCGGAGCCGATGGCCGCCGCGATAGGCGCCGGACTGCCCATTTCCCAGCCGGGCGGCAACCTGGTCGTGGACATCGGCGGCGGCGCCACCGATATCGCCGTCCTCTCCCTGGACGGCCTCGTTGTCAGCGAGAGCCTGCGGGCGGGCGGCTGCCGCATGGACGCGGCGATCCAGCGCCACGTCAAAGCCGCCCATAGCCTTGTGATAGGTGACCGCACCGCCGAAGAGATCAAGATCAAGATCGGGTCCGCTTATCCGCTGGAAAGAGAGACAAAGCTGCGCGTGCGCGGGCAGGACCTGGTGTCGGGATTGCCCAGGACCGTCGAGGTCTCCTCCGAAGAGGTCCGCGGGGCGCTCTCTGAGCCAGTCCTGGCGATCGTCGAGAAGGTGCGGCACGTCCTGGAGCAGACCCCGCCGGAATTAGCGGCTGACGTTATCGAGCGGGGACTCGTATTGACAGGTGGCGGCGCGCTCCTGCGCGGCCTGGACCAACTGCTGGCGGCGGCGACCCGCATCCCCGTCACCGTCGCCGAAGACCCGCTCTCCTGCGTCGCCCTCGGCGCGGGCCGCGCACTGGAAGCGTATCCGGCGCTGCGGGAGCGCGCGCAAAGCAAGCTTCGCGTTTCCCACGGTTAGGCGAAAGGAACGAAAATGCGAAACCTGGCGATTCTGGCCGGCCTTAGTCTATGTCTGGCGGCGCTGCCCGCAGGCGCCCTGGGCGGCGCTGCGCTGCGAACCCGTGCCCTGCAGCTTCCCTCCGACTTGCAGAGCGGCCATTGGGCGGCCGCCGCCGTTCGCGAAACGCTGCAAAACCATGTGATGGATCTGCCGGACGGGCGCCATTTTCGCGGCGACGCCGTGGTGACGCGCGACCAGGCCGCGATCGCCCTGGCAAAGCTGGCGCACGCGCTGATGGCGGGGACCTGGCGCGCCAGCCCCAGCGTTCCCGTTCCGCAGAGCGCCTTCCGGCGACTCGGCACGGCGGACTGGCAGACACAGCCCGTGACCCGCTACGCGCTGGCGGTGGTCCTGGCCCGCGCGGGAGACTATGTGATGAACGGCCTGCCACGCCCCGATCCGCAGGCGAAGGACCTTGCCAAATCCGTCGCCATTCCCGATATCCCGCAATTGAAGGTGGCGCGCACGGACCCGGCCTACCCTTCTCTGCTCTATCTGGCGAATAACCACATGCTCTGGGCCGATTCGGCTTTGCTCCATGCCGGCAGACAGCCGATCCGGGGCGCGGAATTGAGCAAGGCGCTGGCCGAGATGATCGTCGGTGTGAACAATCGCCTGACCCCCCTGGGGCACGATGAGAGCGGCAACACGATAGATAAGACATCTCACCAGAAGCAGGGCTCCGCCCCGAACCATTGAGATGACGACCGCTTTGCCTTTGCGCTGCCGGTGCCGCCGGCACGAGATCACCAGCCTGCGCTGCGCGCGCTGCAGCGTGCCCATCTGCCCGCACTGCTCCATTGTCGCCCCGGCCGGGCAGCTCTGCCGGGAGTGCGCTTCCGGTAAAAAAATGGGCATCTACCAGGTGGGCCTGAAGAGCCTGGCCCTGGCGGTCCTGGCCTGCCTGACGGCCGGGGTTGTGGGAGGCTGGCTGCTCACCTCGCTGGGAATGGGTTTCGGTTTCTTTGCGCTCTGGTTCGGCTACCTCTATGGTCTGATCATCGGCGAAGTGGCCCTGCGCGTGAGCGGCCGCAAGCGCGGTCTGCTGATGGAGATGCTGGCCGGGGCTTGCGCCGCCGCCGGCATCGTGATCGGCTGGCTGCTCGTCGTGCCGGCCGGCAGCCCGGATTTTCTCCCTGTCCTGTTCCGCCACCTGGCCCAGCCCTGGGGCCTGCTCGTCCTGGGTCTGGCTGTCTTCGCCGCCGTCACCCGCATCCGATACTTTTGAGAGATTTCCGCCGATTCCTCATTCGATCCTTTCTTGCGCCAAAACATACTGTATAATAGACGGGTCGGGCGGCGAAGGCCGCAGCAACAAAGGCGCAAAGTCCGCCTGCGCGGACTATCGCTATAATCTTTTACCTCTACCACATCAGGACTGATTCATTTATGAAAGTCGTTTTTCGAGTCGCGCTTATAATATTGGCCCTCCTGACAATTGGAGGCGCGCTGCGCGCTTCCGGGCAGGGGCGTCTGGCCCCGGAGGTGATCATGCCAGGCTCCAGCGTGGAGCGGGCGGAAGACCGGGGCGCGCGGGCGCACACCCATCTGTTGCTGCTGGCGCATCCGGCCAAGGGCTTGGGTCCCCGAGGAGGCCTGACCCCGGCGCAACTGCAGGCGGCCTACGGCCTGCCCGCCACCGGCGGCAGCCAGATCATCGCCATCGTAGACGCCTACGACTATCCCACGGCGCTCAACGATTTCAACGTCTTCGCGGCAAAATTTGGCCTGCCGCAAGAGACATCTTCCAATGTTCTGTCGAGCGCCAACCAGGTGTTCCAGGTCGTCTACGCCGGCGGCAGCCGGCCCACTATGAACGGCGGCTGGGCGCTGGAAGAGGGGCTGGATATCGAGTGGGCGCACGCCATGGCGCCTAACGCCAAGATCGTGCTGGTGGAGGCTAAATCCAACACTCTGACCGACCTGTTCGCCGCGGTGGACGTCGCCACGAATTTCCAGGACGCCAACGGCCTGCTGACCCGCGAGGTCTCCATGAGCTGGAGCAGCGGCGAGTTTTTGGGCGAGGCCGCCTACGACGAGCATCTGGCCAGCCAGGGCGTGGTCTATCTGGCCTCCACGGGCGATAAAGGCGCCCCGGCCGGCTATCCCAGCCTTTCGCCCAACGTAGTCGCCGCCGGCGGCACGACCGTCAACACGGACAGCAGCGGCAATTTCGTCAGCGAGACCGGCTGGTCCGGCAGCGGCGGCGGCCCCAGCGCCTACGAGTCGCGGCCTTCCTATCAGGACAGCATTCAGAGCTTGGTCGGGACCGCGCGGGGCGCTCCCGATCTCTCCTTCGATGCCGATCCGCATTCCGGCGTCTGTATCTACGACACTGCCGCGTCCTGGCCCGGCTGGGTGGTCGTGGGCGGCACCAGCGTCGCCTCGCCTTCGCTCGCCGGCATCGTCAACCTGGCCAGCACGGCCGCCGGCGGCTTCGCCAGCGGCAGCCAGGATGAGCTGGGCATCCTTTACAGCAACCTGGGCAGCGCCGACTTTAGAGACATCACCTCCGGCAACAACGGCTATGCCGCCGGGCCCGGTTGGGACTTTGTCACTGGAGTCGGCTCTGTGCAGGGGCTGGCCGGCCTGCAGCCGCCGGCCACCACGCCCGGCCTCTTTCCCGGCGCCGCCCCGGCCTGCGGTCCCAGCTTCACGCTGACCGTCACCGGCAGGGGCTTCGAGAGCGGCGCCGTGGCGCAGTGGACGGACGCAGGCGGCGCCACGACCGCCCTTTCCACCACGTTTGTCTCCGCCTCGGAGGTGACCGCGCTCGTGCCCGCCGCCCTGATCGCCGGCCCCGGAACCGCCAGCGTGACGGTCGTGAACCCGGACGGCAGCGCCTCAGCCCCGCTCACTTTCACTATCACCAATCCGGTCCCGGTGGTGACGGGCATCCAACCGGCCTCGGTCAACGCCGCCGGTCCGGCCTTTACGCCGACGGTCACCGGCTCCTGCTTCCTCGGCAGCTCGGTCATCCACTGGAACGGCTCTGCGCTGACGACCACCGTAGTCTCTTCCGGGAAGCTGACGGCCACCGTGCCCGCCTCCGACATCACCACGCCGGGCACGGCCCAGATCACCGTGGTGACGCCGGGGCCGGGTGGCGGCGTCTCCGACCGCGCCCCCCTCACCGTGCTGACGACCACCCTCAAGTTCGTCTCGGCCACATTGAGCCAGGATAGCTCCGGCGTCTACACCGCCGTCATCTCGCTGCAGAACACCGGCTACCTGACGGCGCAGAACGTCGCTATCACTGCCGCCTCGCTGGGATCGGCGGCCACCAGCACGAGTCTGCCCGTCAGCGCCGGCAGCATCGCCGCGGGCGCGAAAGGCAGCGCCATGTTGACCTTCCCGGCCTCGGCGGGCGCTCCCGGCAGTAAGGTCGCCTTAAAACTCTCCGGGACTTTCACCGGCGGCAAGTTCACCGGCTCCCTTAGGGTCATGCTGCCTTAAGACCTCACCCCAACCCCCTCTCCCTCTAAAGGAGAGGGGGCACATCTTTATTGTTCATCCGATATGTTCATGGAGGATATATGGATATCCCGGAAGCGAGCTTCGCGCCGGATTTTCTCATCGAGAGCAGCGCCACCCTGGTCTGTCTGGGCGATAGCCTGACCGAGGCGGCGGACGGCTACGTGACGGTCATGCGCCATCTCATCACCGCCGCCTATCCGGAGCGCGCCATCCGTATCGTCAACGCCGGCATCAGCGGCAATCATTCCAAACACATGCTGGCGCGCCTGGACCGCGACGTGATCGCCCACCGGCCCAATTGGGTGACCATCAATGCCGGCATCAACGATGTGTGGCACGGCTTTCGCGGCTGGACTCCGGCGGGAGGACCGGAGGCGGAGGAGCATCCTCAGGGCGATGGGCCCTATGGCACGCCGCTGGAGGAGTACGAGCGGGCGCTGACCACAATGGTCGAGCGGCTGCGCGCCGGGACCGACGCCCAGATCGTGCTGCTGACCCCGACCGTCATCGGCGAGGACGTGGACAATCCAGACAACATTGCCAACCGCCGCCTCAAAGACTACGTGGAAGCGATGCAGCGCGTCGCCCTGGCGCACGGCACGATGCTCTCCCGCACCCATGCGGATTTCGTGCGCGCCATTCGCGCCGGGCAGGCCGCCGACCCTGCTTTTCGCCTGACCACCGACGGCGTCCACATGACCCCGCTCGGCAGCCACGTCATGGCGCTGACAGTCCTCAAAACGCTGCAGTTCGCCGGCATGGAATGAATGGCAACATAGCGTTTGAAGCAAAGAGAGGATGCAGGCAGGCGATAAGCTTATTTACCTTCCTCCGCCTCCCGGACCGCCTGCATGGCGCCCTGGAACCCGATGGTATCGTGGGTGCCGTCGCAAAAAGGCTTGCTCAGCGAGCCGCCGCAGCGGCACAGATAGACCGGCTCGCCCGCTTCCACTTCGATAAGGTTGCCGTCCTCATCCTGGAGCGTGATCGGTCCGACGACCTCATACGGGCCGTCGGTGGTGACCGTTATGGTGACCGGGTTGCTGGTATCTGAACTCGCCACGGTAAGCCTCCGCAAGATTTGTGTGTGCTCTGCCCGTTTCGCCAGACGCGCCTGGCTTTCCTGCCTCGGCTGCCCATTTGGAGTGCGATGGCATTCCACTTTGGAGTGCGGGAGCTTGCTCCCGCTTTGGATTGGGGGCGGCTTGCCGCCCCTTCTG
>Ga0070734_10002770_pt1 | contig 20069 bp, 20 predicted proteins | sample Coa_R1_8_FD_66444 | JGI IMG/M metagenome (GOLD analysis project Ga0070734, IMG submission 66444) | Surface soil microbial communities from Centralia Pennsylvania, which are recovering from an underground coalmine fire - Coalmine... | ecosystem: Environmental > Terrestrial > Soil > Unclassified ... | reverse complement strand
TTCATGTGTGTATGTTTTGGTAGATGAGAACAATATGAACGATAAAGATAAACGTTTGTGAATTTTAATAAGAAATGAAAACGAGCAGTAAAATAATAAACCATTTTAGGGTGAATTGCTGAAAATTATCGGTGAATATAAAGATTGATTATAACGGTAATGGATACACGTAAAAATATATGTAAAACATGAACGATATTCAATGAAAGATATGCACAGATTTTGCACAATGCAATTAGAGCGGTGTATCTAAGGTAAATTTGTTCATCCTGACATTACCTCAAGTCCAATAGAATGAAAGAAATAATTGTTGTTGCAATCGTGCTGTTTGTTTACTTCTTTATTTCCTATCTGATTTATACCAGATTGGTTAAGGCAAAAGGATTTTTTTTTGTGCTGATATCTTCAGCATATTTGGTCTCCACATTTTTTCTGTTTCAACTTATTCTTCGAATCGATCAGTATCTTTTGACTCCTGTTTTTGGCGAAGAACCTATTCGCGTGAATGAAGTGATTATCGCAGCTTTTTTTGTTTGCACAGTCACTGCTTTTATTAATATCATTGCAGCAATGGCCCGCAAAGAAAAAATAAGCGAAAATGCGGTTGAAGAAAAAGCGCAATCTCCTGCTGTGTCGTAGCATTATCAAAGCCCTGAACTATTTTTGAGATTTTTTGTACTCCAATAGCATGAAGCAAATTGTACTAATCATATTAGTGATGATTTTCAATCAGGCAATTTTCTGCCAGAATATATTCACTTCATATAATAATGAAAGAGTAGCTATCACAAAAAACGCCATGATTGTGTTGGGTGCATGGGGAACTGCCAATGCAGTAACAGGTGCCGTCGGCTTATCATCATCTCATGGCGAAGCGAAATATTTTCATCAGATGAACCTGATCTGGGGAGTAACAAACCTTGCAATTGCTCTCCCAACTTATCTGAGCCTGAAAGGAAAAGCAAAAGACCTTTCCCTCTCAGAGACAGTTAAAGCACAATCCGGAATTGAGAAAACATTTTTTCTGAATATGGGTCTTGACCTGGTTTACATTGCCGCAGGTGCATACTGTGTAGAAAAAGGGAATAATGATTCGAAACATGATTTATATAAAGGCTATGGCAAAAGCCTTTTCCTTCAAGGTGGCGGTTTGCTGATTTTTGATGTAACAATGTCATTAATCAATATCAACCATGGCAAAAAATTGTACAAGCTTTTAAATAGCCTTCAATTTTCAGGAAACAGTGCAGCAATTTTTTGGAAATTGTAAGAAATGATTGCTATTGATTTTTTTCAACTGAAACCACTTTGCCCGCGGTGTCAACAATAGCACTTATATTATTGATGGTTTTTGTTCCGGCGCTATCTGCGAAAGTGTATTTGCAAACCACACGCATTTTGTAAATGTTTTCCGGCTGATAACTTGTCATTTCATTTTTATAGCTGCCCGGATTTTTTATAGACGATTGCACATATTGTTTTAATGGCTTGCAAGAGCCATCCGTAGTGTCAATAAATCTGGCTACCCATTCTTCCTGAAATCTACCCATTCTTTTTCCTTTAGCCATGGCAGCATCTTCAAATGATAATGTTTGTAATGGTTTGGAAGCATCATATTGAAAAATATAAACCATATTGATATTATCAAAATTATTCAGTTTATATTTTTTGTCGAAATAAGCTTCTGTGCCTGATTTATCGGGATTGCTGACGGAGATAAGAACGCCACTGTCTTTGAAAAGAACTTCTTTCACATCATATAACGAATCTGATTTGATTTTTGCAGCGAGTGAACTGGTATCTGCAACTTGCCCGCTTAATACAACCACAACTTGTTTCTTTTGATTTTTGTCAACATAGATTTTGGCAAGAACAAGACCTCCAAAAACAATGACAGCGGCAAGTATGATGAGAAAAGTTTTGATGGTAACGATGTTTAATAAAAATCCAAAATACGAAATCCTTGCCAAAAAATAATTTGGGGATGAAATACCTCAATGTTTTATTGTGTTTAGAATATCATTTGAAAGAATGAAATTTGAATGAGCAATTCAGGTTTTTTGGAATAAAGAACCTGTCAGGTTTCAAAACCCGACAGGTTGAGAAATAAATTTTCTTTGTTAATATTTAGCAGGTTGCCCTGGTTTTGGAGTTGAGTTTTTAATAAATTCTCTCAACTGATCATTTGCTGCGCTGAGGTCTTCTTTGCGCAGGTACATCATGTGTCCGCTGCGATAGCCTTTCCATGATAATCTGTCTTTCAATCTTCCGCTCGGGTCTAACTGCCACAAGCTATATTTCGCATTAAAGTAATCACAAGCACCATCATAATAACCAGATTGTATGAGCAAATGCAGATAAGGATTTTGAGCCATTGCCTGGCGAAGGTTTTCACCGGTTTGATCTCCTTTGTTATTCCATGGGAATACTGGTCCAAACATATTATACTTAAGATCTGTTTTGTAACCCAGATCCTCGCGCAGGTATATGTTCATAGCTGGCGTGAAAGAATGCAGCCACGAAGTGAGTTCTGCATTGTAATCAGGGCTGTCACCTCCATCTTCGCGGTCAATGCCACGATAGCGTGAATCAAGTCGGCCAACAGTAAACCCTTTATCGCGAAGCAATTCTTTCCAGAAGAAATTCGGATGGATGACAAGATTGTGCTGCAATACCACTTTCTCTGAAAGTCCGGTATAACGAGAAATCTTTGCTGCAATTTGTTTTCTGTTATCGTCAGGAATAAAACCGCCTTTTGCTATTGCAGGTATTAATTCATTAATAGTGAAATTCTCAACCTCAGGCAACATATCTGTGAGATCTTTTTGCTGAAGGTCTGCTGCCAGTGCTTTATGATACCACGCTGTTGCGGAATAATAAGGAATCATCAAAGCTTCCTGAACAGGGCCGCTGCGCTCGATGCCAAGACCGGTTGGTGAAACCAGGATTACTCCATTAAGGTACATCCATTGTGCATTTTGCAATTCAAGCGCAAGGCCTGAAACGCGTGTCGTTCCATAACTTTCGCCAATCAGATATTTTGGGGATGCCCACCTATTTTTTCTTGTTACAAAAGTGTTAAGCCATTCAGCGAGATATTTAATATCCTCATTAACTCCAAAAAAAGTAGAGGTTGGAATATCTTTGCTAACAGGTCTTGAAAAACCTGTGTTTACAGGATCTATGTAAACGATATCAGCGACATCTAAAATAGAATTTGAGTTTTCATGAACTCCATAAGGTTGAGTGGGATAGCCTTCATCATCTACATTTAAAATGCGAGGACCAGTATATCCAATTTCCATCCAAACAGAAGGAGTGCCGGGGCCGCCGTTGAAAGAAATAACGAGCGGACGAGTCGTGCGGTCTTTCACATCTGAGCGCTCATAATAAGTATAAAAAACACTTGCGATTGCCTTGCCATCATCACCCCAAACAGGCATGGTGCCGGCATTTGCTGTGTAAGGAATGCGAACACCTTTGATGGTCACTTCATTTCTTGTTGTCACTGAAGAATCGGTGTTGACCATTCGGTTCAAAACGGCAGGCTTGTCATCTTTCGGTGCAACGGGAACGGCTTCGGCAGCCTGTCTTCTTTGTGCATTTGCGGAATACAAAAAACCTAATAAAAGAAAACTGAACATAGCTTTTCTCATGATGCTGTCATTTTTGGTGGAGTAATTAGTTGTGACGCGATTAAGGTAAAACAAAAATGATGTGTGTCGTAAAAATTATTTTGAATATTAATCTGTTTGTTATGAACGGATGGATTTTAGATAATGAACAGGATAAAGCTGACAGGTTAAAGATTAGTTTTCTTTTGCTGCAATATGCCTTGATTATTGAAATAGAGAATTAAAGCACTTGTAACCTCAACTAAAATTTTAATATTTTACAAAGCATGTCTGGTTTTCAAAAGCTGATGGATTAACTTCGTGCATTAAAAAAAATTTCAACGAGATATAAATGGCCCGAAAACCTTTTTTCCCGATAATGGTTATTTTTTTTGCCGTGGCTTTGACATTGGTGGTGATTAAATACGCTTTCGCCAATCTAAGCAACTTATCTGATGTTCTTTTTGTAGGCAATTTGATTTTGTACGCAGCAACGGGTTTCTCATTCCGGTTTTACATCAAGGCAATCAACAATAAAAGCACACAGTTTTTCATTCGCATGATGTATAGTGCAATGATCATAAAAATGGCTACTTGCATGGCTGCGGTTTTGACTTATGCTTTTGCGTTCAAGCCGGTTGATAAATATGCGATATTGTTTTTTTTCGGGCTTTATTTCATTTACACTTTTGTTGAAGTAAGGATCATTACGCGAATGAACAAGGAGAAAAAAAATGCCTAAAAAGGAAGCGCCGCTTGAGTATCTCAATCAATTCATACCTGAAGGTGCGGCGCAGTTGGTGATGAACTACCTGCATCAATATAAAGTTCATCTTACGGTTACAAGAGAAAGAAAAACAGTTCTTGGCGATTATAGAAATGCGATCGATGGGAAGAACCATCGCATCAGCGTAAATGGGAATCTTAATAAATATGCATTCTTAATTACGTTGATTCATGAACTTGCGCACCTCCTTACTTTCATGAAATATGGAAATCGTGTGAAAGCACATGGCAAAGAGTGGAAACATATCTATGCCACCATGCTAGATGATTTTTTGAAGCTGAACATTTTCCCGAATGATATTATTACTGCTTTCAAAGAAACCATCCATGATCTGCCTGCAAGCAGTTGCGCTGATGAGGGATTAACCCGGGTTCTAAAAAATTATGACAAGAAATCAAATGGATTATTATTGGTTGAGCAAATCCATGAAGGTGGTATTTTTGAAACGAACGATAAAAGAATTTTCCGCAAAGGAAAGAAATTGAGAAAGCGTTTTGAATGCGTTGAAATAGCTACTAAGAGGGTTTATCTTTTTAGCCCGTTGTATGAAGTGAAGGAAGTGAATAAATAGAAAGTGATAAGTCGTAAGTGGTAAGTTTGAGTCTTTACTTATCACTTACGACTTACAACTCTTTAAGCATCCATATATCACACCCAAAATGGCCTGTATTCCCCATAGGGCTGTTCAAATATTTAAAGCCAAATTTTTCGTAAATGCCCAAAGCTTTTTTCAATTCAGGCATTGATTCGATATATACTTTTTTAAAACCGATTTCTTTAGCAAATTCCAGGCATTTTTCAATCAGCGACTTTCCTAAGCCAAGCCCGCGTGCAGTTTTTTTAAGGTACATTTTTACGAGTTCGCAAGTATCCTCAGGCAATCCATCAGATAGAAAAATGCCACCACCTCCGGCAATTTCATCTTGCACTGTTGCAACAAAATAGATGCTGTTCTGTTTTTGAAACAACTGATAGAGATTGTCTGTTGTCTCATCATAATAAACAGTTCCGGGATGGTTTGCGCCAAACTCGGCAAGGCTGCTGCGGATGATTGCTGCGAGTGCTGCATTATCTGAAGGCAGAATAACTCTGATAGAAATGTCTTCCATTCAGCGAAGATATTCTACAGGTTAATTTTAATAAAATAAACTGATTTAGCTGATTAATGCCATGAGGCTATAAAGAATAACTAGGGATAATAATACAAATCCAAGGAAAGGAACATGTGCTTTTTTCATCTGGATGGTTATGTTATAGGTTTACGGGATTATTATTGAATGTATGAACGGAAGATTTTGGAATTTATTTTATTTGTCAGGAGCAAAAAATCAGTTTGATTATATCAGGCATCAGACGGCTATAAATGGAAATAAATTTTATAATTGCAGCCAAAGCCGTCAGATGCCTATCGTTTTTCCGATTAAGCGAAATTGCCGGCTATGAACCAGAGATGAATAGAATTGTTAATGTACAAGTGAGTGACACAAGGATGTTGAATAAAGAACAAATGTTAGTCACATAAAAATCACATGTCCAAAACAGAGAGCTTTAGTTGTTAAAGAGCAATTAGATTTGCAGAAATAAATTGATCCTATGGCACATCGCAGGCGGATTAGCCCGAGTTTGAAGATTAATAATGATACCGGTTTTGGCACCAGCACAACAAATGTTGGCGGCAGGTTCGTGAACAAAGACGGAAGCTTTAATATGAGGAAAGAAGGCTTGCCGGTTTGGGAGCGCTTCAGCATATTTCATAAGATGCTTACCATGCCGAGATGGAAATTTATTTCTATCGTTATCATTTTCTATCTCGCCGTGAACCTTTTGTTCAGCTTGTTATACTATTTTGTCGGTCCTGAAGAATTTCAGGGAATGATTGCTCAAACTCCGTGGCAGAAATTCAAAGAAATATATTTTTTTAGCACGGAAACTTTCACCACCGTTGGTTACGGAAGAGTAAATCCTGTTGGTGATATGGCGAATGTGGTTGCGTCAATCGAAGCGATTACAGGTTTTCTTTCGCTCGCTATTTTCACGGGCTTAATGTATGGTCGGTTTTCAAAACCTGAATCATTTCTGATGTTCAGCGAGAATGCGCTCATCAGCCCTTATCAGGACAAAACTGCGCTGATGTTCAGGTTTGTTTCTTATAAAGACAATCACGTGCTTACGGATGTTGAGGTTAGGGTGAATATCGGTTTTCAGGTCATAGAAAATGAAAAGACCCTCTATAAATATTTTACGCTTGATTTGGAACGTCATCGTGTTGATAATCTCCCGATGAATTTTACTGTTGTTCACCCGATTGATGAAAACAGTCCTTTATATGGTTTCACTTCGGACGATATGAAAACTGCAGATCTCGAGCTATACGTACTTATCAAAGGCTTTGATGATGTGTATTCGAACATTGTGCTTCAGCGGACTTCATATACTTTCGATGAAATAATCTTCAACGCGAAGTTTGTTCCGATGTACAAAGAAAGCGAAGACAAAAATACTACCATTGTTCAACTGCATAAGCTCAATGAATTTATAGAAGTGAAGCTGCCTGTGATGACCGTGGATGCAGAGGTGGGGTTGAAGAGCGAGACGAAGGAATGAGTTGGTGATAAGTAATAAGTTGTAAGCGGGCTCGCTTTCAGGCAGTTTTAATTCTTTGCATTTTATTTCACAATTCATATTTTTTTAGAAAACGGCGATTCTTTAATTTTGGACCGAAATACGAAATTAGTCGAAATGTTATGGATGCAATCATTGACAAAGAAGATGTAGTGCTGAAGGAAATTATAAACGGAGCAAGGCTTCTTTTTGAGAAATTCGGATTGAAGAAAACGACGATGGAAGATATTGCCAAAGAGGTTGGCAAGGGTAAAAGCTCTCTCTATTATTATTTCCCCAGTAAATATGAAATTTTTGAAGCGGTTGTCGATCAGGAGATGAGCGAGCTTTTTTCGCTGGCGCAAAAAGCAGTTGATAAAGCTCCAACGGCAAAAGAAAAATTAAAAGCATACACAAAAGTGAGATTGTCGAAGCTGAATAAACTTGGCAATCTTTCTCAGGTCGTAAAGAACGATTTGATGGACAACATGAGCGTTGTGATGAACATTAAGAAGCGCCATGAGATCACGCAGGTGAACATGATCAAAAAAATTATTACAGGAGGAGTGGAGAGCGGGGAGTTCAAGAAAATGAGCAGTGATGATATAGGGCTTTTGGCATTTTTGTTCGCTGCTACTTTTCGGGGAATCATCATGCCAATGTGCACGCAGACTTTTCCGGACCTAACGCATAAGTCGGATGATGTTGTAGAAATGATGGTGGAAGGCATCGCGAAATAGAAATTTCACCGATTAAAAACAGCGATTCGCCATCGACAATTCATCGTATTGTTAAAATTAATTTGAGACAGTTCAGCGGATTTTATAAACGATAATTTCGCTTGTTTTAGATAAAATTTTATAACCTAACAAATAAAGTGCTATGAAAGAAAAGGTACAAGCAGCAGATGGAAAATTAGGAATCCTCATTCCAGGATTAGGCGCTGTAGCAACAACATTGATTGCTGGGGTAGAAGCTATCCGGCAAGGGTTTTCGCAGCCGATTGGTTCGCTCACACAAATGGGGAATATCAGGCTTGGAAAAAGAACTGAGAACAGATATCCATTGATAAAAGATTTTGTTCCTCTGACGGATTTGAATGATACGGTATTTGGCGGATGGGATATTTATGAAGACAATGTGTATGAAGCTGCTTCGAAAGCGAAGGTGTTAGAAGCAGGTTTGTTGCATGCTATCAAGCCGCAACTCCAGGCATTGAAACCGATGAAAGCAGTTTTTGACAAAAGTTATGTAAAGAATATCGATGGGAAAAATGTGAAGCAGGCAAAAACAAAATTTGACCTGGCAAAATTGGTGATGGATGACATTGAAAATTTCCGCGATGCCAATGATTGCGCAAGAATTGTTTTGGTTTGGTGTGGTTCAACAGAAAAATATATTGAAACTACTGATGTTCACGAATCACTTGAGGCATTTGAAGAAGGACTGCACAACAATGACCCGATGATTTCTCCGAGCATGATCTATGCTTATGCTGCGATTAAGCTTGGAGTGCCTTTTGCAAATGGCGCACCAAATCTTACCTGCGATATTCCTGCATTGATTGAACTCGCAAAAGAAACAAATACACCGATTGCAGGAAAGGATTTCAAGACAGGACAAACATTGATGAAAACAATATTAGCTCCCGGTCTTCATGCAAGAGCGCTTGGGATCAAAGGTTGGTTCTCTACAAATATTCTTGGCAACAGAGATGGATTAGTGCTTGATGATCCTGATAATTTCAAAACAAAAGAAGTTTCGAAACTAAGTGTGCTGGATGATATCCTTCGTCCTGAATTGAATCCTGAATTATATGGTGACTTGTATCATAAAGTAAGGATCAATTATTACCCTCCTCATGGTGATAATAAAGAGAGCTGGGACAATATTGATATTTTCGGATGGCTTGGTTATCAGATGCAGATCAAAATAAATTTCCTTTGCCGCGATTCGATTTTGGCAGCACCGGTGGTTCTTGATCTCGCTCTGTTCATGGATCTTGCAAAAAGAGCAAACATGAGCGGCATTCAGGAATGGCTTTCATTCTATTTCAAATCGCCACAAACAGCACCGGGCTTACGTCCTGAGCATGATATATTCAAGCAACTGATAAAATTGCAGAACACTTTAAGGCACATGATGGGTGAAGATCTGATCACGCATCTTGGTCTGGATTATTATCAGGATTTAGTGGAGGCTTTGTAAGAATAAAAAATTAGAAATGAGGAATAAGGAATTTGAAAGTGTGGAACTGCAAACTAATAACTAATAACCGGAAACTGTTTTGTATAAGTTAATCAGCGCTTGCTTTGGGGTTGGCTACATAAAAGGTGGCGGAACAATCGCGGCGCTGGTAGTTTCAATATGCTGGTATTTTATTTGTAAAAATAATTGCAGTTACATGTTTGAAATCGCTGCAACTATTTTAATAACAGCAATAGGGATTTGGGCATCAGGAGAAGTGGAAAAAGATTGGGGCAAAGACAGCAGTAAAGTAGTGATTGATGAAGCAGCCGGAATGTGTGTGAGCTTGTTGTTTTTGCCGACAAAAGTGAAATATGTTTTCGCGGCATTTATATTGTTCCGTTTTTTTGATATCGCCAAACCTCTTTACATCCGTAGATTAGAAAAGCTGCCACGTGGCTGGGGAGTGATGGCAGACGATTTGCTTTCGGGGATTTACAGCAATTTAATAATGCAAATTATTATAGCGGTTAATTTATTTTGAATGTTCACTTTTTTAAAAGCGCAAACAGCATCCATAACAGCAACCATTGTTGACTTCTTAACGATGATCATACTCGTTAAAGTCTTCAGCGTATGGTATGTTATTGGCAGTGCCGCGGGAACAATAGCCGGAGGTATCGCTCATTTTTCCATGAGCCGTCATTGGGTTTTCGAAGCCCGGGATGGAAAGATACAATCGCAGGCATTAAAATATTTTATGGTCTGGTGCGTCTACCTTTTGTTGAGCACAGGGCTTGTTTTTCTGATTACAAATTATGGAAATATAAACCCGATAATTTCAAAAGTGATTGTTGCTTGTTTAATGAGCGTGAGCTATAATTATTTTATGCACAAAAAATTTGTTTTCAAATAAGGCATTATGTTAAAGAAAGAATGGATAAGACGGAAATGGATGGTGTTTATTTTTTTGGCTGGCACATTAAATGGTATCGCACAAACATCGATCGTGAAAGGAGTGGTGAGAGATGCGAATACAAAGCTGCCTCTTCCATCAGTCACTGTTACTATTAAAAATTTTTCAGGTGGAGTGATTTCAGATTCGCTTGGAAATTTTGCTGTGAAATATGAAAAGCCTTTCAATCAATTGGTGTTTACAATTGTCGGATATAAAAATCAAACGGTTAATGTGAAGTCCCGATTATACTCAAATTATCTTGCAGACTCGGCAACATCAGCAAGAAATGTATTTGTTGACAGCACCGATACAACCGGACTGAGCAAAGTGGATACTAGTTTTCATTTTCTGGATTCAAACGTTCACATAGTTGACACAATTGCAAGAATAACAGATTCGGCGATTGCAAAAGATATTAATGATACGACAGTCAGGAATCATATTAATGACTCGATCGCTTTCAAACCAAAAACATCTTCGGTTGATGAAAATCTGGTGATTGTTTATCTGCAGCCGAATAGCAGCTTATTAAAGTCGGTCACTGTTAAAAGCAAAAGAACAAAGTACCGCAACAAAGACAATCCTGCTGTTGAACTGATCCGTCACGTAATTGATAATAAATCTAAGAACAGGATGGGATCGTATCAATATGCGCAATTTGAAAAATATGAAAAGCTTCAGATTTCTATTGATAACCTTTCTGAAAAAGTGAAGAACAGCAAGCTCACTAAAAAATATCATTTCCTTTTCGAGAACGCTGATACAACAGTCATTCCCGGAAAAGCTTTATTGCCTGTTTATCTGGAAGAAAAAATTTCTACTGAATATTATCGTGCAAATCCACAAAAAACAAAGACCGTAGTAAATGCTCACAAAAGAGTCGACTTCGGCGAGTTTGTTGATATGCACGGCGTGAGCAATTATTTAAATCGGTTATACGCGGACGTTAATATTTATGATAACAACATCCCGCTTTTCACCAATTTGTTCCTCAGTCCGATTGCTGATATGTCTCCAACGTTTTACATGTTCTTTATTGCAGATACTACTGTTGAAGACGGGCAAAAATTTGTGAGGCTCACTTTCAGGCCAAGAAACCCAAACGATTTTTTGTTTCGCGGAACATTATATATCACGCTTGATGGAAATTATGCCGTGCAGAAATTCACGATGTTCACGAGCAAGAACATTAACTTGAATTTCGTTCGTGAGCTTCGTATCTCACAGGATTTCGTGAAGAGAGATGATGGCAGATATTTTCTTTTGAAAAGCAATGTGATTGGAGATTTGGGGATATTCAAAAAGGGAACCGGCATATTTGGCCAAAGGGTTGTTTCTTATAAAGATTTTGTTGCCAATCAAACAATACCAGATAGTATTTTTAAAGGACAGCCCGTTGTAGAATTGCCACAGCCTAGTGCAGGTCAAGAGCAGGACAGTTTCTGGCTCACGCACAGGCATGATACGCTTTCAAAGGCCGAATCAAAAGTGTATGCAAATATTGATAGCCTGAAAAATATGCCTTCATTCAGAAGGTTGATGGATTGGGCGACATTATTATTAGCGGGATATAAACAAGCTGGGCCATTTGAAATCGGGCCAGCAAGCACATTCTATAGTTTCAACCCTGTTGAAGGTTTCAGGTTAAGGTTTGGTGGGCGCACAACTCCTAAATTCAGCAACAGAATGTACTTTGAAACATATGGAGCCTACGGTTTTAAAGACCAAAAATGGAAATACTTCTTCAGTACCACTTATTCCCTCAATAATAAATCAGTTTATTCATTTCCGCTAAATTATATACGCGCCAGTTATCAGCATGAAACAAAAATACCCGGGCAGGAACTGCAGTTTGTTCAGGAAGATAATTTCCTGCTCTCATTCAAAAGCGGCAACAACGACAAATGGCTCTATAATGATTATTTCAAATTGAATTATGTGTATGAATTCGGGAATCATTTTTCATACGATTTCGGGTTCAAATATTGGAAGCAATATCCTGCAGGATCGCTTCATTATATTCAGGAATCAAATGGCGATACATTAAAAAATATAACGACAAGCGAATTGTCTGTGCAGTTCAGATGGGCACCGAATGAGCAATTTTATCAGGGCAAATTATATAGGATTCCGATTTTTAATAAATACCCTGTTTTCACTTTTCGATATATAGCAGGAATAAAAGGATTGGCAGGTGGTGAATATAATTATCAGAACATGACGCTGAATATCTTCAAGCGCTTTTATCTTTCACAGTTGGGCTATACGGATGTGACTGCTGAAGGCGGTTATCTTTTTGGCAAAGTGCCCTGGCCACTTGCTAATCTGCCCCATGCCAATCAAACCTATGCGTACCAGTTAAATTCCTATAACCTGATGAACTTTCTGGAATTCGTGAGTGACCATTACGTGAGTCTTGATGTAGATCATTATTTCAATGGTTTTATATTTAACAAGGTCCCGCTGTTGAAAAAATTGAAATTAAGAGAAGTGATAGAGGGCAAGATCTTATATGGCGGCATTCGTAATGAAAACAACCCTGCATACAATCAGGATCAATTGAAGTACCCGGGTGGAGACGCGCCAACTTTCCCACTCGGAAGTCAGCCATACATAGAAGCGGGTTTTGGAATTGCTAATATCTTCAAATTAATAAGGGTTGATTATATAAAGAGATTTACCTATTTGAATAATCCGGGAATACCGACATGGGGGATTAAAGCAAGAGTAAAATTTGATTTTTGATTAGTTTATAGGAAATTGCATAAGCTTAATTGAATGAAAAGAAAATCTTTAAGAACAAAATTGCAACATGGGATTTATAAAGTGATAAATCCGTTTGTTAGGCTGCTCATTAAACTGGGCTTAACGCCGAATGCAGTGACCACTATTGGGCTTGTGCTCAATATTGGGGTTGCGTTCATTTTTATTTTTGGTGGTGAGGAAGGTAACCGTGGTGATCTGCGCTATCTTGGCTGGGCAGGTGGTTTGATCTTGTTTGCAGGGTTATTTGATATGCTTGATGGCCAGGTTGCTCGATTAGGAAATATGAGCTCACGCTTTGGAGCATTGTATGATTCCGTGCTTGACAGATATAGTGAGCTGATTATGTTTTTTGGTATTTGTTATTACCTCGTTGCTCATCACTATTTCATCAGTTCATTGATTGCATTCATCGGAATGATAGGCTCCATGATGGTAAGCTATACCAGAGCTCGCTCTGAAGGATTAGGAATTGAAAACAAAGGTGGTCTGATGCAGAGGCCGGAGAGAGTGATTACCGTTGCCGTAGCAGCGATTGCATGTAGCATCACTGCTCATTATGTTGGTGGAAATTATAAACTATTTGTTTCAGGCATCCCTTTCCACGTTTTTGAGCCAATGTCGGTTTTTATTGTACCGATTACTGTTCTTGCATTGATGACAAATATCACAGCTATTAAGAGGTTGATGGATGCAAAAAGGGCGCTCGATCTTAAAGACAAAAAGGAAAAACTCACAGTTCCTTTGAAGAGAGATCCAAAAGCAAAAGCAATGATGTGGCTTTTGTTGTTCACTTTTATTCTTTTCGGGTATGCAAAGCCGTTAGCCAAGCCTGAAGTAGTGAAGGCTAAAGCTGTTATTAACGAACCTGTAGACACTTTCCCTATTCCAAATGGGATAAAAAATCAGTTGTTTTATTTGCAGAAAACACCAAATACAAACACCATTATATGCGAACTGAATTTATCTCCGGATGGAAATTTGGATGAAGAAAACCCGGTTCATGTTTTTTGGATAAGATATAAAGAGTTTGGTCAGAAAGCAGAGCTTAATTTTATTCAAAAGACTTTTGCGTATGGCATCAAGTCAAGACCTCTCGGTGATGGGAAATATGAGATTCATTTTGTTTCCTATAAAAAGAAACCTTTTTATTTGATCAGATCTACTGCTGATAATCAGTATCACGCATACACAAGCATTGATCAAAAGGTGGCAATATTGAAACGCATTTATATAAAGATCAATCCGGGAGGCACTTTCTGGTCGCCTAATGTTGAATACATTGAGTTAAAAGGAACTGACGCTGTAACAGGAAAAGAAGTGATGGAAAGAAATAAAGTATAAGCATCGCTTAACAAGACTACATGACCCAAACTCCTGCCGATCAATCTCAAAATTTTTACAGCACAAAAAATTTTATTCTTGTAATTCTAATATCTGCCGTTTATTTAATCTTCTCTTTTTTTTTAATTGGCTTCAAATCCGAACAGGTTTTTCTAGTCGCGCTTTTTGCGTTGATGTATTTTGCCTCAAGAGGAACAAGAAAATTTATTATCGCATTTTCCATCTTCATTATCTACTGGATTGTTTTTGATTACATGAAAGCGTTCCCGAATTATAAATACAATGACGTGCATATTGGTGATTTGTATTTCTCTGAAAAAAAAATATTCGGGATTTCTTATGAAGGAAATAAAATCACGCCTAATGAATATTGGCTGCGTCACGGCAACAATTTTTTAGATGTGCTTGCAGGCGTGTTTTATCTCACATGGGTGCCGGTTCCACTTTTATTTGCTTCCTTTTTGTTTTTTAAAAAACGCAGGCAATTTTTTTATTTCTCCCTCACTTTTTTTCTGGTGAATATTATCGGCTTCATTATTTATTATGCTTTTCCGGCAGCACCGCCATGGTATGTGCAGCAACACGGATTTGCATTTCATGCAGCAACGCCCGGAAGCACGGCAGGCCTTTCAAAGTTTGACCATTTTTTTCATGTGAACATATTCAAATCCATTTACGCCAAAAGCTCCAATGTTTTTGCTGCAATGCCTTCGCTGCATTCTTCCTATCCGGTTATTGTATTGTATTTCGGATTGAAAAATAAATTAGGTTCTATTAATATTTTGTTTGCAACGATCATGTTTGGCATTTTGTTTTCCGCCGTGTATGCAAGCCATCATTATGTGCTGGATGTATTGATGGGCATCGCTTGTGCTATAACCGGAATCTCGCTTTTTCAACTTGCAACAAAAAGTAAATTAGTGACACAATTTGTTGATAAATTGGTTGCAGTAACATCTTGATATTTCTTTCGGGATAATTAAACCTTCAAGGACTACACAACGTTTTGGTAAGAATACTAACTTTGATATATGGCAGAAGATTTAGCAATAATCAGCGGATCAAAAACTGAAAACTATCAGTCCATCATCCCACAGATAAAAGCATTGATAGATGGCGAGCCTGACCTCGTTGCAAACCTTGCAAATGTTGTGGCTGCATTAAAAGAACAATTCGGATGGTTTTGGGTTGGATTTTATTTAGTGAAAAAAGATGAATTAGTTCTTGCTCCTTTTCAGGGACCAGTTGCATGCACGAGGATTAAAAAAGGGCGAGGCGTTTGCGGAACAAGCTGGGCAAAAGCTGAAACCCTGATTGTGCCTGATGTAGAAGCGTTTCCTGGTCATATTGCTTGCAGCAGTTTATCAAAATCAGAAATTGTTGTTCCTGTTATCAGGAACAACGAAGTGATAGGTGTTCTGGATGTTGACAGCAGCGAACTGAACAGTTTTGATGAAACAGATAAAATTTTTTTGGAAGAGATAACAGATATGATTGTTTTTAGCGTTTAGGCTTATAATAATTCGGGCTCACGCCTCCTTATCCTGATCTTAATCGTAAATATTATTTTGAAAACTAAAATCATGAAAAAAATCTCTTTTCTGTTATTATTAAGCGCAGGCATTATTACAAGATCGTATAGTCAGAAAATAACTCCTTCAGACCTCGTCGGCGAGTGGGATCAGAATATTACTACCCACGCCGCAGCAATCATTTTTGATGACACTTCACACGTAAGGTTTTCTTATAAAGGGCGAACAGGTTCAACAAAAAAATATTATTACCTGCTCGATAATTCTCAAACACCCGCAATCCTGACGGTTGATTATAAAGCAAATCACAAAAAGCATCGTAACGAATATCTTATACAAATGGTGGATAAGAACACTATAAAGTTGCAGGTGCTCCACAAGAAAGATAACCGCCAGAATTTTGATGAAAGCGGAAATTCGATGATTATTACATTGATCAGGAAGCTCGATTTATAATCACATTTTTTATGCCTGCATCTTCCAAAACTTCTGCAAAAAAATCTTCTTCAAAAACAAAAGCGGATATTAAGTATGAAGATAAATCTGCCGGGCAGCCAGCAATTGTTTTGATTTTCGAAGAGATCAAAAAATTATTGCTGCCTTATGCAAAAGGCTCCATAAAACTGCATGGCGGCGATAACGGAAAAATAATTTTGATCAGTGAAAAGAACATTGAAATTGCAGGAAGAAAATATAGTGAAATATGGTTTGCATCTGCGCTCGTGCAAAAAGGTTATGTAGGATTTTATTATATGCCAATTTACACACAGCATGATAAGATCAATAAACTCATTGCCCCTGAATTATTAAAAACGCTCAAAGGCAAAGCCTGCTTTCACATCAAAAAACCAGATGCTGTCATTTATTCCCAAATAAAAGATGCGCTTAAAATCGGGTATAATTGTTATAAGGAAATGGGGTGGGTGTGAATCCCTTGTTTTAATTTACGATTATTAATGCATTCAAAAATAAAAGCCAATACATTAAGATTGTATTGGCTTTGCGCTTTTGTATGAAAATATTTTTAACTGACCGCTTCTTCTTCCGCATAACTGCTCAAAGGCTCGCAGGTGCAAATCAGATTTCTATCACCGTAAGTATTGTTCACTCTTGCAATAGAAGGCCAGAATTTATTTTCGCGAATATAAGATAATGGGAATGCGGCAGATTCGCGTGAATAAGAATGCTTCCATTCATTGGCGCAAATAACATGCAAAGTGTGCGGAGAATTTTTTAATGCATTATCAATTTTATCTGATTTGCCATCTTCAATATTTTTTATTTCATGATAAATGCCAATCATCGCATCACAAAAACGGTCAAGTTCTGCTTTGTCTTCACTTTCTGTTGGTTCAATCATGATTGTTCCTGGAACAGGGAAGCTCAATGTAGGCGCATGAAATCCATAATCCATCAGGCGTTTGGCAACATCCTCTGCTTCGATGCCTGCGCTTGTTTTAAAAGGGCGAAGGTCAACAATAAATTCATGAGCACAGGTGTCGTTAGAGCCGCTGTATAATATTTTGTAATGCTTTTCTAATCTCGCCTTCATGTAATTCGCATTCAGTATTGCATATTTTGTAGCATTCATAACGCCCTGAGGTCCGAGCATTTTTATATAAGCATAGCTGATAAGCAAAATGCTTGCAGAGCCATAAGGTGCAGCACTCACGGCATGCGCAGATTCCTGACCGTTGACCGACGACCGTTGACTGACAACTATGTGTCCCGGTAAGAATGGTTTCAGCTTTTCATTCACGCAAATTGGTCCCATGCCAGGGCCACCGCCGCCGTGTGGAATGGCAAATGTTTTATGCAAATTCAAGTGGCAAACATCTGCACCAATAAAACCAGGGCTCGTTAATCCAACTTGCGCATTCATGTTTGCACCATCCATATAAACCAATCCGCCGTTTTCATGAATGGCATCACAAATTTCTTTGATTGATTCTTCAAACACTCCGTGAGTAGATGGATAAGTGACCATCAAACCCGCGAGAGAATCTTTGTATTGCACTGCTTTTGCTTTCAGATCTGCAACATCAATATGTCCTTCATCATCACTTTTTACAACCACTACTTTCATTCCTGCCATCACTGCGCTTGCAGGATTTGTTCCATGTGCAGAAATAGGTATCAATATCACATCGCGATGATGATCGCCTCTGCTTTCATGATATGCATTCATGGTTAATAATCCTGCATACTCGCCTTGTGCGCCACTGTTGGGTTGGAGAGAAGTTGCAGCAAACCCTGTGATTTTGCTGAGCCAGTCTTCGAGCTCGGTGATGATTTGTTGATAACCTTCCCACTGGCTGGCCGGGGCAAAAGGATGTATCTGGCTGAACTCGGGCCAGCTCACAGGAATCAGTTCTGTAGCCGCATTCAGTTTCATCGTACATGAGCCGAGAGAAATCATGGAAGTGTTCAGTGAAAGATCTTTATTTTCTAAACTTTTCAGATAGCGCATCATCTCGCTTTCGCTATGGTGCGAATTAAAAACAGGGTGCGTTAAGTATAATGAAGTTCTTGTTGCAAAATCAGGAATGTTTGATAATGTGCTTGAATTAATATCTATTTTATTTGCAGGACAATCCACTACCTGAGCAAAAATTTTCACAATCTTATTGACGTCATCGATTGAAGTTGTTTCATCAAGGCTTATGGTTACAAAACGCGAACCATTCACAAAACGAACATTCATTTTTTCTCTTTCAGTAAAAGATTTGATAGCTTTTGGGTCAATCACTTCAACTTTGATAGTATCAAAATAATTTTTGTGAGAAATCTTGTAAATATTGACACCGATTTTTGTCAATGCATCTGCCAGGCTTTTTGCCAGTAGTGAAACTCTTTTTGCGATATTTTTTAATCCTTCAGGACCGTGATAAACGGCATACATCGCAGCCATGTTGGCAAGCAATGCCTGAGCTGTACAAATGTTTGAAGTTGCTTTTTCTCTTTTGATGTGCTGCTCGCGTGTTTGCAGTGCCATGCGCAATGCGCGGTTGTTCTGCGCATCGATGCTTACGCCGATAATGCGACCTGGGATTGCTCTTTTAAAGTCATCCTTTGCAGAAAAAAATGCAGCATGCGGGCCACCGAACCCCATTGGCACACCGAAGCGTTGTGCAGAGCCGATTGCTGCATCAGCACCTAATTCGCCGGGAGGGGTTAATAATGTGAGGGCTAACAAATCTGTTGCCATCACAACATAACCTTTCGCTGCATGAATTTTATTGATAAAATCTCTGTAATCTTCTATTGCGCCGTTCGTGTTTGGATATTGAACAATGGCCCCGAAATATGTTTCATCAATTTTTGCAGCCTGATAATCGCCAAAAACCAATTCAACCTTGATAGGTTTAGCACGGGTAACGAGAATATCTTTCGTTTGTGCATGAACGTTAGTATCTACAAAAAACTTTGGTTGCTTAATGTTTCCTGCCTTATTGATTTCATGAAAGAACATTGCCATGGCTTCGGCGGCAGCAGTGCCTTCATCGAGCAGCGATGCATTTGCCAGCGGCAACCCCGTTAGGTCGCTTACCATCGTTTGGAAATTCAAAAGGCTTTCCAATCTGCCTTGCGAAATCTCAGCCTGGTAAGGAGTGTATTGAGTGTACCATCCGGGGTTCTCAAAAATATTCCTGAGAATGACACTTGGAGTGATGGTGTTGTAATATCCCTGTCCGATATAAGATTTGAATACTTTATTTTTTGCCGCTACTTCTTTAAGTTCATTCAGGTATTGATATTCGCTTACGGGGCCGGGAATATCAAGCTGTGCTTTATTCCTGATCGATGCAGGGATTGTTTTGTCAATCAAATCATCCAAAGAGCTAATGCCGATTGTTTTTAACATCTGTTCTGTCTCATGTGCATTGGGGCCGATATGCCTTCCCGAAAATTCATTCGCCTGCTGTTCAAACAAATTCATGGTTTTCTCCGTAATTAATAGGTAAAAAGATGCGCAAAGTTAAGCTGATGTAAGGAGAAAATAAAGAAGCTCAGAGAATGGGGGATAAGCTGGGGATAGTTTTATAAATGAAGGCTTTACGGATGATATAGCAAAGCCTTCCGGAAAATCAATCATGTCAGAACAACGACATAAATGAAAGTAAACGTTGGTTAATTTTGCTACATACAACCGACAAACATTTTGATACTATGCTTAAATATGTCTTTCCACCAACAGTAATTATTTTATTAATGTTTTTTGCTACAGGCTTTACTCAAACTAAAAGAGAACAACATGGGTTTGCTGTAGTTGAACTATTTAC
>Ga0070734_10002769_pt1 | contig 20075 bp, 19 predicted proteins | sample Coa_R1_8_FD_66444 | JGI IMG/M metagenome (GOLD analysis project Ga0070734, IMG submission 66444) | Surface soil microbial communities from Centralia Pennsylvania, which are recovering from an underground coalmine fire - Coalmine... | ecosystem: Environmental > Terrestrial > Soil > Unclassified ... | reverse complement strand
TACCTATGGAAGCAGCTTCCTGGTGTTATCGTTGCACCAGATGATGCACCGTAGTCACGTGACCGATGCTCTTCGAGCCGCAGGCCGCCTCGCGCCTGTCGCTGCAGCCGTCAATTAGGTTCGTTCAATATCCATCTGTTCTGGCGCAGCCTCCTCGTATGCTTGGCAATCGGCCCGAACAGTCTTGCGGACTAAGGCCTGGCCATCTTGATTGATGCGAGAGATGGCCGGCCCCGCTTGCTATAGGTTTGCACCGGAGGGTCCTTCCGAAACGCCAAAACGCGCCAAATTGCACGCTAGAATTACGTTAGAAGCAGTTTGTGAGTGTCGTTGCGGCATTCCTGCGCGCGTATCCTGGCAGCGCCGGGCTGCGTATAAATGAGTATGGATGATCCCATAGGACTCAATGCCCAAGGCCCTTTCGATGCGCGGTACGTTGCGTTTCTTGAAACGATTACCACCCTCCGCCCAAGCCTGCACCGCTATTGCTCCCGCATGCTTGGATCGGTGTTGGATGGCGAGGATGCGGTTCAGGAGGCTCTATTCGATGCTTACCGTAAGCTCGATAGCTTTGACGACAGCCGCCGCCTCGAACCGTGGCTCTTTCGGATCGCCCACAATCGATGCATTGATCTTCTTCGTCGCAGAGGTGTCCGGATAGAAGCCGAGGCCGCAGTTGTCGCGGAGGTTTTCGGAAATCGTGAAGAGCCGCCTCACGTTGCGCCCGAAATGCACGGGCGAGAAGTCGATAAAGCCGTAGAACATCTGGTTCTTGCGCTTCCTCCCAAGGAGCGGGCCTGCGTGCTACTCAAAGAAGTGTTTGATTATTCTCTTGAAGAAATCGCCGAGCTCGTCGATTCAACCGTTGGCGGTGTGAAAGCTGCCTTGAGCCGTGGCCGGTCGAAGCTGGCTCTGCTACCCGGAGTTCCCTCGATGCCGGCCGCACGCCAGGAAATAGGTCCCGAGGCATCGCGTCTGCTACATCTCTATGTCGAGCGGTTTAATCAGCGTGATTGGGATGGGCTTCGCGACTTGATCGCTGCTGACGCTCGCCTATGTGTGGCCGACCGTTATTTTGGAAGTTTCTCGGACGCGCCCTACTTAACGCGCTATGAAAGCATGACTGTGCCATGGCAAATGGCGGTGGGTGAGGTGGATGGTGAGCCCGCAGTCATCAGGCTTCAGCAGAAGAATGGAATCTGGAGTGCGAGATCGATCATTCGGATCGTAATGAAGGATCAGCGCATTGTGGGCGTGATCGATTACTCGCACTGCCCCTGGGTATTTGCTTCCGTGAACGCTCTTCAAGTAGAGACCTCCTGAACAACGGGGACTCTTTTAGAGATATGGTGACGGCTACCGGCCCGCAAATCGTTCCTTGCTTTTTCCATGCTTATTTCGGAGATAGGCCTGTGGAGTGCAGCCGAGCGCAGTCCGGAACATTTCGATGAATGCGCTCACGCTATCGTAGCCGCCTGCCATGGAGGTCTCGGTTACCGACTTGCCCTCGGCGAGGTTTTCAAGAGAGGCGAATAACCTCGCTTGCTGCCGCCAGCGTCCAAACGTAGTTCCCGTTTGTGCCTTGAATGCCCGCATGAATGTCCGGCGGGAAATCCTTGCGTGACGTCCCCATTCCTCCAGGCCGCGGTGATCCGCCCTATCGTCGAGAATAGTATGAACGCCGAACCGTTATCATCCCATGATTAGCGAAGGATAATTAGCGAACCATGATTCGCTAAACGATGGCTAGCGAAGTTCCCATTTTTGCCCATCCTACCGATCTACCATATCTCAACTTGCGGCCTGATCGATGGATAATGTGACGAAAGCCCTGGATAGTGTGACGAGATCTAAAGATAGTGTGACGAAATCTATAGATAGCGTGACGAAAGCCCTGTCAATTCTTGGTGGATAGATCAATCTGCAACCAAGGCTATCGGCAGAGCTATAGGCGGTCGTGACTTTGCCATAGAGTAGCTTTACACTGTTGGCAAATCTGAAGAAATCTTAACAGCAACTCTCAAGAGGGATCTCTTAGCATAGTTTCTCTTGTGGCGGTAAATGTTGGGAGGCGAATCTTCATGATCTCTATGTTGTTCTCATTTCCACCTAGAAAACGTGCTTTATTGCCGGCTGTCACCTTCAATCTCTTGCTGTTTGCGATCGTTTTCATCGCTGCCGGCTGTGGCAATGGCGGCTCAATTCCTACGAAGAGTTCAGCGCCGACACCAACTCCTACACCGGGAGGGAATGCCCAGGTTGCCCTTGTGGTTTCCAGCACGGCGGACGATCAAGTGTCGGAATTCGATCTCCTTATAAAAAGCATCGTGCTGACGAACCAGGCGGGGGCGACTGTAACTCTGCTTGACAGTCCCCAATCCCTGGAGTTTATCCATTTAAATGGCACGGCCGAGCCGCTACTATCGGCTAGTATTCCTCAGGGCGTCTATACCGCGGCCTCCATGGCTCTAGACATTGGAGCCCCGGTGGATGCCGTGTTTATTTGCGTAGGTCTTGACTCATCTGGCAGCGTATCCGGTAGCTTGTTTGGCGGTGGGGCTGCTAACGTCGCCGCCGTCTTGCCTGCGCCGCTGGTGGTGAACGAAGACACGATGGGATTGTCCCTCAATTTGCTCGTTTCGCGGTCGGCCATTACCCCAGGGAGTTGCATAAACCCAAGTGGTGCGACATTTACGATCTCTCCAACATTTTCTCTGGCTACATTCGATATTCCACCTTTGACCGCGAAAGCCGCTCCTGACCAGGTAGTGTCTCTGCTAGGCAAGATAGTAACAATCGATTCGGGCGCCGGGACCTTCCAGGTCACGTTGCCCGAAGGCCTCGGACAGCCTGCTCCCCTTGTTCCGATCAGGGTTGACAGTGGTACAGTCTTTCAAGGAATCTCTGGTTTCGCTTCTCTTTCTATTGGGTTCTTTGTAAATCTTGACGGCCGGATTCAAGCGGATGGCTCAGTACAGGCAACTCGAATTGACGTCAGGGATCCAAGTGCTTTGAATTTCCCGAGAGGACCGGTCCTTTTTGTGGATGGAAATGCGCATGAAATATTGGTCATGCCACGTCAAGAACAAGGGAAAGCGAGTTCCAACACTCTGAACTTCAGCGATCAAGAATTCGATTACAGCGGAGCGGCTTTCGATATCTCTGGCCAGTTCAGCAATATTCAGGCGTTGCCTTTCTCGGCCAATTTCAGCGGTTCCACGATAGTTCCTGGCCAGGTTGTTTCGGTCTCCTCGCCCGTTTTCGCAGATCCCTCTCAGGGATTCACTCCTGCCACAACCGTCACGCTGATGCCGCAGACGGTGAACGGAACGGTCATGGGGTCTACCAGTCAGGGAGGTTTCACGGTCCTGACGGTAGCGATTCCTAGCGCCAGCCTGTTTTCCGCTCTGGCGACCCAGCCGGCACAAACAAGTTTCTTGCAAAACCCGAATGCGGTCGAAGTGTATATCGATAACAACACTCAAATGCTCAATTCAACGCCCTTAACCCAAAACGCTCCTTTCCGTTTCTATGGACTGGTCTTCAATGACAATGGAGTTCTACGCATGGACTGCAGCAAGGTGCTCGATGCTCCGTAGAAAGAGCAGGCATGAATTGCATATTTTGAACTCTTTATGGAAGGAAATCGACGACGTGACTTGGTACGGCGGAGTTAGGAAAGCGAGTCTGATTTTTTAAAGCAACCAACAGTCGTTCTGAAATGTGTTATTTCACTTGTGATTGCGGGGTGATGCTTTGCCCGCGCAAATAACAGCCCCGTAATCACCGCAAGGTTTTCTGTACCTCTGCCATCCGGTGAACACGCAAAGATCCGATCATCTACAGCGGTTGCTCGATGCTGACAAGGGAATCGTAACTATGCGGCGTTTGTATGCCCAAAAGAGATGAAATCGTATCTTGCCAATTCCTCCACCCGGCGCTCCGTCGCGAGGCGCATGATCTCATTCATCAGTTGTTCAACGTCTTTTTCCGTTAGGTCTTTCGTGGCTGCCCAAAATTTGGGAGGGTTAAGATAAATGCGTTCCTGGGTTTGCGCGGTCATAGGTACCTCAAAAAATAGGGGAATTGAAGAGGGCCGATGGCCTGACTTCGCTGTCTCCTGCCCATTATATCAGGCAGCATCTGCCCGTATTCGGCCACCGTATATGACTGAATGGAAAGGATTTGCCCGTTATTTCCACAGTGGTGTAAGGGTGTTTGGGGCGGTTGTCGCCTGACGTGGTCCCTAGTCCCGGGCTGCCTCAATGTGAAGGCTCGCGAAAGACCGGTGCGCCTAAATCGGCATCTGCCCTGGGTGCCGCGCGCGTTGAACTTGCATGGTCGCTGGAAATGATCCTGCGAGTGAGGCTTTTGGAAATTGCTCTCTGTTTTTTTGCTAAACGGGTCAGGTCTGCACCCTAATCTTGAGTTTTTGAGCCCACTGGTCCGTTCCCTTCGGCGTTCACGTCATGGCAAGACGCACCATAAGGCGTTTCCAAACTTAAGAACGTCGCCGGATTTGTCCCGTGTCGATTGCAGTGCCATAATCAGGTCTGATTTGCGATGGCTCCATGGTTTTTCGACGGGGTTAACGAGCGTCGGCAAAGTAGTCGGCGATTTTTGACTAATGTTTCGCAAGCGGTGATTCCGGCCAGTGACGTTTTCCCCGAGATTAAGTCTTGCTCAGACCCACGGAGCGCATCGCCGGCCAATGCTTCCTCATGCGTTGAAGCACATGCTCTGTATATTTGGAACGACTAGATAGTTAATTTCTCATTAAAAAATCTGAAACAAGCGGATATGTTGTATTGCAGTAGAGATTTCCACATATTTTCATTTGTCAACCAGACAAATCCAACCTTAGACTGAAGTTCGTTGTACCAGTGGACAAAGCCTGTCTCCTTTCGCGATCGATTCGATCCAATCTAGACTCGGGACAACAGATCTGGGTGTTGTGACAGGTCTGGGTTTAGCCGCTTTCGGCATGGAACGTGTTCTGCGTTGAAAAGAACCGAGGCGGATTCGGCAGCCAGGCGCTCGAGTGTCCTACACGGGAACCCATTCAGTAGACACAAATTCAGGTTCATGGAATTAAGGATGAGGGGGGAAGCTTGTGAGCGGGCAAACGAGTTCTGTTGAAAATGGATTCAACGCCGAGGGAGCAGAAGGCCTCGCAGTTCTGGCCCATCGGGCCCAAGCCTACGCCAATGCTTCCGGGGCGGCAATTGCGCTGCCTGGAGCGGCGCCTGGAGAGATGATTTGCCGAGCCGCAAGCGGCTCGCGGGCCCCAGACGTCGGAAGCGTTCTGCGCCTCGATGGCACATTTACCGGTCTCTGTGTCGAGTCGGGTAAGCTCCTTCGTTGCGACGATACGGAACTGGAAACTCGCGTCGACCTGGCTGCGGCCCGTGCGCTTGGAGTTCGCTCGATCATGGTCGCACCGATTGGAAAATCGGGAAGTGTGCGCGGCGTCTTCGCTCTTTTCTCGTTTACTCCGAATGCGTTCACGCCAACCCACGAGGCGGTCTTAAAGACCCTGGCCGATGAGGTCATGGCGCTGCTCTCCAAGGCGGCTCGCTCGTCTGCCGCTAGAGTTACAGTGCCGCCGGCCAGTGAAGGCGCAGCCGCGGCTTCGGGCTCGCAAACCTCGGGCTCAGCGGATACAGCTCAATCTCAAATTGTTCCTTTTCCCAAATCGGCCCAGCAGGATGAAACCCGGGTAAAAGATGAAATCCGATTAAAAGACGAAACCCGAGGGAAAGACGAAACCAAGTCCAAAGACGAAACTCGCTCCAAGCCCAAGGCTCCCGAACCTGTCCTGGTTCCGGCGAGAACCAATCCGGTTGAGCCGCAGATCGCAAAAACGCCGCAGCCGCCATCCCGGCGCGGGAGCTCAAAAGGCGTATGGGCCGCCTTTCTGTTGATCGCGCTGATCGTAATTGCCGTGGCGTATTGGTACACGCAGCGGTTGAAGCGCCCGGATCTCGCCTTGGCCAGCACGATTCGCCCGACGTTCCGTATCCACGGCTCCAACACGTTGGGAGCCGATTGTGTGCCGGCTTTGGTCAAAGCATATCTGAGCCATCTGGGTGCAACCGATGTGCGCGTCACGCCGGTTCGAAAAGAAGAGGTGCTGGTGAGCGGGAAGACGGGAAAGGGCTTCCCGTTGGATATAGAGATTCAATCCCACGGCTCTTTCACTGGCTTTAAGGATCTAGCCGATGGCAAAGCTGAACTGGCAATGGCTTCCACCCGCTTGCCCGATCCCGGGTCGGTCAAAGGAGATGGGGCCGATGCTGACTCAAAGCGGACTACGCTCGACAAGATCAAGGAACTCAAGACGGCCTCCACGGAGTTTGTGGTTGGCCTCGATGGTATTGCCGTGATAGCTTCGCAGTCGCGGGCCGCTTCTACTTCCTTAAGTAAACAGCAGGTCTGCGATATCTTTGCCGGCAAGATTGCCAATTGGTCGCAAGTCGATCCCGCCCACCCCGGTCCAATCAGTACCTTTGTGCGAGACAAAAACTCCGGCACCCGCAAGACATTCGTGGACCTTTGCTACGAAGGGAAAGACAATCTGACTGCGACTGGTCCTTTTGCGCTTGAGGATAGCCACCAGCTTTCCGAAACTGTCTCCAAGGACGGCAATGCGATCGGTTTTGTCGGTCTGCCTTTCGTGGCTCCGGCCAGCCCCATTTCCGTCGATAGAAGAACGCCTTCCGAATCGAGCGTCAGGTTGGAAGAATACGCATTGACCCGCAGGCTGTATCTCTACCGGAACAAGTACGATCCCGCCGAATCTGGATATATCCGCGACTTCATCGAATTTTCACTCTCTCCGGAAGGTCAGAATATAGTCCGGCAAATGGGTTTTATCGACCAGGAGATCAAGCTTGAGCAGCCGGAAGCGCAGGGCAGCGCACCCCGCGACTACGTGGCGTTGACTGCGGGCGCCAAGCGGGCCTCGCTGGAAGTGCGTTTTGAATCGAGCAGCGCCAACGTGGATAGTAAGGCAATGCGCGATCTCGCTCGTTTGAAGACCTTCCTGCAAGACAGTCATGCATCCAATCAGGACATTCTTGTGCTGGGCTTTGCCGATAAAACCGGGACGCCCACCCGGAACTGCATGATCTCCAAAGAACGCGCCCATGTGGTTGAAGACCAGCTTCATCGCTTGGGTCTAGCCAATACCACGTCGGTAGCCTTTGGCCAGGCCATGCCATTGACTCTTGAGGGCGGGCCTGAAGGTATGGCGAAGAACCGGCGAGTCGAAATCTGGGTCGCCGACAACCTGCATCCTTCCGCGGAGGTCAACACCTGTCCGTAAGGCAGCAGACGGAGCAACTCGAAAAAAGTCCTGTTCGGCCATCTCGTAAAGTCGTTAACCTTGATAGGGGCCATGCCACTGGAATGGGCAAGAACGTATGGGCTACCTATGGAAGAGTGGCTTCAGAGCCTGTTTAAAGGGGCACCATAAATTTGGGCTTTAGCCCCTACCCAAGCAAAGCCATTTTGAAAATCGTGTTTGATGAGAGCAATGGCGATGTTACACCCACCTACGGTGCGACATCGCCATTGGCGCGGTACGCACGGCGCGGAAACCCCTCTGATGTTTCTTGAGACTCATCGAAACCGAATTGAGAAAGTTCGGCTTTCAGTCTCGTGCTGATCACGGCGCCAATCGCTTCAAGTACGGCATATGGGGGATTTGCTGAATAAGCGCCGTGATGAAGGTCTATCGTGTTTAGCTCATTGATGAGAATGTCCTCGGATGAGCTATTCTTTCCCAACTCGAACATAGTGATGCAATCCAAATGACCGCGATTCGGATTGGCAGCCCACAGTTGTTGTGCAGCAGCACGGTTCGCGGGGCTATCCACGATCCACACAGGCCCGGTTTGAGCCAGTTCGGTAAGGTGTTCGCCATACTGTCGATCAACCACAACGAACTCGCGATACAGATCCGCCATAAAGCCGAAAGATATAATTAGAGGTTGATGAGTCAACAGCAGGTGATGTTGCCAACGATCCCATCCATGAGCGCAATCGTGATGTTGCGCCGGCTTGCAATTTTGTCGACTGCTCGAGTGTTCGAGGCGTAACAGAGAGAATTGCTCTTGGCCCCTTGTGTTGGCCCGAGCAAGGGCAAGAGCGCGCGGGTATCGGGCCCAGAATGGCAAGCGGGGACGCCAAGAGGCCCCGTAGCCCGCATTCTCCGCACTTCCCCCAGCGAACGCTAGCAGTTATATGGCTCCATTCATCTGGAACATTGCTGCATTCACTCTGGTACAAGAAGATCCGGCGAACCAACATTGCCACTCGGCTGCTAGTCTTTTTCGCATGGGAGGAGGCTGAGCAGCGGCCCGCGATCTTTTTGAAGGACGCATAATGATCGTCGGATTTGGGCATCTTCACCGTATGCACTACAAGAACCTCAGCCTAACAATTTCTCTGGCCATTGCCGTTGGGCTCTTTGAGACAACAATTTCGGTGGGACAAACATTGGCGCACCCGCAAATTCTCACCGTCGAAGATTGCGGTAAACCGCTATCGAGCACGATTGGCAATCCTCAGGGCCTTCATCGTGTCAACGTCGATCTCGAAGAATATAGAAAGAACGATGCTGCCCGGATGGTCAAAGCCTTGACAACTCTTTGCCGGACATCGGCCTTCGACAGGGAAATCGTGAACGGCCGGATAGATAGCATGCGGCTCGTGTACGCCTAGGGTGCGCAAGAGCCACATCCATATGTCAGAGGACGTGTCCTGGTAGTCGAGTTCGCAACTGAGAACTTTGGCGAAGAGACATTTCACATCGCCTTAATGGGTGCGCTGGAGAATGGCTCCGTTGTCCGTCCTGGCTTCGATTGCGGCAAGGCCAAGAGTCCCATGGAAGTCTTGACACGCTGTAACTGAATCCGATCAAGTTGCGGCTCGCGTCTTGCGTTCCACTCCGTGCCCTCAGACACTTCGAGACCTCTGGCATTGTAATTCTCCCTCGCTAACAATTCCTCAACGAGGGAGGATTGGAACAAGAGCCTGTACACTCTAATCGATAAGCAATTTCTATGCGCCAAAATAACCAACTACTTCTTCGCCAATACGTCTTTCCGTTGTTCTTGTGCTTCGTATTCTTAACATGCGATCTTTCAGCGAGACAACAGGCGGATAAGGAGCGCTCTCCGCTACCGGACGCTCCGGAGTCGAACAAACCCGAGGCGAAGGGTTTCTTGGCCCGCTGGATGGAATTTTATCGTCAAGACTGGTCGGGGACATCGACTGCATCGCCAGCACCAGCGCGGCGTGGACCGCCGTCGCCACTTGATTCGCCGCCATTTCCAAATTCAGACTGGTCCTATGGCGGTTCGCCGGTGATCGGGGAGCCGGACACGAACAGTTATCCACTAATGACCGCCATCAATCAGGCTAGTAGTCGGACAAAGCTATATGGATGGATCGAGCCGACGCTCAACTTCAGCACCTCTTCGCACAGTAACGCACCAGAGGCGAACGATCCTTTCTCGAACCGCTTCGAGCTAAACCAAGCTGTCCTTTATGCCGAGCGTCTGCCCGATTCAGTTCAGCGCGAGCATGTCGACTGGGGCTACCACCTGACTGCTCTCTACGGCACGGATTATCGATTCACCACCGCAAAGGGTTACCTGAGCGGCCAGTTGCTGAACGATCATCATCAATATGGCTTTGATCCCGCGCTTGAATATGTCGATGTCTATATACCGCAGGTTGCACAGGGGATGAATCTCAGGATTGGCCGCTTCATCTCCGTCCCGGGCATCGAGGCCCAACTGGCGCCCAACAATTACATCTTCAGCCACTCGCTGCTGTACGCGATTGATCCATTTACCGACACAGGACTGATCGCGACGGTCAAGCTCAACGATCAATGGTTGGTGCAATTTGGAATCACCGCCGGCCACGACGTTGCCCCCTGGACTACCGATGCGAAGCCATCGGGTACGGGCTGCTTGAGCTACACGAGCAAATCCGTGAATGACAATTTTTACATCTGCGCCAACGGAATCAATAGCGGCAAATATGCCTTTAACAACCTCCAGCAATACGACGCCACTTGGTATCACAAATTCTCGAAAACAATACATATGGCTACCGAGTCTTGGTATATGTATCAGCGCGAGGTGCCAGCATTGGGAAGCGCGGTTGTGCCGGAGAAAGGTACAAACGCCGCGTTCTGCCTGCCCCGGGAACAGCGTTGCACAGCTCCCGAATATGCTGTAGTCAATTTTTTGCAGAAGCAACTTTCGCCGCACGACTTCCTGTCGTTGCGCAGTGACTTCCTCGATGACAAGAAAGGCCAGCGTACGGGTTTTGCAACAAAATATTCAGAGAACACGATCATGTGGGGCCATTGGATCGGCACGACGGTTCAGTTGCGTCCCGAACTGCGCTTCGAGCGGTCGTGGGATCAAAAGGCTTACGATAATGGTCGAAGGCACAGCCAGCTTACAGTGGCGAGTGATCTGATTTTCCACTTTTGATCAGAACCGTTGCAGACCCGATCGGATGGAGGCATTGTACGGATGCATGTACGATTGCGACAAGCGGGTTGAAGCTTGCTCGTTTTCTGAGGATTAATTTGGTGGAGCTAGTCGGGATCGAACCGACGGCCTCATCGTTGCGAATTCTCAACCCTCAGCAAGACGACACGACACCTAAGAAGCTCAATTGAGACGGAGAGGCAGTATTCACGATGGCTTGAAGCACTTCGGGTGTTGCTTGTATGAGACTGAGTGACACTGCACGACTCACTCGGATGCGGGCAGGGATGGCCGGGTTAGGACACAAGCTGCGACACAAATCCTGGCTGCACAATATTGGGGACTAGACGTGCCAACGTTGTCCGTCAAGGCATATCGTGGGCCAGGGTCATAAAGTCTTTGTTCCAAAATTTTTAAGCCAATTTTTTCCTTTGTTCTCCGTTTTTGGTTTCCTGTGCAACAACGGTGGAAAACCGGGGTGTCTTCTTGTGAAAAATTTGGGGTAATCAGAGGAAAGAGGGATTTAAATTTCGCCGTCCAAAATTAGACTGACGTCAGAAAAGCCTCTTGCCTTTCGATAAGCTATCTGCCACACTGCGGCATTATGTTTTCCACAAGGCAAGCTGCTGCAAAACTCGGTTTGGATGCTAAGACACTTAGCCGCTACATCGCAACAGGGAAAGTGCCAGCGCCACAAATCCTGAACGTTGGCAGCGCCAGCTTACATGGCTGGACTGAGGAAGACATTGAGAAGGCCCGGGCCTTGCTGCCGAAGATCAAGAACGGCAGGAAGACCCGATATCAGAAGCAGCGTAAGAAACAGACAACCCGAAAACCTAAACGATAACTTACGGGCAGCGCCCGGTGAGGGTATCACCGAACGCGGCCCTAACCAATTGCACCGCACAAGGAGGCGCAATGGCTGCCATCAAGCGTACACACTCTTCAAAGGCACACACAAGGCAAGATTTTCCCGAAGTTAAAAACAAGATCGTTGATACTGTGGAATTGTCCGCCCAAACAGATTATTACGGCATCACCATCCGCTTTCAGGACAAAACAGCCCTCACTTTCGTTGTTGAGCCGTATGTTGTCGCATTCCCCATTTATTCAGATTGGACAGGTGGCGAAGAGAAACTGCTCAAGCGATATGGGCTTGTCCGCAGTGAAGTTCCGAGAGCCTAGAGGCACTCACCACACCCACACCCGCCAGAGATGGCGGGTTTTTATTTCCTATCCTGCGGAATCTCTTTCAGACGCGAGTGAACAACTCCGGCAGACTGGTCTTGAGTCCCTTGGAAATTCTCTCGATATTGACGAGTGAGACGTTTCTCACTCCGCGCTCGATTCCACTGTAGTAAGTCCGATGCAGACCGCATCGTTCCGCTGCCTCTTCCTGATTGATCTCTTGCTCCTCTCGGACGCGCCGAATTGCACGGCCAAAACGGATGCGGATATCGAGCGCCATTACGTCCAATTTTGGACACGCGCACCCGATGCGTACACACTCTATGAGTCACATTTTTGTTGACTTCGCCAATCCTCTAATCCACCATTGATGGCCAACCTTTGGGAAATCCTGAATGACCTTGCCTCGTCCGTCACTCGACCCACGCAAAAGTCCCTGGAAGCGAGGCGACGTTTGCACATTGGGGTTCGAGGAACTTTGCTTTGTTCTAAGTTACACTCCAGAATATTTGGAAGTCTTCTGGTTGGCAGACAGGAGGGTTGAACGGATTCCCAGCGAAGGAATTGACCAACTCCTCAGAGTGGCGCACGCAGATGAGCTTGGGCCAGATGGTAGCCGCACAAACCTAGAGTATTTACAAGCAGCCGAAGCAACTTCGCGTCTCCAGCGCAGCTTGACTGAAAGAATGCAGACCATCAAAAGCGAAAAGGAGAAGAAAGAAATGGATCGTTTGGTGCGTAGAGCATTTGCAGAAGGTGAGTGCCTATGGGACCAGAAAAACAGCGCCAGCCTCTTGGCGTTAGTTGCGGAACCCAAAAGCGTCGGGATCATATTTAAGGTTCGTGAGCGGATTCATCGGTTCTTCTGCCGAGTGACCTAAACGGTCGCCGAAGATCCAAAATTGAACTACTGAATCATTACGCTGGGGGCGATTAGTCCATAGGCTTTTGGTCAAGAAAGAGAGTAGTACGAATTTCTCTTAATAAGAATGTTGTTTAACAATGCTGCAAAAATGCCAAAATCAAAGATTCTTAAAGCACTTGCAAATTTCGGCCTTGCAAAATCTGCTGGATAGACCAGCAAATTTCTGCATCAGAGTAGCAAATCTTGCTTTCAAAAAGGTACGTCATCGTCTCCTTCATCAGCGGTCTTCTCAAAAAGACCGGAAAGACCATGCTCGGTCATGTAGGGGGCATTGTTTAGCCCATTGTCTGCTGTTGGTTTCTGTGAAACCGGGGCTTTCGGAGATTCCACAATAGCAGCCGGTTCTACAATAGCCGGGGATTTTGATTTGCTCTCTGTCCTTTTCTCTTGGCGCTTTTCGTATCGAATGGGCTGCTTCGGGTCTCCCGGATATGGCTTACCTGTGGCAGGATCGCAAATCGTATATCGGTATTTGTTCCCCGTGACTTTGCGGCATTGAATCAGCCCGTATTCTTGAAGCTTTTTTCTTGCATTGCAGACGGTTCTTGGAGCTGCTCCAACGTCTTTCCGCACGGATTCATCGGTCATCGTTACTTCGCGGCTGGAATTTCGCTCACTTCGGTGCATCAGGCATACGTAAAGCCTTATTTCACCCGGTTTCATCTTTGAGCAGAGGCCCGAGCGGACGAGAGCTTGGGGCATTCCAAAGAATGGCTCTAGCATGGTGGTCAAGCATTTACTTCCTTCCCCTTGTGCTCACTGCGCAACGGGTCTAATTTCGATTCGTTCGTGTGCGCTGACCTCTGAGCCTTTGGCCTACGTTTGGGGCGTCCACAGAAGCGACAGCGGCGTTCTGCCAATTGCGCACGTCTCAGTTTTCGATACTCGTCATGGCAAGCGCGAGAGCAAAAATGGCAGCCCCGTTTGGCCCGCTTTTCGGGAATTGCGTGTAGGCACTTCCGCTCAGCGATGCGAGACGGACTCGCCATTACGCAAAACACATCGGCATTCACTTTCCAGCACCCCCGAAAAGAAATCTTGCAACTTCGTCGGGATGAAAGAGAAGGCGGCGACAAATGCGAACCGGACGGAGTTTGCCTTTGCGGATCCAGCTTCTTACCGTGTGAGGGGAAACGCGCAATTTGTTTGCAACGTCCAACAACGTAAGCAGTTCAGGAATGCTGTCAGCCATTACTCACCCCTCTGTTTCATCCTGGCTTGTATGGCTTCGGCAGGGATGCGCCACTGCTTGCCTACCTTGTGACCCTTTAGCTTGCCTGTCCAGAGCAAGGAATAGAGATAATCCAAGCCTACGCCAAGTCTTCGGGCTGCCTCGACCGCTGTAATTTCTTGTTCGTTGTTCAAGTCGTTTTTCATTGACATACCTAATACTAATAATTACGCTGATACTTGTGCAACGTGGACGTAACAAAGCCGTAACAGGATTTCCTATTCTGATTCCCACAACACCGCAAAAAGCGGAAGGATTCGCAGCATTTCAAGGCAAGAAAAACAACATCGGGCCAGTGCGGGCGCTGAGGAGTAACGACCTTGAAGGCTCCCGGAAATCAATGTCGGAGCATGAGGCAAAACATTTTTCTGCTATTACGCTATTGATCCAGGCCTTGGGAAAGGTACCTGATCTGCTGGCTATCACCAGAGCAGGCGAGCATCTAAGCGAAGCATATTCATTGAAGATCAAGTCTGATGAAACTGCCGGGCGTTCTTTCCAGCCATTCCCGGAACGAGAAAATGCAGAGGAAGAGCGAACGAACTTCGCCCGTTCTCTGACGGAGCTACTTTCCATACCGGCAGGAACAGACGTCAGAGCTTTGCTGAAGGCGGAAAAATGCCGTGACCCGCGCTGGCTACTTTCATACGAGGTCTCCAAAGCCCTCAAAGATACCAAGCTGGTGCTCTGGTGGAATGGCGAGAGTTTCAAACCAGCCATTTGGTGTCCAGAATTGAAGATTGCTTTTTATGCCCGCGCTGTTATGGGTACGTTGCGCATCTGCCCTCATTGCAGTGAACCGTTTGCCCCCGAACGCCCTGACCAAGATTACTGCTCAGTTGCCCATAGGGAGGCGCACCGGGTTGCGCGATGGCGTTCAAAACAGAAGAAGTGCAAGACAAGAGACGGGAGGCGTGATGGCACTCACAAAACGAGGTAAGACTTGGCATACACATTTCTTCGTTGATGGCGTCCGCTATCGACAATCTCTGGAAACGAGCGATTACAGAGAAGCACTTGCAAACGAGAAAGACCTTATAGCACTCGCGAAAGCTGGCAAACTCTCAGCCGCAAGGCAAGGGATTGCACGAATGCCCTTTGCTGCTGCTGCTGCTGAGTTCTTAGCAGACCGTATCCCGCATCTGGCCCCTCTGAGTGTGCGGACGGAGAAGGAAAGAGCAAAAGCCATCAACCGGGTGTTTGGCTCTGTAACCGTGTCGCGGATTACACCCGCTGACGTACAGAAATACATCCGGCAGAGGAAAGCAGCGAGCATCTCGAATGCAACCGTCAATCGGGATTTAGACATCATTCGCGGAGTACTGAAAAAGGCAAAACGCTGGCATCTTTTTGCCGATGAAATTCACCCGCTACCATTGCGCCAGAAGATAGGACGTGCGCTTTCATTGGATGAGAAACTGCGCTTGCTAAAGGTGTCCGCAAGTCGCCCGGAGTGGCAAACCGCGTCATGGGCAGCAGTGCTGGCCCTCAATACCACCATGCGGGGTTGTGAGGTTAAAGGGCTGCGCTGGCGTGACGTGGATTTGATGGAGAAGACGTTGACCGTTCAGAAGAGCAAAACAGAGGCGGGGGAAAGAGTAATCCCGCTCAATAGTGACGCGCTTCGCGTCATTCTGGCCCTCTATGAACGAGCAAGGCAGATAGGGGGAACGTCACCGGATCATTACGTGTTCCCCGCTTGCGAAGCTGGACATATAGACGCAACTCGCCCGCAGACAAGCTGGCGTACGTCATGGCGAAACCTCACCCGCGCTATCAATTGCCCCTCTTGCGGGCTACTACAGTCACCCGGAGTAGTTTGCATAGGCGAATCATGCCGGGCTGATATCAGCAAGGCCATTAGCCCATTGGCGGGCCTGCGCTTCCATGATTTGAGGCATCACGCCATAACTGAGCTTTCAGAGTCTCAGGCCAGTGATTCCACGATAATGAGCATTGCTGGGCATGTCTCACCCAAAATGCTGGCCCATTACTCACACGTCAGACTGCAAGCGAAGCGTACAGCCCTTGATGCGCTGGCTACAAGCAGGCAAGAGATGCCGAAACGGAGGGGTTACGACACAAACAACGACACAAACCAGAGCAGAGGGAGTGAACAGATGCCGCAAGTTATTGAAAATATGGTGGAGCTAGTCGGGATCGAACCGACGGCCTCATCGTTGCGAACGATGCGCTCTCCCAGCTGAGCTATAGCCCCACGTCAAGGAAGGAATGTCCCTCGAATCCTAATTTTAACAGTGCTCTTGCCCTTCGGCCAAATTTTCCCGGAATGTCCTGCCTAATCGAGAGCTTAAGCAAGAGCTGGAATCTCAACAACAGCGATTTTGCCACGCACCTCACAAGTCCTAACCCCATGGTCTCGAAGACGGGCCCCACTTTTAAGAGTTGAGGCCCTTGTCGTCCTGGCATTACTGTCCTGACTGTGTCGCACGAGCTCTCTGGTTTGGAGAATGCAGTTCATATTCCTTGGGCGGTTCAGCCCCCAGGAGATACCGGACGAAATAATCCCACCGGCGGCGCACCATATAGGGTTCGTTGCCAAAGCCGTGAGCGCGGTTCGGCAGCAAGAGCAAATCGAAGTCTTTATTGGCTTTGATCAACTCATTCACCACCAGCAGGGTGTTGTAGGGAGGCACGTTGTCGTCCATCGTGCCATGCGCCAACAGCAGATGCCCCTTCAGGTTCTTGGCAATGTTTTGATTCGCTTGGTCGTCGTAATTTGTAGTGCCGTCCGCCTTGCGTTGTAACAATCCCTGGTATTTCTCGCCCCAATCGTCTTCGTATTCGCGGTTATCGTGGTTTCCGGCCTCCGAGATGCCGACCTTAAAGAAGTCGGGATAGCGAAACATCGCATCCGCCGCCGCATAGCCGCCGCCGGAGTGTCCGTAAATGCCCGCCTTCTCCAAATCGATCCACGGATACTGCTGCGCCAGTTGCTTCATTCCTGCGACCTGGTCCGGTAGCGTGTTGTCGCCCATATTTCCATAGTAGGCTTCGTGGAATTTCTTGGACCGCATCGGATTTCCCATGCCGTCGATTTCCACTACGATGAAACCCAACTCAGCCAGCGCCTGGGTGTCACCCCCTCTAGCCGGAGAAAAAGACCTTCCTCCTACACTTCCCACCTGCGGGCCGGGATAGATGTGGTTGATGATCGGATATTTCTTGCTCGCATCGAAATTGGTTGGCTTAAACATCAGCCCGTGGAGATCGGTGACGCCATCACGCGCTTTAACCGTGAACGGAATCGGCGGCTTCCATCCGGTCGCCAGCAGCTTGGAGATGTCCGCCTTCTCCAGTGTTGCCAGCAGTTTCCCATCGGCATCGCGCAGCACCGCGGCGTCGGGAGCGTCGGGCTTGGAGTAGTTGTCGACAAAAAATATGCCCGAAGGAGAAAGGGTGACGTTGTGGTTCGCGTCCTCCGGCGTCAGCAGCGTAAGATTTTTGCCGTCAAACCCGACCTTGTAGAGGTGGGTGAAATAAGGGTCTCGCCCCTTTTCTCGCCCGGTGCCGACAAAATAGATTTCGCGTTTCTTCTCATCCACGCGGAGGATCTCCAGGACATTCCAGTCGCCTTTGGTGATCTGATCTTTCAGTTTTCCGCTTTGGAGATCATAAAGATAAAGGTGTCCCCAGTTGTCGCGTTCAGAGAACCAGATCATCTCATTCGAGGTTGGCAGATAACGCCAATTCACGCGGATGGTGCCGGACTCGTAGAACGTTGGAACATTCTCTGCAAGCACGTCTCGCACCGCGCCCGTGGCTGCATCGGCAATTCGAAGCTGCTCGTTTTTATGATCGCGGGAAGTGGAGACGAAGGCGAGATGTGTAGCATCGGGGCTCCACTCTACGTCTGCCCAATCCGTGCCTATGCAATTGACGTGGTCGCAAAGGGTGGAACGGTGCTGGTCTGCCGCCATCTTCAGGCGGATTACCTTGGGCTCATCCACCTGGATGATGACCCGCTGGATCGTCGTAACCACATCGTCTCCGGGCAGGGGATACTTCCATGCCTGCAGGCTCGGATGGCCGACCTTGGTTTCGACCAGATACATTTCGCCAACGCCGCGCTGGTCCTGCTGAAAGGTGGCTATCTTCTTTGAATCCGGGGACCAAAGAAGGATGGGGCGTTCACTGTGGATCCATCCCGCGTTGTCGGTTGCGTATCCAAAATCTTTCACTCCGTCGGTCGTGAGCTGGGTTTCTTTGTTCGTTGTTGTGTCCCGCGCCCACAGGTTGAAGTCGCGAATAAAAGCCACACGCTTTTTATCCGGAGAAAGCACTTCAAGGGAGGAGCGGGAGGCGCGCGCACCTCTGCCGGTCGGGGTAGCAGGACCTTCTGCTTTACACTGGTAAGCCTGTAAGTCGCATTTCCATTTGCGGGAAGCCGCGTCGAATGAGAGCATCTGCCCTTCAAGTTCAAAATCGCCGAAGGGCAAATGGAGCCCGTCGTACGTTGCGCCTGCCGCGGCGGAAAGCGCTGTAGCCACCTTGCTCTGATCGAAGGCCCGCTCGCGAAGCGTCGGTTTGGCCGGATCGATCAGCAGAAATTCACTTCCTTCCGGGGTGGTGTTCCGGTACCAGAACCGCCCATCCTCCAGAAAGGTCGGCCTTACGCCGCCGTGATAGATCAATGGGGCCGTGTTGTACGACATGAACTTTTCAGCGCGGGCATAATCGGCAGCCGTAAACGCGGCATGTTGTTGTGCCGGGGCCGGGAAGGCCACAAGGCATACAAAGCAAAGGATAGCCGTAAGCAGCTTGGCAACGATGGATTGGTGCATAGGCTGTGCATTTTACTCCTTCTGCCCGAATTTTCGGACTCTGTAGCCGTGCGCGGTTCTTCATCGCTTCCGAGGCTGAACCGGCGCCACTCTCTTCTTCCTTTGTTTCTTTAGAGGATTTCAATGCCGTTTATATCAGTTGGGGTCACTTGCGGCCGTCTATGGATCGGGGATTAGGAGCGTCGGATGTGTTCACCATGCGAAATCTCCATCAATGCCAATTTCACGGTGTTCGGATGCCCCTTTCCTTCCATATAATGGAGAGCGAACTTATGAATACCAAACTTGACGTTCCTGTCGCCCCGGCGGGGGAAGACTTCGACGAGATTTCCGAGTGGCTTGAGGCTTTCGATCAGGTTGTAGGTCAAGAAGGCTCAGGTCGTGGTGCTTTTTTGCTGGAGGCCCTTTCGCGGCGAGCCCGGCAGGCAGGCGTCGATGTTCCCGTTCAGCTGAATACCCCTTACGTCAACACCATCCCGGTCGAGGAAGAAGTTCCTTATCCTGGAGACGACACGCTTGAGCAGCGCCTCGAAAGTCTCGTTCGATGGAACGCGATGGCCATGGTGCATCATCAGAATAAACAAGATGCGGGCATCGGCGGCCATATCTCCACCTACTCCTCTCTGGCTACATTGCTGGAAGTTGGCTTCAATCACTTCTTTCATGCCAGTTATGGCGAGGAACCTGGCGATCTCGTCTATTTTCAGGGGCATGCTTCGCCCGGCGTCTATGCCCGGGCCTTTCTTGAAGGGCGTTTGACCGAGCAGCATCTTCAGAACTTCCGCCACGAATTGCGGAACGAGCCTGGTCTTTCATCCTACCCCCATCCCTGGCTGATGCCTTGGTTCTGGAGCTTCCCGACGGTTTCGATGGGCTTGGGACCGATTAACGCCATCTATCAAGCACGCTTCATGCGCTACCTGGAGAACCGCGGCCTGATCGCCAAGACGCCCCGTAAAGTTTGGGCCTTCCTTGGCGATGGTGAAACGGATGAGCCGGAGTCCATTGGCTCGTTGGGTCTGGCAACTCGCGAAAAGCTCGACAATCTTATCTTTGTGGTCAATTGCAATCTTCAACGGCTCGACGGTCCCGTGCGCGGCAATGGAAAGATCATCAATGAGCTGGAATCCATCTTCCGCGGCGCTGGCTGGAACGTCATCAAGCTGATCTGGGGCTCCGACTGGGATCCACTTCTTGAGCGCGACAAGTCCGGTCTGCTGATGAAGCGCATGGAAGAGTGCGTAGACGGTGAATATCAGAACTTCAAGGCCAAGGGCGGCGCGTACGTCCGCCAGGAGTTTTTCGGCAAGTATCCTGAACTACTGAATCTCGTCTCTCATCTCACCGACACGGAAATTGCCCGTCTGCGCCGTGGTGGCCACGATCCGCACAAGGTCTATAACGCATAT
>Ga0070734_10002768_pt1 | contig 20081 bp, 17 predicted proteins | sample Coa_R1_8_FD_66444 | JGI IMG/M metagenome (GOLD analysis project Ga0070734, IMG submission 66444) | Surface soil microbial communities from Centralia Pennsylvania, which are recovering from an underground coalmine fire - Coalmine... | ecosystem: Environmental > Terrestrial > Soil > Unclassified ... | reverse complement strand
CGATGCCTTCCGCCGTTACTTTTAATTCCATCACCTCGCTAAGAAGCGGTATCGACGTTTATTCACTGATGGGAATCGGCACCAAGCGAACCTGGGACGACGTTTCCAACAAGATGTACGTGCTCTCATTGAAGTCGGGGAAGTGGGTTGAGGGCCGGCCCGTGCCTGGGGTTGCAGGTCGCCTGGGATCGGCGGCGATCGGCGTGAAGGGCCAGATTTATGTCTTCGGGGGATATGTGGTCGATGGGCAGGGAAATGAACTCACTGTCGGGGACGCCAATGCCTATCTTCCGGAGGATCACCGCTGGTACCGTGCCGCGGATCTGCCTATCCCGGTGGATAGCGCCGTGATCGGTGTAACCCACGACCGGTTCATCTACATCATTGGCGGAAGATCGAAAGATGGGCCGGTGAACAACGTCCAGGTTTACGACGTTGACAAGAACGCGTGGACCCAGGCCACGCCTTCGCCCGGAACGCCTGTCTTTGCCCATGCTGGAGGCATTCTTGATGAGACGATCGTCTATGTCGATGGTGCCAAAAAAGACGCAAATGGCCACTACGTTTCGTCAGATCAATGCTGGATGGGCAAAATCGATCGCAAGGACCCGAACAAGATTGAGTGGAGCAAGCTTCCGGCTCATCCCGGACCTGGACGGTTTGGGATTGTGGGCGGCGCGGGTGAGCACCGTGTCTTATTTTCGGGGGGCACTCTCGTTCCCCATAATTTCAAAGGACTTGCCGACGACGGGAAGCCTGCCGAACTGTCTCCGGTGACGTTTGCGTTTGACCCTCACGGCTCGAAGTGGGAGACGATCACCGAAGATACCTATGACGTGCGCGCCGATGTGCGCGGATTGGCGTTCACTCCCCTCGGGCCGCTGATCGTCGGAGGAACGCTGAAAAATTCGGCCGTCTCAGCACGAGCGCTAGCCTTGCCCAAGAAATAAAGGTTAAGACGGTCAACAGGTCACACTCGTACGATGTTTAGAAGCTCCACGTTTTTCGATGGTCTTTGAAACCTTGAAACCTGCGGTCGCAGTGTCCCGGCAATCTTCAGCCAGAATGATGTCATCCTGAGGAGGGCGAGCAGCCCTCCGAGGGACCGTACGACCGCATGCAGTGGCAACTCGGGAGAACGGACAATCACACTGCAAGCGTCATGGGCAGTCCCGCCTGCCGCATCAAAGCCCTCCGTCTACGTACGGTCCTTCACGCCGGCTTCGCCGCAATTCAGGATGACATCAGCGATGGAAGCCCCCGACAATTTCGAACAGAGTTTAAGCCGTTTCTAACAAAACCTCCCGCCACCATACTTTAGTGATCTTTCGAGGCGGCACACCGCGAACTATGATCGCCTTGTTCGAGAGCGAACATCACTCATACCTCCTGAGGAAGCGGCAAATGGACCTCCGACCATTTTGCCGCTTTTCTGTTGGACTCGGCGCGCTCTTGCGGTAATATGCTCGAAGCTAGTTCGTTTCCCGTGGGGACCAGGATTTCGAAACGATCCACGCTGAGGAACACTATGTCCAACCTTCAATAGTTCGCCTCCATTCTGACCCGTTCTTCGGGTTTCCCAATTATTTTCAAGTTTTGAATGCGACAGGCTGGGCTCATTTCTTGCCTGCCGCGGAAAGTTCAGGGTTTTATGGACGCGACCGCCAGCGTAGCTGCAGGGGAGCAGCAGCGCTCATTGTGGGAGTCCCTGGTCGAGGCCGTTCGCGGTTCTCATCAGGATTACACCACTGTCAATCTAAACCGCGCCATCTTGTTGCTGGCAGTTCCGATGGTATTGGAGATGGTGCTTGAGTCTCTGTTCGCTGTGGTGGATGTGTTGTGGGTCGGTAGGCTAGGTGCCGATGCCGTCGCAACCATCGGCCTGACCGAATCGGTATTGAGTCTCGTTTTCGCCGTAGCGATGGGACTAAGTCTGTCGACCACAGCCATGGTGGCCCGGCGCATCGGAGAGAAAGATCCGGAAGGCGCGGCGGTTTCTGCCGTCCAGGCAATCTTTCTTGGCCTGCTCGTGTCGTTGGCCATCGGGATTCCCTGCGGAATCTTCGCGCCGAATGTTTTGCGGCTGATGGGCGCGACTCCGGCAATCATCGCCGTGGGCAGCGGTTACACCAGGATCTGCCTTGGCGGAAGCTGCGCCGTGTTGTTGCTGTTCCTAAACAACGCCATTTTTCGCGGAGCAGGGGACGCAGCCATCGCGATGCGGCTGCTTTGGGTCTCGAACATCATCAACCTGATTCTCGACCCTTGTCTGATCTTTGGATGGGGGCCGTTTCCGAAACTCGGGGTGACCGGCGCCGCGCTCGCAACTTTCACCGGCCGCAGCATTGGTGTGATGTATCAGTTCTATCGGCTGCTGAAAGGGACGGAACGCATTCAGGTTCTCGTGCGCCAAATCCGGGTCCAGTTCGATGTCCTGTGGCGCTTAGTGCGGGTCTCTTTCACGGGAATCCTGCAGTTTGCCATCGCGCACACGAGTTGGATTGGGCTCGTCCGAATTGTGAGCACATTCGGCGCGGCCGCCCTCGCGGGATACACGATTGCGATACGCATTGTGATTTTCGTGATCCTGCCTTCATGGGGATTGAGCAACGCCGCCGCAACGTTGGTCGGTCAGAATCTTGGCGCGCAGAAACCAGACCGTGCCGAGAAAGCCGTCTGGCGTACAGGACTGTACAACATGATCTTTCTGGGTGCGGTGGGCGTGGTGTTCATAATCTTCGCCGAGCCGATCGTGGGACTGTTTATCAGTGACCCGGAGGTCGTAAGGCTGGGAGCGGCCTGCCTGCGCATCGTGAGTTACGGCAACCTCGGCTACGCCTACTTCATGGTCATGATGCAGGCGTTTAACGGCGCCGGAGACACGATCACTCCGACGATCGTGAATTTCTTCGGATTCTGGTTATTCGAGATTCCGTTGGCGTATGTACTCGCGAAGCCACTCGGGATGCACTCCAATGGAGTCTTCTTCTCGATTGCGATTGCCGAGTCGTCAATGGCCGCAGCAAGTGCGATCCTGTTCAAGCAAGGGAAGTGGAAGAAGCAGAAGATCTGAAGGCAGGGGCGTATTCAGGGCACGCCTTCAGGCGTGCCGTAAAGAATCAGTAAGGAATTTCGGCTTTAGCCGCCGCAGGCAGCCGGCAGCGGCTAAAGCCGTCTATTTTTCGCCGTCGTTTTCGGCATCGCTGAAGCGATGCCCTGATACGAACCAAGTTTTCTGAGAGGATCCCGCAGAACAATCACATCTCTAAGCTTTGAAGGCTCGGAGGAGCACTTATCTCGCTCGTGCCAGTACGAGAGTTACGTCGTCCGGTTGTTCATTGTCGCCGATCCAGTTGTCGACCGCCGTCGTAACGACTTGGCTGATTTCTCCAAGAGGCATATGGCGATTTTCCCGGACCAGGTCGATAAGCCGCTCTTCGCCAAATTCTCCGAAATCGTTCTCCGGCTCGGTGACGCCGTCGCTGTACGCCACGAAAATCTCTCCGGGCTGCATCTCGACCGATCCCTCTTCGTACGTCATGCCGTCGAAGAGTCCGACAACAGTTCCCCCACATTCCAGCTTTCGCACCGAACCGTCTTCTCCGATCAAGATCGGAGGCAGGTGGCCACCGTTGCTGTAGGTGAGGAGGCGAGTTCGGCCGTCATAGATCCCGAGGAACAGGGTCGCGTATTTTTCGGCGGGAGTGCTTTCGTAGAGCTGGTGATTGAGCAATCCAAGCAAGGCTCCGGGGGAGACTTCGATACCCTCCGGCCACGTGACCATCATCCTGCCGGATCCTGAAACAGCGCCCACGGCCGCCAGTTCCCGCATCTGCGGAAGGCTTTCGAGGCTGTACGCGCGAACCGCGGAATGGATCGTGGCCATTAGGAGCGCTGCGGAAATTCCTTTCCCGCTAATATCGCCCACAGCAAGAATCAACTTGTGCGAACTGGCCGCCAGAAAATCGTAGTAATCGCCGCTCACCGTTCGTGCCGGGCGGCAGAATCCGAAAACTTCCAGCGACTCTGACTCAGGCACATGCCGTGGAAATAGCTGGTCTTGCACCTCTTTCGCGATCGCTAATTCGTTTTCCAGCCGCTGCTTTTCCTTCTGCTCCAGGATCAGTTTTTCGATCGAAGCGGTCATCGTGTTGAACGAATGCGCCAGATCGGCCAGTTGATCGCTCGATCGCACGGGAATGCGGTGACTGAAATCTCCCCGATCGACATGCTGGGTCGCGTCGTAAAGTTGTGCCACTGCTCCGGTCACCGTGCGGGTCATGCGCGTGCCGATAATAAGGGCGATGAGTTCGATGATGGCGAAGAAAGTCCCCACGCCCAGCAGGATGTAGGTGACGCCGCGGACGAACTCTCCTAGAGCCGCGAAGAGATGGCTATAGAGGACGGTTGGGCGGGTGGTCACTCGCAAAAGCGGGCCGAATTTTGCGCGCTCGCCGCTCGGCCAGTCGATTACCGACAGCGGGGCAGGGAAGGTGATTTCGCGATCGAAGCCGCCGCCTGCCTCAGGAACGCTGCCGACAGTAAACGCGGGACGGAAGTCGGCGTTCTCGCGCTTCTGATCGTCGGGACGCTTCTCGCTGGCAACCGAACTACTTTCAGCTTTCGCCTCATTCGCCTTTTCCGGTGCGCCGGGACCGGAAGTTGAAGCGCGGCCTCGAATGTCTTCGGTCTTGATGATGGCGGTGTAAAGCGTGATTTCACCAAGATCGACTGCGATTTTTCCGACAAGGGTCTTGTCGAATGGTTCGCTGGTGACCACCGTCAGTTTGTTGTGCCCGACTTCCATCGAGGAACTGACGCGGAGATTCAACTGGTCGTGGTCCAGAACAATGTCCTGGAACCTTGCTTTGGAAAAGGCCGGGGCCGAGAGGGCCGCACCCTGGAACTCGTTGCAGAGCGGCAGGGGCTTGTCGCCATACCATCCGCAAACCTGGCGTTTGTCCCATGCTGGATCTCGCTTGCGGAGGCCAGTTAACGATTCGGGGGTGGATTTGTCCCCGCGTTCGATATGGGCAGCAAGTTCGTTGGTGACCGCACTGTTGACGGCTTCCAGGCTGCGCAACTGGGCGTCAATTTCCGAGGTGACCACGAAGATGGCGAATTGCCCACCGAGGCCATAGAGCGTAATCAGTCCCATCGCCACAAGGAGGACCACCGGAATCGCCCCTATAAATATGTAGGTGACGATCAGGCGGTTGCGGAGCCGCCATAAAATCCTTCGTCGAATCCAACGAAAGGCAAGAATAAAGAAAAGGACGAAAGCGGCGAATACAAGAAAGCTGACCCATCCGCCGAGGTGCTCACCCCAGGAAAGCCGGAACAACCGGAGAATGCTCTGCAGCAGGAACAATCCCGCGGCCAATGCGGCCAGATAGCAGGCCAGCCGCGCCATCCGGCCTCGCGGCCATAGGTCCGCCTCCATCAATCGGCGCCGCAATTCTGGGTAGGACCATTCCATCGGTTTTGCCGGACGAGAGAAGATTCCGAATTATAAGGCTGCCTCAACGGCAGTACAGGGGAAAGTGACAACGACCGCCCCAAACGCCGGTTTTCCAGAGTCAGATCTCGGGGTAGAGATCGAAGAATGCTTCCAGGCTGGTACGCAATTGCTTTTCGATATCTTCCTTGCTGCCTTCCAGCACATGCATGGTGACGTGTGTTTCGCGGCCATTCTTGAGCTTCACGGGAGCCAGGCCAACCTCGGCCACATCCTCTGACGGCAGCAGTCTCATGCCATAAACGAGTGTCAAATTCGCCATAAGACGATTCTACGACTTTCTTAGTGTGAATCCGGGTTCTTTTGCCATTTAGAATTTCGGGGATTCTCATTTAAAATTTCGCCGTGCCCAGAATCCCTGTATTTCTCTCATGGATCGCCGTTCTCGCAGTGTCCGCTGTTGGCCAGAACTCCCAGCAGCCCGGTGATGCTTCGCAGCAGCCGCAGGTAAAGGTCAACATGTTGAATGTTTGCTCTCCTTCTGCGGAGGAACAAAAGGAGATCGCCGCTGCCTTGGCGAGAGTGCCGAAGCAGCCACTTTTCAGCGCCGACTTCGAAGTGTCGCGCGGACGCTCGACTCTCACCGATATGCCAGCGATGCTTTCGGTTGGACAGGAAGGGCATGTGGCGGGCGAGCCGTCGGTGGCAAGTTACGTTCGGATTCGCCGCGAATTTTCCGTACAGGCGACTTTTTCGAGTGTGCAATACTCCTTCAGCAACGACGGCATAAATATGATCGAGACGCTCGTGCTGCACGTGCGCGATCCCAAGGACTTGATTCAAGTCTCTCTCGAGGACAGCGCCTCTGCGGTGACCAGTTCCCAGACGATGCTCACGACGAATACGCCGGTGACGCGCGTGCGCCTGGAACGTTTTGGAAAGCCCTCGGTGGCCTTAGTGCGATGCCTGGGCGTCGAAGGCGGCCCTGTGCCCGACCAGACCGTCTACGAGCCTCTGTTTCGCGGCGCGTCGGATGTGCTGAGTGACTACCGGGGCCTGCTGCACGTGAAGTCGATCGTCCCGGAAGAGCTGGCGAAGATTTCTGCAGAGTCAAAGACGAAGGCGGCAGCGGAATCCAAGATGAAGAAGTCTGCAACACCCCAGAAATAGCTATGAAGATTTCGGCCTGGTGGACTGTCGCAGTGAATTCGTTTCCGCGGGAACGAGCGAGTCGCTCCTTGTTGGTGAGATTGAAAGGGTAGGGATCCTTCGACTCCGCAACCGCTTCGCTGCGCTAGCAGTTGCTCCGCTCAGGATGACAGTTCCTTAAATTCCGCGACAGTAATGCTTTCTCAGCGACAAGCCACTAGAATGGCAGGTTGCATCGAAATCTGAAGTCGACCATCCAATCTACGTACAAAAACATTCATGAGCGAAACTCGAAACGTAGTCATCATCGGCTCCGGATGTTCCGGACACACTGCCGCTCTCTACACCGCGCGCGCCAACCTGAAGCCACTCGTCATTGAAGGGCACGAACCCGGCGGTCAACTCTCGATGACCACGCTGGTAGAGAACTTTCCCGGGTTTCCCGACGGAATCATGGGACCGCAGCTGGTCGAGAACATGCGGAAGCAGGCCGAGCGTTTCGGAGCAGAATACCGAATGGCGCACCTGACCAGCGTCGATCTCAGTGCGCGCCCGTTTCTTCTACATCTCGGACACCAGCAAATCCACACGCAAACGCTGATCATTGCCAGCGGAGCATCGGCGCGCTGGCTGGGCCTGCCGCACGAGCAGCAGTTGATCGGACACGGCGTGTCGTCCTGCGCAACTTGTGACGGCTTCTTCTTTTCCGGGAAGGAAATTGTTGTCGTCGGCGGCGGAGACTCCGCCATGGAGGAGGCAATCTTCCTCACTCGTTTCGCCACAAAGGTAACGATCATTCATCGGCGCGATAGTTTCCGCGCCTCCAAGATCATGCTGGAGCGCGCCGAGAAGAACGAGAAGATCAAATTCTTGCTCGACACTGTTGTCGAAGATGTCTATGACGCGCACAAGCAGGAAGTCACCGGCCTCAAACTGCGCAACGTCAAGACAAATGAGGTTTTTGATTTCCCGACCAGCGCGCTATTCCTGGGCATTGGTCACGAGCCGAACGCCAAGATGTTTGCCGGTCAGTTGGACATGGATGCCGATGGATATCTCAAGACTCACAACTACGTCTTGACCAAGGTCCATGGTGTCTACGCCTGCGGTGACGTCCAAGATAGGCGCTACCGTCAGGCCATCACGGCGGCTGGAACCGGCTGCATGGCCGCTATTGAGGCGGAGAGATTCCTGGAAGAACAAGGCCGCTGATTTCGAGAGGACCAACCCGTGTCTTAAGTCATTGAGAAATCAAGGATGGGCAAAAGTGCCATTACTTTTGTGATCTACGGCCATCGGTAACCCTCCCTTAGACTTTTCTCACTATGAAAACCCTGATGCGGCAGGGTGCGGCGAGATTGTTAATTGCTGCCCTCTCCTTCTTTTTTGTTGTTAACCATTGTTTAGCGCAGGACACTACAGCGCGTAAGGTCCTGGTCAAAACTGCAGCGGTTTATCCGACGCTGGCAAAGTCCATGAACATTCACGGTGTGGTCAAACTCACGGCGACCGTGTTGCCAAATGGTGCCGTCAAGAGCGTAGAGGTAAAGGGCGGACATCCCTTGCTGACCCAAAGCGCAGTCACTGCGGTCGGGCACTGGAAATTTGAGCCGGAATCTCACGAGACCACGGAGCTAATCGAAGTCAAGTTCGATACTGAATGACACGACGCAAGCCCGTTTTTTGCAGTCTTATTTGTTCCGTCTTTTTCTTAACGATCGTTTCTGGATTCCTGATTCTCGCGCCACAGCGCTCTCGAGCGCAGCAGGCTGATTCTGCCCGCAAACTCGTCGAGAGGACTCCGGCGCCATATCCGGCTCTCGCGCGAACGATGGCGCTGCAGGGTACGGTCAAGATCGAGGCCGTCGTCTCTCCCGATGGCACGGTGAAAGAGACACAGATCAAAGGAGGGCATCCGGTTCTGGCGCAGGCCGCCGTCAACTCGGTCCGCCACTGGAAGTGGGAGCCCGCCGCGCACGAATCCCACGAGACGGTCGAAGTGAAGTTTGCTCCAGAGTAACCGCTGGTAACACCGTTTCTCACGCATCCGAGCGGGTCGCAAGAGTCACTCCCAACGACGTTCTATCAAAGGTAGGCTGGGCCTGAACCGTCGACCTGACTGGGAAAGTCAGCTCGTTCACAGGACTCGCAGGGTTACTCTCAGGAAAGTTCACGGAGGGATACCTTACATGTTCGCTCGCTTCGTCTGCGTGCTTTCACTTTGCGGGATTGTCGTTGCGCAGCAGGCATCACAACCTTCGCTCACGATTTATAACCAGGATTTCGCAGTAGTCCGGCAAGAGGTTCCACTGGATCTGAAGTCGGGCATAAATCAGGTCAACTTCAGCGAGATCACCATGCATCTCGAGCCCGACTCCGTCATTTTGCGCGATCCTTCGGGCAAGCACAGTATCGGCGTTCTTGAGCAGAATTACCGGGCCGATCCGGTGAATCAGATGTCGCTGCTCTCCTTATATGAAGGACGCACCATCGACTTTGAGCAGCCCGATCATTCCATGGTCAAGGGCAAAGTCGTGCGCAGCGGATATATCCGGCCAGACACTTTCAATATCAACGGATACAACCAGGGATCTCCGGGCCAAGAAGAGCCCATCATCGAGGTTGCAGGCAAGTTGCAGTTTGGCCTTCCCGGTACGCCCGTATTTCCCGACTTAACTTCCGACACGATTCTGAAGCCCCGCCTCGAGTGGATGATCGCAACCGACAAGGGCGGAAAGTTCCCGGCAGAGTTTTCCTACGTTACGGGCGGGATGAGCTGGCAAGCTGACTACAACATTGTCGCGCCAGAGAAGGGAGATGTGGTCGATATCATCGGCTGGGTGACCATGGATAACCGCACCGGCCGCACATTTGAGAATGCGCGCATCAAGCTGATGGCGGGCGATGTGAATAAGATCAGGCAAGGCATTCTCGACATAGGCTCTGCCAGTGCCTTTGCCCTTAGGGCTGGACCTGTAGCTCCGCCCGTCACTGAAAAAGCCTTCGACGAGTACCACCTCTACTCTCTTGAGCACAGTACCACTCTGCGCGACCGAGAGACCAAGCAGGTGGAATTCATTCACGCGGCTGGCGTGACCACGAAGCAACTTTACATCTATGACGGATGCAAAATTGATTCGAATCGTTACAACGGATGGAACTGGGAGAACATCCGCAACGACCATTCCTACGGAACGGAATCAAATCCGAAGGTCTGGGTCATGCGCGAATTCGTCAACTCCGACGCCAATCATCTCGGCATGCCCTTGCCCAAAGGCCGCGTCCGTTTCTATCGCCGCAATGATGACGGTCAGATCGAGTTCACCGGCGAGAACATGATCGACCACACGCCACACGATGAGACTGTCCGGATTTACACAGGCAATGCTTTCCACCTCACCGGCGAACGCCGGCGCACCAACTACACCGTCGAGATAAACAAGAGCACAGCCACCGAGAGTTTTGAGATCAAAGTCCGCAACCACAAGAAAGAGCCGGTGGACGTGCGGGTGGTCGAACATCTCTATCGCGGGCTGAACTGGGAGATCACTTCGAAGTCCGACGACTTCAAAAAGAAGGATAGCCAGACGGTCGAGTTCCCAGTCTCGATCGCTCCCGACAGCGAGAAAGTAATCACCTATACCGCGCACTATACGTGGTAGAGCTGGGCTCCGCGAACTCGGCGGCATCTCTCTGCGAACTCAGCGGTAAGAGCTTTTGACCGTTAAGTCCGCGAAGAACATCCGCAGAGATCGCTAAGAAATTCTCACGTTCCGCTTCGTTTTCTGCGATCTCTCGAGGCTCCGTAAGCGCAGTCACGCCTCTACCGCACACGATACGTGGCAGAACTCGATTGTCTCCGCGAACTCGGCGGCATTTCTTTGCGAACTCAGCGGTAAGAGCTTTTGACCGCTGAGTCCGCGAAGAACATCCGCGGAGATCGCTGAGAAATTCTCACGTTCTGCTTTGTTTTCTGCGATCTCTCGACGCTCGTAAGTGCGATCACACCTCACTGTCCTGACTTGTGATACAAAATTCTGTGGTCTTCCAGTCTCTGCTCGAAACTTCATCCCCCTTGTTGCAACCCAAATTCCTTTTGGAGGTGGCAGGTACTCCATGTTGAGGGCCTTCTTCGTCCAGTTGTCTGAAAACCGCAGTTTGCGCAATTTTTCCGAACGTTCTTCCATTGGTCAGCGGGTTTCCGGCCGTTTTGTGGCCGGTACTGAAATTGCCGATGCCGTCCGCGTCACCCAGGCCGTGAATCGTGCGGGCATGAGCGTCAGCATCGATAACCTGGGTGAAAACGTCACCAATCGCGAGGAGGCACAGCACAGCGCCCAGCTTTATCACCAGATCCTCGACGCGATTGCCGCAAATCAACTCAACGCCAATATCAGTCTCAAGCTCACCCACATGGGTCTGGATGTCGATGAGGCCCTGGCGCGAGATATCGTGAGCGGCCTAGTCGCCAAAGCGGCGGCCATGAATCCTCCCGGGTTTGTCCGTGTGGATATGGAAGGATCTCCCTACACCCAGCGCACGCTCGACTTCGTTCACGAGTTACACCGTAAGCCGGGGCACGGGAACTGCGTGGGTACGGTGATTCAGTCCTATCTCAAGCGCTCGGAAGATGATGTCGAGAAGTTGCTAGCCGAGCGAATCCGGATCCGCCTCTGCAAAGGAGCGTACAAAGAGCCGGCCAGCATTGCTTTTGAAAGCAAGGCGGACGTTGACGCGAATTACGTCAAGCTGATGAAGACTCTCATGAAGAGCGGCGTCTACCACGGCCTCGCCACGCATGATGAACACATCATTCGCGAAGCACAGGCCTTCGCCACCAGCGAGAAGATATCCCGCGATTCTTTTGAATTTCAAATGTTGTACGGAATCCGGCGCGACCTGCAGCAAAGTCTGGTTCGCGACGGCTGGCGCATGCGAGTCTACGTGCCGTTCGGCACAGAGTGGTATCCCTACTTCATGAGGCGGTTGGGAGAGCGGCCAGCAAATGTGTTCTTCATCGCAAGAAATCTCTTGCGTGCTTGATAGAAACCGGCGAGCCTTCTCGGAGGTCGGAGGTCGGAGGTCGGAGGTCGGAGGTCGGAGGTCGGAGCTACTCCTGCGGCCCGCCCTCAGCCGGAGCCAGGGGCAAACGACTCGCGCCGCGAATCATGTCGCGTTCCTGGTCGGAGAACATTCCCTTAAATCGCGGAGAGTCGATGATCTGGTCACGCTGATCCGGCGGCATCGCCCGCAGATCGCGCACCGCCGTGCTCACCTGGCGCTGGCGGTCAGCAGGAAGCTGGCGGAATTGCCCATAGAGCTGCCGGGCCTGCTGTTTCTGATCCGGAGTCAAATGCTCCCAGGTTTCCATGCGGTTCAGCACGCGGAGTTGCTGTTGCGGAGGAAGATTCGAGAACCGCTGCAACCGATCCTTTAGAACCTGTTGCTGTCCAGGCGGAAGGCGCCGAAACGCAGGATCATTCTGCAACGCACGGTTCTGCTCGGATGGGGGCATATCTTTGTACTGTCGCAACCAGTCTCCGGCATGGCCGGGTTGCCGAGCTGCCGGCGGTGGTTGCGGTGGACGCGCCACATGTTGCTGAGGAGCCGGGGCACGCTGCGCCGGAGCCGGAGCCCGCTGTGCCTGAGCCGGTGCAGCTTGATGATGCTGCTGCCATCCAGCCCTCATCGCCTGACTTGGATAGGGGAGGGCAATCAACATCCCAAGAATGGCGATGGCACACTGTCCCGTGATGGACTTCGGGCGGTTCATACTCGCTAATCGATGGCCTTACTCGTTTTACTTCAGTCGGCGTTCTGCGGGGTGGCCACGACATTCTGCTGCAAGTCCAGATCGTCGAGCAACTCAAAATCCGAATACATGTCGTGGTTCTTCTCCAGCGTTTGCAGATCGCTGACTGCGCTGCCCGGGCCGACATCGGTGACCTGTGCTTCCTGCGTATGGAGGACCCGATCGCCCCGCATAAAGACAATCCCCACACCCACTCCCATGATCACAGTCAATGCAGCCGCCAAAACGGGGCGCCGGAACCAGTGCAACCAGCCGGCCTGCGGCTTTGCCATCTCCTCACGCAGGCGTGCTTGAAGTCGCACATCAAAATACGGCGACGGCTCCGGCGTCTGCCATTCATCCAGCAGTGCCATGGTCGCCTTCATGGATTTCAACTGTTCCGTACACACACTGCAGCTGGCCAGATGATTACTCTCTTCCGTTGTGACTTCGCTGAAACCAGCGGCCACATCCGGCATCTTTTCACGAATCTCTTCGCATTTCATAACTGCTTCCCCTCAGCTTCGCCAGTGCCTCTTCACACAATGTCTAGACAAATTCTTTTAACTGTTCCCGCAAAGTCTCGTAAGCCCGGAAGAGCAGTGACTTGGTGGCCGACTCGCTCTTCTTCAGTACATCGGCAATCTGCTTGTAGTCCATCTGCTGGTACTTGTGCATGATGACCGCCAGCCGTTGCTGCTCCGGCAGCGCTTCCACTTTCTTCCGGATCGCCAGCATCCGTTCCCGCCGCACGATCTGCTGCTCGGCATTCATCGAGGCATCCGGTACCTCGAACGTAGTGCCGGTTTCCTCATCCGGTTCGTCCAGGCTGACCTGCACCTCCGGACGTTCATGCCGGGTATCCCGCGCATGATTCACCGCCAGGTTCGTCGCAATCCGGTAGAGCCAGGTCGTAAACTTTGCGCTGGCCTCGTAGGTCTCGCGCGAGCGGTATACGCGCAGGAAAACCTCCTGTGCCAGATCCTCGGCAGCCGCCGCATTGCGCGCCATACGGTACATAAAGCTGACCATCGGACGGCGGTATTTCTGCACCAGAAAATCGAAGGCCGACTGGTCGCCAGTCTTGACCCGCAACATGATCTCGGCGTCCGACTGTGACTCCGGTCCAGCAAAAACAGCGGACAGCGGTGGCGTTGAAGCAGCCATCAACATGCCTCGATCAAGTGCAGCCGTGCTCACATCTGTTTCAACCCCGTCAGGGCTTGAAAGTTGCGCGGCGATAGGGTCGGAAGAAGGCTCGGAAGTCTCTTCGAATGAGAGAGATACAGGGCGCCGTTTTGGTTTTGACTCAAACTGCATAAAAAATAAAACTGTTGAAAACCCGGACCTGTTCGGGAGCGCCTAAGGCCCGTCAGGGCATAGGCTATCACGCCGTCGGGAGGCCGGTACTAGGGAATAAGCAACCTCAAAATAAAGCGACGGAGTCTCACTTACGCTTCCCCAGGAGACAGAACGAGCCGCCCCGTTCCTATGGACCAACCTCGTCATCGACTGCCCGGATCACACATGATATAAGCCGCCTAGGTAAGGGAGGAGTCCTTCTGTGCGGGAAGGGGCTCACTCGCGATTTATGAGCGCCGAGGCAACTGCGAGCGCCACTCCCGTTTCGATAAGGACCGGGAACCAACCCCCCTCTCGAGTACTCGCCGATCCATCCTTACCGACAATCCCACATCTCGAACGGAGACTCCGGGCCCCAGCGTTCGAACGGAGCCGTCATGAGTTCAGCAAACACAAACCCAGGCAGAGAGTCGGCGTGGCAAAACCTGTGTCAAGAGAGTGGCTGGCGTTGCAAGATCTGCGGGGCTTTCCCCGAGATCGGCCAGCAGTTTGAGAAGAACGTGTGCGAAGACTGCCAGCTCTTGTTGCACAACTTCGATCCGACAGTTGCCACCTGAGCGCGCGGCGAAGGACTAGTCCACAGTCGAGGAGAGGTACTTCTTCGAACCGTATCGCACGACCCGGCGGCGCACCCCACCCGGAGGTGGAAGAGAATTGTCCGTGAGTCTTCTGGCAGGTGACCGCCGGTGTAGTTTGCGAGCCGACTGTCTCATCCGCTCTGATAAATCAGCAACAAATTGCCTGCATAACCCACGGGCGAAGAAAAAGTGTATGTGCCAAAATTGCGCCACAGCTTGAAATTAGCGTAAGGGACGTTCTATATTCGGCACAGAAACCTTGTCCTTCCTGACGTGTTTTCTAAACTCACGGAGCAAAATTCTATGCAGGACAATGGGAAGTCGGGAGCAACCCCACATCCATCGCTAGACCATCAAGACTGGCGCGAGATCGCGGAGAAGGCCTCCAAAGAGAAGGATCCTTATACCCTGCTGAAACTCGTGCAACAACTGTGTGAAAAAATTGACGAGCGCCGAGGTAATCAACAAAAAGGCGCTGGAACCAGGGTCACAGCCACGGATATAAAACCAACTGGTTAGGCGGCCATTGTAGGCTGTCCGGCAACTATGCCTGGCAGAGTTGTATGTCCGACCTTACGTGCTCCCGATTCAGTTCTCCGTTCAAACTGTTCCACCTTGTCGTCACCTGGCCTTACCTCCTCATCGGAATTTGCATCACGGGATTTGCTTACGATTTTTTTCGGTTCTTCCGAAGATAATGCCACGACGTGAGTCGGCGCCGGGGCGCGCGCGTGTCAGGCGAAAGACATCGCTACGCGTCTTGCCTCCCCTAGCCTTTATCGTTGGCCCCGTTTCTCATTTGCCGGAGTTTTCATCGTGTGATTTCGGTCATAGCGACTCATTGATCCGGATCCTAGACTCTGCGTATCAAATTACACATCTTGCCGCCATGCCCCATTCGGGCATTCGGTTTCCTGTGCAACTTGATTTACGTTTGCACGCAAGGAGACCTCCATGCAGTCCCCCGGCCCTCCATCCTCCGGCTCTACTCGTTTCTGCTGGATCTGTGGCAGACCCGTTTCGCTCGAGAACAGTAAGACAGACGAACACGGAAACCTCGTACACGATGAATGCTTGGCAGCACGTCTGAAACTAAAACAAGCGGGATCGTCGCCGGCGGATCAAAAAACAGGGTAGTCCGTCAAACTTCTGGATTTGGCAGGTTAGGCTGTGGTCAATGCTCGTGTAAGTTCTCTAGCACCACGGCGGATCTCTCTTATGTCCAAGGCAGCAAACCCTAGTTGTAGTCTTTCTCTTGCGAGTGCACCTTGGCTATAGCGATTCAGCGGAGTCACATCCACACCGCACTTCGCCGCAGCAGCGGCGGCCGATTCGCCATCCATTCCGTCGCACAGCCATGCGGCAGTCGGAAGATAAATTCGATCCAAACCGTCTTCGATCCACGCGCATTTGCAGCGGCACAGTAGTCTAGAACCACAACAGCAGTCTAGAACCACAAAGGGCACGAAGGCGCACAAAGGAAACCGTTGCCGATTTTCTTCGTGTTCCTTCGTGCCCTTTGTGGTTCTAGTCATTCGTGTATCGCGGACACTAATCAGACCTTTCCTGTGGTAATACCACATCTGGTATGAGATATTTATGTGCGGTCACCACAGGAGACAGCGATGGGTCAATCGAAACTCGATCTTTTGCAGGGAACGCTGGACGTGATGGTCCTGCAAACGCTGCAGGCCATGGGTTCGCTGCATGGATACGGCATTGCGCGCCGCATTGAACAGGTAAGCAGCAATGAGGTCCTGCTGAATCAGGGGACGATTTACGCGTCCCTGGTGCGATTGCAGCAGCGCGGCTGGATCTCCGCCAAGTGGGGCACCTCCGACAACAACCGCAAGGCAAAGTTCTATTCCATCACCAGGCTCGGTCAGAAGCAGTTGGTGAAGGATACCGCCTATTGGCAGCGGCTGGCCGGAGTCATGGGGCGAGTTCTCGGCATGCAGAGCGGAGGAGGTGACCGGTGAGCTATTCCCTCCGAGAAGCGTTCAACCAGGTTCGTTCGTACTTTCGCAACGAGCAACTCGATCGCGAAGTCAACGAAGAGATGGCCTCACATCTTGAAATGGCCGTGGAAGAGAATCTCCGACGGGGTATGTCTCCGGAAGAAGCCCGGCGTCAGGCCCTCGTCCGGTTTGGTGGAGTACAGCAGGCCCTTGAGCAGCAACGCGAATCACGAAGCCTGCCCTGGGTCGACGTATTGAGGCAGGATCTGCGGTTTACCTTCCGTATGTTGGGCCGCGACTCAGGCTTCACCATTGTCGCCGTCGTAATTCTCGCACTCGGTATAGGGGCAAATATCGCGGTCTTCAGCGTGGTGAATACAATCTTGCTGCGACCGTTACCGTTCCGCGACCCGCAGCAGCTGGTGCGGATCGTCGAGAAAGATCCGAAGGCGGGCGAATCAAGCAAGACCTATACGGCAGATGCCACTCAGGATTTCCAGCAGCAGAACCACTCGTTTCAATCTGTCAGTGGTTACTTCGCCTTCACTGGACCCGATAATTTCAAGCTTGTTGGGGGCGGCCAGCCCGTACCGACTACTGGCCTTCTCGTCGCGGAGGGGTTCTTTCAGACACTCGGTGTTGAACCTGTACTGGGACGCTTGTTCCGGTCCGAAGAATTCGTGCAGCATGCCCAGCCGGTAGCCTTGTTGAGCTATCCGTTTTGGAAGCGTCGGCTTGGCGCTGACCGTAGCATCGTCGGTAAGACGATTAACCTGAGCAATAGTTCTGTCGTCGTGATAGGAGTCTTGCCGGAGACATTCGACTTCGGATCAGTCTTTTCGCCGGGTGCCAAGGTTGATCTCTTCGTGCCGTACATCATGGATGATTTCCGTGACGACGGAAATGATCTGGCGCTGGTTGCCCGCCTGAAACCCGGAGTGACGCAGGCGCAGGCACAAAACGAGACCGACCAGCTCTTGCCGCAGTTTTATTTCGAGCACAAGCACCCGGAATACGGAAAAGGTTACACCGGCCAGCTTACCGGACTGAAGGAGTACGTCAGCGGCAAACTGCGTCGTTCGCTGATTGTGCTGTGGTGCGCCGTCGGGCTGATTCTGCTGATTGTCTGCGTAAACCTCTCGAACCTTCTTCTGGCGCGAGCAGCCGCCCGCAGTAAGGAATTCGCGATGCGCCGGGCACTGGGAGCAGGACGCGGCCGGCTCGTGCGTCAATTGCTCACTGAGAGCCTGGTTCTGGCCGTTCTGGGAGCAGCGCTAGGACTGGGGCTTGCCTACATCATCCTTTCGTATCTCGCGCATCAGGGATCGATTGCGTTGCCCTTGCTCGCCATGGTGCGCGTGGATGGGACGGTGCTGGAATGGACGCTCCTGATTGCGGTCGGAGCAGCCGTTCTATTCGGAGCGGCGCCTGGACTGCGCATGTCAGCCAGCAATATGCAGGAAGTACTGAAAGACAGCGGACCGGGATTGAGTGAAGGCAGAAAACGTGACCGCTTGCGCTCGACACTGGTGATCACGGAAATTGCTCTGGCTTGTGTGCTGCTGGTTGGCGCGGGCTTGCTGCTGCGCAGCTTTCTCCGGGTTCTCGACATTGATCTGGGCTTCGAGGCAAGCCACGCAGCCGCCATCAGTGTTGATTATGACGATGGCGGAAATGCGGCGAAGCGGGCCGCGATCTGGCAGGAAGTCACGAGCCGGAGCTTGACGATTCCCGGTGTCGAGTCCGCCGGCATATCCGACAACCTGCCCATGAGCCGGAATCGGAGTTGGGGCATTGCGGTCAAGAGCGATCAGAAGAATCCAAATTTTATCCCGGTGTTTGTTTACATTGTCTCTCCTGGATATCTGAAGGCGATGGGAATGCGCCTGATGAAGGGCCGCGATCTTACTTGGGACGATCTCTCCAACAATCGAGCCGTAGTTATCCTCAACGAGACGGTTGCGCGGACACTGTGGCCAGGACAGGATCCCATCGGACGCACAGCGATAGCGGGTGGAATGGATGCAGAGGTAATCGGCGTCATTTCCGACGTCCGTGAAACGGGTGCAGAGGACAACGCCGGAGCGCAGATGTACCTGCCGGCGACGAAACAATTTGGCCCGGAAGGCTCCTATCTGGTGGTGCGTTCAAAGCTGCCTCCCGCGTCGCTGGCATCAAGCGTGATGCACACGCTGCGCGAGATCAATCCCGGACAGCCCGCAACAGAATTCAAGCCCATTCAGTCGCTGGTCGACCATGCAACTTCTCCGAGGCGATTCTTTGTGCTGCTGGTCGGAACCTTCGCAGGTCTCGGACTTCTTCTAGCCTCGCTGGGGATCTATGGTGTCATCTCCTATTCAGTTACGCGACAGACGCAGGAGATTGGTATCCGCATGGCGCTGGGTGCGTCGCAATCGTCGGTGCAATTCGACGTGATCTGGAAAACGTTGCGCCTCGCACTGATTGGAGTCGCGGTCGGAATCATTGCGTCCCTGGTGCTTGCGCGCCTGATTGCTTCTCTTCTTTTTCAGACAGCTCCAAGTGATCCGTTTACGTTTGCCGGGATGGTGGTTCTACTGGGAACGGTCGCGCTGCTTGCGGGATATCTTCCAGCACGAAAAGCCTCCAAGATCGACCCGATGGTTGCACTGCGCACGAACTGAAGTCGGCCTTCGTGGCATTCCCAAAGTGAAACCGGGGTGGCGTCATCCTGAACGGAGTCGCTTTCCGGGCGGAGTGAAGGATCTCGCGTGTACTGACTGCGCGCTCGCTCCACGCGAGATCCCTCCGCGCGCCGGTGAGAGCGCGCGCGTTCGGGATGACGCCTTCGGGCACCGGCGATAATCTACCTACGAACTCGCGACTGACTTCTGGCCAACGCTTCGGCTGGCCCGCCGGTTCAATGGAGTAGCGAGCCGTTTTTCCTGCGCATCCCGGTTTTTCAAAGGCCGTCTCGCTGCTTCTGGAAAAACGCTTCACCACTGACGCACAGAGTCACAGAGGAACCATTTTTCTTGTCTCCTCTGTGGCTCCGTGTCTCTGTGGTGGATTTTCTGGCCGCGCTTCGACTGGCCCGCCGACTCCAGCAGTGGCTTCAACTATAGACAATGTGTCACCTGCTGCCGCTTGATAGGTCCCGTTCGGTGCGCCGGAAAAAACCGCAAAAGATGGGCGGCCCGGCCTCGTCCCCTACATTCGCTTAATTGGTGCAGCTGTCTTTCTTGCCGAATGTCAGTAGACCAAGGTCAGTGATGCCGAAAAAATTGTAGACACCGTGGCCGATCTGTCCCTTGCTGGCTTGAGCGGTGAACACCTGGTAGCTAGAACAATCGCCTTCGCCCGACGGATAGCTGAAATTGATCGTCATGATTCCGTCCACGACTGTGAAAGATCCCGAAACCGGATTGCCATTGGAAACCATCGAGGCAGGGCCACTGTGCGGAGCGCCGAAGCTGCCATTGTCGGTCAGAGAGATACAATCGGTGCCGTTGGAGCGTTGCGAGTGGGTCACGGTCGCCGGCCAATTGCCCGTGAAGCTCTGCGCCACGGCAGCGCTAGTGAAAGTGAAAACTGCAACCACAAAGGTCATTGCGATGGATCGAATGTGTCTGGTCATTTTGCTTCCTTGCGATCAGAGTCGGTGGCTACGTGCCGCCATGAAACATACCGAGGGAAAGCGCAGCTGGTTGTCAGAGGAATGTAAAGCGTTGCAAAAACTTCACCTCTGGCGAGTGGAGGACTCAAGAAGGGAAGCGATACAAACGCGCGGATACTGCGGAGTTTTG
>Ga0070734_10002765_pt1 | contig 20090 bp, 19 predicted proteins | sample Coa_R1_8_FD_66444 | JGI IMG/M metagenome (GOLD analysis project Ga0070734, IMG submission 66444) | Surface soil microbial communities from Centralia Pennsylvania, which are recovering from an underground coalmine fire - Coalmine... | ecosystem: Environmental > Terrestrial > Soil > Unclassified ... | reverse complement strand
CAGCGCCGCCAATATGCCCGCTGCCGCGTCGTGCCCCGGTGCAGGCCGTGTGGGGATCGGCGGCTGGTTCCGAACCGGCATCTCCGTCATCGCCAGGGGAGCAAACGTAAATCTCGGATCGTTCGGGCTCGGCGTCGGCAACGCATTTATCTGCGCCTGCGCCCCCGCTGCCTGCGCCAGCATCTGCTGCGCCTGCTGCATCTGCGCATTCGGCATCAGCCGATGCGCCTCTGCCTCCAGATCGCCCTTCTGCCCGACCAGAGCCGAAATCGCATCCATCGGGAACGCCGGAGGCTTGCCCGGCGTGAAGTCGAAAACCCCACTGCCCAGATCGGACGTGGGAAACCCCGCCGACCAATCGTTAGATCGCGACAACTGCAGCGCATTCGGATCGAACTTCGGAGCGCTCTGACCCAACGCGGACGTAAACCCGCCCGACGTAGGAAACAGCGGCCCAAATTGCGGCGGTTGCCCTCCTGGCTGCTGCCCCTGGAAACCCTGCCAGCCCTGTGTCAGGGAGGGGTAGAGCGTCGACTTCAAAGCAGGATCGCGTTGACCTATCTGCGGGTTAGCGGCCAGCAACGCCGCGCTAAATGCATCCATTTATTCCCCTTTATGCACGCCCAAGCGTACCGCCAGGGGCAGTAACGCATCGTGCGCCCACTTCAGCGGCTTCCATACCAATGCGACGGCTGCCGCGCCGATCACCAACAGAAACTCTCGCATCCCCGATGCTCCTTATCTCCCCTGGGGGGACCCCGGATCCGGAAACGCCGACGCCACATGCTGCGACCAGGTCTGCCAACCTGGCCCTGGCTGCGGGTTCAGGAGAGGGCCGGCGCCAACGGAAGGGTATCCACTGCTCAACTGAGCATTTCCCAACAGGCCGGTGGCGCCGATGGGGAGAGCGCTCCCACCCAGCGAATTGCCCATCAGGCTTCCGCCCCCATTGCCGATACCTCCCGTACTGCCACCCAGGTTCGCGCCCAGGTTCTGAGCTCTCGGCCCTGGCGGGAGCTGCGTCTGCGCCATGTTCGCGCCCGAACGCATCAGGTTGGACTGCGTCAGGCTGCCCAGGAAACTCCCCAGCCCCTGCTCCGCGCCGTACAAATTCTGATTGGCGTATCCGTAGTTTGTATTCGCCTGCCCCAGCCGCATCTGCGCCAGGTTCGCCTGCCCCTGGTTGAAGAGTTGGTTCGCGCTGTAGTAGTTCTGCGCCGCCAGGTTCGATAGCGACGTATTCTCATCCCGCTGCGCCTGGGCCAGGGCGCCTGCCGTAGCGCTGCTATTGTAGACGCCCGCCCCTGCCATACTGCTGCCCAGGTTTGCACCCAGGTTCCGGATGGCATCGCCCCCCTGACCGGCCATGCCCATCAGCGTCCGATTGTTGTTCTGGAGCATCGCCTGGTACTGCGAATCCATCGCCTGCGCATACTGATTGAGGGCCTGCTGCTGTTGCTGCATCGCCTGATCCCGCGCCTGGTTCGCCCCGATCAACCCGCCAATGGCGGACAACCCGCCGATGCCGCCCAGAATGCTGTCCAATAGTCCCATGTTGTGGTCTCCTGTGAAGAGGAGCGCGAGAACCGCCTCCTGTCATTGCGTGGATGCCTCTTGTAGGCGTCCTCCTACGGACGCCCCGCCCTCCGGCGAAGCCGGCAAGCTCTCCACCTTCGCCAGAGAGCGGCAACGCCTTCGCAAAAGTCTGGCGCCAGCAACCCTAACAGCAAAATTGCGGGCATGCAAATCTGTACAAGATCCATAGGAAGAGGAGGCTTACAATAAGGGGAATATCCATGCGTGAGAGCGCCGACTACGCGGCGTGAGGCAGCCCAGAGGCATGAGGCAGAGCGTCTGCTGACGGCCAATCCAGGCCATTCTCATCTATCGGACCCCAGTCGTCGCGAGTGGGCAGAAACACACTCGCCGGGATCTGCGTCCCGTCAGACAACGCAAGGGCGCGACGACGTGCGGCAAGCTCGGTGGCAAAATCGGAGGTGGGGAGGGTTCCCTGGGTGCGTAGAAGCATGGTGGAATAATCTTTCTCGACGGGGCAGTGTGGACGAAACGCCAGGCCAAGTCGGAGGCAAGGCAGAAGAGGTGAGGTTCGTTGGAGAAGAGGGGCAGGATAGCTCTGTGGAAAAGTGTGGACAAATGTCCCCTCACTCTTATGCTATCCTATCTCGCCCCGTTTTGTCAAGGGCGAAAACGCACATTTGTCTTTTTTGGTGAAATTTTGTCTGGTAGCTGCTTCCAATGGATTGGCATACAAGAGTCGAGGCGAAGGAGGCGTGCTGGAGGGAGCAGCAAGGGGCTGCCGTCGTTATCGTTACCGCGATTCAGGAATCCTGGCATTAACCCGGTTGACACACCTAACGGACAAAATCAAAGCGCCCGGAGAAATCTCCGGGCGCAAGTTCGTCAGCATCCAATGCAAACCTTCAATGCCTTTAGATCGTCCTGATATATTTCTTCTCTATAATCTCTCGTCTCACGAAGACTCAATTCTCCCGATTCGTACCCAATCCTAGCGGAGGGGTCTATCCAGGTGTTATCAGGTTCATTTTGCACCCATTCATCGTGTTCCTCTTTGGCGGTTACATACGCCTCGTAGGACTCAATGACTTTCCTGCAAGACAGAACGATAAGATCATCTTTTTCATTCACGTCGCACCTCACTTCTGCTTGACAGAAACCTGCTGCTTGCGCTGTTCCCGTTCTGCGTCCATCCGCGCCTGCACAACCTCTTTCGGCGTAGTGACGAGCTTCTTCACGGCGTCCTCGAACTTTTGGGCGTCGGTGCGTAAGTCGGGCTTGTCTAAGTTGGCTTCGTTCATAGTCTGATTCTCCTCATCGGCTACACTCTCATTATAACACAGAAAGCGGAAAGCGGAGATGGACCTATTTGCCTTTCACATGCCTATGAAAAAAGAAACCGAGGATAAGTCCAGCATCACTGACTAGTGCAACTTTTACGAACCACATGAGTTCGGAGAATAATTTATCGTTGATAGTACGATTATAAACCGCTGCAATCATACCCACGATAACAATTACAAGGCTGATAAATAGCGTTCCCCATGTGTACGCTAGTGTTAAGAATCTCCGCATCTTAACAACGAATTCAAGATCACTATAATCGCGGAGTCGAATAGATTCCTACGGGTTTTGCTAGTTTTCAGACGGCATAGCGTGCAATGTCCATCGGAGCGATTCCCAGCACATCGTTGAAGTAGCGACCCAACGAAAAGGCGGTCGCTTTGGCTTGGCTGCGACGATAAATGCCAATGTCGGTCTTGACCAGCGGATGCTCAATCCCAAAACACTCCGTCAGAACCGAAATGACCCCTTCAATGGGCTTGCGCAGTTTGTCCAGCAAATGCTGGAAGAAAGGGGTCTCTCGATCCTTGTAATCGCGTTGCCTTATCAACAAGGTCAGACCTAACACGCTATAGGCCGCCTGTTTGAGTGCTTTGCTGACAAACCCTTTGTCGCCAATCCATTCCTGCCCGTTGAGGTCCCGTTCTTGCTCAATGCACATGTCCAGATAGGCAGTAAGCAAATCCACATCATGCAGATACCCTGGAGCCAGGAACAAATCGTCGATATAGCCGTTCTCGGTCAGCAGAAGACCCGGATGTAAGCCAAAATAGTACTCCTTCTTGCTGCTGTTGTAGCCAAAACTGCTGCCCGAGATGGGCATAGTCGATTGTAAGATACGATAATTCTTGCACAAAGGCATTGGAAAACTATCGATAATCCGCACCGGACCCACATCTTCTCCTGCCCAAGTCAAGAGGCTCCTGCGCAGAGCGGGGATCAGGTTGCGCACGGCTTCGGCGCGTCGAGAGAAACGACTGTTTTCTGGCAAACGCGGAAAGAGCGCCAGGTAGGAAGCGCGCACTTGGCGTAACCAGGCGCGCTCGCGCTTACATTGACAGAGTTCTCCGACGAGCAAGACGGTTAAGACCTCGCTGTCGGCGAACTCCCCTTCTCTGGGGCCGCGTCGTTTTCGAGGTTGATTGGAACTGCCAAAGCGAGTGTGCATCCAATCATCGACAAGACAGTAGACGACCACAAAGAGGTCTTCTCGGCTGAAATTATGGGATAATGAGAGTACGGCAGGGTGAACAATCATGGTTTTCCTCCTGAAAAGCGGCTAACTTATCAGAGGGAAGAATTCGATGTCCGCCCTGTCGCCTCCTTTACCCCGAAACTAGCAAAACTCGTATTCCTGCAAATTGATTTCTTGAGCAAGGCATTTTGTAGCCATTTCTGTTTTGTTGAAATCGGGAAGAAGTTGGAGGAGGGTAAGGGAGTGACTACGAGATGTTTCTAGGGTAGCGTATGAATGTATCTCTTGCAGTTGTCGTAATGTATCGGCTTGCGCATATTGTTCTGTAATCCGCTTGGTAGCCGCATCTGTCTTTTGAGGTTGGTCTGGAACCTTTTTGGGATTCGATGCTAGAAAGGCTACAAGGTCTTCAGGCGATTCTGATTCACCAGAGGAAGCCTCTTCAGCGAAGGCTTCCTCTGGTGAATGATCGGTGTCTTGCTCGTTTTGTTCGTCAGTGTCTTGATCCACTTGCGTCTGTCCGTGATTTTTGAAGAAGATCGCGGTAGTGCTTGCGAATTAGATCGTTAGGAATGACCTTGTTGTGTCCTACATCAGTGCCACCGACGGTCACTATTGACCAGGGGCTATCTGATTGGTGTGTCAGTTGAATGAGTTGCCAGCTTGTAAGTCTGCCGTACCCATTATATGCCCAGTTAAGAAGCTCCCATTCCCACTTTGTCGGCTGGAAGTCACTAAGCGTTGGTACGTATTCCTCGTAAGCACCGATAAGCTCTGTTGCACGTCGAGTAATCGGGTCCGCACCGAACTCCTTGAACTCGCTACGTAAAGAAGGAATCACGGGACCATACTTCCATGCCACGACAGGTTCGGCAATAAGTCCATCTCCATGAGGTGCGACAGCAAGATGCCACCCATGAAAAATGTACACTAATTTGTTAAGCTGTAGCTGAGTACATGGCCGACCGTCCTTGCCGAAACGATCCAAAAGCCAGTTTGCTACCGCCTTGCTAGTAAAACGTCCTACCGGCAAGTTTGTTTCTATGTGGCTCACAGATCACCTCTATCATAGCGGCATGATGTACGCAAACCTTCTCATTGGTTCGCGAACCTCGTTCTTTCTCCTCATTGAGATTGGCACGAGTATGCGGTATTGGGCCGTTGTTGGTTGGTAGAGTACAGATATACGTCCACATATTTCTGTATGTGTCCACATACGTCTACCTGTGCCAGGGGGATTATACCGCAAATCGGTAGATTCTGTCAATATAAATTTTATGGATGCCCAGGGCCAGCGCATCTTAATTATGCCCGCCCATGAATGAGCGGTCTGCCTCGTGACCAAGCCCGGTGAACCGGGCTGGCGCTTCCATAATCGGTGCAACTCGCCTTAGCAGCCAACCTGGCGGCGGTGCAGCCGCGTTCACGCGGCTTCCTCGACGCAACAGCTAGGTCGTTCACGGCCTGGGAAAAGGCAGCGATGCCGAGAGAATTTAAGATGCGCCGGCCCTGTATGGATGCCCGCTTTCCGCTTTTAGTCCGTCCGCTTGGGTTAATTAGTAGAAGCAAGAAACTAACTCATTAGAAGGACGGTCATTCAGATATGGAAACCCCGAAAACCCTCATGGAAGCCATCAAGACATTCTCCGATCCCACAGTCGCCCATGAATACATCGTTTCTCTGCGTTGGCCGAACGGCGTACAGTGTCCCCATTGCCTCAAAGCCACAGGTGAGATACACGGTCGGGTTTCCTTCCTCTCTACCCGCCGTATCTGGAAATGCAAGGAATGCAAGAAGCAGTTCTCGGTCAAGTCGGGTACGATCATGGAAGACAGCCCCCTCGGCCTGGACAAATGGCTTACTGCTCTCTGGCTTCTGGTTTCCGCCAAGAACGGTATCTCCTCCTATGAACTGGCTCGCTCTCTCGGTATCAAACAACAGAGCGCATGGTTCCTGCTTCACAGACTGCGCCATATGCTCGAAACGGGTTCAATGGAGAAGATGACGGGTACAATCGAGGTTGACGAGACGTTCGTTGGGGGCAAGTCTAAGAACATGCATACCGACCGTCGGGCAGAGCAGAGGGCGAAGGGGTTCCCCAAGATTACCGTCCTGGGAATGCGACAGCGTGAGGGCGAAGTTCGGACGATGGTTGTATCAAACCGAGAGCAAGCGACACTGCAAGGGCAAATCGAGGAGAACGTCGAAGAGGGAGCAACCGTTTATACGGACTCGTGGAAGTCTTACAACGGTCTGGCGAACAAGTTCAATCACGGTATCATAGATCACAACGTCGGGCAGTATGTGAGCGGTGATATTTCGACGAACGGCATGGAGAACTATTGGACGATCCTGAAACGAGCCTATCACGGAACCTATGTGCATATCAGCGATTGGCACGCAGAGAAGTATCTGGCAGAGGAAGACTTCCGGTTTAACTCTCGCAAGCAGAAGGACGGGGAACGGTTCGCTGAGGCAGTTTCCAAGATGGCAGGAAAGAGACTGACCTATGCGGAACTCACAGAGAGCCATCTGGTAAACCTCGCCCCGAAATGAGGGCGAGGTGTGTCAAGTGGGTTAATGCCGAGATTCCTTGTACCGGGTCGAGGTCCGCTATCCGGCCATGGCGGTGAACGTGGGGTTGGCGAGGAGGGAGGCGGAAAGGGTATCCAGATAGAGGGTGGTATTAGAATGCTGCTGGAGGATGGAGGCGGGCGCCTGCGGGGTGACAGGCCCCTCCACCGCCACCTGTACCGCCTGGGCCTTGCGCTGGTCCGGTACGGAGCAGATGATGGCCTGGGATTTCAGGATCTGGCGGATGGACATGGAGATCGCCTGCGCCGGGACATCCTCCAGGGTGGGAAACCACCCCTCGCCCAGTTGTTGGCGACGGCAGGCTTCATCCAGGTTCACGACGATGTAGGGCGCTTCGGTCTCGAAATCGGCAGGCGGGTCGTTGAAGGCCAGGTGACCGTTCTCCCCGATGCCGATAAAGGCGACCGCGACCGTGCGGTTGGCGATCAGCCCATTGAGCCGCCGACATTCGGCAACACAATCCCCCTCGCCATTAATGGCATGGAAGGCGCGCGGCGGAGTGGGTAGCTGGCTGACAAAGCGCTCCCGCAGATAGCGCCGGAAGGAGGCCGGATGGGATTCCGGCAGACCCACATACTCGTCCAGGTGGAAGACGGTCACCCGCTCCCAGGCGATGTTCGGCGCGGCGACCAGTTCCGCCAGCATCTCGAACTGCGACGCTCCGGTCGCCACGATGATATGCGCCTCTCCCTGCGCCTGCAGCGCCTGCCGGAGCATCTCCGCCCCGGCCGTCGCCGCCTTGCGCCCCAGTTCCTGCTTGGTCGCACAGACCACAATATGCATCTTCCCCTCCTTATTTAGCGTACATCACCTCGCCGCCGCAGAGCGTGCCGACGATCTCCAGCGGGCCGGTCTCCGTGGTGCGGAACAGGGTGATGTCGGCATCATAGCCCACCTGCAGGCGGCCTTTGTGGGCCCCCAGGCCCAGAATACGCGCCGGAATGGCGCTGGCGGAGCGCGCCGCCTGCGCCACCGTAAAGTCGGAAAACCGGAGCATATTGGCGAGGCAGGTATCCATCAGATGCCCGGCTCCGGCCAGATAGGGCGTGCCCGCCAGGACGATCTTGCCGGAGGGCAGCACCTCATGCTGCCCGTCCGAATAGATGCCGGGAGGCAGGCCACCCAGCGCGACGGCATCGCTGACCAGCGCCAGGCGCTCCGGCCCCTTGACCCGTGCGAACGCCTTGACCACGGAGGCGGGCAGGTGGTGTCCGTCCGCAATGATGCTGGCGTACAATTCGTCGTGGGCCAACTGCTCCCAGATATAGTTGGGATGGCGCTTGATCTGGCTGTGCGCCCCATTGCCCAGATGGGTGGACATTCGCGCACCCGCCGATACGGCGTCCCGAATGGTCTGTGGCTCGGCGGCGGTATGCCCCAGGGCGACCGTGACGCCCGAGGCGACCAGTTTCTCGATAAACGCGAGGGCGCCGTCCCGCTCCGGAGCCAGCGTAAAGAGCTTGATGCGCCCGTCTGCCGCCTCCTGGAACCGCTGGAATTCGTCCCAACTCGGGTCGCGGGTGTGTTCTAACGGATGGGCGCCACGGGGGCCGTCTACCGAGGAGAGATAGGGGCCTTCGACATGCAGGCCGGGCACGGCGCGCGCCCAGGAGGGATCGGCCTCCAGAGCGGAGGAGAGCGCCTTCAGCGCCGTCTGCATCGCGGCGAAGCTGTTGGTGACGATGGTCGGGCAGAGCAGCGCCGTGCCGGCGCGGGCCAGCGCCTGAAAGAGGGCGGTAAACTCCTGACCGGCCTGTTCGGAACTCTCCCAGATGCCCACATTGAAATCGTGCCCGCCATAGCCGTTGACCTGAATATCGAAGAACCCTGCCGACAGCCAGACGTCCGGTCCGCCGAGAGCCTCCGGATCTGCACCGGAGCGTATCCCGGCGATCCGCCCATCCGCCAGAGTGAGCGTCACGACCTCTCCCGTCTCACACAGTTTCCCACAGACCTGCATCGTTCTCCCTCTTCCGCTGCCCGCCTCATCCCGCCAGGCAGCGGATTGCGCCTTGCCGCAAAGGAGATATTCTCGATCACAGGACCTCCTTCCTGCCGGAAAATGCAATCCGCGGAGACAGACGTGCGAAGCGCCGCAGGGCTGACCTTCGCAACCCTGCGGCGCTTCCTATTGCTCTTCTAAATGCCCATGCACCCCAACAGGAGTTATGTGTCTATCTCACGAGAGAGAATATTCGATGCGAATCCGCTCCCATCGTAATAAAAGCTGACGCTCAATGTGCCCTGCGGAAGCGTATCACAATCTCCCGGCAACGCAAAAGCGGATTGCTCTGCCAACTTCTGCCCGAGAACGGGGGAGTTGATATTGGCGAAGCGAAAGGCGATATTGAGACCATCCGCTCCTCCATCGCATCCAAAGATCACCCCTGTTTGAGAGAAAGGCTCCCAAGTGCGAATGTATCCGGTACAATTGTTCATGCGCTTTACTCTTAATTGGGTGTAGGAGCGGGCAAACGTTTGATCGTAAACACAAGGGAAAGCGCCTCCTGGCTGTCCTGCGCTCCTATAAAGACAAACTGCGCCGGCAAGGTTGACGCTGGCGCGAAAGCGCCGAACGCCGTCGGAAGGCCTCCATTTTCGATCTGGTATTTTCCAGGCGGCAGAACACGATACAGAGGCGTTTCCGAGACCACCACCTGGAGAACGGACTGTTTGTCCGCAGGAATAGGAACAGGCACCCCCTTATCGTCGAAAGAGGCAACCCTCCGTAGCACAATCATCTTGCCTAAAACCAGCTTCTTATCGTCCGGACTTAGATTGGCGTCCGGTGTAATGCGTGTCGTGACAGCAAAGTTGGCGCGCGCCACATCGTCGCTGGAGATCCCTCCGATGACGTTATTGGCAAGCGGAATGGTTTGGGTGTTCTTGTTGCCCCCGATGAGATTGCTCAGATCGAGGGAGAGGCCGACCGCAGGCTCCACTTTGATGCTGTGCGAGTTATTCCCGTTGTCTCTCTCCTGCGCCATCGCGCCAACACTCAGTGTCAACGCATCCATCTGCAAACTGGGGCCGACAAACAGTGCGTTATTCGCTGTCGGCGCTATTCCCAGCAATAAGCCGAAGGCGAGGGTGCTATTGGCAGTGGCGAAGAGTTGATTGACGCCTACCAGTTGTTTGATCTGCCCCTGACCGATCAGCCCTCCGTAGAAGAGGCGACCGGGATTTTTCGGATTGAACAGCGCTTTGCTGACGACGTCATCCAGTTTGACGCCACCGACGAAATCGAGAATCCCCTCGATTGTCGTGCTGCTGCTGGTCGCCGGCAGCGTCACGGGCGGGGTGGCGGTCGATTGGTCGGGGAAATTGACGGTTCCGTCCCCAGATGTGACGATTGCAGGCAGACCGAGAGTGGTTGGGCCGGATTTAAGTGCGGCAATGACCTTGATCGGTTTTGATCCAGTAGAGGTTATCGGAAAGGTAAACACCTGGGGACGCCGCAGTTCCGCCCGAACCTTCGCCCGATAGAAACGAATGCCCCCCCTATCAATTGGGTAGAGGGTGATCTTCCACTGTATTTCCGAATCCAGTACGCGTTCGTTCCCTCCTTGCACCACGACATCATCTGAAATCTGGACTTTGAGTCGAATGCCGTTGCTCCGAAGGATGGCTCTGAGAGCAAAATGATCCAGCCGCGCCGCGATCTGCTCCTCCGCCGAGAGCGCAGGGTTCTCAGCCAGCGCAATGTAATTATCGGGCAGGGGTGCATTGTCACCTTTTTTGATCGCGAAATCATGGAGATCGAACTGCTTTATATGACCGGGCGACTGGTCAAGCGCTTTATCATGTAGGCCCAGGAGATCCCCCAAAGCACGCTGTTTTTCCGGATCCCGTATATGTTCGATCCAGGCATTATTGCCCAGATCGGCATTGGCGATAACGATCTCCACCGGCTTGACACTTGCAGAGAGATCCTCCAGTGTCGGCGAATCCGGCAGAAAGTCCCACTGAATGCGATAGCTCGCTTCCCAGGCTTTATTCACATAGTTGGCAATAGCGTTGAGTACGCTCAGACGCACCGCATTCAAGTCCGACTTATTGGTGACAGTAGGAGGGTTGCTGCCTGCACCGGGAGCAGCGTTCCCATCCGCAAAAGCGCGACTGCCCGATAGGACCGTCAGCGCACATAGGGCAAGCATAGACAGCAAACGCCCTCTTTCCTTCGATTTCACTTCGGTTCTCCGTTTCCAATTTTCCAACACAATCACCTCTTCGTGTTGGCAAACGAGGTGGCTAGATCCTGGCGATGAAAGTATTAATCGCCCCATTGTTGGATTGGGTGACAATTACCATTCCCACCAGCACGCTGGGGTCATTGGCAAGTACGACCGGCAATCCGTGATCTTCCCCAAAAAGAGGCGGATCGAACTGAGCCTGATAGACATCAATCTGATGGATAAAATCGAGATAGGGCACGGTGGTAAAACCCTGGAGCGTACCGATGACCACAACGCCGTTCATGTTCGTCACCTGGACGGGCACCGCCCCACCCGGTGGTATGGGGATCTGTGCCGGTGGGCCTGGCGGTAACGCGAACACTGCGCTGAGATTGATAGCAGGTGTGGGATTGGCGGTCACGCTGGGAATGACTGTACCACCCGCAATCGGCCAATCGTACGATGCGATCGTTCCAATCACGTTCCCGCCGCTATCGAGGATATTGGCTCCCATGATCGGCGGGCCAGGCGGATTCATTTGATCCGGATTGAAACTTGTAAATGCAAGATCCAGGGGAAATATCAGATTCCCGTCTCGTGTCCCATACAAGGCCCGGAAGGGTAGGACAGGCCCCGCCCCTGGATCTCGCGTACACATAACGACTGTCATGGTGTGTTCTCCTTTTTAGAAAATGTAGTTTCTTAGGTCTGTAAGAGTGAAATGGCCATCGGCAGGGCAGCCGAATTGGCCCCGCTTCGGCTGCCAGTGCGGCGCCATAACGACATAGGCGAGCGGGTCGGTATGGAGCAGGTCCAGGATTACTTCAGCGACGATCCGTCCGCCGACCGGACCCAGATGCTCTCCCTGGCCCAGCCACTCCGCTTCCTTCAGGATGTAAGCCCAGAGCGGAGTGGTATCGCCGAATGTCTCCCGGAGCAGTGCCCAGCTCTCCGGGGAGATTCGGACGCTATCGGAGTTACCGGAAGCGCTTAAAGCATAGTGGAGATTGTCCGTAGAGAGGATCAGGCGCTCCGGAAGCCCCATCGCCCGCGCTACCTCCTGCCCGGTCGGCAACCCGACGGCTTTTCCACGCAGCAGGATCCCGGCAATGGCCCTCGCCTCCGGATCGGAGACGAGCCTGAAGGCGCTGCTGTCGTAGGGAAGCGCTGCGCACGCTCCGAAGCGAAAGGCCGCTTCCAAGAACTCTACCGACAAGCAATCGGGAGGGCGCTCGGTAAAGCAGCATCGTTCAGGCCGGAGCGGCGTCTCCTTGCTGAGTGTGTAAGCTCCCTTTCTGTCTCCACCGACAACCTCGGGCCAGAGTGTCTCCAGCAGCGTCTTGCCCACCACGGACGGCAGGAACTCATGGAGCAGGAGCCATTGATAGTGCCAGCGCACCACCCGCTGCGCGCGCAGGAAGAGCCACGGTTGCGAAGCGCCTTTTGCCTCCAGTTCCTCCACGACCCGGTTATGGTATTGAAGGAAGGCGAGGTGCAGGTCGGAAAGCGATCGGCTGGCATCGTTGTCGAAGTCAGGGAAGAACGTATTGTCCTTGTCTGTGCGGGAGACCCCGTCGAGGCGCGGCATTCTGCCCAGAGTATCTTCGTTCCAGATGGTTCGCAGGCGAACCCCATCCGGCAGATAGAGCCCCGAATCGCAATCCGCGCCGCCATAGACGATCTCCAGAGCGAACCGTGGAGGGCGTTTTCGCGCTCCCTCCCTTCGCATCGGCGTATATCGGCCCTGCATGGGTTCGCCTGTCAGGTCCTGCTCGATGAATTGTCGCAGGGCACTCATATTCGCGTTGCCGGCGAGAAGGTTCGAAGCCGATCCCGATCCGAAGGGGATCACCCCGGATTCGGCCAGTAGGATCAAGTCTTCGTCGCTCGGTTTAAAAGGGGCGAGCGCAGGGAACATGCGCTCCGATGCGATCCTGTAGGTCCGTAAGCGCCGTCTGGACGGTTCTCCGAACCGGGCATACCGTGATCTGAATGAAGAGAGCATCCTGATCTCCTTGGAGGACAATTAGGTCCTTGCTTTCATTGCTGCCGGAATTATCACCAGGAGGATACTAACCGTTCGTAAGCAAAACGTTTGATAACTGTCCGTTTTTCGGTTAAAAGGAAAAATAAGTGAGGATGCAGAATAGAGGATTTGTGTTCGCAGGCTCGTTTCGTGCCGTTTGGCGCTCCCACACATGCCGCTTTGGATCGCGGCAGAATCGACAAGGAGTTCTATGGAATCTCAGCAGGGCATCTCCTTTTCTGACTGGCTCGTGCAGCGTATGCTCTCCTACCGGACGGTTCACCTCTATGAGCGTCGGGTGAAACAGTTCGTTGCATTCGCTGCTCAGGGCGACCATAAGGTCGTGGAGGCTGCGCGTGACGCGGTGGCATGGGATCGGATGCGGCACAGGTTCCTTTTGGCGCTGCAGGGTGACCAGACCCTTTCGGAGAGCAGTCTGAAACAGATCAAGGGTGCACTCCGTTGTTATAGGGATTATCTTCAAGATGCCAACAAGCCCGAGGAGCCGCACCCAACCGCCTCTTCCCTCCTGGGAGCGCCCTGCCGTATCGAGTTATTCGGAGGCCTGCGTGTGGAGACGGGGGATCGCGCTTTCAGCCGGTTCTCTTCCGGCAAGACAAGAGCTTTGCTGGGTTACCTGGCCCTGTTCCGCCACCATCCGCACGCACGGGAAGCATTAATAGATCAGTTCTGGCCGGAGGCCACGCTGGAAGTCGGACGCAATCGCCTGAAACAGTGCCTGTGTTCGCTCCGTCGGCAATTGGAACCTCCCGGAACGCGGTATGGCAGTGTGCTGGCTGCAGATCGGACGGAAGTCTCTCTGCACCGGGAGAGAGTGTCCACCGATGTGTGCGATTTCGAGGCGGCGCTCCAGGCGGCAGGGAGGACAAGCGGCGCAGAGGAGCGCCTGGAGGGGTTGGAGCGCGCCATTGTCCTCTATCGAGGCGAACTCCTGCCGCGCTGGGAGGAGCCCTGGACTGTAGGCGAGCGGGAGCGATTGGCGCAGTTCTACCTAGACGCATTGCGCCAGATGACGGCAACCACGGAACTGACCGGCGATCTCGAAAAGGCGTTGACGTTCGCGCGCAGGGCGGTAGATGCCGCTCCCCTAAGCGAAGAGCGCCACTGCGAGGTGATGCGCCTCCTGGCGGAACTGGGAGATCCCTCTGCCCTGATGCAGCAGTACCGCACCTTGAAACGGCTCCTGTCCGCCCATTTAGATGCTGCGCCGACACAGACGACGCGCGAAGCGGTCAAGAGATATAGGAAACGCGCCAGAGAAGTCGCGCAGGAACTTGCCTGCAAGCAGCCTACGCCCCCCCCTGAAACCGAGCTGGAAACGCCGCCGAGGGTGACGCCGGAGGAGGTTCTGCAGCCGCGCCTGCCTCTCTCCCTCTCCCGTTTTTTCGGGCGGGAGAGAGAGATCGCGCACCTGACGGAATGGCTCCGTTCGGAAGAGATCCGCCTGGTGACACTCACCGGTCCGGGTGGCTGTGGCAAGACCCGACTGGCGGTTGAAACGGCCCGCCATAGTGCGGATGCGTTTGCCGGAGCGGTCTGGTTTGCCGCTCTGGCCGACTTGACGGATGCCCGCTTGATCCCCCTCCGATTGGCGGAGACGCTGAGCCTGCGGCGCGCCGACACGGCCTCTCCTCTGGAGCAGGTCGTCGAGGCATTGGCACGTCGGCGCAACCTGCTGGTGCTGGACAACTTCGAGCATCTGATCGAGGATGGAGTCCGGATCCTCCGGGATCTGCTGGAACGCGCGCCCGGCCTCACCTGTCTGGTGACCTCGCGTCAGCGCCTGGAACTGGCAGGAGAGCGGGAGTACGTGCTCGGCCCCCTGCCGGTGCCGGAGGAGGACGACAGTCCGGAGCAGCTTTCGGCAGTCAGCAGCGCCCAGCTCTTTCGGGATCGGGCGCAGGCGCTCCGGCCCGATTTTCAGATCACTCCCCGGAACGCCGCCACGGTGGCCTCTCTCTGCAGGGAGTTGGAGGGCCTGCCGCTCGCGATTGAACTGGCTGCGGCCTGGATCCGCACGCTCACTCCCCAACAGATGTTGGAGCGCCTGCAGGACCGTTTTCGGCTGCTGGCGAGCCAGAGCCGGGAGATCGAGCCAAGACATCGCACGCTACGGGCTACCCTGGACAGCAGTTACCGGCTGCTGATCCCGGAGCTACAACGATTCTTTGCCCAACTGAGCGTCTTTCGCGGCGGCTGGACTCTGGAGGCTGCGGAACAGGTCTGCGCGACGCCCGAAGCCTGGGAGTATCTCGACGAACTCGTCAAGCGCTCGCTGGTCCGGACCGTCGAGACGGAGGACGGCAGGGAGATGCGTTTTCGGATGCTGGAGACCCTGCGCGAGTATGCGCGGGAACAGCAGACGCCCGAAGAGTGCAGCCTGGCTGCCGAGCGCCACCTGGACTACTTTCTTGGCTTTGCGCGTAATGCCGCACGGGAACTGAATGGGCAGTATGCCGGGGAGTGGTTGGACCGGTTGGAGCGAGAGCAGGACAACCTGCGGGCCGCCCTGCAGTGGGCGCTGACCGTAGCCTCACCGGAAAAGGGGCTGATGTTGGCGGGCTCCCTCTGGCGGTTCTGGTGTGTGCGCGGCGACGCGGAAGAGGGATTGACCTGGATCCAGGAGCACCTGAAGCGATGCGAGGCCGTGGATGTCCGCCTGCGGATACAGGCGCTGCACGGTGCGGGGAACATTGCCTACAGCCGGTCAGATTATGCGGCGGCCCGCGGATTTTTCGAGGCGGCTCTCACTCTGCGGGACCCGCTCGCCGAGCCGGTGGGCTTTGCTCTCTCTCTGGGCAGCCTCGCCAATATCGCGCGCGAAGAGCAGAACTATGCGCTGGCGCAGGATCTGTTAGAGCAGAGCTTGGAGATCTTCCGCCAGGCAGGCGACACGCGGGGTATCTCCGTGACATTGGCAAATCTTGCTCTGGTCGCTTCCCGCCAGGAGGATTATGCCCGCGCCTGTGACCTGCACCGGGAGAGCCTGGAGCTATTCCGAGCAACCGGGGATCTCCCGAACCTCGCGCGGGCGCTGAATAACCTGGTCAATACCTTGACCACCATGGGAGATGCCTCACAGGCCCTCGGTCTGGCTGGCGAGAGTCTGGCGCAAAATGAAGCGTTGGGGAATAAACGCGGGATCGTCCAGAGCCTGACCAATATTGCCAACCTGATGTCGGCCTTGGAACGTTATCATGCTTCTGCCATACTGATCGGCGCCATTGATGCGGTGCGCGCGCAGGAGGGCTTGCCGCGGCCGTCCAACGCCGACGCCGAACACAGGAGCTTGCTAGAGCGCCTGAGAACGCAGTTGGGAGAAGCCACTTTATCCGCCGCCTATACGGAAGGGGGCGCCATGACCATGGAAGAGATGCTTACATATACACAACAAGCCTTGAACCGCTAAAACACAACCCCTAAACCTCTCCGGCACATCCGAAATCCATTCGCCCCTTTCCCAACCGGGAGAGGGGCGAATTTATTTGTTCGCTCTTGTAAGATCCCCCAAGCGAACCGCGTTACATTAGCAGCAGGGTGATCCGGCATACAGGACGCCGGTACTCTGCGGAAACCTGGATCTCCTGTGCGGCCAGGGTGACGCTCGCCGATAACCGGCGACCATCCCAAACCACACAGTGGACCCGCCCGTCCTTGAAACTCTTGGCGGAGGAAAGGAGCGGGCGGGAGCAAAGCCCCGGAGGACTTCAGTAACATTGTAACCGTCTCCTCCGGATCTGTCAACCGGTCACTCGGCTGGGTTCCAGGCAGCCGTCTGGCCCTTCCAGCCTGCCATGCCGCAGGCAATGAAGGAGACAAACCGTGCAGCAAGACCGTTTCTACAGCCCGGCGCAGTGCGCCGAGCCCACTCCCCAACGGCCCGTCCCCTCGCTGCGTTGGCGTCGCATCGGGACGTTCGTGGTCATTCTCGCTCTGGGGGTATTGCTCTGCAGCGCTCCCATGCGGTCGCTGGGCGACACGCCTACGGTGTCGGGGCACATCTTTCTGTACAATGGAGATGGCACCGCGACCGAGGTGACCAGCTATGTGTTCTATGTCGGCACCCAGGCTTATATCTACCCGAACAATCCGATAACGGTTACGCTGGATTACGAAGTAGGCCATGTCTACGACCCTTTCCACAACGAGATCGGCTACATCACGCAGGATGTCCCGCCGTCCGGCGGTAACTGAGCGTTGCATAGAAAAGGAAACCTTATTCGCCGATTTCGAGATCAAAGAGGCGTTCGCCCGGTTTCCCTAATGATGCAACGCTCAGTAAGTGCCGACAGCGTGTAAACATGCGCCTTCGGACCTCTATCCCTGCCGCCTTCTCATTACGGGGAAGGCGGCAGGCGTTTTACAAGCCAGACAATGATATCGGTGCCGCGAGGATGCTGCTGCGTTTTGGTGATCTCGTAGCCGAGTTTGCGGTAGAGGGCGATATTCTGGGACAGACGCATTCGGGTGCCCAGCGCGATCTCCGGACGGGCGGTAGCAGATGCAATCGTCTCCATATACCGCATCAGGGCCGAAGCGATGCCGCGCCCGCGCTGGTCGGGCAAGACGGCGAGACGACCGACATAGAGGTAATCGGGGGTGAGGCGGAAACGGGCCGAGGCGACCGCGTTCACTCCCTCCCAGGCCAGCAGGTTGCCGCCCTCGGTCAGGGCCTGCTCCACATCGGCGACGGTCTCCGTTTCCACTCCGGAGGGCGGATCCAGAACGCCCCGGTACTCCGCAAAGGAGGACTGCATGATCTGGAGCACCCGCAGCGATTCGGCGGCGGTCGCCTGCACGATCCGAAGCGTCGCAGGAGGCTTGTGAATGGGCGCATCCATAGGCGGCAGCGCCTGCAGGCGCAACAGCAACTCCGCCTGCTTCGCCTCCCAGCCAGGAGAGAGTGAGGCCTGTGCATGCGTGTTAGACATCTGGCGTCGTCCCTTCCAGCAGGCCGTTGCGCAGCGTCGGGACCGCCATGTACCCATTGAGTTGCGCCGCATGGGTGACATCCTCGGCATAGCCCTTATCCCGCAGCTCGATCCCGCTTCCGCACTCCCACAACATCGCCTCCAGATCCTGCTGCGCTCCTCGAAATGCGGCCTCGCAGGCCGAAGCCTCCGGCGACTTGCTGTGGGGCAGATACGACAGGATCGCGCCCGCGCCGAGATAGTCTTCCAGGGCGAACCGCAGCGCACCGTCCAGGGAGGAGGGATGCCAGCGTTCGCCGCAGGCGAGCACCGTGGCGCTGCACTCCGGGTGCGCCTCCAGCAGCCCTGCGACGACTTCTGCAATTGCCCGCGCATTGACCAGCCCGCCGACAAAGAGCCGGAAGGCAGCCCTGCCATAGTGACAGCACGTCGCGCCATTGGGTGAGGGCAGCGCGACCCTGACGCCCGGCTCCATGGCGAGGTAGGTGAGCGGCGAAAGCGAGAAGCGCCCCCGCTGCGGCACATCGCGCCGAGGCACGGCGATCTCCGCCCCTATCTCCCCTGCGGCGCGTTCGGCCTCCTCCTGGGTGACACAGGGACGGATGCTGCCTCCGGAGTGAATGGCGGTAGCGACCGTCGTCGAGAAGCTGAGGACGTCTACGACTACTAGAATATCGCCACGCTCCGCCGCCGACATTGCGCCCTGCCATCCCCACTCCAGGCGACAGCGCGCACCCTGCTGTGCAAACCATGCGCTGGGCGTCATTGTCCGTCGGTAGGCGCGCCGGGAGGAGGCGTGCGGGGTCGGCTCGTCATTTTTTCGATATCGGCAAGCACATGTCCCTGGACCCACTGACGCAAATCTTGAATGATATCCAGCATCCGATCCACATCATTGCGGGGGCTGTCCGGATCATCTTGCCAGTTGCGCAGCGCCCTCTCGGCGCGGCGCAGGGCCGAGGCGGCCCGTTGCGAAGGCGTGAGAATGGGTGACATAATAGTATAGATAACTCCTGATTCGAGGCACGCAGAGCGACGCGGATCTGCGATTGCCGCTACCGCGCGTGCCCCTCCATTCGACGCGGGGGCGGTAAAATCCTGCGAGAGCAGCGTAGGAAAATACCGATCCGATGGCGAATTAACTGCCCAGAAGGAGACGCGGAGCGTGCCGTTTATCATTGCCATTGACGGACCGGCGGGCGCAGGGAAGAGCAGTGTGGCGCGCCGGCTGGCAACGACCCTGGGCTTTACCTATCTGGATACGGGGGCGATGTATCGCGCTGTCGCCCTGGCCTCACAGCAACAGGGGGTCTCCGAGGCCGATGAAGCCGCGTTGGCGGAGCTGGCGCAGGGATTGACCCTGCAATTCTCCCCGCTGACGGAAGAGGGGAAGCAGCAGTTGGCCGTCAACGGTGTGGATGTCACCGCCGCGATCCGCACGCCGGACGTCTCCAGCCTCACCTCGAAGATCTCCGCCCTGCCCGCCGTGCGACGGGTGATCGTCGTACAACAGCAGCAGATGGGCGCAGAGGCGGAGCGGGGCGTCGTGCTGGAGGGGCGCGACATCGGCACGGTCGTCTTTCCGAACGCGCAGTTGAAGGTCTTTCTGACCGCCAGCCCCGAAGAGCGGGCCCGGCGGCGCGTCGAAGAGTTGATCGAGAGGGGCCTGCCGGTGGATTATGCCGACATCCTTCAGGAGCAGATCGAACGCGACCTGCGGGATAGCAGTCGTACCGATTCGCCCCTGGCCGCCGCGCCGGATGCCGTACTTCTGGATACCGAAGGCCTGTCGCTGCCCGAGGTCGTTGCGCAGATATTGACACTCTACCACCAGGCAAGGAGCCGATGAGCGAAACCGCGATTTCCCAGGATAAACCCGCCGTGGATACCGGCGAATGGACGCCGCCTCCCGGCGCGCTGCGCAGTTTGACCTACCACTTCATTGCCAGCACCGCCCGTGTGCTGTTCAAGATCTTCTGGCGTTGGCAGGTGATCGGCCTGGAGAATGTGCCCCGCACCGGCGGCGTACTCCTCGCCTCCAACCATGCGAGCCACCTCGACCCACCGCTCGTCGGGGCGGCGCTCTATCGCTACCGGCCCTGCCGGATCATGGGGAAGACCGAACTCTGGAAGAACCGCCTCTTCGGCAAGATCATCGAGCAGGTGGGCGGCTTTCCCGTACAGCGCAACGCGGCGGATCGGGCCACTCTGCGCCGGGTGCTGGACTGGCTGAAGGCGGGCGAGCCGGTCGCGATGTTCCCGGAGG
>Ga0070734_10002764_pt1 | contig 20090 bp, 15 predicted proteins | sample Coa_R1_8_FD_66444 | JGI IMG/M metagenome (GOLD analysis project Ga0070734, IMG submission 66444) | Surface soil microbial communities from Centralia Pennsylvania, which are recovering from an underground coalmine fire - Coalmine... | ecosystem: Environmental > Terrestrial > Soil > Unclassified ... | reverse complement strand
CGTCGCTACGATTTAACTGGGAGTTTTAGGGAAAAACTGACCCAGGATGCGTTTCTCCAGACCACGAGTCTCTATTCTACGAAGCCTTCTATGCTGGGCAATGGCAGTGGTTCTGCCGTCTTCGATTGCTGGCCAATCTGTTCCGGACCAATCTGCAAGTGCGATTCTCCACACTGACGGTGGCGTTTGGGTAAACGGTTACGAGGCGCATGATTCGTCGGCCATTTTTCCCGGAGATCTGGTAGAAACCAAACCTAACGCATCGGCCAATCTCGTTCTGCATGGGTCGACGGTATTACTCGCTCCAGAAACTGTGGGAAAGTTTCAAGGCGACTCATTCGAACTCGACCATGGGGTCGTCTCGGTCGTGACATCGAAGAGCTTCAAGGTGCGGGTGAATTGCATCCGAATCGCGCCCGCGCAGAACGAATGGACTCAGTACGTGGTGAGCGATCTGAATGGGAGCGTTCAAGTCTCAGCCAAGAAAATGGATGTGAACGTTGAGCGGGAGCCAGGCCAAGGCAAGCCGACTGTGGAGGGTCAGGCCTCGCAGAGTGCTACCGTTCATGAAGGTGAGCAAAAGACCTACGACGAATCTGAGATCTGTGGTACCCGGCCGCCGCCGAGTAGCCCTGGGACCGGAATTAGTCCCAAATGGATCGCAGTCGGTGGCGGCGGAGGGGCGGGACTTCTCATTTGTCTCGTACTTCACTGCTTCGGCTCCACGCCGACCAAGCCTTCAGTCAGCCCAGCCAACCCCTAGTGGTAAATCAACCAGGAAGATCAACCTGTAGCAAGAATGCGCATGCAAAAGCGGGCATCTTGCGATGCCCGCTCCACTTTCCCTGCTAAACGCGCTGCTATTTGCTCGTTGAAAAGAGCCCCGGCAGAACCTGTGTTCCCTGTTGCTGAACGCCTTGCAGGCTTGCAGGATTGAGTCCGAGAAATTGCAGCACGGTCGGCGCAACTTGCGCCGTCTGCACTGGTGTCGTGATGGTCGATGGTGAGAAGCTGGGATTCGAGACGAGGATCATCACGTTCGTATCGTCGTGCGAGAATCCACCGTGCTCCGCCAGTTTCTTGGTGCTTCCGGAGTACGTGACACCGATGTTGGGAGTAATCGCGATGTCCGGTGTACGCGAATCGCCAGTCGGCGGAATGCCAGGAGCGTTGAAAAGCTGACTGAGCGACGCGCCCCAGAAAATCTGCCCGATGCCGGCGACGTTGGCCGACGCAGGGGACTGAGTTTCGAGGATGTCCACTTGTGAAGCAGTGGTGCAAGAGCGGCTCAGCCACAGCAGTGATACGTCGTCTTCCGTAGGACCGATCTGGCCGCCCGCATTCGACTCCGACGCAGGCAGGCAGGTATCGATCAGTTGGCTCGGTGAAGTTGTAACTGGGCCGCCTGAAGTGATGCCAGTGTAGCGCTGCGAATCTACGGGACTCTGCCCGTGCTTTGCGGTGAAGATGATCAGGGTTGAGTCGAAGATGCCTTGCGACTTCAACTCGGCAACCCAGTCTCCGATGGCCGTGTCCACGAACTGGACTTCCTGCAGCAGTGAAGCGCTCGGGGTTCCGGTCGCATCCAGATAACCGCCGTTGCCGACGTTTGCCTCGATCAGTTTTTGACCGACACTGACGGCCTGAAAGTTCATCCCGAAGATCATCGGTACTTGGGTCTTTGTCTTGCGGTTGTGGCTGAAGCCGTCGATCTCGTTGAGGATCGCTTTCACCTTCAGCGTGTCGTAGCACTGGATGTTCAGGAAGCTGTTGGTCCACGCGGTCAGATCCGAGTTCGGGTCAGGAATAGGATCGCAAGCCAGACCGAGAGGAGTCCTGATTCCCGGCAATGCAACCACGTTGGAATTGATCTCGGGTGCGTAGAAGTCATCGAGGTTGGTTCCGTCGCCAGGACCGGAGACCGAAGAGTAGGCAGGATGCTTATCGGACCATGCGGTATAGCCGCCCGCACCGTGGATCACGCCGAAGATCGTGTTCGCGCGAACAAAGTTCCAGGGATAGACGGGAGCGCAGTTATTGTAGGGATCTCGAGGGAGTCTGCCCGGGTCAATCGAATTGATGCCGCCGTCACCGTTCTTGGAGCTGATTCCATCAATGCCGTTCAAAAACGTTTTGTTCCGGTCGATGCCTTCTTCATACTCGGTTGAGGTGCCATTTGGCTGATTGGGAATGCAAACTCCGCCCTTGAGGCCGTTCCCCGTGATGCGCAGCGGGGGAGCAAGCACGCGGTCATAAGCAACATCGTAGAAGGCACCATGAACTCTCGGGGTCGCACCCGAAACAATCGTGGTGAGACCTGGAAAGGAATCGGACGGCCTCGAAGTGCTGGTGTCGAGATAGTTGACGCCCGTTTGTCCCAGTGCAGCCAAATTCGGGCAGTAGGGCTGGCCGTTGTTCACTCCGGCCACGCCTTGTGTGCAGTTCAGGTAGTCGACCGCGTGCATGCCATCAATGCTTACGAGTAAGACGCGTTGAATTTGGGTAGAGGGCTTATTGTTGTGCCGCTGGCTCTGCGCCGCCGCGTCCAAACCAAGTGACGCTGTTAGCGCAAGGGTCGCGGTGACGGCTAGTAAGGCGTTCTTCGTCCTCATGGAACACTCCTAGTCATGTAGGTGTACTAACGGATGTCGCGAGTCTAGAACGCGCAATGTTTCAATGAGGTTACATGACGATGAATTTGTGACGACAGGAGTGTTAAAAACTTTTCAGGAAGAGCGAGGCGAGTCCTGCGCGCTGTCTCGCAGCACCCGAAGATGATTTCAGCGCAGTGAACCTTTCAGATTTTGTCCTTCCTCAATCTAATGACCGTCGATTAAAGCTTGGCGTTCCGCAGTCGGAGCGCATTTGCAATGACCGAGACAGAACTGAAGCTCATGGCTGCTGCGGCAAAGATAGGGCTTAGAAGAATGCCAAAGAACGGATAGAGGACGCCGGCAGCAATGGGAACTCCGAGAGCGTTGTAGATGAACGCAAAGAAAAGATTCTGCCTGATGTTGCGCATGGTGGCCTGGCTCAGCCGACGGGCGCGCAGGATTCCGGTCAGATCTCCTTTGACGAGCGTGACGCTGCCGCTTTCCATCGCAACGTCAGTGCCGGTGCCCATGGCGATGCCGACATTCGCCTGCGCGAGTGCAGGAGCGTCGTTGATGCCGTCGCCCGCCATCGCGACGATTCGTCCCTGCTCCTGCAGTTTCTTGACAACCTCGGATTTCTGATCTGGAAGAATTTCAGCGTCCACATCTGCGATACCCAGTTGTTTGGCGATCTTAAACGCGGTCTGCTGACTGTCACCCGTCAACATGGTGATGTGCCATCCTAGCTTCTTCAGTTCTTCGATCGAACTCTGCGAGGACGCTTTGACTGGATCGCTCACATCGATCTTGCCGGCAAAGTTCCCATCGACAGCAACGAAGATGTTGCCATTGTTGTCTGATGGCGGAGTAACCCCTAGTTCGCGCATGAATGCGACGTTGCCCACGGCAACGGCTCGGCCGTCGACCATGCCCCGAACCCCCTTACCAGGTATCGATTCGAAGCCATCCGGTTCCGTTAAAGCAATTCCCTTCTCTAGCGCTGCCGTCACAAGTGCATTCGCAAGTGGATGCTCGCTGTTGCGTTCGACGCTCGCAGTGAGGCGGAGGAGTTCGTCATCTCCAAGCTCTTTTGCCCGAGACCATACGGCCGTGACGCGTGGTTTGCCCTCCGTCAGAGTACCGGTTTTGTCGACAACCAGCGTGTCGACCTTTTCGAGCGTTTCCAGCGCTTCAGCATTCTTGATCAGAACTCCGGCATGAGCGCCGCGGCCCGTTCCGACCATAATCGCCATCGGTGTAGCGAGACCAAGTGCGCATGGACAAGCGATGATCAGAACTGCAACGGCATTCACCAAAGCATTCGCGAGGTGCGGCTCCGGGCCGATGAGCAACCACGTGAAAAATGTAATCACCGCCACCGCAATCACCGTTGGCACAAACCACGCGGCAACACGATCCGCCAAGCGCTGGATGGGCGCGCGGCTGCGCTGGGCTTGACCGACGAGTTGGACGATACGCGCGAGCAGCGTCTCGGAGCCCACTCGCTCAGCCTGCATGATGAAGGATCCTGTCGAATTGATCGTGGCACCAATGACTTTGCTGTTCGGCTCCTTTTCGACCGGGATCGATTCGCCGGTGATCATGGACTCGTCGACAGAACTGCGGCCTTCGAGAACGAAGCCATCCACCGGAATTTTTTCACCCGGGCGCACGCGGAGTTTGTCTCCAGGCTTCACCTGTTCTAGCGGGACGTCTTTCTCTTCACCACTTGAGCTGATCAGCCGCGCCATTTTCGGACTCAAATCAAGGAGTGCGCGGATGGCAGCGCTGGTGTGGCTGCGCGCTCGCAGTTCCATGACCTGGCCCAGCAGCACGAGTGTTGTAATCGCCGCCGACGCTTCGAAATAGACATCGGGATATCCGCCCATCCTCCGGAGTGATGGCGGAAAAATTCCGGGTGCGATGGTTGCGACCACGCTATATGCGTAGGCAACGCCGGTACCGAGTCCAATCAGAGTGAACATGTTCGGGCTGCGGTTGACCAACGACGCCCAAAAGCGCTGGAAAAAAGGCCACCCGCACCAGAGAACAACGGGAGTGGCTAAGAACAATTCGATGCGAGGCAGATTAATTCGGAATCCGTTTAGGTCCAGATCGATCATCAACCTGTACGAGAACATGCCTCCCATAGCCACTGCGAGCAGAGGCGCAGTGAGAATCACGCCGACCCAGAAGCGTCGCGTCATGTCGCGAAGCTCAGGATTCTCCTCCTGCAGCGCGCTTACCGTGCGCGGCTCTAGAGCCATGCCGCAGATCGGGCATGATCCGGGCTCAGACCGCACAATCTCCGGATGCATTGGGCATGTGTATTCAGTGCGCGTTGCGGGCAAAGGTGTTTCCGGTTCCAGGACCATGCCGCACGAGGGACACGGCACAGGCTTCGTCTCGCGCACTTCGGGACACATCGGGCAAACGTAGAACGTCTCAGGGCTGGCCTCTGACTTCGGACCGCAGACCACGGCTCCCGTGGCACCCCTAATCGATGCAGACATACCATGCGGTGGGACAAGCGCTGACGATTTGTTCAAGTACTTTGCAGGATTTGCTTGGAATTTCTCTGCGCAGTTACTGCAACAGAAGTAGTAGACCTTTCCAGCGTGTTGGTGCGTATGCTTGGCTTCAGCAGGATTAACGTTCATCCCACAAACGGGATCGCGATCGAGGCTGGCAACAATCTTCAGAGGATGCTGGCTTTGTTCTTCGGTCATTCAACGTTTGGTTGCTGAGGTTTAGATGAAATCACCGCATAAAAGTTACGACAACCCCAAATAGGTCAAGAGCCTGCGCTGTGCTAGAGTCCCCATCATCGTCACGATCGTAACCCATTCGAATGTGATTTGAATCACAGCGAAGAAAAACAGGTCTCGTAAGCTGTTACATACGAATTTCTGCCACTCTTCCGTTCGCAGGTAAGAGGTGCATAGGGGCCCAGTAAGAACAATTTCTACTAACGATGGAGCAGTTGAAGATGTCACGCACGGAGCCCTCTCTCGGTTTGTTCATTGATACGGCACCTGCAGCCGTAGCTATGTTTGATCGCGACATGCGTTATCTACACGCGAGCAACGGCTGGCGCAACGACTTCGGACTCGGCACTCGAGATTTGCGAGGCCTGTCTCACTACGAGATTTTCCCCGAGATCCCAGATCGCTGGAAGGAGATACATCGGCGCGCACTTGCGGGCGAGACCGTAAGTGACGATCAGGATCGTTTCGAACGCATGGATGGTTCCGTCCAGTGGTTGAAATGGCTGGTTCGGCCTTGGTACGAGCCCGATCGAACAATCGGTGGTATTGTCATCTTTTCAGAAGACATTACTGCCCGCACGAACGTCGAAGAGGAACTGCGGCACAGCGAACAGCGCTACCGATCGCTCGCCGAGTCCACCTCCGACATTGTGTGGCACGGCCGGAAGATCGGCGATCGGATTGATGTGCCGCAATGGTGCACGCTAACCGGTCAAACAACCGAGCAGGCCGATAGCAACTGGCAAGAATGCATTCACCCCGACGATCGTGACCGCGTTGCGCCTGCCTGGCTTCAATTCATCGAACAGGGCGGAGTTTTTAAGAATCTTTACCGACTGCGATTTCAGGATAGCGAGTACCACTGGGTCGCGGTAAGCGGAGTCTCGCTTAACGAGAAGGGCGGCACGATCCGCGAATGGATCGGAACATTCAATGACGTCACTGATCGGAAACTGGCTGAGGAGAAGCTTCAGGAGAGCGAAATCCGAGAACGTACCCGCGCCCAACAGTTCGAGACGATCCTCGACACAATTCCAGTTCCGGTATTGATCGCGCACGATCCCGAATGCCGCACGATCACCAGAAATCGAGCAGCATGGGAGCAGCTGGGAATCGCATTGCCGGATACTGACACTGCTGGCACATCGCGAGAACTGCGCCACAGGTTTCTGCAAGACGGAACTCCGCTCGCCAAAGGGCAGTTGCCTATCGAACAAGCGGTCGCCACCGGTCAACCCGTTTATAACGTGTCAACTACATTGGTCCGCGAAGACGGTACACAAAGATATGAAATCGGAAATGCCGCCCCTCTTGTGGACGAGCACGGGAAAGTTTGGGGCGCAGTTGGAGCGAGGGTTGATATCACGGAGCGAATCCGCGCCGAGGAGGCCCTTCGCGGAAGTGAAGACAGATTGAGCCTCGCGCAGGAAGTAGCTCAGATCGGATCATTCGACCGGAACCTCGTTACTGGCGAGGTCAACTGGTCGTCGACTCTGGCAGCTATCTACGGTTTGCGACCGGGACAATTTCCCAGAAATGATGACGAGTTTATGCAACTCCTCCACCCGGGGGACCGCACACACGTTACGAACCTGCTAAATGAGTCACGCGAGCGCGGCGAAGGCAACGGAGAATGGCGGACTCTTTGGCCGGACGGGACGGTGAGATGGATCAGCAGCAAATGGCGTGTGCTGAAGGATGCGACAGGTACGCCCATGCGTTCGATTGGATGCGATTACGACATCACCGATCGCAAGCTCATCGAAGCCGAACTACAAAAAGCGAAAGAACGCCTCACCGAGGAAAAGCTCTATCTCGAGCAGGAAATCGATTGCCACATTGGAGCGAAGGAGCTGATTGGCTCTGGCACCGGCTTGAAGCGTGTGATGGAAGACCTCACTGCAGTAGCTCCGACGGACTCAACGGTATTGCTGCTTGGCGAGACTGGTACCGGGAAGGAAGTGATCGCCAGAACCATTCACGAGAACAGCAAGCGGGCAGGCAAATCATTCATCAAGGTAAATTGCGCCGCAATCCCCTCCGGACTGCTGGAGAGTGAGCTGTTTGGGGCAGAGCGTGGGGCTTTCACCGGGGCGGTCACACGAAAAATCGGCCGCATCGAGCTGGCAGACGGAGGCACTCTGTTTCTCGATGAGATTGGCGAGATTCTGCCATCGCTTCAGCCAAAACTTCTCCGGGTGTTGCAGGAACAGGAGTTCGAGCGCCTGGGTGGAACGCGCACTCTCAAGGTCGATTTCCGATTGATCGCAGCAACAAACCGCGATCTGCTACAGGAGGTGCAGGCCAGTCATTTCCGGAGTGACCTGTATTATCGGCTCTCGGTTTTTCCGATTGTGCTTCCTGCTCTCCGAGATCGTGTCGATGACGTCCCCGCCCTAGTCGAGCATTTCGTCCAGAAATACGCCAAGCGAATGGGTAAAAAAATCACCAGCATTCCCAAGAGAACCCTTTCCACTCTTCAAAATTGGAAATGGCCCGGCAACATTCGGGAACTCGAGAATTTCATCGAGCGCTCCGTAATTTTGACAACCGGTTCGGTGCTGAGCGCTCCGCTGAGTATCTTGGATCCAGACGAGGGAATCGACCGGGAGGCAACTGATACGTCTATCGCCACTCTGGCGAACGTTCAGCGCCAGCACATCTTGGACGCACTTCGCTGCTCGCAAGGCCGAGTCAGCGGACCGGGAGGAGCCGCAGCCCGGCTCGGACTCAAGCGGACCACGCTCCAGTCAAAAATGAAACAGATGGGAATTGATCCGCATAAAGGTTGGCAGCTTTGAACTCTTGCGTGAACAGCGCGATCGGCTTTCCTCGCAGCGCAACCCAATGTAGTCAGGTATAGTGAAATCACTCGGCGGATCTGCCGGAATCCAAAATTCAACGCAGAAGAGGGATCTGATTACGATGACCTATCTTGATGTGGTTTTCAGCTACGACTCCCAACCGGGAGAAAACGACCTGCGGGCCATTGACAGCATGCGCGAGGTGTATGGGATCCGATCGGTACGCTTTGACGAGAAGGAGCGGAAGGTCCGGGTGGAGTTCGACGCTTCACGCATGAAGCAAGACGCGGTGGCCAAACTTCTGCGAACCGCCGGCATCGACATCAAAGAAAACCTTGCCCTTGCCTAGACCGATCGAGAACAGAAAATACCTATACAAAACGAGGGTGGGGGAAGGCTGTGCGACTAAAGCAAGGGGTGCTCACAGAAAACCTCTGGCCGAAGTTATTCTCTGAAGCACCCCGTTGCGCGCCACTTCGTCTGCGCTTATATAAAGCAAGCCGTCTGCCGTTCGTAACCTGTTGAAAATACGGGGTCAGTAAATCTAGCCCGTTGTAGGAATTGCTCTCCTGGCGGAAAGAATTACTCCGCGCGGAAAGGCAAAAATTGGGCCACACAACCTGTTGAAAAAACTCGCCGCCTGCGGGAAATCCTGTAGATTGCTTTGGACTTTGGGCCCCTCGGGGTTGCAACGACTTCCGTGACAGGACCTCTCACTTCGAACGCTTCAACGGATTTTTTTCGCTTATCAATGCCGCGGCGTTTCATCTCCCAGGTTTGATCTCCAGAGTTCATCTCCTTGAGGTTCCAAGGCGTCAGCCCTTGGGGGAAAGAAAATATTGCGCCAGATCGGCGGATGATCGAATTGAGTTCTTGGGTTCACCACTGAGAAATGTTGATATAATCAAAATCGGTTTTATCCTTCCAAACACATCCGCGCCCTTAGCTCAGCTGGATAGAGCGTCTGGCTACGAACCAGAAGGTCGGGAGTTCGAATCTCTCAGGGCGCACCATTTTCTGCTTTGCAACCAACGTTTTGCTTCAAGTCGTTCCGTGCGAATTCTATCGCTGCCAACTCATGACTCTGATGATTCCGTGCATTCGCTTTCTGCCTGGTTTCTGCTAATCTCCTAACCAGCCCTGTTGTTTCGAAGCGTTACGAATGCTTCCGGTTCGGGGCATTGCGCCGATGCCAAAGGTATCTCAGCAGCAGGATTTCTCCCTCCTGTCGTCTTCCAAGAACGGCTTGACCTATCTCACTGCCAACGACTGGGCGCTTATCGCAGACAAAGCTCTCCGCAGAAAGTTCAGGCCAGGGGAAAACCTGGTGCATGAGGGCAGGCGCACTCATGGTGTGTTCGTTCTGTTGCAAGGCACTGCTGTCGTTCAGATTCCCGGCCATGGCGCTAACCGCGACATCGGAACCGGTGAGGTTTGTGGAGAGATTTCCTTCCTTGATGAACTGCCCGCGACGGCCAACGTCATCGCCCGTGACGAGATTGAGGCATACTACCTTGATCGTTCAACGCTGCAGTCGTTGTTCGAGTTGTTTCCGCACCTTGGTTCCCGCTTTTATCGATCGCTCGCCTCGATTCTCTCTCGGAGACTGCGCGAGGTGATCGGACGGCAGTCTGCTCCTCAGGCTGCGTCAAAAAAAACTGGCGAATAGGACGGCCCGGCTCTCATATGCTAGCCTTACAAGTTCTTGAACCTTTAGTCGGACGCTCTGCTTCAGAGCTCTATGATGGACCCTGTCAATCTTCGTCTCGCATTGTTCTCGGCGGCGGTACTCGGCTTCCGGCATGGTCTTGATTACGACCACATCGCGGCGATCACTGATATCAGCAGCGTACAGTCCAGGCCCCGCGATGCGATGCGTTACGGACTGCTATACGTAGCTGGACACGCGGCTACCGTGGCTGTTCTAGGTTCTGCCGCAGTTGCGTTCCGGATCGCATTGCCTCCGGCGAGCGATCGCTGGGCCGAAAGGATGGTCGGAATCACGCTATTGCTGTTGGGCATTTATGTCCTCGGCACTTTTTTTAGACCTTCTTCGCACTCCCATGGACCTAAAACCCGACTCACTTTACTGGTCAATGGCATCCTTTGGATCTACTGGCGGTTAAGCCGCCTCTTCGGGGGCAACCGCTTGGAGGCTCCGCAAGTCTTTAGAGATGGGTACGGAACGACCTCGACCTTCATGGTCGGAGTAATTCATGGCTTCGGGGCCGAAACCCCCACCCAGATCCTCCTTTTCCTTATGGCGGCGAATCTCGGCGGAACAGCTGCCGGGCTGCTCGGCTTACTCGCCTTCATCCTCGGACTGCTTGCAATGAATACCCTCATGTGTGCATCGGCTGCAGGCCTTTTTTCCGCGATCTTCGCCCGTCCTATGGCCCTGCGAGCGCTCACACTTGCGACCTCCGCCTACAGCATCGTGGTAGGGACGATTTTTCTTTTCGGCTCCGCAGGCAAGCTCCCCTCTCTCACCGGCTGAACTGTCGCAAAATGAAACACTGCCGTAATAATTGCGGGCACGACCGCAAGAGGTTGATCCAAGTGTGCATTAGTTTGCACTTCATCACCTCTACCCTGTGGATTTTATGATCACTGATAGTTGTTTTTTCAATGACATACATAATTTCTCATTTTGGAACGTTGGATGCACATAATTGCGCATCAGGACGATTCGGCATACGTGCGCGTCCCAGCGAAACGTACTGGAGCCCCAGATGAACGAACAAGGTAAGGCTTGTTCAGGAGGAAGTTGTCATGCAACGTTCGTTATTACTGGTTTTACTGGCTCTAGCGCTGCCGATGGCAGCATTCGCAAGCAGTTCGGTCGATTTCACTAACAGTGGCGGGACGCTCAGTGGCACCAACGCGGGACTTGCTCTGAGCGGCTCCGAATTAATCGCTGTGAATGGCCTCGGTGGATTGGGTCTCGTCACAGGGAATCTTGGCACCGTAACCTTCTCGACAGGAGCCCTGAGCGGCGGAAGTCTGCAAATGGGCGGTACCTTCCTAGCCGGTGGATCGTTCGTGGTCAATTCCAACGGAAGCAACGGTCTTCCTTCCGGCGTACTCTTCAACGGCAGTTTTTCTGGACCTGTGACTTGGACCCTAGTTACCTTGGCGAACGGAACCCACAACTACACCCTGAGTGGATCGCTCACTGGGACGTGGTATACGGGGACCACCGTCAATGGGGCGACGATCCAACTAACCATCAACACCGGCAAAGGATTCTTCAACGGCTCGACCAGGATCTCCAGCGGAGATACAAATATTGCCGCCGTTCCTGAGCCAGGTTCTTTGACACTTCTCGGGACTGGGCTTGTCGGCATTGCCGGCGTGCTTCGTCGCAAGCTGAAGGCCTAATCCACGGATCTTACTCCTGAATCAGGCCCCGCCTTACATAGGCGGGGCCTGTAGTTTTTTTCCCGACCGACTGTTTGTCACCGCTTGTTTCCCCTCTGAGAACGCTTAAGACTCACACACTGTTAGGGCAGGAATTGAAGATTAAGGGGGCACTGCTGTCATCCCAAGATTGGCTGCGGATCGTCCTCCGCCTAGGTTGGCTTGTCAATGAAACCACGTTAACGATAGGGCAAGCCTTTTCATCCCATTACCCCAGTAATCAGAACCGGGGGATTACCGTTGACCCGCCGCACCTGCCCTTCTTAAATTGCCAACAGGGGGTTGTATGAAGGATATTCATGAGGTCCTGCGGCAAAAGCAGGCGAAATACGCCCAACTTGGCAAACAGATCGAGATGCTCCAGCAGGCTGCGGAAAAGCTGCGTGAGGTCGCGCCGCTGCTGGCCGAGAGTGATGAAGAAGATAACGTCGTGCTGGCCGATGTAGACGAAGCTGTAGCCAGCGCGGATGCAATGGCGGCGAAGGCATCGGCCGGATCGGGTGCCAACAATGCCTCTAAATCGTCACGGCCCTCAGCTCCTCGTTGGCCGTAGACTCTGTTTCTCCTCGAGACGAAATTCGATCGATCTATGAATCTTCAGGCACTGCTGGTATCGAGCGATGATTCCGCGGCGGATGTGCTGGGCAGAGTTCTGTCCGGCTTCGGCATGGCGGTGGATCGGTCGAGCGATCCGGAAACCACGATGGAGCGCATTCAGCACCAAAAGTTTGACGCGCTCGTGGTGGACTTCGACGACGCTAAGGCGGCACAGGAAGTCCTCGAACAGGCGAAGAAGGTCGGTTCCGCACCACTCAGTATCGCTCTGGTCGCCGATTCCACCAAGGTCCGGCAGATTCTTACCAGCGGCGCACATTTCGTCCTCTACAAACCTGTCACCGAAGAAGCGGCCAAGGCGGGACTTCGAGCTGCGGCGGCCATGCTCAGTCGCGAGCGGCGCAAAGCGTTCCGGGTCCCGGTCCAGGCTCCTGTAGAAATCACACTTCCCGACACACGAAAATTAGACGGCATTCTGCTGGATCTTTCCGAGACCGGAATGGATGTACTCACGGCAGAGCCGCAAGTTGCAGGAGCTCTACTCGCGTTTCACTTTAAACTGCCTGACGGTGCTGTCGAGGTTGAGGGGCACGGGCAGGTTGCCTGGGCAAACCCGAATGGCCAGACCGGAGTTCATTTCCTGAACCTCGCGGAAAGCAAGGTGACTGAACTGCGTGAATGGCTCAAGGCTGCGGCTGTCGCTGTAGGCACGATCCCCGACGAATCGGTACCTCATTGCAAGCTTACCGACCTGAGTCTGGGCGGATGTTATTTGCAAACCGAAGCGCCATTTCCTGAAGGCGCGTTAATCGATTTCTGCCTGAAAACGAAAGAACTGGAAGTTCACACTGACGGCATGGTTCGAGTCACGCATCCGGGACAAGGAATGGGAGTTGAATTTCCTTCGCGCACCGCCGAACAACGTGAGCAGGTTGTGAAGGTGATCGATTTCCTGCGGAGTTGTCCTGGAACGATGCCGGACCTGAGCGTTTCTCCGAAAGCACTGGTCGCAGATCTTACCCAGTTTGAGCCGGGCGAACGTCCGGCCGATTCTGAGGAATGGGAAGACCCCCTTCTGGAACTGCTGCGCCGCGGCGCATCGCTGCAGCAGCAAGAGTTCCTGTCTGAACTCCAACATCAGCGAAATCCAGAAGAAGCCGCATCCGTCTAAGAGACGTGCGCTAGGCTTCCGCCCCGCTTCACGAACAATAAAATCAAAGTCTCCACTTCTACTCTTTGGCTGCCTGCCATGGCCGAACTTCTGAGAAAAAAGCCTCCCGAGGCAGGTCAGCAGCGAAGATGGTCTGGGCGGGAAAACCAAGGCAGGTACGGACAACAAGAGAGAGCTTTAGGGAGCGAGAGGCTTTGGTGGGTTCCGAAGAACTGGGGGACCGAACCCCGTCTCTGGTGCGATCCCCAATTCTTCGTGGTCTGTTCCACCCCAATGCGATTACGGTATCGCGACTCCTTTGCTGGGAGATTTCAGCAAGGTTAATTCTGGGTTAAATTGAGAGGCGGCAGATTTTGGTTGAAGCGGTCGAATTCTTATCGATAGCAAGAGGAACCCCTGGACCGACGTGATGCGACTGTGATCTCCCGGCCGTCGCCCGAGGCAACACCCCGACTACTTTGGACGCCCTTGTTGGCGATCGCGGCCGCCGCATTCGCGGTGGAGATTCCTTTCTTCTTCGAAGGCACCCCGTCTGGCCACGATGTTGAGTTTCATCTGTACTCGTGGCTCGAGGTAATGAGTCAGTGGAGACACGGGATTCTCTATCCACGGTGGGCGGCATTGGCGCACTTCGCCTACGGGGAACCCCGATTCGTCTTTTATCCGCCAGCTTCATGGACGCTTGGCGCGGCGATCAGCAGCATTTTTCCTTGGACGAACGCGTCTCCGATTTATGTCTGGATCGTGCTTGTCCTTTCCGGCGTCTCGATGTTTGTCCTAGCGAAGCGATGGTTTGGGCCAAGAGATGCGACTTTTGCAGCGGTGTTATACGCTGTCAATCCTTATCATCTGGTGATCGTCTACTGGCGTAGCGCCTTTGCCGAATTGCTCGCAAGTTGTCTGGTGCCTCTGCTGGTGCTACTTGTGCTTCGAGCCGCCGATGGAGATCGGCATGTCGTTCTACCGCTCGGCTTTTTGCTGGCTGCCTCGTGGCTCACCAATGCTCCAGCAGCGGTGATGATTCACTACTCGCTGGCATTGCTGGTTCTCTACTTCTCCTGGAGGCGCAGGTCGTCTCAAATCATAGCGACTGCCGCCGCCGCAGTGGTACTCGGAGCTCTTCTGTCAGCGTTTTATCTCTTGCCCGCGATTTACGAGCAGCGCTGGATCGACATCGCTAACGCGGTGTCGGCAGGCTCGCGTCCGGCTGATAATTTTCTATTCATTCATACAACGGATCCCGATCACGATGCCTTTAACCGCATCATTTCATGGCTAGCTGTTCTAGAAATTGTCCTCATTGCAGCGAGCGCCACCGCCGCAAAGATCTGGCGCGAAACAAGACGCGAGTTGTGGGTAGCTTTATTGGTTTGGGTAGGTGCCTGCGCAGTATTGATGTTTCCTTTCTCATTAATCCTCTGGAAAATCTTGCCCAAAATACAATTTATGCAGTTCCCCTGGCGCTGGCTGCTCTGCTTGAGCATGATTTTCACGGTCTTCGTAACAACCGGTTTCAGGAAATGGTGGATGCGCGCGGTCGTTTGCCTGCTCTGCCTGACTATCATCGTGATTGGCTGGAATCGAATCCAGGCCCCATGGTGGGACACACCTGCCGACCTGCGAGAGATGGTCGACAACATGTACATCGGGGCGGGCTATGAGGGAACGGACGAATATACGCCTGCCGGAGCGGATCCCTCCGCAATCGACAAAGATGCTCGCAAGGTGACGGTCGATGGTCCGGCGCGAGCCGACATCCACGTGCTGCGCTGGGACGCCGAAGCCAAGACGTTTACCGTACAGATGTCTGCCGCGGACCAACTCGCCCTGCGGCTTTTTTCCTATCCCGCTTGGAGGACTGAGGTTAATGGCCGCGAAGTGCAAACGAGCTCACGCACGAGCACCGGACAAATGCTCGTCCCAGTTCCCGCGGGAATGAACCGTGTAGAGATTCGGTTTGTGCGGTCTTGGGATCGCACTCTCGGAGATTGGATTTCCTTTGTGACTGTGCTCGGAATCTTGGGATGGATATTCTTTCGCAAGAGAATCGCGATCGCTCAGAACAAGTCATCCGGCTCGATAAAGGCTTAGAACCAAGTGAAGCGGATCCTCATTGCAACTTCGAATCCCGGCAAACTCTGCGACTTTGCCGGGGCCGCCGCAGTGCATGGCATCCAGATCGCCGGCATACGGAACTTCTCTTCCCTGCCCTTGGTCGTCGAAGACGGGCAGACGTTCGAAGATAACGCCCGCAAAAAGGCTGAGGAGTACAGTGGTTATGTCCCAGGAGAGATTGTCCTTGCCGACGACTCGGGGATCGAAATCGATGCTTTGAATGGCGCACCCGGCGTGCACTCGGCGCGCTATGCGGCTGAAGTACCGCATCTGGCCGATGCCAACACCGACGACGAATTGAACAACGCGCGTGTACTGCGCGAGTTGAAAGGAATCCCTGCGGAGAAGCGCAACGGCCGTTTCGTCTGTGTGCTTGCCGCCGCGCGTGATCGCAAAACTCTGGCGACGTTCCGTGGGACCGCTGAAGGCCTCATCCTCGACGCTCCGCGAGGCACGAATGGCTTCGGATACGATCCGCTATTTTATTTTCCACAGATCAAGAAGGCCTTCGCCGAACTCTCCGCCGAAGAGAAATCGAAATACAGCCATCGTGGTGCCGCTTTCCGTCAATTCTTGAGCTGGTGCGCGAAGCAATTCCCGCAAGACTTCATCTAATCGGACAACGTGACTTCTACGCACCCTTCGAACCCGCTCGCATTGATCTTTGACATGGACGGTGTCCTCATCGACTCCGAACCGCTGCACAAGCGGGCTAAGGAGCTGGCGTTTGGCGAGGCGGGAATCGTGCTGCCGGAATCGGTGTACAACCGCCACAAAGGGCGCCCCGATGCCACCATGATTCCCGAGATGCTCGGTGAGTCGGGCCTTTCCCCCGATCGGATTGCCGAGCTCTTGCATCGCAAACACCAGATCTTCGAAAAGATCGAACATGAGATGAAGGCGGTGCCGGGAGCGGCCGAATTTGTTCTGTGGGCAAAATCGCGGTATCGCATTGCGCTGGCCACCTCCGCAACGGCGAGAAATCGCCACGCTGGCCTCAAGCTCTTGGGTATAGGAAATCCGTTCGAAGTGGTGGTCGACGGCGGACGCTTGCATCGGCCGAAACCCGATCCGGAAATTTTCGAGATTGCGACCGGCGACTTGGAACTGGAACCCGGGAATTGCTGGGTGATTGAAGACTCGACCAACGGGGTGCAGGCGGCGAATGCAGCTGGCTGCTTCGCAATCGGAATCATGACGACATTCGACTCAGAAACGTTGCGCGCGGCCGGGGCGGACCTTGTCGTCGCCTCATTTGCAGAGTTGCGAATGATCCTAGAGTTGAGCCCACAAAGGGTCGTTCCAACCAGGGATGACTAGCCAATACTCATGCCTGAGAGTGATCGTGTGTCCTCAGCGGACTCTGCGGATTTCTCTGTGGCCTCTGCGGTCAAATGCTTTTACCGCCGAGGGCGCCGAGAAAAGCCGCTGGGTTCGCGAAGAAAACCGTTTTCAATCTGAACCTCATGCCCTTTCTTGACTTCACTTCTTATACCGCACGATAATGAAAGGTTCTTTTCTCATCGCGAAACTTATAAGGAGCCTTCGTGGCGTCAGCCAGTTCTTCTGCTCCCGGGGTTAGCAAGTACGTCGTGCATGGTGGGGTCGCTCCGTTACGTGCCGGTCAGGGGATCTCGTTTGTTCTGCGCCGGTTGCATTCGCTGACCGGCATCATCCCAGTCGGTGCATTCCTGTTCGAGCACATTCTGATCTCGAACGCCACGGCGATTAGCGGTCCCTCCGCGTACGCCCGCCAAGTCAGCTTTCTGGCGAACCTCCCTCTGGTGTTCTTCCTGGAATTGTTTGGCATCTGGATCCCGATCGCGTATCACGCGCTCTACGGTTTCTACATCTGGTACCGCGGTGAGGCGAATACGGCGTCCTATCCCTGGTCCGGCAACTGGATGTACACCATGCAGCGCTGGACTGGCGGCATCGCGTTCATCTACATCGTGTGGCACACCTACACGATGCGGTTTACCGGCGTCGACCTGCATGAGACCCCGATGGCGTCGTTTGGCAAAGTGCAGGCCGAGGTCATGCACACCGGGCTGTTTCTGTTTTACGTAGTCGGTCTGGTTGCGGCGTCGTGGCACTTCGCTTACGGCATCTGGCTATTCTGTGCGAAATGGGGCATCGTTTCCGGAGATAAGGCGCAGAAACGTTTGTTGCGTCTCTGCCTAGCGTTCTTCCTGCTGCTGTGCGCAGTTGGCCTAACCAGTCTCGCTACGTTCCGATCAAAAGCGTTACCTACCGACGACGATCAAAACCGCGCAGTAACACAATCCAGCCTGAAATCAGGCCCTCCAGCGGCTAACCAGGGAAAAGGGGCACTCTAATATGGCGGCTCCCAGAATCATTGTCGTCGGTGGCGGATTGGCCGGGCTCTCTGCAGTGATCAAAATCGCCGAGATGGGCGGCCAGGTCGATCTCTTCTCAATTGTCCCGGTAAAGCGGTCCCACTCCGTTTGCGCGCAGGGTGGTATCAATGCCGCCAAAAATCTAAAAGGCGAAGGCGACTCCACCTGGAAGCACTTTGACGATACGGTCTACGGCGGAGATTTTCTTGGGAACCAACCGCCAATCAAGGACATGTGCGACGCGGCGCCCGGGATTATCGATCTGCTCGACCGCATGGGCGTGCCCTTCAATCGCACTCCGGAAGGCTTGCTGGACTTCCGCCGCTTCGGCGGTACCTTGTATAACCGCACAGCCTTTGCTGGCGCCACGACCGGCCAGCAACTTCTTTATGCGCTCGATGAGCAGGTCCGCCGCTACGAGTCCGAGGGCAAAGTAAAGAAGTTCGAACATTGGGAGTTTCTCTCGGCTGTGCTCGATGGCAACAAAGTCTGCCGCGGCATCTGCGCGATGGACCTGCGCACGATGGAGGTGCGCACCTTCCCCGCTGACGCGATCATCATCGCGACGGGTGGCATTGGCGCGATCTTCGGCAAGTCGACCAATTCCGTCGTCTGTACCGGATCGGCGCAGTCCGCTCTCTATCAGCAGGGTTGTTACTACGCGAATGGCGAGTTCATCCAGGTTCATCCAACTTCGATTCCCGGTGAGGACAAGCTGCGTTTGATGTCGGAGTCCGCGCGCGGCGAGGGTGGACGCGTCTGGGTGCCCAAAACACCTGGCGACAAGCGCGATCCCAAGTCAATTCCGCAAAGCGAGCGCTGGTACTTCCTCGAAGAGTGGTATCCGAAGTATGGCAACCTCGTCCCGCGAGATGTTGCTACCCGCGCCATCTTCAAGGTCGTCTACGAGTACAACCTCGGCATCGACGGCAAGCCGATGGTCTATCTCGACCTGACGCACATCGACCGCAAGATTCTCGACCGCAAGCTGGAAGGCATCCTCGAAATTTACGAAAAGTTTGTCGGCGACGATCCGCGCGACACGCCCATGAAGATTTTCCCCGGCATGCACTACACAATGGGTGGCCTGTGGGTCGATTACAAACAGGCGACGAACATCCCGGGCGTCTTCGCGGCAGGCGAGTGCGAATTCCAGTATCACGGCGCCAACCGGCTAGGGGCGAACTCTCTGGTCTCGTGCATCTTCGGTGGAGGCATCGCCGGCCCGAACGCGGTCAATTACGCCCGCGGCCTGCAAACTACGACCGACGGCAACAGCCACTTCGCAGCCGAGCAGAAAAAGCAGGAAGAAAATAATGCTCTGCTCATGAAAAATGAGGGCAATGAAAACCCGGTGAAATTGTGGCGCGAACTGGGTGAGTTGATGACCAAGGACTGCACGGTTATCCGCTACAACAAGAACCTGCAGCAAACGGATGCGAAGCTGGTCGAGTTCTTGGAACGCTATCGCAAGATCAACCTCAGCGACCGCACCATGTGGGCGAACACAACGGTCGTGTTTGCGCGTCAGCTGTACAACATGCTGCAGTTGGCTCGTGTGATTGCCCAGGGCGCTCGTATGCGCGACGAGTCGCGCGGAGCGCATTACAAGCCGGATTTCCCCGATCGTGACGATAAGAACTGGATGAAGACAACGAAAGCATATTTCGCCCCGGATGCGGATGAACCAAAGTTCGAGTTCGAGCCGGTGGATGCGTCGCTGATTCCGCCGCGGCCGAGGAAGTATTAGTTTGTGTAGGGTAGACGCATTCGTCGGCCCGCGAGCCGAGCGTAGCGAAGGCGAGCTTAGCAATGAGTGCAGTGGCAGTCGACTCTGGGTGGCATCGGTTGCTTTACGGGGCAATTCAGAATAAGCGGTTGATTCGTTTCCGATACAAGAACAAGGAACGAATCGTTGAACCTCACGACTACGGTATTCAAAGAGGAATTACACGATTGCTTTCTTGGCAAGTCGGTGGGCAAAGCAGCAGTCGGTTGCCGGGATGGCGTTGGTTCGATGTTCCATATATGCAAAATGTCGAGATACTGGAAAGGTCATTCCCAGGAAACAGAGACATTTCAGGCAAGCATCATCAGTGGGATCAGATTTTCATTCGCGTACAACCGCCCGATGAATCAAACTTGCGCTAGAAACAGGAAGGGCGCGCGTCTGTAGACCAGTTGCTAAAGGCAAATCGCTAATGGCTGATAAAACCGTCATCTTAAGAATCAAGCGTCAAGCAACCCCCACCTCCCAACCTCATTGGGAGGAGTTCTCCGTTCCCCACCGTCCGAACATGAAC
>Ga0070734_10002762_pt1 | contig 20098 bp, 4 predicted proteins | sample Coa_R1_8_FD_66444 | JGI IMG/M metagenome (GOLD analysis project Ga0070734, IMG submission 66444) | Surface soil microbial communities from Centralia Pennsylvania, which are recovering from an underground coalmine fire - Coalmine... | ecosystem: Environmental > Terrestrial > Soil > Unclassified ... | reverse complement strand
TGAACCTTGTTCCCGTGGTGCAGACCCCGTTGATCACTTTATGTCCTTCTGTGCCACAGGAGCATGTGCCGTGTGCATTCGCATAGGCCTGACCGTTATTATTCACATCTGCCTGCGCTAATGAGTCTGCCTGCGCCTGACTAATTACTGAGGAATAAATGCCTGCCGCGACAGTATAAGTGACCCTTGAGCCAAGCCCCTGCGAAGGCGTGCAGTCGTTTTTAAAAAACTGACCTGATTTCAGCACGTTATAGTAAAGGCATAGGCAATTGGCATTTGCATAAGCCTGCCCGTTGGCTGCGATGTCCGCCTGGGCTAATGAATCTGCCTTCACCTGACTGACGGACGATACATATCTTGCCAAAGGCACAGTATAAGTAACCGTGGTGGAAGTAGTGCCTGCCGGGCAGCTCTTCGTGAAATTGGAACTGGCGGTGTTGCTATAGAAAAGAGTTTGCGCAGAAGCCGTCAATGCCGCCCCTGTGCCATAATTGTATTTATAGTTTTTGACGATATTGCCGGCCTGGTCGGTCACGTTCACCAACCTGCCATAGCCGTCATACTGATAGTTCTCAAACTGGTTGGCAGTGGAGAACCTGCTGCTCACACCGATGAGGGGCAGGTAGGTCATGCTTGTCATCAGCGCATCCTTAGGCAAAAGGCGCAATTCATCTATGTTTACAGCAGATGTTGCTGAAAGCGTAACGGATGTGCTGGCTGTCGGTAACAAATGCTCATAATACACCCATCCGTTGTAAGTGTTGCCTGTAGTGGCAGATGCGCTGCCTACGTTGGTGGTCACGCTCACCGCCCCGTTCTTTGACCAATAAGAAACAACGTACTGGCGGGTAGAAGGCAGCCCGCTTTTCGTGATAGGATAAGCTGATATCAGGCTGTAAGAATAAAGCCCCGAAAGACCGGGAGAAACCACCTGCACCAACGAAAGACCCGACCAGTTGCCGCCGATGCTGGGCTTTTCAAAACCGGTGTAAGCAATCATGCTGGCATTGGCATTTGCTGCTTCTGCTGTAGGCAGGGAATTATTATAGTCCCACACATAGGATTTAACTGCGTCCTGTGGCTTTGATTGCTCTATGAGGTTGGCATTGGCATCATACACAAAAGTTCCTGAAAGCTTATAGCCCGGATCATACGTGAAGCTGCCGTTAGTAGTGGATGTAGCAAGTGTTGTTAGTGGTGCAGCAAGTTCGAGGCGATACATGCTGTCCACTACAGGCAATGAAGCGGAATACAGGCTTAGCTCACCGCCAATAAAGCGCTTGTTGGTGCCGTTCAGGTTTTGCCGGTATTGCTGGTTCTCCACTTCTGCACCCACTATATTTTTGTTGAGCAATAATTTGATGCCTGTGGTAGCGGCATCCAATGTGCCGGTGGCAGGCGGGGAATAATCAGCCGAATATTTCTTGGTAGTAACAATTTCATCTGAATTGGACGAATACTGTTCAATCATGGTAGGCTGGTTATGGGCAAGGTTGCCATAAGTGTATTTGGTAGTGAAGGTGGAATAGGAATTAGAAAGCTGGTCATATACCTTTTTCACTTTTTGTGCAAGCTGTTTATAGGATCCTGAAATAATATACCCCGTAGCGGTGTATTTTGTGTTGTAATTCCTCGTGCTGGCACAGCCGGTGGTTAGTGCCCAAGGGGTGAGCCATTCATAAGTGAACCCACTGCTGCCATTATTGATCTGGCACAAAACAGATTGGTTGTCCTGGGTTGCCAAAGGATAGGTTTTATAACCAATAATGCCAAGGTCATTGGTGCCACCGGGATAGCTGTAAGTGCTCATTTCATCATAAAGTACCTTGCCATTATTATCATAGGTGGTTTGCTCCAGCAGGTCGCCACTGGAAATATCATCACTCACATCATCAATGGTGCCTACATTATATCGGTAAATTGTTTTTCCCAGAGGCAATCCTGAATTCACATCCGATTGGTATTCTGTTACCTGAGAATAGCCGATATGGCTTCCTGCAAAACTTCCAAGGCCAAAAACAGAAGAAGCTGAAATAGTGATATAGCTCGTATAATATTCAGGAATGCTCCCGCCCCAAAATTTCGGCTCTGCCAAATGATGGAAGGAACTGGTTTTTAGGTAGACAGGCATCATGGAGACACCACTGGATGTTGTATTATCATTTAGCTTATAGAGATAATTTTTTGCCGTTGCCTGCTTGGTGGCAAATGAGTAATCGATGATCTGCTTGATGCGAGCCCCACCAATGACCGTGTTGGTGCCGGGAGTAATATTGCCTGCATCATTGCCTTCATATATAAAACTGGAATAGCCGCCTGTGGGATAGGTGATCTGCGTCAGCAAGGTAGTGGACGCACTGCCAAAACTTGGAGTTCTGTTAGCGCCGAGACCCAGAACTGTCCCATCGCCTAAAGTCTGGTTAGGGACAAGATAGGTGACAGGGCCACCGCCACCATTGGAGTACCCCCAATGATCAATAGTGCTGTTATATGAAGATGCTCCGGCTGATGAATAAGCAAATTTATAAGGGGGCTTGGGCGAAGTGCCAGTGCCCATGGGTATTTCCTGCACGCTGTCTAAGCGCAATCTTTTATAATCAGATGTTGTTCCGCCAGAGAAATAACCATAGCTTAAATTGAATTGTTTGACCAGATTGCTATTCGCATCGTGCACCTGAATGCTTTGCAATAATCTTTCTTCAGGGTAATTGTTGTGGTCAAGGTCCTGTCTCAAATCAACTCCTGAAACAAAATCAACGGAAGCAATTGTTATTCCTGACTTTTTCAGTGTTGCATTCTTCAAATATTTTCTGTAGAGCTGGATAGTTGGAGGCGTTCCATAGTTGATCGACCCAGCCTGCCAGGTGCAGTTCATGCAATTCAGGGTGGTGAGGCTGTAGGAAGCTGACTGGTTCTGAAGCCCACTGCTGAACATGGTGTTCATGCTGTCCGTGGTGTAATAGGTAAAAGAAATCTGCTCTGTGCCATCTGCACTCGTCATGGTAGTAAGGAACCAACTGGAAGGAAAAACATAGCTCATGTATTCCGGCACCATGTTCGGATCGACCTGATCATCCAGATATTCCACGGAGGTTTCCACGTCGCTGAACTGGTAAACAGTTCCATTTTCATCTGTTATCGTAACAGTGTTTGGGAAGCAGCCAAGGCAATAAGAAATCTTAAGATTGTCCTTTAGCTTGCGCATGATTGAATCGCCGGTATTGATAAAAAATTTCCCGGAGTAATTGCCAAAATTGTAGAAGTAGGTATCCGGCTGTGTTTCCATATATGCCTTGTTCGCATTATAGTAATAATCGTAATTGCCATACATGTCGGTGACAGCGGGCCTATTCATATAGTTATAAGAAGAAGTGTAATAATTTTCCTGCAGGTCAGGGTTGCCCATCACCGATCTGGTGATCACGCCACCGGCGTTTAATGTCCACCCCAAGCCAACCCATGTGGCAATATCCTGTGGCTTGTAGCCTGAGGAATTATAGCTCAGCGAAATGGGCATGCTGAGGCTGGATCCTTTTAGCTCATAAATAGGGATGCTTACCTTAGGAGTTCCCGTGAACAGGCTCACAGGCACATTGCCATACCTGCCAAGGTCGGCAGCTTCAGGCGAAGGTGGCACTACAGACTTTGCTTTAAAATCTGTTCTCCCGAGTGAATACATGAAATCAGCATCAGACCATGAGGTTTGGGCAAACAATTGAAAGGCAATAAGGCTTGTTGCAATTAGTAGCAAGGTTTTCCGGAGCATGTAAAATCAGTTTAGGTGTAGCAGGAAAATTGATTGAATAAATAGTTATGATAAAAGGCTTATTGTGAATTATTGATTGAATTGATCATCACGTCACTTAAGGGACGCACTCTTGGTGCAAAAAATCCTACCAGTTTCCCCTGTGTGTTGATGAGGTATTTATAGCCGGGCAGCTTCACTTCACTATCCATCACGCCATTCTGGCTTTGCTGCGTGAGCCATTGATACAATCCTGAAATATCAGCACCTGCAACGGAAAGTCTGGCAGCAACCAAAACATTGCCCGAGCCGCTTTGTGTGTATGCAGAAATAATAGATGAGCTGTCGCCAGGCTCAGAACCAAAGCTGTTTGTCGGTATGGCAATGATGTATAAAGAACCCTGATATTGCTGGCTGAGCAGTTGCAGCTCACTGTACTGTGAAAAGCTGCTATCCTGTGAAGCCAGGTCAACAATCAGTATTTTCTTTCCCTGCAATGAGCTGAAATCAATCTTTGCTCCACCGGATGCGGAATCTATCATCACTGAATAAATAGTCTGTTGTGCAGATGCAGCCCTGAACAGGCATAGTGCAAAACAAATGGTCAGAAATTTTCTCATGTTATCTTTATTTTATTTTCGGTTATACGTTCACGTTGATATCTAAAAGCTATACCCTACCCTGAACTTGATCGGCTGCCCTTTGGGGATCTGCTCATAGCTGAGGAAATCCCAGAGGAAAGAGAGCTTTGTCTTCTTGAAAAACTTTGTGCTCATGCTCACGATCTTGCTCACGCCAATGAGCCCGCTTTGCTGCCATGGCTGGCCAATAGCCTGCACGCCCGGAGAAATGGCTGGTATTGGCTGATAGTTATATTCAAACCCACCGCTTGCATAAAAGCTCTTCTTCATCTGTATGTCCATAAAGCTCCTCAGCCCTGCGCCCTGCCCGCTGATATTGATATTGCTGAAGCTGCTGCCCCAGCCTACCTTGTAGCTTGCGCCGATACCGATGGTGCTTTTCCCGCTCAGCTTGTAGCCAACAGACAGGCCCAGGTCTGTGGTCGTCGGAAAATAATAAGCAGCATGCTGCGTCTGCAGGTTGGTGCTGTATTCTAATCTCTCAAAAAAAGTCTTTGTCTTTTGCGCACTGGGCTTGAAGTTCGGCATGTCCATATCACCGCTGCCGCCGCCCAGCTTGCTCAGTTTGTTCTGCAGGTTCGTGATGTCCTGCTGTGCTGTCTGCAGGCTGTTCTGTATCGCTGATGCTGCATTAGGGCCGCCGGATCCGATCTGGCCCTGTATCATCGCCAGCACCTGGTCGCGGCTCTGCAATCCTTCCATGCCATCGGCAGACCCATAGTTGGATGCAACGCTGAACAAGCCCGCGAGAAAAGAATTCTGTTTCATGAAGCTGGTGAATGCCGGCAGCTTGTTCAGCAATGCCAATGCCTCTTTCAGCATCTTATCCGGGTCGTTCAAAATTTCACGGTAATGCCTCACCTGAGCGCTGTAATAATATAGCTGCTTGTTGTAGCCGTTCAGGATGCCTGCTGCGTAAGGCTGCATGGTCGGGTCGGCTGAGAGGTACTGTTTTATCATGTCCCTCCGCTGCTGGATGAACTGTTTGATCTCATCTGTGCTCTGCAGCTTTGATTGCAATTGCTTCAGGCTAGCCAATGAATTTTGCACATCTGCCGGCAATATTTTTGTGCCATTAAGAATTTGATTGTTCTTATTGATAAATGACAGTGCGCCCTGCAGCGAATCTGCATACGGGAGGTATTCCGGCCCCATGGAATGTATGTCGGTTGAGCCCTCACTTTTTAGCTTCTGTATAAATGAAGCGTATTTCTGCTCAGGGGCGTTTGCAAAAAGGGCTGCGGCTTTTGCAGAATCTTGCGCGTACAGCTTCCTTTTAAGCTTGGCTTCTTTCTTCGCAAGGCTCTCAAGATATTTCTCCGTCTGTTTAGTGAGGTCTTCATCAAGGCTTTTTGCCTTTTTATCAATTTTGCTGAAAAGCTTTGAGGGGAAATTTGTGATCTTGTCAATGATGCCATTTCCCTCCTGTGCGGGGGAGCACAGCGGCATTATGATAAAGGCAATGGCAGTCAGTAATGCAATCCGCATCGAAAAGGTTTGGTCTGGCAAGTGTTTTTGCCCAGGATCAGGTAAATAGTTTTCGGTCAATTATTGTTCTCAACAGGGGCGGATCAAATAGTCAGTGTTAGGAGAGTTTTACAGATAGGCAATATAAAGCTGAGATTATTTTTTTTATAAAACAATACCACTTTGTGGGTATGTTTTTAAAATGTGCATAACGTTGCTGCATATGCGACTGAAAACATTTTGTGCCATATAAATTTTTTTTTAGATTTCCGAAGTCTTGAAGACTTCGGAAATCGGTAATCACTTTGGGGTAGTGCAGGGAATTATGTTTGCTTCACAAACAATCTTTTTTCGCCGCTGTTAGTGAAGCTAACGCGCATGCCTATCTGAATACCAACAACAGAGAGGATAGAATATTTTTTATTGCAGGTGCCTCAGCAGCAGCTCCTGCAAGTCGCTCTCGCGATAGTAGATCTTCCCATCGATTTTCGAGTAAGGGATCATCTTTCTGCTCCTCCACTTTTGCAGTGTGCGGCTGCTGATGTGCATGCGCTGCATCACCTCCTGCTTGTCGAGCCATACTTTTTTGCTTTCTACCGGATAGCCGTCATCTGCTGCAATATCATTTTTTTCTCTGCCCACGTTCGCCTGATGGCTGCCTTCAGGCAGTGCTTTGCCATTGAGGATAGGTTTCTTTTTCATATAGTCTTAAAGGAGTAAAGTTTAACGCTATAAACTTATCGTATCCCTGCGTTTCAAAAAATACCACTTTGTGGTAATAAAAGTTCGGGGGCTTCTTCGCCCCTCCTTCGCCTTTGCTTCGCCCCATGTTCGGAAAATGCCGAAGCAGGGGCGAACAGGGCACAAATAAGAACAGCCGGCTGCCATACGAATGATTTTTTTATACAGTAACGTTTATGCATAACCGCACATACGCTTTGCCCTATCTGCACAACAGCATAAGAAAGCAACATGATGCGCAACAGCGCAAAGCGGTACAGGTTGACAAGAAAAAATAATTTCTTCAGTTTAATAAATGAAGCATGATGATCATAGCTTGTCCCGGGATGCTGTCATTATCAGGCACAAAATTCAATCACTAAAAAACCAAACAAAATGGGAACAATCAGTAAGGGGATCCTTGGTGGGTTCTCCGGAAAAGTCGGCACAGTTGTCGGCGCAAACTGGAAAGGCATCAGCTATATGCGCAGCAAGGCTGAGGGCCGCCGCACCACGTTCACGCAAGCACAACTTGACCAGCAGGCAAAGTTCACCACGGCAATGAAATTCCTGCTCACGATGAACGGGCTGCTGGAAGTGGGCTTCAGGAACTACGCCGTGAAGATGACGGGCATCAACAGCGCACTTTCCTACACGCTCAAGAACGCTATCACCGGCAGCTACCCGAGCTATAGCGTCGATTACAGCAACGTGCTCGTGAGCCGTGGCGACCTGCCCAATGGGGGCTCACCGACAGCCGCAGCTACCGCAGGGAACAAAGTGACGTTCAACTGGGCGGACAACAGCGGCTCTGGCAAAGCCGGGCCGAAAGACCCAGCTATCCTCGCCGTATACTGCCCACAGAAGAACCAGTGCATCTTTACGACGGCAGGGCCGGATCGCAGCACAGGCACAGGCACTATTGATGTGGGCGCTTTTGCAGGGCTTGCCGTGCAGACCTATATCGGTTTCCTGTCTTTCGACGGGAAGGATGTGGCGAGCAGCATCTTTACCGGGCAACTGACGGTCACTCCGTAATAACCGAAACCTTTCCTGAAAAGGACACGAATCAGCTAACAAGCCGCAGCCCATGCGGCTTGTTTTTATGCTGTTTGTTCTCAGGAGTGATCTTCACAATGATGCATACCTGAAAATGAATCAGGCCGGATCTGATAGGAGGCCGTATAGCTTTTTTTAAAATATGATTAAACGCATCACAAAAAAAGATGCCCTGCATTTCTGCAGAGCATCGTGGATTTAGTTTTCACTGAGGGCTATTTTCGAATAGCTATTGTTTCAGGAATGGTATTGCCTGTGTCTGGCCTCCGCTGAATACGCCTCTGATGATGTACATTCCTTTTGCAAGGGCTGAAGTTTCCATCAGTATCGTGCTCGAACCTGCCTGAACAAGGACTGATTTGCGCTGAATTTCTCTGCCATCGATGCTGAGTATCACCAACTCTACTTTATCATTCTTCGATGAAGAGATCGTTAACCATGCCTGACTCTCTACAGGGTTCGGCTTGATGCTGATCAGCTCAATGGTGTTTGCATCATTCAAAATCAATCTCACTTCTGAGTAGCTTACATTTCCGTCGATGTCAGTCATCCTGATACGATAGTACACTTTTCTTCCTGTGCTTGTGTAATCATCGTAATTGAACGGCAGAGAACAATCAGAAGCTGTTGCAATATCCACATGATGAATCGCATCGAAATGGATACCGTCTGAAGAGCGCTCAACATCAAAGCTTGCGGATGAAGACGTGCAATCTGCTTTCCATGTAAGCTTGTTGAATCCGTTAGCTTTCTCAGCATTGAAATATTCAAGCTTGATCGGCAGCGGATTGTTAACACCGTCTGAGCTTGCAAGCGAGAATGGGCTGAAGGTCGATGCACCTGCATACGTAATTTTTCCGCTTGTTGCTGTAGATACACCTGAATAATAATTATAAGACCCAAACCCGATTGCGTACCATAAGCCAGCGTATGCAGGGTTAGTGCTGGCTCCGCCGAAATCGAGGTGTGCGATAGCCAGTGTAGAAGGATCAGTAACATATTGGCCTGTGCAACCTGCACCATTGTGAGGGTTCCAATATAAAGTGAGGTCAACTGTTGTGCCAGTTGGTAATTTACTGTTTATATTTGAGGGATAACCTGAAGCCCCAAGATCCAATCTCCAATAGTCGCAGCCGCTTAAGTTCTTAATAGCCGGTAAACCCTCTTTATTAATCGGCCCAAGGCTATAAGCACTTTGATGAATGTATTCGGCTGTGAATGTTTGTGAAGCTGGGTTAACGCCCTGCAGATCCCCAATTCCAATTGGCACCAGGCCGAGCCCCACACCTGCTTTACCAACAGGGAATGTGAAAGCTGTTTTACCTATCTTTTGCATTGGCCCGTTCACGAAGGATGTGCCGTTATAATAATTGGTTGTAACATCCGGAGCGCCGAGGCTTGAAGAAGACCCATCAGCCATGATCAGCAGATCAGTATTGTCTGTTGTCAGCATGCCATTGGTCAGTGTCAACACGCCATTCACTGTTTTGCTGATATTAGGATGCGAAGCATCAATCAATGTCACGCCGCCTCCTGTATTCGCAATGGTCAGGCCACCAAATGTGGTTGCTGTTGAACCACCAATGGTCTGCACAGATGAGCTGCTAGTGAATGCGACAGTGCTTGTGTTTGCTGTAAATGTTCCGTTATTGATCCAGTTGCCACCAACACTATGTGAGAACGTAACTCCGTCAAAGATTGCAGACGGGTTCACCAGAACATTTGAGCAAATAGTCAGGTTGCCACCTGCTGATTTTATTCCTACTGAAGAAACAGTCAGGTTTCCATAAGTAGGTGTTGCAAAAATGGTCTGTGTTGGCCCATAGTATTCGGTTGTGCTTGAGCAATCCAAAGCATAGGTCGCAAAGCTGGCAGGGAAGTTATTGTTTGCACTCGCACCTCCCGCTGTTCCACCAATCCTTAGCTGGCTGTTGGCTGCAACAGTCATCGTGCCACCGTTTGCTGTTCTGTTTGCAGTGAATGTGCCCAGATCAAATGTCGCATAGCTGTTCACAGTCAGATCTCCTGCAATGCCTGTGATACTTGAAGACAGGGATTTGATGCTGGATCCTGAACCTGTTGCATTGGTCAATATCAGGTTTCCGTAAGTAACCGGTGCATAAACAGTCTGACCAACTCCATTTGAAGAGTTATATACTACTGTGCTTGCTGCATCTAAAGTATAGGTGCTAAAGCCGCCAGGGAAGTTGCTTCCTGCCACTGCATTTGATGCTCCGTTAGTACCATCCCCTACATTCATTACAGAAGCTGCACCCAGAGACAATGTTCCTATACCCGAAGTTGACTGGTTCAGTGAATAACCTGCAGGGATAGTCAATGAAGAACTTGGGTTCACCGTAAGGTTGCCACCGTTCACATAGTTATAGTTTCCGTTGGTTCCAGCAAGTGTCAATGCTGTGTTATTTACATTACCTACCCTCACGCTTCTGAATATGACAGCATTTGGTCCAACATTCGCGTCTGCTTTATTCGTATTATTTGTCAATGTTTCTGCGCCATTCGCGTCGAATGTTACGCCAACCATAGCAGAATTTACCACTGCGCTATTTGAATTAAAGGTCACATTGCCTCTGAATGTAATAGCGCCCCCTGTGGTTGTTCCATCATTGTTACCTATATAAGAATATCCTGCATCGCCCGGTGCACCGATTGTGGTTGCACCAAATATGCGCAATCTGCCGCCTTCAGTTGTCAGGTACACTTTGCTGTTAGCAGAAGCACCTGCTGAAATTGAAACATTATTGCTGATCGTGAAGGTGAACGAACCTGCATCCACGATATTCTTAGCAGTTCCTGCTGAGTTTATTGTGAGAGAATTTACTGTTGTTCCCGCACTCAAGGGAATGGTCTGATCTGTACTTGTTGACAAGTTCATGATAAGATCATTACAAGTGTTTGGTGCAGTTGCAGCAACATAATTCACCGCAGATGTTGACCAGTTAATCGCATTATTGAATTGTGTGTATGTGCTCACGTTAGTATTCGCACCAGGTATAGAACTACCTACACCTGCCCAATACAATGTGCTTGTGCCTGAGCATGTGTTAGCCACCGCACTTCCTGATAAATTGGTTGCTGAGTAAAGAACGCATGTTTGTGCGTTGTAAGCATATATCCAATACCAGTAAGTGAGGCCCGGCACAGCTGTATTATCAGTGAATGACGGTGTAGTCGTGATCGCTGCAATGTATCCGCCAAGCATATTGGTACCTACGGTGTAAGTTGTTCCTGTAACAGGCACTGAAGGTGCTGTTGCAGTCTCTGTTCTTATCACCAGATAATTGGTCGGTGCAGGCGAAGGCGCTGTGAACGTGCCTGAGATGCTTGCAGGGCCACCAACTAAATTCAGGCTGGTTGGCGCTGAAGGCACAGTTGAAGGCGCCGTGACAGATACCTGCGTTGCAGAGCTGTTACAGCTACCGTTGTAAACAACCACATTATAATTACCACCAACTGTTATTCCACTGAACACATTTGAGCTTTGGAATGTGACTCCATTGTCAATGCTATAAGTATACCCTATTGTAGCTGTAACAGTAATGGTAGCTGAAGGCACAGCACAAGTCGGCTGAGTCACACTAACCATCGGAGCTGTAGGCGTTACAGGCTGCGGATCGATGCTAACTGTAGTTTCCGCACCGTAACATGTTCCATTGAACGCTGAAACAGTATGTGTTGTGTTAGCAGCAACAGTGAAAGTAGTGGCCGTTCCCGGAGTACCACCGTCGAGGCTGTACTTCATACCATTGATAGGTGATGTTACCGTGATTGTTGCAGTAGCAATTGCACATGTCGGCTGCGTTACGCTAAGGCTTGGTGCCCCAGGCAATGCAACTGATGTAACTGAAACTGTTCCATTCATCAGCTCTGCACCGCAAACACTGTTTGCATAGATCTTATAAGTTCCTGCACCTGTAGAAGCAGGGAAACTCAATGGGCCACCATTTCCTGTTTGTGGGCTGCCCACAGGTGAGTTGTTCAGATATAAACCATAAACCACACCATTATCTGTCTGGTCAAGACCAATTATCAGGCTGTTGGTGTTTGTGCCCAGGCTTCCTGCGCACACCGTAGCAGTGGTTACGCCTGAAACTCCGTTTACTGTTATATTATAATCATTAGGGCGTTGTCTTACTGTCAATATCAAAGCCTGTGATGTTACAATCCTGTTACATCCGGTCGTATTGTTTGTACCAAGCACTGTATAAGTTCCCGTTGGTATCTGGAACCCAAAATCAAGTGAGCTTCCGGTGCCACTCATGGTTGCTCCTGCAACAGGTGACCCGTTCAGCAACAATTGATAAGTAACTCCAGTTTCTGAGCCAACTATTTGCACATCATAACCGAATACAGGAGGCGTGCAATAGAATTGGTTACCGGAAGACGTGAATGATTCAAGAGCAGGCAACGGATTGATATGAACCGATGTTGTTGTCTGGTATTGAGAACATCCACCTGAAGCTGCTACTGTATACGTTACCGTATAAGTGCCCGCAGTGCTATTATCTAAGTTGATCTGTCCGGTAGTATTATCTATTGCTAAACCTGCAGGAGCAGTGTACTGTCCGCCGGTTGTTCCGCTAAATGTAACATTGGCTGTTCCTGTCGCACAGAACGGCTGTCCTGAGTAGCTGATTGTTGCAGAAACAGTCGGGTTAACAGTTACTGTAACCGTGAACGGCGTGCCTTGGCAATTACCGTTGAACGATGGTGTTACTGTATAAGTAGCCGTTCCAGATGCAGTGCCGCTATTAGTAAGTGTTCCGGTGATAGCACTTGCATTGCTGCCGGTAGAACCTCCTGAAACAGAAGGGCTGCTGTAAGTAGGCAATCCCCATGTATAAGTAGCAGCACTTGGCACACCTGAAGGCGTGAATGAGAATGATGCACCTGTACATATTGATGGCCCTGTTTGCGCACCAACATTTGGAATCGTCGGGTAAACGGTCACTGTCAATGTGAATGCAGAACCTGCGCATGTACCATTAAATGATGGCACAACTGTGTAGGTTGCAGTTCCAATTGATGTTCCGCTATTGGTCAGGTTATCTGTTATTGCGGTCTGATTTGTTCCGCCTGATGTGTTTGTACCAGACACGTTGCTATATAGCGGAGTGCTCCATGTGTAGGTAACACCGCCTGGCATCGTTACACCTGTTGGCGTAAAGTTCAATGCGCCACTGCCGCAAATGCTGGCAGTTTGAGCCGGAACAGTTGGTATCTGTGGATTTACATTTACAGTCACCGTTTGAGATGAAGTACAACCCCCTACTGTTGACGTAGCCGTGTAAGTAGTAGTTGTTGCAGGGCTCGCCGTAACGGATGCACCTGTTGTCGGTGTCAGGTTTGTTGTTGGCGACCATGTAATATTTGTGCCTGTGATATTCGTTCCTCTCATGTACACATCATCCACGATAAATCCATTGCCACTTCCGGTGTTGTTGTTAGATGTCCACCTGAAGCCATAATAAACAGTTGCTTTATTATCTAGGATATTACTTGGAAATGTGACTGTCGCTGAAGCTGCTGTCGTTTGGTTAGAATAATGCGTTGGCAAATCTACCCATGTAGTTCCGTCAGTTGAGTAGGTAACAGTTCCATAGTCATTACCTGCACCTGCGCCACCACCTTCACCACCTGCTTTATAGTTGAAGGTTAATTGAAGATTTGAGTAGCCTGTGCTTGAGAACGAACGATACACCCAGGTATTCGTAGTCGATGCATTATTGTATTGGCAATAAGAGCCTGTACCTCTGAATATTTCCAGAGAGTGGTTGCCTGTGATTTCGCAACCTGTATTGAAAGATATCGTCCAGTAGTTATTACCACTTGTTTGAGTACCTGAAGTATTGGTTAACCAACGATCTACAGGAGCAGAATTAGATAATAAGCGATTTGCGCTACCATCTCCTTCAAACACAGTACTGTCAAGTATGCTGTATGTTACACCACCACCGCCGGTTGCTGTTAATAGCGTATTGCCACCAAAACAAATGGTTGGGTTAGATGGTGAAATAGTCATTGCTGTTGGAGTACCACCCACTGTAATTGTTCCTGTAGCGGTAGCCTGTGTACATCCACCGCCCGTTGTCGTAACAGTATAGTTGAATGTTCCTGGTGTAACACTTGCAGAAACTGTTCCGCTGATAGTGAAAGTACCGGCACTAAATGCGCCGCTCAAACCAGTTGGCAAACCTGTTACGCCTGCACCAGTTCCACCACCTCCAACTGTGAAGGTGATTGGCGTTGTCAATGAACCGCTTTGACAAACGCTTTGGTTATTGGTGCCTGCACCTGAGCTCAGTGTTATTGTTGAATTAGGATTCACAGTAAGGCTTGCTGCATTACTTGTAGCGGGAGATACTGCACAACCTGTCACATTTGCAATCGCTCTGTAGAAATATGTTCCGCCTGCAGAAGCTGTAGGAGGAGTAGCACTCAATGTGGCTGTTGTTCCGCCTGAATATGTAAATCCGGTAGGTGTTCCGTTAACTACATTTGCCCATCCGGTGCTTCCGTCAGCACTGTACTGCCATTGGTAAGATGGTGATGTGCCGCTTGCAGCCACAGTGAAAGTCTTAGCCGTACCAGCACAGGTTGTTCCATTAGATGGCTGTGTGGTAATTGTTGGCAATAAATTCACTGTTAATGTAAGGCTTGAAGTTGAATTTGTACATGATCCATTGGAAATAGTCCATGTAAGCGTATATGTGCCTGCTCCACCTGCCGGTGTGAACACTGCAGTCGGGCTGTTCACATTGCTGAACTGGGATGCCAAACTGCTCTGGCCTGTCACGCTCCATGTGCCTGTGCCCACTGTCGGCGTGTTCGCTGCAAGTGTCGCTGTAGCATTTGAGCATATTGTCTGGTTGCTTCCCGCAACTGACGTTGTCGGTGTTGCACTCACTGCAAGGCTTGCTGCATTGCTTGTGACCGATGAGCAACTGCCCACGCTTACAATCACTCTATAGAAATACGTGCCTCCCACAGCCGCTGCTGCCGGTGTAACCGTGAGCGTTGCTGTAGTGGCATTGGTATAAGTAATATTTGCCGGAGTTCCGTTCACCACATTTGCCCAGCCTGTGCTTCCGTCTGCACTGTACTGCCACTGATAAGTTGGGCTGGTACCTGCACTTAAAGCTACAGTAAATGTCTTTGCAGTACCTGCGCAAGTCGTTGTGTTTGCCGGTTGCGTGCTTATAGTTGCCGGCGTATTTACTGTCACCAGTTGTGATGTCCTTGGTGACGATGTACATCCTGTTGTTCCATCTGTAACTGCAACATAGTACGTAGTGTTAGTACTTAATGTTGGCGTTGTGAAAGCCGCAGTAGAAGCCAATGCAGAGCCTCCTGAAGATGCTGCATACCAGTTATAAGTCGGGCTTGATGCTGCGGAGCTTGCTGTCAATGTTGTTGTTCCACCAGAACAAATAGTTGTTGTTCCACTGATACCGCTGATGGTAGGCAATGCATTCACAGTCACCACCTGAGATGTTCTTGGAGATGATACGCAACCTGTCACACCATTGGTAACAGCAACATAGTATGTAGTGTTAGAGCTTAATGAAGGTGTTGTGAATGCTGCACCTGTGAACAATGCTGATCCGCCGGAAGCAGCCGCATACCAGTTATAGGTTGGGCTTGATGCTGCAGAAGATGCAGTCAGTGTTGTTGTTCCACCAGAACAGATAGTCGTTGTTCCGCTGATACCGCTGATAGTTGGGAGCGCATTCACTGTTACTGCAACTGCATTGCTGGTTGCAGAACCGCATGACCCTGTAACTACCACGTAGTAATAAGTAGTTCCTGCAGTAGCGATAGACGGCGTATAAGAAGCCGTTTGTCCACCACTTCCACTGCCTACTGAAGTACCGCCACTATTGCTGTTCACGGTGTTGCTGAACCACTGGTAAGTCAATGAACCGCCACTTGCTGTAACAGTAAGGCTTGGTGCTGTTCCGCCGATACATACACTTGCTGCAGATGGCTGTGTAGTAATTGCAGTTGCAGGGTTAACAATCACTGCTGCTGTGCTGCTGCTCACTGATCCGCAGGTTCCGGTCACTGTCACATAATAATATACTGTTCCTGCAACATTTGTTGGCGGTGTATACGTAGCTGTTTGTCCGCCATTGGCGCTACCGACAGATGTACCACCGGTATTACTGTTTGTAGCATTACTGAACCACTGATAAGTAAGCGTTCCTGTTCCTGTTGCTGCAACGGTCAGGTTTGTTGGTGTTCCTGTAATACAAACCGTTTGAGTTGTTTGTGGCTGCGTTGTGATTGCTGTTGCAGCGTTCACTGTTACTGTTGCAGTGGCAGTTGCAGTACAGCCATTAGGTCCTGTTGAAGTAGCAGTGTATGTGATGTTACCTGTTGGTTTTGTATATACGGTTGTAGCAAAAGCTCCTGAAGTGTATGCTGTAGTTGCTCCTGCATCTGTATAAAGATTGGTAATCGGAGACCAGGTAATAGCCGAAGTGTTCCCTGTAATTGAAATATCATCTACATCAAGGTAATCCCCAAATGTGGAATTGTTTGGAGAATAACAAACCCAGGCAAAATAATACGTGCCTGATGTTCCCGGAGTGAAAGTGGTCGTTACTTGCTGATAAGTAGAATTTTTTATAGTTGCCTGATCAAGAACAGTGGTTGTTTGTGCAGCAATTGTTGCTGAGTTCCCAACTGTTAGTTTCAATTTCTCGGCATAAGTGGTGTTATTGCTGGTTCTCCACCAGTAAGTAATCGTATAAGTTGAACCTGCTATTAGGCTAACCCCAGGAGAAATTAAATATGCACTTGCCGGATTAGGGCTAAAATTACCTGTGTTATATTCAGCTGCACCGGACCCTCCATGTGCCGTGCCTGCGCCAAGCGCTGCCCAATTTTGACTAGAGCTGGCGTTGTTCAGTAATGTCCAACCTGTTGGTGGGAATGTCCCTTCGAAACCTTGAGTAAGAACAGTTCCTGAGGTTACTCCACCACTTGCGGCCAAGGTTTGAATGGTATTTGCACAAATTGAACCGCTTGGAGTTTGAGTGATTGTAATTGCTGTTGGTGCTGCATTGACCGTCAGTGTTAAGCTACTTGTAGAATTTGTACAACCTCCGTTGGAAATAGTCCATGTAAGCGTATATGTGCCTGCTCCACCTGCAGGTGTAAATATAGCAGTTGGACTGTTAACATTACTGAACTGCGATGTTGCAGTGCTTGGTCCTGTCACACTCCATGTTCCTGTACCTACTGTTGGCGTATTTGCTGCAAGGGTTGCCGTACCAGTTGCACAAATTGTTTGATTAGAACCTGCAACTGAAGTACTTGGTGTTGCAAATATCTGAAGCGTTGCTGCATTGCTGTTCAGCGATGCACAACTGCCCACACTTACAATTACACGATAAGAATATGTTCCGTTTGCTGTAGCTGCTGTTGGGGTTACAGTCAACGTTGCTGTTGTTGCATTAGAATAAGTAACGTTAAGCGGAGTTCCGTTGACTACATTGCTCCACGTTGTTCCATCCGGGCTGTATTGCCACTGATAGGTTGGTGATGTGCCACCTGCAGTCACGCTGAATGTTTTTGCTGTTCCGGCACATGTGGTTGTGCTCACCGGCTGTGCGCTGATTGACGGTGGTGTATTCACAGTCACCAGTTGTGATGCTCTTGGCGATGAAGTACAACCTGTTGTGCCGTCAGTTACTGTAACATAATATGTTGTATTAGCAACTAAGGCTGGCGTAGTGAAAGCTGCGCCTGTAAATAATGCTGAACCGCCGGAAGCTGCTGCATACCAGTTATAAGTTGGAGTAGATGCTGCTGAGCTTGCAGTTAATGTTGTTGTTCCTCCGGAACAGACGGTTGTTGTTCCGCTGATGCCGCTAACAGTTGGCAGCGCGTTCACAGTCACTACCTGTGATGTTCTTGGAGATGATACGCAACCTGTCACGCCATTCGTAACAGCAACATAATATGTAGTATTTGAGCTCAATGCAGGTGTTGTGAACGCTGCACCTGTAAATAATGCTGTGCCACCTGATGCTGCTGCATACCAGTTATAAGTTGGGCTTGCTGCCGCTGAGCTTGCTGTCAATGTTGTTGTGCTGCCTGAACAAATAGTTGTCGTTCCACTTACACCACTAATTGTTGGCAGTGGGTTTACCACTACAGCCACTGCATTACTTGTTACCACACCGCAAGTACCTGTAACAACTACATAATAGTAAGTTGTGCCAGCACTAGCCACCGGTGGAGTATAACTTGCTGTCTGACCGCCACTGCCACTTCCTACGGAAGTACCACCGCTGTTGCTATTCACCGTATTGCTAAACCACTGATAGGTTAATGAGGTTCCGCTTGCTGACACAGTCAAAGCTGTTCCTGTTCCGCCTGCACAAGCTGCTGCCGGTGCAGTAGGTTGTGTGTTGATAGCAGTAAGTGCATTTACAACAACCGGCACAGGGTTACTTTTGATAGTTCCGCAAGTACCTGTAATGGTTACATAATAATAAGTTGTTCCGGCAGTGCTGACAGATGGCGTGTAGTTAGCAGTCTGGCCGCCATTTGCGCTACCAACTGATGTACCGCCGGTATTTGAATTCGTTGTTCCGTTATTGAACCACTGATAAGTGATCGCTGTTCCTGTTGCACCAACTGATAAAGTCGGAGCTGTACCACCTGCACAAACTGCCGCAGGAGTGGAAGGCTGCGTGGTGATCACTGTAGATGGATTTACAGTGAAAGATGTGGTTGCCACGCAACCATTGTTATTTGTATAAGTTAAAGTAACTGTTCCTGCTGAAACACCGGTTACTGTAGCTGTTGAGCTGGTATTTAAAGTGTAGTAAACAGTCATCGTAATTGAACTGACTGTTGCAGTACGAGTTCCTGCACTTGAATTTACAACCTGAATAGCAACACCAAAAGTATTGCTGTTAATATCTGCAGGAGTCAATGTAGCGCCCCAAAGATCATTATTGGCTCCATAAGTAGTGCTTCCACTGGTTGTAGGCCATGCTGTCCCAGAGTTCTTGTTATTCCCGGTCTGCGCATTAGCCTTTACGAGTGAAATAATATTGTCGAATACATTGCCTCCACTTGCCACTCTCGTCACTGACACTTGTATACCTGTAATAGTGGCAGTAGCAGGGATTTGAAATCCTGAAGCTGTAGCACTATATAAACCGACGAGATATTGAGAAGTATTTCCAAAGAAGGTCATGCTGGCCGTTGTAGAAGTGCCGGAACCACCTTGTTGTAAGTTTGCAGCTGTAGCCCAAGCTCTATCAAACCCGCCACCACTATTCACATTCGATACAGTTACAGGTTTCAAAGTTGATGAAGGAGTAATTGAACCCGGATTGCTTACAGTGGCTATAGCTGTGTTGGAAGACACCCAGGCATTTGTTGCTGCTGCAGTTCCTGAACCTGTCAACGTTGAAGTCCCGCCAATACAAACTGTAAGCGGTGATCCTGAAATTGTAGGAAGAGGGTTTACAGTAACCGTTACTGCTGTACGTGCAGCAGAAAGACAGCTGGTTGTTCCATCCGTTACATCCACATAATAAGTAGTAGTTGCACTTAATACAGGTGTAGTAAATGCCGCACCTGTAAATATTGGTGAGCCTCCTGAAGAAGCAGTATACCAGTTAAAAGTCGGGCTTGGTGCAGCCGAGCTTGCTGTTAATGTTGTTGTGTTACCTGAACAGATGGTTGTAGTTCCGCTTACACCACTGATTGTTGGCAATGCATTTACTGTGATTGCTGTTGCAGTTCTTGAAGATGATGCGCAACCGGTTGTTTCATCTGTAACAGCTACATAATAAGTAGTATTAGAGCTTAGTGTAGGTGTAGTGAATGCTGCACCTGTAAATATGGATGAACCACCTGAAGCAGCAGTGTACCAATTAAATGTTGGGCTTGATGCTGCTGAACTTGCAGTCAGGGTTGTTGTAGTTCCGGAACAAATAGTTGTAGTTCCGCTTACACCGCTGATTGTTGGCAATGCATTTACAACTACCGCAACAGCGTTGCTCGTCACGATACCGCAAGTCCCCGTGATCACTACATAATAATAAATTGTGCCGGCTGTGCTTACTGATGGAGTATAATTAACAGTCTGGCCACCGTTGGCAGAGCCAACTGATGTGCCGCCCGTGTTTGAATTCGTTGTTCCATTGTTGAACCATTGGTACGTCAATGCAGTGCCGTTGGCTGCAACTGATAATGTTGGCGCTGTTCCCCCTGCGCACACTGCTGCTGGAGCAGTTGGCTGCGTAGTGATTGATGTGTTCACATTCACCACAACCGCAACAGCGTTGCTGGTCACAACACCGCAGGTTCCCGTGATCACCACATAATAATAAGTTGTTCCGGCAGTGCTCACATCTGGGGTATAATTAACAGTCTGACCACCGTTGGCAGAGCCAACTGATGTGCCGCCTGTGTT
>Ga0070734_10002759_pt1 | contig 20123 bp, 20 predicted proteins | sample Coa_R1_8_FD_66444 | JGI IMG/M metagenome (GOLD analysis project Ga0070734, IMG submission 66444) | Surface soil microbial communities from Centralia Pennsylvania, which are recovering from an underground coalmine fire - Coalmine... | ecosystem: Environmental > Terrestrial > Soil > Unclassified ... | reverse complement strand
GTCCACCGAGAACGAAGGCGGTGACGTTTTCCACACTGACTTTCAGTTCTTCGGCGATGAAGGTACGGAAGCGCGAGGAGTCGAGAACGCCCGCCATACCAATGACGCGCTCGCGGGGGAATTTGCTGAGCTTGAAAGCGGCCTGAGCCATGGCATCCAGGGGATTCGACACGACGATGATGATGCAGTTGGGGGAATATTTCACGACTTCGCCGACAACTGCCTTCATGATGCCAGCGTTGGTGTTGAGAAGATCGTCGCGGCTCATGCCGGGCTTGCGCGGAATTCCGGCGGTGATAACGACGATATCGGAGTTCGCAGTATCGGCATAATTGTTGGTGCCGGTGACGTGTGAATCGCGTTTTTCGATGGGCATGGCTTCGAGCAAGTCGAGGCCTTTGCCTTGCGGCACGCCTTCAATGATGTCAATGAGGACGACGTCAGCGAGTTCTTTGGATGCAATCCAGTGAGCGGCCGTTGCGCCTACATTTCCTGAACCTACAATGGTTACTTTTTTTCGCATGATTCCCTTTCGTAAATAAAATCAAATTCTTTTACCGCAGAGAACGCTGAGTACGCAGAGAAAATCATTTCTTATTTGAAACTCCGCGCTCTCGGCGTACTCGACGATGAATGCGCGTTTGACAAATCAAAATCCCTCACCGCAGACAAACGCTGAAAACGCAGATGAGGCGACAATCAGATCTGCGACATCTGCGTAATCTGGGGCTACAGTCTCCTTACTTCGCTGCGAGCATTGCCTGCATGTTTTCGATGATGTGGCTGGCAAATTCGCTGGTCTTCACTTTGGTTGCGCCTTGCATCAGGCGCTCAAAGTCGTAAGTCACGGTTTTATTCACGATGGTCTGCTCCATGCCGTTCTCGATTAGATCGGCAGCTTCGGGCCATCCCAATAGGCGGAACATCATGACGCCGGACAGAATCACCGAGCCGGGATTGATAACGTCTTTATCGGCATATTTGGGCGCGGTGCCGTGCGTGGCCTCAAAGATGGCGTAGCCGTCGCCGACGTTGGCGCCAGGAGCGATGCCCAATCCGCCGACTTGGGCAGCGCAGGCATCGGAGATGTAGTCGCCGTTGAGGTTCGGGCAAGCGAGCACGGAGTATTCATCGGCGCGGGTGACGACCTGCTGAAAAATCGAGTCGGCGATGCGGTCGTTAATCATGACTTTTTTCTTCCACGCGCCCTTGCCGTGAGTGGAGTAAATCGCATCGAGGACTGACTTTACTTCTTTGTAAACGGCTTGCGCGAACTCGGGCGGCGCGAATTCCATGCCCGGCTCGATCTGCGCGGCATTTTCTTCGATGGCGATATTAGGATTCTTGTCTTTGTTGTCGAGAATCCAGCTCTCGCGCTCAGTGACAACTTTGTCGCGGAATTCATCGACGGCGACTTCGTATCCCCATTTGCGGAACGCGCCTTCGGTGAATTTCTGGATGTTGCCTTTGTGAACGAGCGTAACGGTCTTGCGGTTTTCGTCAATCGCACATTGAATAGCCATGCGGACAAGGCGTTTTGTGCCTGTAATTGAAATCGGCTTGATGCCGACGCCGGAGTCGAGGCGAACCTGTTTCTTGCCGCCTTTGAGCATGTCTTTATTGAGAAACTCGATCAGCTTGGCAACTTCGGCAGTTCCCTCTTCCCACTCGATTCCAGCGTAAACGTCCTCAGTATTTTCGCGGTAGATGACGACGTCCATGCGCTCAGGATTTTTCACTGGCGATGGAGTGCCTTTGTAATACTTCACCGGGCGAATGCAGGAGTAGAGGTCGAGAATCTGGCGCAGCGCTACATTGAGCGAGCGAATGCCGCCGCCCACGGGCGTGGTTAATGGGCCTTTGATGGCAACGCGAAATTCACGAACCGCTGAGATAGTGTCATCCGGAAGCCAGTTGTCGAATTTGGCTTTGGCTTTCTCCCCGGCGAAAACTTCGTACCACGCCACGCGACGCTTGCCGTTGTAAGCCTTTTCTACCGCGGCATCAAAAACCCGAACCGAAGCCTTCCAGATATCGCGACCGGTGCCGTCGCCTTCTATAAATGGAATAATCGGATTGTCGGGCACCTGATACTTGCCATTTGCATAATTAATTTTTGCGCCGTTCGCCGGAACCGGCACACCATTGTATGAAGCCGCCATTCCTTACCTGCCTTCGCTGTCGGATGGAAAACTAATTATTATAAGCGGAAAGGCACGGGAGTAACTGTGCGGCAAGCAAAAGAGCGGATAGACTAGAAGGAAATCCCAATTTTTCTTTCTTTCTGAACGAACTTGCGAACCCTCCACCACTTCTTCCTGGCGCTTACACTCTTGGCCGCACTGAATTGTGCTGGACAGAATCAAGCACCATCTTTGCCTGAGGCGCCGACCTTGCCGGCCGATAAGCTGCCGGTCCTGCGAGTGAAGCAAGAAAATACAGGCTGCGTGATCACCAAATGCCTGGCGAGCCATCGTTTTTGGGACAAAGAGAACGATTGGCTATTCGCGGGAGTTTTTGCCAGCCGGTTTCTGGATTTTGCCTCCACGAAAAACTTTCTAGCGCGGGGACGAAGCGAGATACTGCTTCCGGACGACATTGTTTATAACAATGCCGGATTCGCGGCGCTGGAAGCGGCCGGAGCGGCAACTTCCGTCGGCATCTCTTACATCTTTCATAAAACCGGGCATCACAAAATGGAGCGCTGGCTATCTATTGGCCATATCGGCATCACGACGTTTGGGGCAACACGCAATTATTGTCTGAAGTCGAAACATCCTCCGTCGTCACAGTAATCTCACCAGCGCCGAGTCCCGAAATATTTGCGAACACCTATAGTTGTGAACCGTCCCCACGGGCCGTTGGGGCCGAGGTCGGCGGGACCGAGGTTTCCGGTGCGAGCGCCGAAGCGCTCGAATAGAGGGTGCTGCGTGACGCGAAATTCAAATCCGCGGCCGATGTAGGCTCCGCCGCCCCAGGAATATTCCACGCCAATGGCATCGGGCGACCAGGTGTAGAGCGCCTGGGGCACGTTTTTGCCGAAGAGGAAATGCGGCTCGCTGAAGAGAAAAATGCGGCGGAACTGGCCTTTACCAAAGGGGCGCGCTTCAATCACACCGGAAAGCATGTAACGTGCGAACATGCTGCACTGCGCGTTGGCTCCGCCAAAGTCACGCGCGGCGGCATTGCATAAGTTTGGATCAATTTCATTGTGCGGCGGCGCGATATCGAATTGCGCAAATCCCCAAAACGTATCTTTCGGAAAAAATGTCCGGTCATTTGTTTCGGTGATACTTTCAGACTGCGCCCACGCGAATCCACACAGAATCACCGGCAGTAAAACCCCAAGCAGTCGCCTTCTCATCCCGCCTCCCACGTTGTAGATGGATAGAACTAGAGTCAAAGCAGCTTACCCGATAACGCATCAAAACCCAAGACGAGACCGTGACAAACGCTCAGACTCATCATGCTAGGATTTGTATGCTTACAGGAGCGAACGAAACATGTCATTCTTAAGACTTCTACGTGCGGTTTTACTCACAGGATTGGTGACTCTTATGGCAGGCAGCTCTTTCGCGGCATCGAACGTTTACGATTTCACTCTTCCCTCGATTGATGGCAAGCCCATGCCACTCGCGGACTTCAAAGGCAAAGTCATCCTTGTGGTCAATGTGGCGAGCAAGTGCGGATACACGCCACAGTACACGGCACTCGAAGCTCTATATGAAAAATATAAAGACCAGGGCTTCGTGATCGTCGGCTTCCCTGCCAACAACTTCGGAGCGCAGGAGCCCGGCACTAATGCGGAGATCAAGACTTTCTGCTCGCGGACTTACAACGTGACTTTCCCGATGTACAGCAAGATTTCAGTGAAAGGCGACGATCAGGCCCCGCTTTATAAATATTTGACCAAAGACACGCCGGCGCCGATCTCGGGCGACATCAAGTGGAACTTCACCAAGTTCTTGGTGGATCGCAATGGCAAAGTTGTTCAAAGGTTTGAATCTGCGGTGACGCCGGATTCTCCAGAGGTAACGTCTGCTGTGGAGAAACTGCTCAAACAGTAAACGCGAACGCGTCCTGTTACAATCATCGGTCAAGGCATAGGCAACAGGAGACTCGTCGCCGCATTATGGACTTTGACCAGCTGGAAACATTCCTTGCTGTTGCACGTCTGGCCAGCTTTTCCCGCGCCGCGGAAAAGCGTTTTCGCACGCAGCCAGCAATCTCATCGCAGATTCGCCTGATGGAAGAAGAAGTGGGCGCACGCCTGCTCGACCGCTCCGGCGGAAAAGTTTCTGTCACTTCTTCAGGGAAAATTTTTCTGAAGTACGCCGAGGACGCCCTCGAAGCCCGCAAATTTATGCTGGCGGAGGTGGCTGAGACCGAACGCGTGCCTCGAGGGGAAATCACCGTAGGCGCCAATGAAGGTACCTGCCTGCATGTGCTGCCAGAAGTATTCGCCGGCTTCCGAAAGAAATATCCCGATGTTGCGGTCAATATCAGACGCGCAGACTATGCGCGCATTTTGGACAGCATCAGCGATAATTCCGTGGATTTTGGCGTCGTCTCGCTCCCGGTAAAGGACCAGCGCCTGACTGTTATGCCGATTCATAACGACGAGTTGGTGATTATTGCTCCGCCGCATCATAAGCTGGCGCGGTCAAAATCCGTAACCGTCGCTGAGGTGGCAGCATATCCTCTGGTCGTGCCACAGGGCGGCCATACGCGCGACGTGCTCGATCATTTGTTTTACGAACGAAAGCTGAAACCGCGTTACGCCATGGAACTCGACTCCAGCGAACTGTTGAAGCGGTTTGTGGCCGCAGATGTCGGAGTTGGCTTTATTGCCAGGTCACATGTGCAGGAGGACCTGCGCGCGAAAGTTTTGGCTGTAATCGGCATTTCTGATGCAACGATCCGCCGCGATTTGGCCCTGATTTTCAGGAAAGACAAAGCCTTGAGCCGTGCAGCCCAGGCCTTTATCGATACTGCCGTTAATTTGAGATCGCCGGGAAGCGGAACTTCCGCCCGGGAATGAGGTTTATATAGTTGCAACCTTGTTGCCGTGAATGAATCTGTAGCTTGAGGAGATTTTAGAAATGGCAAGCCGAACCAATACGCTGGCAATTCTGGCTCTTATGACTTCCCTTTCGTTCCCTGCTTTCGCGGTAAAGGGTGAGAGTTACACCGGCGAAGTAAGCGACAGCATGTGCGGAGCCGAACACATGATGAAAGGCAGCAAGGCCGAATGTGCGCGGGCATGCGCGGCCAAAGGATCGAACTATGCACTGGTTGTCGGCGACAAGGTTTACACGCTGGAGACAAGCGACAAGGCATTACTCGGCAAACTCAGCGACCTCGCCGGGCAAAAAGCCCGCATTACCGGCAAAGCTGACGGCGCGGACAGCATCGTGGTCAACGCGGTGACACCCACAAAGTAGATTTCGTTCCGGCGAAGTGCCCGCCGACGCGAAAATAATTTGGTTATACTCCCACTTTTCACATTCCCGTCACAATTCACTGTGTTAGATTTAAGCTGGCAAATCCAAGAAAACACACGGAGGAACACTGCATTGGGAAAGAACATGGTCCCCAAGAAAATTTTCTTCACCAAGGGGGTCGGCAAACATCGTGAGCGGCTCACTTCCTTTGAGCTGGCGTTGCGTGACGCAGGCATTGCGGCGCAAAATTTAGTCCGAGTTTCATCCATCTTTCCTCCCCAGTGCAAACTGCTGGCGCGTTCCCAAGGATTGAAATATCTTTCGCCCGGTGAAGTCGTTTTTGCCGTTGTCGCGGAAAATTCCACCCACGAACCGCATCGTCTTTTGGCCTCAAGCATCGGCGTCGCTATCCCTGCGGATCGCAACACCTACGGCTATTTGAGTGAGCATCATTCTTTCGGTGAATCGGAAGACGCCGCCGGCGACTATGCCGAAGAACTCGCGGCGGAAATGCTGGCCACGACTTTAAATGTTGAATTTGACCCTGACCGCTCCTGGGATGAGAAAAAAGAAATTTATCGGATTTCGAACAAAATCGTGCGTACGGCCAATGTCACTCAATCGGCGGTCGGCGATAAACGCGGTTTGTGGACAACGGTCATCGCTTCCGCCGTACTGATTTTCGAGTAAGCGAAGCGCTATAAATAAAACGGCCCGTCTAGATTAAGACGGGCCATTTTCATGTTGCGGTGAAGTTACTTTTTCGCTGACTTCTTTACCTTGCTCGCGTTCCCATTCGACGACTTGTTTGGTCCGAGTCTTTCGAGAACCGCTGCCACAATCAATGGCAAGCCCACCGTCGCATCCACGAATACTTCGCCAAACATGCCGCCTTCCGCGGGCGGAACGAATTTCCCCCACGAAATCGCTTCGCTGTATGGGCTGCCCGACAATCCGCCCCAATAGACGGGCTCCGGGCAAATGCGCAAGCCATAGTGATAACGCTTGAGCGGAACATTTTCACCCATTCGCCGATGCCGCAATTCAATGAATGGCCCAAACTGCTGTGACCAGTTGCGGGGCACACCGCCGCCAATCGTAAAAATTCCCAGCCGCTTTTGGCGAAGGAGTGTCGCGGCGAAGTGCTCCAAATCTTCAAAAGGATCAAACCGCAACCGGTGGCGGCCGGTGGATTCGCGCAAGCGGTTACTTAATGCCACATCGAGCCCCAATTCGGAGTCTGTAAACGCCGGCACAAATACCGGCACACCTTTTTCATACGCCGACCGCAAGATTCCGCGCTGATCTTTATCCCGCTTGGCCAAATGCGCGCCTATGGCGTGGTTAAGCTTGTAGGAACACATAATCTCGTTGTGGTCCCAACCCTCGAGAATGTGTGCCATGACTTCCTGTACATCATCGAGGTTCTGCTCAGGCTCCAGCGTGTCATACACGCGGTTGTATCCCTGCTCGTATAGCTCGGTGTCGGGCACATCGGGGTTATAACGGAAATGCGAGCGCCCCGTGGCTTCGACAAGCCCGTGCGCCATAAGCGCCCCGGTGGAAACGATGGCGTTCACAATTCCCCGGTCAATCAATTCAGAAATGATCAGACCCTGCTTGGCGACGGTCATGGCGCCGGCCAGCGTCATCACCACGAAGCAGTCTTGATCCCGTGCCATGGCCTCCAGAACATCGGCAGCCTCACCCAGCTGGCGTCCGGTGAAGGCCGTCTTCGACATGGCGCGAACCAATCCGTCAATCGAACGAATCTTGCCCAAGTCGAGCGGTTCGAGCGGAATCAGCTTGTCTTCGATCGCATTATGCAACTTGCGCTCGATGCCTGCGCCTTCATGCTTTTCGTGTTTCACAGAGCCCCCGTAAAAACTAAAAGTCGAAATTATTATTTTGCGGAAGAAGTAAGTTATCGCGGAATGAGGGGGTAGGTCAAAATCAGGAGCGCCTATCCTGCGTATGGCTTTGGTGTAGCGCGAAACTACGCCGCTCGCGCGCCTGCAATTTTTTCGACCTGACCGAGATGATTCAAATCGTGCCCCGCCATGGTCTCGATCATGGTGCGAAATGTCATGCTTCCCCGCTCCGGATGCGTCACCACCCTGTCAAATGCCTTCGAATCGAGTGAATTGATGAGCGAGCAATTCCACAGCCGCGCCGCCGAAAATAAGGCCAGTGCATCACTCGCCGAATATGCTCCATAATTCTTCGCCCACAAATCCTGGTCGAAAGGCTGCACGACGTGATGGTCTTGCGAAAGCGCCTGTCTTAGCCGGAAAGCGAAGACAACTTCGCAGTCGGCCAGGTGGCAGAAAATTTCTCTCACACTCCATTTTCCGGGCGCGTAGGAAAGCTCCGTGCCCTGCGGGCCGAGTTCAGTCGCAATCCGGTGCAATTTCGCGGGTGTAGCGGCAATGACCTGGATCGGATCGTGTGCGCCGAGGAATGATGCATAGGGATTCATAGCGAGAATCATACCGCTTGCATCGCCGGCTGGCCAGCGCCATCTAATGCGTTTGGTATCCTATTGCCGCTACAGGGAGAACATCGTGCCACCATCGAAATTCCGCGTCGGGCTGATTCAAATGTCGGCGACGCCCGATCCCGACGAGAATCTTAAGCGCGCCATGCAACATGTGCGCGATGCCGCGAAAAAGGGCGCGCAGGTAATTTGCCTGCCGGAACTCTTCCAGACGCAATATTTCTGCCAGCGGGAAGACGCGTCTCTGTTCGATTTGGCGGAGCCGATTCCGGGGCTAACGACCGCAAAGCTGGGTGATCTGGCGAAAGAGCTGAAAATCGTTTTGGTCGCGTCTTTATTTGAAAAGCGCGCGCCGGGTGTTTATCACAACACCGCCGTGACCTTTGAAACCGACGGATCGCTAATAAGTATGTATCGCAAGATGCATATTCCCGACGATCCGCTTTACTACGAAAAGTATTACTTCACTCCCGGCGATTTGGGATTTAAGGCCGCAAAAACTTCACAGGGCAATATCGGCACATTAGTTTGCTGGGACCAGTGGTATCCCGAGGGAGCGCGGCTGACGGCATTGCAGGGTGCCAACGTACTGTTTTATCCCACGGCGATCGGCTGGCATCCGGCGGAGAAAGCTGAGTTTGGCGAAGCACAATACGACGCATGGAAGACGATTCAACGCGCTCATGCGATTGCCAATGGTGTTTATGTCGGCGTGGTCAACCGTGTCGGAAAAGAGCATGGAGATATTCGCGGTAAAGCGGCTCCCGGCGATGGACTAGAGTTCTGGGGCGGATCGTTTATTGCAGACCCTTTTGGCCGCGTGATTGCGCAAGCTTCGCATGACAAAGAAGAAATACTCATCGGCGAAGTGGACCTGAAGCTCATCGAGGAAATACGCCGCAATTGGCCATTCCTGCGCGATCGCCGAATTGACAGTTACGCGCCGATTACGCGCCGGATGATTGACTGACTATGAACTGGGTTCGCTCATTCGGATTGGTGCTACTAGATATTTTTATTGCAATGTTGGGCACAGCTATTTTGCAGTCACCCCTGGAGAGGACAATTCCCGCTCACACAATTAATTCCGTTATTGCGCGAGAATGGATATTGAGCTTTCTGTGCGCAGCCGTGCTCGGTTTTATCGCATATTGGCGGCTGCGAAGTAAGACTTCTGTACACGTATGGATTGTCGCTGCGATATGGTTCGGTTTTGGAATTATAATCAACGCTGTTGAAATACACCCACACAGCGTGATGGATCCCCTAATCAATTCTCGCGTCAGTTTTTGGTCTCATTTCTCAGGGCAGGGATGCGTAAATGGCATTAGGTCACGTGAGTGCATGAATTTCTTCGTATTCACACTGGTGTTCATCCGAACAGCTGCTTATTCCATAGGGGCAAAAGTTGCTGCCTGTAAATACGTTGAGTCGCCCAAAGTACATAAAATTATCTCGGAGTCTGATCTTGCGAGGTAAGTTACAGAAACCTGCGCAACATTTTGGAACTCCACGTGACTTCCACATGCCCGCTGAATGGGAGCCGCACGAAGCGACCTGGCTGGCGTGGCCATACTTTCGCAACGACTGGCCGGGAAAGTTTGAGCCAATTCCTTGGGTCTATGCCGAGATCATTCGCAATCTTTCGCGTCACGAACGCGTTGAAGTCATCGTCAAGGATGCGAAAGCCGAAAAAAATGCGCGCAAAATTCTGAAACTTGCGAATGCGCTAAATAAAAACGTCCGTTTTCATCGCTGGCCAACCAATCGCGTTTGGACGCGTGACTCCGGCTGTAGTTTTCTCATCAACCAGAACGCTCCTCGGCTGTCTGCTGTCAAATGGCGCTTCAATGCATGGGCAAAATATCCTAATTTCCGGCATGACGACAAAATCGGCAGCCTGATGGCCGCGAAAGGCAAAGCTCCGGAGTTCCGTCCACTTTTCAATCGCAAACGCGTCGTCCTCGAAGGTGGCTCGATTGATGTCAACGGACAAGGTACGCTGCTTACTACAGAAGAATGTTTGCTCAGTAAAGTCCAGCAGCGCAATCCCGGCATGAAGCGCGAGGACTATGAGGGAATCTTCGCCGACTATCTCGGCATTAAAAACGTCGTATGGCTCGGCAATGGTATCAAGGGCGACGACACCCACGGCCACGTGGACGACCTTAGCCGCTTCGTTTCTCCTGATACAGTCGTCACGGTCATGGAGTCGAACCCCAAAGATCCCAACTACGAGCCGCTGCGCGAAAATATTCGCCGCCTGCGTGCTTCTTTCAATCAGGACGGCAAACCGCTGGCGACGATCGATTTGCCTATGCCCTCGCCGGTGATTTTTGACGGCACACGCCTGCCGGCGAGCTATGCCAATTTCTACATCGCGAACGGCGTTGTTCTCGTTCCGGTTTTCAACGACCCGAACGACCGCGTTGCGCTCGACATTCTTGCCGACGTATTCCCTGACCGCGACATCATACCCATCTATTGCGGCGATCTCGTTTGGGGATTTGGCACCATCCATTGCATGACGCAGCAGCAACCTGCGGCGTCCACGTAGAATTAGTTATCGATGACAACGGATGCCGCTGCGGGCCTGAATTCTGACGAGCTCTGGATGGAGGAGGCTCTCCGCGCAGCGCAACGCGCGCTCGACGCCGGAGAAGTGCCAGTCGGAGCGGTGGTCATATTCGGGGGCAAGATCGTCGGACGAGGCTGGAACCGCAATCTCGGCGACTCCGATCCGACCGCTCACGCCGAAGTTATGGCACTGCGCGAGGCCGGAGCGCGCATCGGCAACCATCGCCTGGTTGATTGCGAGCTGTTTGTTACAATCGAACCATGCGCCATGTGCGCGGGCGCGTTAGTTCACGCGCGTATCAGCCGCCTGGTTTATGGCGCGGATGATGAAAAAGCGGGCGCCGTCTATTCGGCGCTGACGGTGGTAAATCACCACAAAACGAACCACAGAATGAAGGTTCGCAAAGGCGTTCTCGCGGGACGTTGCGCCGAAATGCTGCAAGCTTTTTTCCGAGCCAAGCGCGAAGAAAAGAATTCTTGATACGGGCTGCAATCGAACTTAAGTTTTAAGCGGCTTTAGCCGCCGAGGTTGGCAAATTTTGTCCGACGCGGAGAGGTGCGTGAGCGGTTGAAATTGAGCCGGTTGCGGGCGTGAGCGCAAGCGCGAGCCCGCAGGCGAAATCCTGAGCGTAGCGAAGGACCGAAGCCCCTAACCAGCTTCGCGCAGTTAAAATTGAGAAGTTGCACGGCATGGAGAGGTGCGTGAGCGGTTGAAACGATCCGCCTCGAAAGCGGACATACCTTAACGGGTATCGTGGGTTCAAATCCCACCCTCTCCGCCATATTTATTTCTTCACGTAGTCCTTGAAGTGCTTGGCCACGGCTTCGGCCATGGCTTGTTCGTTCTTGCTTCCACCTCGCTGCTTGTTAACGGAGTAGGCCCACACCATCTTGGTCGAGCTCGTTTCTATCAATTGGACAGACACATTTCCTTTGTCTTCGATGCCGATGCAATCCGCGAACAGGCAGCGCGCAATCTTGCCGCCAGTTGACTCTGACTTCACTTCCACAGGCGCCGAGCGCAGAACGTATGTCGCCCTCGATTGGTCGGTCACCACATCCACTGGAACGCCCTTCTTCGAAATAGCCGCCGCCAGATAGGTTTCAAATCCCTGCTGTGGTTCGATATATACGGAAGGGCGGGGCTGTTGAGCAACTGCTAACGAAGTAGCGAAAAACACGACTAAAAACCCTAGTCTCTTCATAAACTTATATGCCTCCAGCCTAGTTGTTACTACGCCGGCAAAGGCGACACAAGTTACGGATGTACTCCGAGAATGACAAGGTTGTGACACACAAGCTAGTCGCCCGCCAGCAAGGTTGCAAAGCTCCTTGGAGATAATTGGGCGTTAAGACATAGGAAGGCTACTCTTGTGCAAACGATGAATGCTCCTCCAACATTAAGAAAGGCCGCAACATACGCTGCTACTCGCTTTGCGGTCTTCGTTTTAAATCATCAGCCCGGGCGCCTGCGGAGGCGTTAAAATTCGTACTAGTCTGGAAGGCCCTATGCTCCCTCTTTCAAAATATTTGGCACATCTATACCTAGCGCGGTGGCGAGATCGTGCTGGTGCTCCTGCTCCTGGGAAATAATCTGCCGAATTTGCTCGGCCAGCGCATAGTGCCCAACTGCCTCGGCCTGTTTCACGCGCTTGCGGTAGGCGGCGATTGTTTCGGTCTCGTTGTCGAGATCAAATCTGAGCATCTTTTCCGGCTTGTCAGAAATCTTCACCGGCCTTGGGGACGCATTCGGCATGGCGCCGAGATAATCGATCTGATCGGCGATAATCAGTGCGTGCGCCAACTCTTCGTGCGCGTGCTTTTCCAATTCGCCAGCAATGTTCATCCACTGGGCGCCTTTGAGCGCTTTGCTATAGACCGTATAGGCAATGATCGCCTGATATTCCCGTGAAAGATCTTCCTGCAAACCTTCAATCAGCTCTTGAACGGCAGCGTTCTTTTTGTTCTTGTCTTTCATGGCTCTCCTTTTATGATTCTGCCCGTTGAGATAGCGCTCCTATTATCCACCGTTTCAATGGCCGGGGTGAAATATCTTGAAAAAAAATCGATTGCAGCACTGGCGGGGATGTGCCTCCATTGATCCTAGAAAACAGCAGGCGCGAGCGAGATGCTCGCGCCTGTGTACTCTACTGTGTCAATGGTTGAACGATGATGCTCTCCGGGCCTTCAATGGAGTAGGGTGACCCCGGAGCCATGGCGAGCTTTGTCGGAGTTACGGTGCCGACGTATAGTTTGTTGTCACTGCTGATGGCGTAGAGGTGGTTGCTATTGTCCCAAAACATCTGCGTGATCGGCTCCGTTGTGAGCAGGCCTGTGTAATGGGTTACCGGATTCGCGCCGTTGAAATGGAACACTTGCAGACCTTCAATGCCGGCCACAGCGAGCAATTGGCCGGAAGGCGACATCTTCATATCAGACGGGCTTTTGATCAAAGTTGCCGGCATGTCTTTGTAGGTGCTGTTGGTGTTGAGATTGCCACTCGAGTCCACGGTATAAACAGCGATTTGTATAGGACCGGCGGCGCAACCGGGCGGATTGGCAGGTTGCTCAAGAAAGGCCAGGTTGTTGTTGGGATCGGCGACTGTAAGGTCCGGGTAGTAAATCCGAACACCCTGCGGGGGCGTGGGGTTGTTGTATTTAAAATTGATGAGGTTGAGCAGGCCGTTGCTCTCGCGCTGAAACCCGTATATCCCGGGATACATGCAGGCGGATTGATCGGCCGAATAGGCATAGACGTTATCGCCGATAAAAAAAGTACCGGTATAATCGCCGGGGAAAGCGCCGGTTACAGAATCGCCTAAATAACTTAAGGCGCCAGTTGCTTTATCGATAGCAAATGACGCCGTGTTGTCGTTCGTGGATCCATCGACTCCCATGACATAAAGATCGCTGCCAGTGTGATCAAAAAAAAGATTGAATACTCCAATGCAACCGTTCCCCGCCTGAGCGCACGACGTTTGCGACAAGTAGGTTAAAGCCCCGTTGGAGGCAATTTGGAAGGTGTCAATATTGGGAGGGTTCCCCTGGTCCGTGGCCATCAAATACTTTCCGTTGGCCGCCATCGCATTGATATTTTGCGGAAAAGGCGAGCCGGGAATCGGGGTCAGCGCGCCATTGGCGGCTGCGGAATAACCATAAACGGTATTCGGGTTTCCGCTTCCGGGATTGCTGACCACATAAACGTAGGCCACCGGGGTGCTGGGTGAGTTCGATTGCAAATTGGCCGAGGAAACTTGCGCGGAAGCAGACACGGCATTCAATGCCGCGCTAAGGCAAAGAATTATCAAAGACTTGACCATCGATCAACTCCTAGGAGGGTTAGTTCGTCCGCGATTTCGATGGCCGCGCTGAGTGGGCGGTTGTCTCGAAAATCTGCCTCGCTCCAGGCCCTTTGAGCCAGAAATGAGACCGCAATCGCTTGCCGTTCATTTTGAGACTAATATCTACGCCCTGAGGGGCACCAGCAGTGTCAAAATCTGTAAATCACTTTGAATCTAATTTAAAGTAAATGCTATCTGATACTAGGAAACCCCGTCCTACAGAGTCGGGGGCATAGCCGTACCAGACCGACTACAAAACAAGCTGTTTTTGTCACGGAGCAAGCGCGATTTATGTTGAAAAGAATGTTGTTTATGTTGGGCATTGTGGTGGTCGTCCTAGGAAGCCTGGGATTTGTAAAATTCCGCCAAATTCAGACGGCAATCGCGCAAGGCGCGAGTTTTCAAATGCCTCCGACCGCCGTCACTACGGTCATAGCCAAACAAGCCACCTGGCCGCCGACCCTTAGCGTCATTGGAACCGTTGCGGCCATTCATGGAGTAACGGTCAGTGCTGACCTACCCGGCACCGTGGACAAGATTCATTTCGAGTCCGGCCAGTGGGTACACGAAGGAGACATACTAGTCGAGCTTGATACCCGCCAGGAGAGGGCACAACTGGCTGAAATGGAAGCCCAGCGCGACCTTGCCGAAATCACCTATGGCCGGACACAAAAGTTAGCGGCGGAAGGCGTAGTCGCTAAAACCGAGCTTGATAACGCGATCTCGCAACAGAAGGTCACTGATGGTCAAGTGGGGGAAATTAAGGCGACTATCGCGCGCAAAACCATCCGCGCGCCGTTTTCCGGCATTCTCGGCCTCCGGCAGGCAAATCTCGGTCAGTATCTGGCCGCAGGTCAAGCCATCGTTTCCCTGCAATCGCTGAATCCGGTGTATGTGAATTTTGGCGTGCCTCAACAGACGACGAGCAAGTTGAAAATTGGGACTGCTTTGCACATTGGCAGTGACGATGTACCGGGGTATGTATTCAACGGCAAAATCAACGCGCTTGATTCGGTAGTGGATGAGTCCACTCGCAACATTCAGGTGCAAGCGACGATTGCCAACCCTGAAAATCGCCTGCGACCGGGCATGTTTGTCCAGGTCTCGCTTCCGCTGGGAGCGAGCCAGCAGGTGATTGCGTTGCCTGCGTCCGCCATCAACTATGCGCCTTATGGCGACTCGGTTTTTGTCGTGACCGACATGAAAGATCCTAAGGGCAATAGCTATCGCGGAGTTCGCCAGCAGGTCGTCAAGTTGCAGGGCACGCGCGGCGACCAGGTGGGAGTCATTTCCGGAGTCAACCCGGGGGACGAAATCGTTACTTCTGGCGTGTTTAGACTGCGCAATGGCGCCTCCGTCGTAATCAACAACAAAGTTCAGCCGGGAAATAATCCGAATCCTAAGCCTGAGGATAGCTAGAGGCCATGAAGTTTACCGATTTATTTGTAAAGCGTCCGGTTCTTGCGATTGTCGTCAACCTGGTGATTTTGATCGCGGGCATTGAGGCGATACGTTCACTGAGCGTGCGCCAATATCCCCGTAGCGATATTGCCATCATTCAGATTTCGACGGTGTATGTCGGCGCCAACGCCGACCTGGTCAGAGGGTTTGTTACAACGCCGATCGAGCGTGTCGTTGCCAGTGCGGACGGCATTGATTACATGGAGTCCACGAGCGCGCAGGGACTCAGCACCATTACGGTGCACCTAAAGATCAATTACGACACCACTGCGGCTTTGACACAAGTTCAGGCGAAGGTGCAGCAGGTCAGGAATGATCTTCCGCCCGAAGCACAGATTCCGGTCATTGATTTAGAAACCGCGGACCAGCAGTTCGCGGCGATGTATATCGGCTTTTCGTCCGCAGATCTGGATCAGAACCAGATTACGGATTACCTAACGCGTGTCGTACAGCCTAAGCTAAGCGCGATCAGCGGCGTGCAACGCGCTGACATTCTAGGCGATCGCACCTTCGCCATGCGAGTCTGGCTGAAACCTGACCAGATGGCGGCCCGCGGCGTTTCGCCCTCCGACGTGCGCGTCGCGCTCGGGAACAACAATTATCTGTCTGCACTTGGCGCGACCAAAGGCAGCATGGTTTCGGTGAACCTGATCGCGAACACCGACTTAAAGTCCCCGGAAGAATTCAAGCAGCTCGTGGTTAAGCAGGACAAAGGCGTAGTGGTCCGCCTCGGTGAAATCGCGGATGTCGTGCTGGGCGCGGAAAATTACGATTCCGACGTTCGCTTCAACGGTGAAAACGCGACTTTCATGGGCATTTGGGTGCTTCCCAACGCCAACTCGCTGGACGTGATTAAGAAAGTGCGTGACGAGATACCGGCAATTCGAGCTCAACTACCCACGGGCATGAAGGTCGGCATCCCTTACGATTCGACGGCGTACATTCAAGACGCAATCAACGAAGTGTTGCACACGTTGACTGAGACGCTGCTGATCGTGATCGTCGTGATCTTCCTCTTCCTGGGATCGTTCCGATCGGTTTTGATTCCAGTTGTCGCCATTCCAATTTCTTTGATCGGTGCGGTCTTCCTGATGTTGGTGGCGGGTTTCACGATCAACCTGCTCACATTGCTTGCAATTGTGCTTTCCGTCGGCCTCGTGGTGGACGACGCCATCGTAATGGTGGAAAACGTCGAACGCCACCTACAGATGGGCAAGAGTCCGTTCCAGGCAGCGAGAGATGCAGCGCGCGAACTTACCGGTCCAATCATCGCGATGACCATCACGCTCGCAGCTGTGTATGCGCCCATCGGAATTCAAGGTGGATTGACTGGAGCCCTCTTCCGCGAGTTTGCTTTCACCCTCGCGGGTGCAGTGGTGGTCTCCGGCGTCGTAGCATTAACGCTTTCGCCGATGATGGGATCGAAGTTGCTTCGGGCCGGCGATGCGGAGCATGGCTTCGCGGGCGTCATCAATCGTCAATTTGATCGCGTGCGCAATCTTTACACGCGCATGTTGACGAGCACGCTGAACTACCGGCCAGTAGTCCTGACCTTATGGATCATCGTTGCCCTTTTGATGGTACCGTTCTACACATTTTCGCAACACGAATTAGCGCCTGCGGAAGATCAGGGCGTTGTATTCGGCGTGATTCAGTCGTCAGCGAATTCCACGCTTGACCAGACGAACCTGTTTACTCAGGAAGTCTATGACGTATATCACTCGTTCCCGGAGAGCGAAAGCATTTTCCAGATCACCAGTCCGGACGGCGGTTTCGGCGGCATGGTTACCAAACCGTGGAGCCAGCGCAAGAAAACTGCGCAACAATTACTGGTGGAATCAACCGGCCCGCTGTCGAAGATTGCCGGGCTTCGCGTGATTCCGTTGACGCCTCCGCCACTTCCCGGAGGCGGCAATTTCCCTGTGGACTTTGTCATCAATTCCGCGGCGGAACCGCAGCAGGTGAGTGAATTCGCCAACCAGATCGTACAGAAGGCGATGGCCAGCGGCATGTTCATCTTCGCTGACGTAGATGTGAAGTTTGACCAGCCGCAAACTCAAGTCGTCTTTGACCGCGACAAACTGCGTTCGCAGGGCGTGGACTTAAGCCAGGCTGGCGACGACCTCTCGACGATGCTTGGCGGCAATTACGTCAATCGCTTTAGCATTCAAGGCCGAAGCTACAAGGTCATTCCGCAGGTAAAACGCGAGGACCGTTTGAACGCCGACCAACTCTCCCAGATTTACGTCAAAGGTTCGGCCAATCAACTCGTTCCGCTATCGACGTTTGCCACCTTGAAGACCACTACTGAGCCGCGTTCGTTGAATAAGTTCCAGCAGTTGAATGCGGTCCGTATTCAGGGTGTTATTCCGCCTCCCGTTCCGCTGGATAAGGCTCTCACTTTTCTTGAAGACCAGGCGAAGGCCACTCTGCCGCAAGGCTTCACCATTGACTATGCAGGCGAGTCACGCCAGTTGCGCGTGGAAGGCAGCAAGTTCCTGGGAACTTTCTTACTCTCCGCCATTCTGATTTATTTGGTGCTGGCCGCTCAGTTTGAAAGCTTCCGTGATCCCTTCATTATTTTGGCCGGGTCTGTTCCACTCGCTCTCTCCGGAGCGCTGCTGTTCTCATTCCTCAACCTTACTACGCTTAACATCTATAGTGAGGTCGGCCTCATCACGCTCGTTGGACTGATTTCGAAAAACGGAATTCTGATCGTTGAATTCGCCAATCACCTTCAGGAAACCGGCAAGAGCAAACTTGAGGCCATCATCGGAGCGGCGGCTACTCGCCTTCGCCCGATCTTGATGACGACCGCGGCCACGGTCTTCGGGCACTTCCCTCTTGTGTTCGCAACCGGCCCAGGCGCCGGCGCACGTAACAGCATCGGTATTATGCTGGTCAGCGGAATGATTATCGGTACGGCGTTTACGCTTTTCGTGGTGCCGTCAATCTATATGCTGGTTGCTAAGACGCATAAGCCGATCTTGGATGACGACGAAGTAATCACAGGTTTGCAAACGCCAGTGGAAGCCGCTGTCTAGGCTTCCCGGCGTTTGCGTTATTCGTCAATCCTTTTGTCGGTATGACGAGCGACATACCAGCAAGGCTGATAGCCAAAGTGCGGGAACCATGAGTGAACGCACGTCACCATTTGTGGGTCGGCGGAAATAAATTCGGTTTTGTTGTTCTTTTCTGCGATGGCATAATACGGCTGCACCTCAATGCTGCCAAGTTGTTGCCGGTTATGCGGGATTCGGAATCGAAGCGAAAAATAATCGCCTGCGTAAATTAAGCTGGCGAGAACGGCCACGCCTCCCAGGCTTCGCCACAAGATTTGCTTCACCGTCACCGTGCTTCCTTTGTTCTTTCCACTTATCGTTGCATCACTTTAGCTAATTTTATTCGCCGGAATTCGAGGATCATCGAATCCCCGAACCTTCTCTTCCCTTGCCCGAAGCCGGATGGTACCATGCCCAATCCATGAATCGTGTCTTGATCTTGTTTGTGCGGCGGCTGGCGCTGCCAGTGGCCGTATTTGCCGGATTTACCCTGCTCTGCGTGCGGGTTTATATGCACTTGGAAGGGCTGCGCTGGCAGGACGCGCTTTTCTGGATGTTTCATCCCCACGCCATTGAATACACACGCGTCCACGACGCAACCAAATTCTTTGCCATTTTTGTTTTTCTTGTTGTATTTGCTTTTCAAGTTTGGGTGGCAGAACGCGTATTAGCCACAATTTTCAGCCGTCACGGCATGGAAGCTTGGAGGTCGATGGTGAACGATATCAATATTGAAACGGTCAAGGACCACTTCATTGTCTGCGGCTACGGCCAGGTCGGAAGAACTGTTGTGGACCAACTGAAGCGCATGAAGATTCCTTTCGTGCTCATCGAGACGAATGACGGCCTCTATCGTGAACTGGTGAAAGAAGGATTCATGGTCATTGAGGGCGATGCCCAGCGTCACGATGTCCTCGAGACCGCTGGAATCAAGCGGGCCCGCGGTGTTTGCGTGGTTATTGATAACGATGCGGCAAACCTGTACATCACGGTGACGGCGAAATCGCTCAATCCGAAAGCCAAAATCATCACCCGCGCGGGCCAGCAACGCTATGCGCAAGCCATGCGAAACTCGGGAGCGGATGAGGTCATTATTCCAGAATATGAAGGCGGATTGATGACGGGCCGGATGATCGAGAAGTATTATCCCGCTGCAATTCCCGACCGCTAGCCTGAAATTTTGCTATCCGAACGCATTGGCTGTCGTCCTTTCTACTGGGGGCGACATTCATGAACCGGTTTTTTCGCACCAACAGCATGTGTATTGTTTTGTTTCTGTTTTTCGCGACGATTTCTCCGTTATTTGCGCAAAACCCCTCCGATGATCTAAGTGTGGCTGCAAACGCAGCCTATCAAGCAAAAGACTGGAGCAAAGCGCAGTCGCTTTACCTGCAGCTCACGCAGAGCCAGCCTGACAACGGCCGAATGTGGTACCGCCTCGGAGTTTGCTATCAGAGCTTAGGCAACCACGAAAAGGCTCTGAATGCATATCAAACTGCCCAAGCCAAGGGCGTACCCGTTGGAATTGTTGGTTATAACCTTGCTGCCGTGTTCGCCACGATGGGACAAACAGACAAGGCCCTCGATGAACTTGGAGACGCAATTAAGCAGGGCTACAACCAGCCCGACCAAATGAGCAGCGACCCCAATCTTCAATCGCTTCATGCCGACCCACGTTTCGCCGCTCTAGTTGAGCAGGCAAAGCATAATCAGGCTCCTTGCGATTACACTGCAGAAAATC
>Ga0070734_10002758_pt1 | contig 20126 bp, 24 predicted proteins | sample Coa_R1_8_FD_66444 | JGI IMG/M metagenome (GOLD analysis project Ga0070734, IMG submission 66444) | Surface soil microbial communities from Centralia Pennsylvania, which are recovering from an underground coalmine fire - Coalmine... | ecosystem: Environmental > Terrestrial > Soil > Unclassified ... | reverse complement strand
TGCCCGTCTCCCCGCTCGCCCATGACCGCGCCGATCCCCGCGCACGATAGACCCAACCGATCTCCGCGATAGAGAGGGGCAATTGACTTGCCCTCGCCGGGGGGACTAACGTCGAGCGTATTCCAACGGAAGAATGCCCTGGTTTCAAATTGAAGGAGTGAGAGACGTGAATCTTAAAGGCAGCAAGACCGAGAAGAACTTGAAGGACGCGTTCGCGGGCGAGTCGCAGGCGAATCGCCGCTACCTGTATTTTGCCGCCAAGGCGGATGTCGAGGGGTTCAATGACGTCTCGGCCGTCTTCCGCTCGACCGCCGAGGGTGAGACCGGCCACGCGCACGGACATCTGGAGTATCTCGAGGCCGTGGGCGACCCGGCGACGGGCCTGCCGATTGGCGCGACCTCGCAAAATCTCAAGGCCGCGATCGCCGGCGAGACGCACGAATACACCGACATGTACCCCGGCATGGCGAAGACCGCACGCGATGAGGGGTTCAGCGAGATCGCCGACTGGTTCGAGACGCTCGCCAAGGCGGAACGCTCCCACGCGAACCGCTTCCAGAAGGCGCTGGACAACTTGTAATCGTCCCCTCGCCCGCCGGGCGGTGAGACAACACGGCGGGCCCTCGCGGGCCCGTCTTTTCGTGGGGAGAGCCCGTGTCCAACGGACCATCGAAGCCGGCCGGCGAAGGGAGTCTCGCCGCGCCGACCCGTCATCCACTGCGCTGGCAGGAGGATGAGTTCTACGACGCGGCGGCGCTCGATGCGGAGCTCGAGCGCATCTTCGACATCTGCCACGGCTGCCGGCGCTGCTTCAATCTCTGCAACTCCTTCCCCACGCTCTTCGATCTGATCGACGAGTCGAAGACGGGCGAGCTCGACGGGGTCGCCAAGCAGGATTATCGCAAGGTCATCGACCATTGCTACCTGTGCGACATGTGCTACATGACCAAGTGTCCGTACGTGCCGCCGCATCCCTGGAACGTCGATTTTCCCCATCTCATGCTGCGTGCCAAGGCGGCGCGCGCACGCGCCGGAGAGCTGGGCTTTCGCGAGAAGGTGCTGAGCTCGACCGACACGGTGGGCAACATCGCGGGCATTCCCGTCGTGGCCGAGGTCGTGAATGCGGTCAATCATTCCGCGCTCGGGCGCAAGCTCCTCGAATCGACCCTGGGGGTACACCCCGAGGCGCCCATTCCGTTCTATCACTCGCGCACGCTGCGCAAGCAGCTCGCTGCACGCCGCGCGCCGCGCGCCTCCGTCGCTGCTGCGCCCGCCGCCGGTCCGGCGCCGAGCCCGGCGGTCGCGCAGCAGCCGAAGGTCGCGCTGTTTGCGACCTGCTACGTGAATCGCAACGAGCCCGACCTCGGTCTGGACCTGGCCGCCGTGTTCGCGCACAACGGCATCGAGGTCGCGCTCGCGGAGCGTGAGAACTGCTGCGGCATGCCGAAGCTCGAGCTCGGCGATCTGCAATCGGTGGCGCGGCTGAAGGCGGGCAACGTGCCGCCGCTGCTTGCGATGATCGAGCGCGGCTATGATGTCGTGGCGCCGATCCCCTCGTGCGTGCTCATGTTCAAGCAGGAGCTGCCGCTCATGTTTCCGGAGGATGCGGATCTCAAGCTGATCCGCGAGCACATCTTCGACCCCTTCGAGTACCTCGCCTTGCGGCACAAGGCGGGCCTTCTCAAGACCGACTTCAAACGGCCCCTGGGCAGGATCTCCTATCACGTCGCCTGCCATCTGCGCGTGCAGAATCTCGGGCTCAAGACCCGCGACATCCTCAATCTGGTGCCTGGAACCACGGTCGAGCCCATCGAGCGCTGCTCCGGGCACAACGGCACCTATGGGGTCAAGCGCGAGTTCCGCGATACCTCGATGAAGATCGGGCGGCCGGTCTTCGAGCGCGTCGAGAAGAGCGGCGCCGATTTTTATGCGAGCGACTGCCCCATGGCCGGTCACCAGATCGAGAGCGGCCTGCCGGGCCATCGCGCTCCGACCCACCCCCTCACGCTCCTGCGCATGGCCTATGGACTCGAGCAGGACCCGGCCTGAGAACTCCCTGCATGCAAAAGCTCACCCGCAGCGACCTGATGACTCTCGAGCAGTATTCCGTCGAGCGCAACCGGCTGCGCAGCGAGGTGATCGCACACAAGCAGCGGCGCAATCTGCAGGTCGGTCCGAACATGACCTGGTGCTTCGAGGATCGCACGACGATCCGCTATCAGATCCTCGAGATGCTGCGCACCGAGCGCATCTTCGAGAGCGCCGGCATCCAGGACGAGCTCGATGCGTACAATCCGCTGATTCCCGACGGGCACAACTGGAAGGTGACGCTGCTGCTCGAGTTCCCGGATCCCGCCGCGCGGCGCACCGCGCTCGAGCAGCTGATCGGCGTGGAGGATCGGTGCTGGGTGCGCGTGAGCGAGATGGATCGGGTGTTCGCCATCGCCGATGAGGATCTCGAGCGCGAAACCGACGAGAAGACCTCCGCCGTGCACTTCCTGCGCTTCGAGCTCACTCCGACCATGATCGAGGCGATGAAGAGCGGCGCCACCTTGAGCGTCGGCGTCGATCACGAGCACTACCGCCACTCGCGAAGTCCCGTCCCGGATGCGGTGCGCGATGCGCTCGCCCGTGATCTGACCTAGAGGTCCTCGACTCATGCGCCTGCCGCAGCGCTTTTATCGCTTGCCGGTGCGCTTCGATGCCGAGCGGCTCGCGACGGAGGTCGCCGCACTGCCCGATGAAGCCTGGTCGCCTCATCCGAACGGCGATGCGGGGAACGATGCGGTGCGCCTGATCAGCATCGAGGGCGGCGAGAATGATGGGGCGAACGGCGTGATGCGCATGACGCCGCACCTCGAGCGCTCGCCGTACCTGCGTCAGGTGCTCGCGAGCTTCGGCGTGGTGTGGAGCCGCTCGCGGCTGCTGCGTCTCGCGCCGGGCGCGCGTGTGCAGACGCATGCCGACATTCACTACCACTGGTTCTACCGGGTGCGCATGCACATCCCGATCCTGACGCGCCCCGAGGTGCAGTTCACGTGCGACGGTGAGCGGGTGCACATGGCAGCCGGCGAGGCATGGCTCTTCGACAACTGGCGCCTGCACCAGGTGGAGAATCCCAGCGCCACCCAGCGCATCCACCTCGTCGGTGACACCTCCGGGAGCGGCGCATTCTGGGAGATGGTGGCGCGCGGTGCGCGCCCCGACTCGGGCGTGCGCCATCACCCCTTCGATCCCGCGCAATCGGCCGTCCCGCTCACCGAGCGGACGATCCTGCGACCGGTGATGCCGCCGGCCGAGATGGATCTGTTGATCCTCGACCTACGCTCCGAGCTCACTCTGGAGCACGATGCACCGGATCAGCGGGCACGGGTTTCGCGGTATCACCAGCTGCTCCTCGGCCTGCAGCGCGACTGGCGGCAACTCTATGCCCTCCATGGCGAGGACGCCGCCGGCTTCAGCGAATACGAGCGCCTGCGCGAGAGCGCGCGCGAGCAGTCGCGAACGCTCGCCGTCGGCATCGTCGCACGCACCAACGGCGTCGCCGCGCATCGTGTGCTCGAGGCGCGCATTCTGCGGCCGGCGCTCGCCGCAGGCTCTGCGCCGGCTCATACTGCGGGCGCGTAGGGACGAACAATCATAGCGCGCGAGCGCGCCCGGGATCCCGCCACCCATGTCCAACGAGAATGCCATTCGCCGCGACGTCGGCGCCATCGCCTTGATGTTCACCGGCTTGGGCTCGATCATCGGCTCGGGCTGGTTGTTCGGCGCCTGGCGCGCCGCGCAGCTCGCCGGCCCGGGCGCGGTATGGGCGTGGGTGATCGGTGCGGTGGTCATCACGTTCGTGGCGCTCACCTATGCCGAGCTCGGTGCGCTCTTTCCCGAGTCGGGCGGCGCGGTGCGCTACGGCCATTACTCCCACGGCTCGCTCGTCGGCTTTCTTGCCGGATGGGCGGCCTGGATCGCGATCATCTCGGTCGTGCCGGTCGAGGCCGAGGCGTCCGTGCAATACATGAGCTCCTGGCCCTTCGACTGGACGCACCGCCTCTACGTGCATGCCGCCAATGGCCAGGGCGAGCTGACCGCGCCCGGACTCGCCATCTGCAGCGTGCTCGTCATCCTCTACTTTCTCGTCAACTTCTGGAGCGTCAAGGTATTCGCCGGCACCAACAGCGCGATCACGTTCTTCAAGCTGGTGGTGCCCGCCGCAACCGCGGTCGCGCTCATGTGCACGGGCTTCCATGCGCAGAATTTCTCGGTCGGCATCCACGGCGGGCCGCACGCCGGGAATCTCGCCGCGATCCTCACGGCGGTCGCGACCAGCGGCATCGTCTTCAGCTACAACGGCTTCCAGAGTCCGGTGAACCTGGCTGCCGAGGCGCGCAACCCCGGCCGCAGCATTCCCTTCGCCATCCTGGGGTCGATCGCCCTGAGCACCGTGGTCTACCTGTTGCTGCAGGTGGCCTTCATCGGGGCGGTGGGCCCCGAGCTCCTCACGCGCGGCTGGGCGGCGCTCGAATACAGCTCACCGTTCGCCCAGCTCGCGCTCGCCTTGAATCTCAACTGGCTGGCGATCCTCCTCTATGCCGATGCGTTCGTCAGCCCGAGCGGCACCGGGATCACCTATACCGCAACCACCGCGCGCATGATCTACGCCATGGAGCGCAGCGGCAGCCTGCCGGGAATCTTCGGCCACCTGCATCCGCGCTTCGGCATCCCGCGCCCCGCCATGTGGTTCAATCTGCTGGTCTCCTTCGTGTTTTTGTTCTGCTTTCGCGGCTGGGGCAAGCTCGCCGCGGTGATCTCGGTGGCGACCATCATCACCTATCTCGTCGTGCCGATCAGCGTCATGGTGATGCGCCGCACGGCGCCCGAGCTGCACCGCCCGCTGCGCGTGCCCGCACTGCCGGTGCTGGCGCCGGTCGCCTTCGTGCTGGCGACGCTCATGCTGTTCTGGGCACGCTGGCCGCACACCGGGCAGATCATGCTGCTCCTGGTGTTGCCGCTGCCGGTCTATCTGTGGCGCGAGCAGCAGAGGGGTTTTGCGGGCTTCCACCGCCACCTCAAGGGAGCCCTGTGGCTGGTCGGTTACCTGCTGGCCATCACGGCGCTCTCCTTCGCGGGCAGCCGCGAGTTCGAGGGCCGCGGCTACATCGGCTACGGCTGGGATCAGCTGTGCGTCGCGCTGGTCTCGATCGGCTTCTACTTCATCGGCGTGCGCAGCGGCTGGGTCACGCCGGCGCTCGAGGCCTACCGGCGCACGCAGGGGCGTGGCTGAGCCCGCGCTATACTGGACGAATGTTCGCGCCGACCGCTGCCGATCTCGTCGATCGAACGCGCTATCCGCTCGATGAGCCGGGCCCCGGGCTCGATGCCTGCATCGCGCAGGCGCGGCGCGCGCTCGAGGCCGACGGCTGTGCCGTGCTCAAGCGCTTCGTGCGCGCCGACCACCTGCCCGCACTCATCGCCGAATGCGACCGGGTCGCCCCTCACGCGCATCGCAGCTTCAACCGCACCAATGTGTATTTCACGGCCGACCGCCCCGATCTGCCGCCGCGCCATCCGCTGCGCCGCTTCTACGAGAGATCCAACGCCTTCGTGCCGGCCGATCATCTGGGGTCCGACAGCCTGCTGCGCGCGCTCTACGAGTGGCCCGCCTTCGCGCACTTCATCCAGCGCGCGCTCGGCGAGACGCGCTTCCATCGCTACGCCGACCCGCTCGCCGACGTGATCGTCAATCTCGCGCAGGCGGGCGGTGGCTTCCCCTGGCATTTCGACACCAACAACTACACCGTCACCCTCGCCCTGCAGAATGCGGAGGCGGGCGGCGAGTTTCAGTACGCGGCGTGCCTGCGCACCCCGAGCGATGAGAACTATGCGGGCGTCGAGGCCGTGCTCGACGGCGATGCGAGCAAGATCCGCACCCTGATCCTCGAGCCGGGCGATCTGCAGATCTTCAAGGGACGCTATTCATTGCACCGGGTCGCCCCGCTGGCAGGATCCACCCCGCGCTACGTCGCCATCTTCAGCTTCGTCGAGGAGCCCAACATGGTGGGAAGCCCGGAACGCGCACGCCAGCTCTACGGACGCGTGCTGCCGATCCACCTCGAGCGCGCCGGTCAGCGCAGCGACGTCTTGATCGACTGAGAACCGCGTCAGCCGATATCGAGCCCGAGCTCGCCCGCCTTGCGCAGCAGCTGGATGGCGGTCTCCACCTTGAGCTTCTGCTTGAGCATCGATTGGTGATTGGCGACCGTCTTCGGGCTCAAGTCCAGCGCCTCGGCGATCTCGCGGATCGAGCGGCCACGCGCCAGCAGCCGCAGCACCTCGAGCTCGCGCGCCGACAGCGACTCTCCGCGATCGAGCGGCACCGAATCGAGCGCGAGCGACTGCGCCATCTCCGGGCTCAAGTATTTGCGTCCGGCCGCGATCGTGCGCACCGCCTCGACCAGCACCTCGGGCGCGCTCGCCTTGGTAACGTAGCCAAAGGCGCCGGCCTCGAGCGCGCGGCGCGCAAAGATCACATCCTCGTGCATGCTGAAGATCAGCACGCGCGCCTCGCTGCTCTGCTCGCGCATGAGGCGCAGCGCCTCGATGCCACTCGCGCCCGGCAGCGTGATGTCCATGACCACGATCGTCGGCTTGAGGCGCGTGAAGAGCGCGAGCGCCGCGCCCGCGTCCGCCGCCTCGCCGATGACGGCAATGTCCTCGTGCCGCTCGAGCAAGCGCCGATAGCCCTCGCGCACGACGGCGTGGTCATCGACCAGCAGCACCTGAATCCTGTCCACGCTCGCCGCCCTCTCCTGGCTCTCAGGTCCGTGCCCGCGTCACCGGCAGGCACGCCGAGAGGCGCGTACCCTCCCCGGGCGCGCTCTCGAGTGTGAAGGTTCCGCCGGCCATTTCCACCCGCTCGCGCATGCCGCTCAGGCCAAAGCGACCGGAACGGGCGCCGGCATCCATTCCGCGCCCATCATCGGTGACAGTCAAGCGCAGCGTCTCGCCCTTCGAACCCGCCGGGCCGCGCTCGAGCCGGATCTCGACCCGGCCCGCACGAGCGTGCTTGTCGATATTGGTGAGCCCCTCCTGGACGATGCGATAGAGCGTCAGGGTGAGAGTCTCCTCGAGCCCCTCGAGCTCGCCGTTCCATTCGAGCCGCACGTCCGTATCGGGATGCCGCTCGCGCCAGTGATGCACGCAGTGCTCGATCGCCGCCGTGAGACCGAGCTCATCGAGCCCCACGGGCCGCAGCCGCGCGATCATGCCGCTCACGGAGGCGTGCACGTGGTCCACCGCGCGCACGATCGCCGCGGCCGCCCGCCGGCCGCCTTCGGCCTGCGCACCGCCGCCGTCACGGAGGGCGACCGCATCGAGCTTGATGGCATTGAGGTACTGGCCGAGCTCGTCATGCAACTCGCGAGCGAGATGCTTGCGCTCGGTCTCCTGGATGCGCAGGTTCTCCTGCGCGAGCTGGCGGTTGTCCTCGAGCGCGGTCTCGAGCCGTGCCTCGGCAACGCGCCGCGCAGCGAGCTCGTCCATCGCGTGGCGATAGCGCCGCCAGGCCAGCCAGATGAGGCCCACCGAGAGCGCCAGCATGCCGATCGGCAGCTCATCGGCCTGGAACCACTCCCAGTGCCGGGTGAGCGCATAGAGCGCCTCGTTGAGCTGCAGGCGGATCGAGATCAGAAGCGCGAGCGCGGTGAGCGCGATCACCACGACGATGTCGCGCTTGAGCCCCGGCTGCCGCGCCCGCGGCCGCATGTCGCCCTGCGCTCCTGGCATGCTGCCCCTTCAGGCCTCGATGAGGCCGTGGCGGATCGCGATCAGCGTCAGCTCGCTTTGCGTGCTGACGTCGAGCTTCTGCTTGATGTTGTAGAGGTGCGTGCCCACGGTGGAGGCCGAGAGGTTGAGCTCCTGGGCAATGCGCTGCACGGTGGCCCCCGAGGCGAGCCGCACGAACACCTGGAACTCGCGCTCGGAGAGCCGCTCGACCGGCGAGCGGCTCTTGCCGTCGAACTCGGCGAGCGCGAGCTTCTGTGCGAGCGCCGCATCGAGATAGCGCCGGCCCGCGGCCACGGTCGTCACGGCCTCGAGCAGCGTCTCGGGCGCACTGCGTTTCGAGAGAAAACCGAGAGCGCCCTCCTGCAAGGCGCGCCGCGCGTGCATGAGATCATCATGCGCGGAGAGCGCCAGGAGCTTTGCGTCCGGCGCGCGCGCGCGAATGCGCCGCAACGCCTCGAGGCCGCCCATGCCCGGCATCGCCAGATCCATCACGACGACGTCCGGCGCGAGCTCGAGGTGGCGCTGACAGGCGGCCTCGCCGCTCTCGGCCTCGGCGATGATCGTGATGTCGCCCCGCGATTCGAGCAGCAGCCGAAAGCCGGTGCGCACGACCGCGTGATCATCGACCAGGAGCACGCGGATCATGCGCCCACCGCGAGTGGAATTTGCGCCTGGAGCAGCGTCCCTCCCCCGGGGCGCTGCGCGACGCTGAAGGTCCCATGGAGCCCTTCGAGGCGATCGCTCAAGCCGCGCAACCCGTAGTGACCGGGACGCGACCAGTCCGCCGGCATCCCGATCCCGTCATCGGCGACCGAGGCCTCGATGCGCTGTGCGTCGCCCTCGATGCGGATGTCGATGCGCGAGGCCTGAGCGTGACGCAACGCGTTGACGAGGCCCTCCTGCACGACGCGGTAGATCGCGAGCGTGATGGAGGGACCGAGATCGGGCGGCAATCGATGCTCGAGATGGATGGCCACCGCCGGATGGCGGCGCTGCCAGTCGCGCACCAGGGTCTCGAGGGTCGCCGCGAGGCCGAGGGTGTCGAGCGAGAGCGGCGCGAGCCGCGGAATCAGACTGTGCATGGCATCGTACAGCCGTGCCGCCTCGTCCGAGATGAGCTTCGCCGCCTCGGCCGTGCGGGGATCCTGTCCTGGCTGGGTGGCGATGACCTGGGCGAGGCTGCGCATCGCCGTCACCGATTGACCGAACTCATCGTGCAGCTCGTGCGCGATCAGCCGCCGCTCCTCCTCGACCCGCTGATCGGCGAGCGAGGCCATCTCGCGCCGCTCCTCGAGCCGGCTCTCGGCATCGCGCGCGTGGCGCTCCGCCTGCACCTTCTCCTCGACGGCCTGCGCCATGCGGTTGAAGGCCGCGCCGATGGCGCGCACCTCATCGCCCGCGAGCGCGGGCAGGCGAAAAGACAGCTCGCCCTGCTCGATCCGCTCGAGTCCCTCGGCGATGATCGGGATCGGCCGCAGGACGCGGGCGAGCGACCAGAAGGCCAGCGCATTCACGATGACGAGCATGATCGCGCCGATCTGCGACAGACGCACGGTGTTGTCCCACGCATCGAGAATGGCGCGCGAGGGCTGTGCCTCGACGATGAGCTGGACTCCGCCGCGCAGGATGAAGGTCTCACGCTCGACCTGCGGTGCCAGCAGCCGGCCGAACCACGCCGGCGCCTCGCGCCCCGCCTTGTAGCTCGCGGGCGGCGCCGAGTAGAGCACCTGGCCGTCGGCGGAGAGCAGGTAGATCTCATTCGCCCGCACGCGTCCGAGCTGCTGCACGAGCTGCATGACGAGATCCGGCCCCCCGATGGTCGAGTACACCGAGGCCAGGCGACCGAGCAGATGCGCCGCCACGCGGTGTGCGGCCTCGATCTCCTCGCGCACCGAGTCGCGCGAGGCCTCGATCTCGGCCAGGATCAGCACGGCGACGAAGGCGGCGCTCAGGCCGGCCACGATGAGGTTCAGTCGGGTGCGAAGCCGCATGGCCCGGATGGTAGCAGGGAAGGCGGAGCGGGCTGCGACCGGGAGAGGCCCCCGCGCTCATGAAAATCATGAGGGCAGTTTCATGGACCCCTCGATGCGGCCTGCCCCGGGGACGTCCATGATGGGTCCGCCAATTGGAGGAGATTGCATCATGGTATGGGAAACCCCTCGAGCGATTGAGCTGCGCTTCGGCATGGAAATCACCATGTACGTGGCCAATCGCTGAAAGGCACTTTGAGCGTGCCTGCCGTTGAAGCAGGCACGCTCGTTCTGCCCGCGTGAGGATTCGGGTTCTGGGATCGGCCGCCGGCGGCGGCTTTCCCCAGTGGAACTGTAACTGCCCGAACTGCTCCGGCCTGCGCGCCGGCACCTTGCGAGCCCGCGCCCGCACCCAGTCCTCGATCGCGGTGCGGGCCGATGATCCCGGTGACTGGGTCCTCGTCAACGCCTCCCCCGACATCCGGGCACAGCTTCTCGCGTATCCCGACCTGCAGCCGGCGCGTGCCCTGCGAGATACGGCGCTCGGTGCCGTGGTCCTCGTCGATGGCCAGATCGATCACACCACCGGCCTCTTCATGCTGCGCGAAGCCGCTCACCCGTGGCGAGTCTGGTGCACGGAGAGCGCCCACTGCGATCTCACGCGCGGCAACCCGGTGCTCGAGGTGCTCAAGTCGTACAGCGGCATCGAGCACCATCGCATCGAGCTCGATCAGCCGTTCGAGGTCGCGCCGCTCGAGGGGGTGCGGTGGCGTGCGCTCGCAGTCGCGAGCAAGCCCGCACCCTACTCGCCCAACCGCAACGCGCCGGTGCCCGGCGACAACATCGCCCTCATCCTCGAGGAGGCGCGCAGCGGCCGCTCGGCCGTCTATGCACCGGGGCTCGGCGAGCTCAGCGAGGCGCTCTGGGGCGCCCTGCAGGAGGCGGCCTGCGTGCTCGTCGATGGCACCTTCTGGAGCGATGAGGAGATGATCCGGCTCGGTGTCTCACGCAAGCGCGCCCGCGAGATCGGCCACCTGCCGCAGAGCGGCGCCGGCGGCATGCTCGAATGGCTCGACCGGCTCGCGCCCGCCACGCGCAAGATCCTCATTCACATCAACAACACCAATCCGATTCTCGATGAGGATTCGCCCGAGCGGGCCGAGCTCGCGCGGCGCGGGGTCGAGGTGGCTCACGATGGACTGGAGATCGCCCTGTGATCGAGCAGCCCCTGAGCAAAGCCGATTTCGAGGCGCAGCTGCGCCGGCAGGGAGCGGCCTATCACATTCATCACCCCTTCAACGTGATGCTCAACTCCGGACGCGCGACTCCGGAGCAGATCCGCGGCTGGGTCGCGAACCGCTACTACTATCAGATCAGCATCCCGATCAAGGATGCGGCCATCCTCTCGAACTGTCCCGACCGGGAGGTGCGCCGCAACTGGGTGCAGCGCATTCTCGACCATGACGGCTACGGCGAGGATGCCGGCGGAATCGAATCGTGGCTGCGCCTCGGTCAGGCCGTGGGTCTCGAGCGCCCGGCCGTCGAGGGACTCGAGCAGGTGGTGCCCGGAGTCCGCTTTGCCGTGGATGCGTACGTGAACTTCGCGCGACGCGCGCCCTGGCCGGAGGCGATCTGCTCCTCTCTCACGGAGCTGTTCGCGCCCGAGATCCACAAGCAGCGTCTGGCCGGCTGGCCGGAGCACTATCCGTGGATCGACCGGGAGGGGCTGCGCTACTTTCAGAGCCGGGTGAGTCTCGCCCGCCGCGATGTCGAGTTCGGCCTGCGCTTCACGCTCGATCATTTCGCAACCCGCGATCAGCAGCGGCGCGCGCTCGAGGTGCTCAAGTTCAAGCTCGACGTGCTCTGGCAGATGAACGATGCCATGGCCCTCAAGTATGGGGTGCCGCTGTGAACGAGGCGCACGGGGTGCTCGGGGGCGAATCGCGTCCGATGATCGAGCGGCGCTTCCGGCTGCAGTTCGAGCCGGCGCAGGGCACGCACGTGCTGCTCTATCCGGAAGGCATGATCAAGCTCAACACGAGCGCGAGCGAGATCTTGAAGCGCTGCGACGGCCGCTCGACGCTCGCCGAGATCACCGCGGATCTGGAGCGCGCCTTTGCGACGCAGGGTCTCGAGTCCCAGGTGCGGGAGTTCGTCGAGCAGGCGCTCAAGAAGCAATGGCTGGTGCTCACATGAGCGCGCCGCCGCGGTCGGGGCCACCGCTGTGGCTGCTGTGCGAGCTCACCTACCGCTGCCCGCTGCACTGCGTGTTCTGCTACAACCCCATCGATTTCGCGATGCAGAAGGGCGAGCTCTCGACCGAAGAGTGGCTCAAGGTGCTGCGCGAGGCGCGTGCACTCGGCGCGGTGCAGCTCGGGCTGTCGGGGGGCGAGCCGCTCGTACGGGATGATCTCGAGATCCTGGTCGCCGAGGCGCACCGGCTCGGGTACTACATCAATCTCATCACCTCGGGGGTGGGACTCAACGAAGCGCGCATCCGCGCGTTGAAGGAGGCCGGCCTCGACCACATCCAGCTCTCCTTCCAGGACAGCACCCGGCAGATGAACGACTTCCTGAGCAGCACGCGCACCTTCGAGCTCAAATCGCGCGTGGCGGCGCTCATCAAGCAATACGACTTTCCCATGGTGCTCAACGTGGTGCTGCATCGACTCAACATCGATCATGTCGAGGCCATCCTGGACATGGCCGATCGCATGGGAGCCGAGTACGTCGAGCTCGCCAACACGCAGTTCTACGGCTGGGCGTGGCACAACCGCGAGCAACTGATGCCGACGCGCGCTCAGGTCGAGCGCGCCGAGGCCGTCACGCAGCGCTTTCGCGAGCGCCAGAGCCGGCCGATGCGCATCTTTTTCGTGGTGCCGGACTATTTCGAGCGACGCCCGAAAGCCTGCATGAACGGCCTGGGCTCGATCTTTCTCACCGTGACCGCGGACGGCACCGCCCTGCCCTGTCACGCGGCGCGGATGCTGCCGGGACTCACCTTTCCCAACATCCGCACCGCGAGCATGAGCGAGATCTGGTACGACTCCGAAGGGTTCAACCACTATCGGGGCGAGGGCTGGATGAAGGAGCCCTGCCGCAGCTGCCCGGAGCGCGGGCGAGACTTCGGAGGCTGTCGCTGCCAGGCCTATCTGCTCACCGGCGATGCGGCCAATGCCGATCCGGTGTGCGATCTGTCCCCGCACCATGGCCGCGTGGTCGAAGCGGTCGCGCGCGCCGAAGCACGCGCAGCCGTACGCGCCGGGACAGACGGCGGAACAGGCGCCGCGGCAGGCGCCGCGGAGCCGCTCGTCTTTCGCACACCCGACGCCTCACGCGCACTCAGCGGCGCTGGGCGCTGAGTTCAGCGGCGCCGGGCGCTGAGCTCGGGGGCGCGGGGCGCGAGCTCAGCGCGCGGGCTTGTCTTCGCTTCCCGCCACCGCGGCCTCGGCCGCTTTGAAGCCGATCTTCGTATGAGTGCCGTCGCAGAAAGGCTTTCTCGTCGATGCGCCGCATCGACAGAGATAGAAGGGCCGCTTCGTGATCGGATAGCTCGCCCCGTTCCAGTCGAGGACCTGGACGTCACCCTCGACCTGCAGCGGGCCGTTCTGCGTTACCTTGATGCTCGCCATACAAGCTCCTGGGTCATGATGCTGCACCCTAGCATAGCGGCGCCGCGCACGTCTGCGCGGCCCCCTCCGCCTGCGCGCCCTGCACCCCTGTGCCCTCCGCGATCATCGGCACATGATCCGCGAGCCCGCCCTGGGCGCGCTCGCCGAGCTGATCTCGCGGCTGCTCTCGTCCACCGCGCCGCACCCCGCGACGCCGCACCCCGCGACGCGCGCCGCGCCTAGAGCAAGCGCTCGCGAGTCTCGCGCGCTGACAGCACACGCGCCCCGAGCAGCTCGATGATGCTGCGAGCCCGCTCCACCAGCTGCGCGTTGGTCGCGAGCACACCCTTCTCGAGATAGAGATTGTCCTCGAGCCCGACGCGCACGTTGCCCCCGAGCAGCACCGCCTGCGCGACCATCGGCAGCTGCATCCGACCGACCCCGAAGGCGGACCACAGCGCTCCGGGCGGCAAGGCGTCGCGCAGGGCGAGCATCGACTCGCTGCTCGCAGGCGCACCGTAGCGTATCCCCAGGCACAGCTGGAACAGCGGTGGGCTCTCGATGAGACCCTCGCTCATCAATTGCTTGGCGAGCTCGATGTGGCCGAGCTCGAACACCTCGATCTCGGGACGGACGCCCGCCGCACGGTACAGAGTCGCCATGCGGCGCAGAAAGCTCGGCGTGGTGCCGTAGAGCGTCTCGTCGAAATTCAGCGAGCCACAATCGAGACTGCCGATGTCGGGCTTGAGCTCGAGCACGTGGGCGATGCGCTCGCGCGGACCGACGAAATCCGTCGCCGCGGCGAGCTCGAGCGGCGAGTCCTCGGGACCGAACCACAGATCACCCCCCATGCCGCCGGTGAGATTGAGGAGAACCTCGGTGTTGCGCTCGCGAATGCGCTCGACGACCTCACGAAAGAGCGCGGGATCGCGCGAGGCGGCGCCCGAAGCAGGATTGCGCACGTGCAGATGCACGATCGCCGCCCCGGCCGCGTGCGCCTCGAGCGCCGATTGAGCGATCTGCTGCGGGGTGACGGGTACGTGCCGGCTCTTGCCGACCGAGTCACCCGAGCCGGTGACGGCACAGGTGATGAAGACTTCGCGCGCCATCATGTGGGATCTCCTTCTGGCTCGGCGCCCTGCGCGCCCATCCAATCGACGCATTTTCGCACGAGCTCGGCCCGGACCTGCGCATCGGTGCGGCCGGTGCGTGCCGGTACATGGAAAGCATGATCGGCTGCTTCGAGACGGTACAGTGTGGCCCGCGGCAGAAGCTCGACGATGAGCGGCTCGAGCAAGGCGAGCTCCGCGAGCGCATCGCGCGTGCCTTGCAGGAAGAGCATGGGTATGCGGATCGCGTGCAGGTGCCGGGCGCGCTCGGTGCCGGGTCGTTTCGCCGGATGCAGCGGAAAGCCGATGAAGATCAGCCCCCTCACCGCCGGCAGCGGGATCAAGGCTTGGGCCTGTGAGGTCATGCGCGCGCCGAAGGACTTGCCGCCGGCAAACAGAGGCAGCCCGGCGGACAGCTCCGATGCGCGGGCGACGGCGGCTCGAACCGTTGCATGACACAGGGCCGGCGGGTCCGGCCGCCGCCCACCGCGATCGAAGTACGGGAATTGAAACCGCAACGTCGCCACCCCGGCGGCGGCGAGCTCGTGGGCGGTCTGCTCCATGAAAGGATGCGCCATCCCGGCCCCCGCGCCGTGAGCGAAGACGAATGCGGCGCGCGGCTGCGCCGGGCACTGCCACAAGCCGGCGACCTCGAGCGCCTCCTTCACCGGGATCGTGACCGGGCGGGCATCGTCTGCGCTCATGGAAGTCGATGTTAAACCGATTTGTGACGCCATCGCGGCGTTCGCGGTCATCCGCGAGGCACCCCGCGCGTTCGCCGTGAAGACGTGGCCGGAACGGAAGCACCCGATGGATGAGCCAGTTGACAGAATCGGCGCAGGACCGCGAATGGGGGGGCGGGCGCGAATCGGGGCGCGGGCGCGAACCGGGGCGCGGGCGCGAATCGGCGCATGGCCGCAAATCGGCGCGCCGCTCGTGCGACGCGCGGCGCTGCTCGCGATCGCGCTCCTCACGATGCGAACGGCGGAAGCCGATGTGCTTCACACCCTCGAGGTCCTGCGCGTGGGCGGGTGCGGTGGGACCCAGCCGGCAGCGCCGGCGCTCGCCCACCAGGCACTGCTCGATCGCGTCGCGGCGGGATGGTCCTCCGGCCGGCCGCTCGCAACGGTGGCCGCCGACAGCGGCTACTCGGGCGTGATCACCACCGCCTGGCATACGAGGGACGCCGATCCTTCCATGCTCCGGGGACTCAAGCGCACGGGCTGCCGCTTGCTGGCGGACCGCGACCTGCGCGAGGTCGGACTCTATCAACGGGCCCAGGATCTGTGGGTGGTGCTCGGCACGCCGAGCAGCGCCGCCTTGAGCCACCCGCCCTCGAGCCTTGCGAGCCGCGTGCTCGATCTCGTGAACGCGGCGCGCGCGCGCGGCACGCAGTGCGGCTCGCGCTCCTTTGCGCCCGCGCCGCCGGTGGCGTTGTCGAGCACGCTCGGGGGCGTCGCGCTCGGTCACGCCACGGACATGGCCGAGCACGGCTATTTCGAGCATGAGGATCTCTCGGGCCGCACGCCTGCCGACCGGGTGCGCGCCGCCGGCTATCGCGAGAAGCTCGTCGGGGAAAACATTGCCTACGGACCGCAGACGCCGGATGAGGTGGTGCAGGGCTGGCTCGACAGCCCGGGGCACTGCGAGAACATCATGGATCCGCGCTTCGGTGAGATGGGCATTGCCTATGCCCCGGGACGGGCGGCGCGGCGCGGACTCTACTGGGTACAACTGCTCGCGGCGCCGCGGGCGTGAGCTCGTCGAAGGGCCGGCTCCGGGCCGCCGGGCTGCTCTACAATGAGCCCCCGCGCCCGGTCATCCTGGAGCAGGCATCCATGAGAAACCTACCTTCCGTGATCGTCATGAGCAGCGGCCTGCTCGTTCTCGCCCTCACCCTGCTGGGGTCCGCCTGTCAGCGCGAGCCCGAGGAGGGCCGCTACGACCGTGAGCACCACCGCCAGTATCACGACCATCGCTGGCGCGATTGCGACGCGCGCGACGAGCGCTGTCGCTGAGGCGCGCACGGACACCGCGCCGCGGCGTCATCCATGCCGACCCGAGCCGAGATCGTCGAATTCTTCGCGCGTGAGTTTCCGCAGACTCGTTGCATCGTCGAGGCCGTCGGCGATTCCTCCTCGCGCGTAAGACACCCGATCGGCCCGCAGGAGCTGCGGCCCGGGGGAACGGTGTCGGGTCCGGTGCTGATGGCGGTGGCCGACGTCGCACTGTACGTCGCGATCCTCGGCCGCATCGGGATCGTCCCGCTGGCCGTGACGACCAGCCTCACCGTCAATTTCCTGCGCAAGCCCGAGGCGAGCCGCAGCATCATCGGCGAGTGCACTCTGCTGAAAGTCGGCCGCAGCCTCGCCATGGGTGAGGTCGCCTTGTACTCCGAGGGGAGCGATGCGCTCGTGGCCCATGCCGTCGGAACCTACTCGATCCCGCCCGATCTTGCGCCCGGGCCGCGCCGTTGAGAGAGCGCACGGCCGCTGGCGCGACCTCAGCGGGCGCGACTCTCAGCTCGCGCGACCCTCTGCGGGCGCGACCTGCGGCGAGCGCGCGCGTCCGCTCGCGCGGGCCTCAGCTCGATCGGCGGCGGCGTCCCGAGGACTTCCTGCGCCCACGGCTCGCTTTTCGTCTCGCCGAGCTCTTCTTCGCCGGCACCTTCTTGCCGGCGCGCCTCGCCTCGGAGAGGCCGATGGCGATGGCCTGCTTGCGACTGGTCACTTTCTTGCCGGAGCGGCCGCTGCGCAAGGTGCCGCTCTTGCGCTCCTCCATGACCTTCTTGACCTTGGCGCTCGCCCCTTTGCTGTATCTTCTCGCCATGCGTTGTTCCTTCTTATGCGTCGTGCGGGGCTAATGATCGACACGGCGGCCCGCCAGAAGCTATCGGCGCAATGGGCAGGCGTGCTGTAGGAACTTGACGCGGAGCTCGCTGCCCGCCCGCGGCCCATCGACTTTTTGGCGCGTGACGCGGGCGCTAGGGACGCACGGTCGCGATGCGGGCATTGACCGGGATATTGCTCGCATGCAGGCCCGGACGCTGTCCGTGGTGGTCGAACTCGAGCGAGACCGACGGTCGAAAGATCAGGCAGTGCGTCGACCCGCCGAAGTGGAACATCCCGAGCTGATCGCCTTTGCGCAGGTGCTGCCCCTCGTACGCGGTGATATCGCAGCTCGAGACCTCGCACATGCCCACCGCCAGCATGCACATGAGGCCGATGTCGCTGCTGTCGGCCTCAATGAACATCAACGCGCGCGTCGCCACTTCGGTGATGTACGCCTGCGAGTCATTCGGGCCGGCCGGATCGAAGCCATGCGAGGCCGCCTCGGCAAAATACGATCCGTCCTTCACGTACGCTTTGACGAGGGTGCCGCTCACGGGACTGTGCCAGCGGTGATAGCTGAGCGGGCTCAAGTACGCCTGGTAGACCGTGCCGCCCTCGAAGAGCGGCGCGAGCGGATCGTTCGCCAGCATATGCACGATCGAGTACGGCTGCGCCTTGATCCAGAACCGATCGCGCAGGTTGACCCGCCGGGCGATGCGGTATGGTGCGGACTCGCAGGCGTTGGTGATCACCGCATCGTCCTGCGGATGCGCGATGGGCCGCACGCCTTCGCGCAACTCACGCGTGAAGAAATGGTCCCAGGAGCGAAAGCCGTGATGCGGCAGCGCCGGATCGCAGAGGAACTCGCGCTCGAAGTCGGGCATGGCGCGGCGCGCATCGGCGCCGAACCAGCCCTTGTGGGGATGCTCGGTCAAAACATAAGTGGAATCGCTCGAGCCCAGGAATCGGGCCCAGGCGTTCAGCACCTTCTTCAGCTGGGCGTTGACGCGCTCGTTGAGGAATGCCGCCATCCCCGCGGCCGTGCCCATCGACCAGTCGAAGAGCGCATTGATCGGACAGCCGACGAGGCCCGTCTGATCGAACTCGGGCGCGTGCGTCATGATCGAGCTCAAGACCGCGAGCATGTGCCGATAATCGCGCACCTGCGGTTGACCTCTCGGGTCCTTGTCGTAAGGCGGACGTCGAGGCACCTCGACGAACATCCGGTCGAATAGCATGAAGATCTCGGCATCGCTCTCGATGAGAGCCTGAAGCTCGGCAACGACCGGATGCAGCGCCTTCGCATCGGTGCGCGTCTTCTCGATCATGGCCTCGAGCCAGCGTGCGAGAAACGCATGGTCGGCGGGCAACCACCGACCGACCCGATAAGGCACATCTGGATGGGCGATCATGTCTCTCCCTTGAGCCGAGCACGAGGCTCGAGCCGAGCACGAGGCGCTCGGTGCGGCGGTGCGTATTCTAGTGAAACTTCATGACGGCTTGCGCACCGCTCAGCGCTGAGCAAGCCCCTGCTCAGCGTCGCGCAGCCATTGATCGCGTTCGGGTCCCGCAGGCGCCGCGCGCGCCGCCTCGCGGGCACGCTCGAAATTATCACGCGCCTCGGCGGCATCTCCCGCCTTGGAGAGCGCCTCGGCGAGTGCCAGCCGATTGGGCGGATAATCCGGCCGCCGCGCCACTGCACGGCGCCCCGCCTCCACCGCCGCCTGTGGATCTCCCGGCCCGAGCGGCCAGCCGGGGGCGCGCGCAAGCACGAGCGCCCGCACGCGGGCAGGGCCCGCCTGGTCATAGTCGGGATCCGCCGCCTCGGCCCGCGACAGGGTCGTCAGCATCTCGCCGAGCAACTGGCCGGCCCGCGTCGGATGTGCGCGCGCCTCGAGTCCGAGCGCAACCGCCTGCCCGTACAGACAAGGCGCGGCCTGCGGGGCCTGCGCGAGGCAGGCCTGTGCGTCGCGCTCGGCATCGGCTGCGAGCGCCTCGCGGGCATGGGCATCGGTCGCGCGATCGCTGCGCTCGGCGTCCGTGGCAATGGCGGCCTGCAGCTCCGCCGGCGACGCGCTCGGCGGTGCAGACGCAGCGGGAGCCGGTCGCGGCGGTGGGCGAGCAGCGCAGGCGCCGAGGGCCAGCGCGAGCATGAGTGCGCCCCCTGTGAGCGGCGGCCTCACGGCCCGGGGGTGTCGCGCGGCAGCTGCGGAAGCACGAAGCCGCGCAGCTTGAGCGGTGCGAGCGAAGGATCGCTCGAGGCGCCGCCCTCACCCATCTTGAGCAGCCCGGCCTGCAACGACTTCGCGCGCTGCACCGGCAATCGCGTATCGACGAGCGCAATCAAGGCCACGGGCAGCTCGGCGGATTGCGCGACCGTTTGCAGCTGCGTCGCGAAGGGCAGGGTCGGCAATGCGGCGGTCTGGGCTTGATCGAGCAGCGCCACTACGGGCTCGCCGGTCGACACCCGCCGCAGGGCGCTCAGGATCTGCCCCGTCGCCTCGATCTTCGCATCGCCCGGTAACGGGAAATCCTTCAACGCGCTCTTGCGCACGAAGCCGGGGGCGTAGCCGGCGACGCTCAGGACGGTGAATCCTGCCAGCGTCGCCGGAGTGATGCTGCGGCCGGATTTGGCGACCAGCGTCCAGCGCTCCCTGAGCCCGGAATCGGCGACGTCGGCCTGCACGAGCGGCGAAAGATGCAGCCGTGCGGCGTACTCGAAATAGAAGGGGTAAGGCACGAGGGCAAGCGCCGCCTCCCCGCCGGCGAGCTTCGTCAAACCACCGCTCGCGCTCGGATCGTACTCGGCCGTGAGGCTGCCCGGCG